>ENA-USUG01000876-USUG01000876.1-human-gut-metagenome-genome-assembly--contig:-NODE-876-length-52129-cov-15.096769_pt1 | contig 52129 bp, 34 predicted proteins | sample MGYA00250059_ERZ773394 | MGnify/ENA primary metagenome ERZ773394 (study PRJEB29103, sample SAMN06111957) | human gut metagenome | biome: human gut; feature: ankylosing spondylitis patient; material... | reverse complement strand
AAAGTGTAAGTAATTTTGTTCTGATACGTTAATTCTTTAACGTTAATTTAGGGGTTAAGTGTGAAAATAGGGAAAAACAGAAGGGTTTTTAGGTTATTTAGGACGATTCGTTGTTAATGGGGTTTAACTTATCCGGTCGTTTATCGTATATGCCTGTAAAACTTTGGGAAAGATATGATGCTGTTAAAAATAGATATAAACAAATGGTTCTCTTGGTTGAATTTGGGGATTAAGGATTCTTCCACGGCCTCGGCAGTAGAGGTATTATTGCAGGTCGTGGTGATTTGTCTGGTTGCTTTTTTGTTCACATTCTTTCTACGCAAGGGAGTCACCCGGATCATCGGGGGAATCGTGCGTCGTACGAAAACCCAATGGGATGATATTTTTTTCGAGGAGCGTGTTTTTCAAAAAATATTCAACCTGATACCACCTATATTTATAGATTTCGCTTTTAAAATCGTGTATGGGAAGTGGCAACACATCGAACTTTTTCATCGGTTTATCGTGGCCTGGATACTCGTGGTGGCAGGTTTCGTGATCGTTGCCGTACTGGACGCGATAAACCGGATTTACGATTCGTACCCGATAGCGAAAGATCGTCCGATAAGAGTTTTCGTGCAGGTGATTAAAATTTTCGTGATTTCAGCTATCATCATTACAATCGTCAGCGAGTTTATTGGGGAGTCCCCTCGTAATTTGCTGGTCGGACTAGGAGCATTTGCGGCGGTTTTAATGTTGATATTCAAGGATGCGATATTAGGTTTTGTAGCCGGGGTGCAGTTGTTGGCCAATCAGATGGTGCGCATCGGGGACTGGATTGTGATGCCGAGTAATAATGCTAACGGGACGGTGCTGGAGATTAACTTGTATACCGTGAAAGTACAGAACTGGGATATGACCATCACGACGATCCCCACGTATCAGCTAGTGTCCGATTCTTTTACAAACTGGCGGGGAATGGAGGAAGCTGCCGGGCGTCGAATCATGCGCTATATTAATATAGATATGCTTTCCGTTCATTTCCTTTCGGACGAGGAAATCGATACTTTGCGGAAATCGATTGTCTTGAAAGGATACATTGAAGATATGTTGCCGAAATTGAACGAGCAAAATGAAGGAAAATCTGACGTGTTGGATGAGAAAAGATTGACTAATTTAGGCGTGTTCCGGCAATATGCGGTACGAAAACTGGAAACCAACCCGGATTTAAATATGAATATGACCTACATGGTCCGGCAATTACAACCGACAGCGACAGGTATTCCTTTGGAAGTATATTGTTTTTCCCGAAAACAGGAATGGGTGGCGTACGAAAAAGTACAATCCGACATATTCGATCATCTGTTAGCCGTGATTCCTTATTTTAATTTACGGATTTATCAATACCCGGAGATAATCAAAACCACGAGTTAATTTTTACCGCTAACCCATGTTTTTTCCATTGTTACGATAAAGTTTATGAATCCTCCGGCTGGGAAAGTTGGATTTTTATACTATTTTTGGAGGCTAAAAATAATGGGATGAGCAGTAAAAAACGAAAATATTGGAATAAACTGAGGAATCGTTATAAGCTGACAATATTTAACGAGTCCACTTACGAGGAGGTTATGCACTTTCGCCTTTCTCCGTTGCACGTTCTCACGGCATTAAGTACATTGGCCGTTGTCTTGATTACATTGACTATCATGTTGATTGCTTTCACGAATTTGAGGGAGTTTATCCCGGGCTATCCAAGTCAACATTTGAGACGTCAGATCACGCAAAACGCTTTACGGGTTGATTCTTTATTAAATGAAGTTCAGAAGAAAGATCGTTTTCTTCATTCCATACAAACTATTTTGGGAGACGAAGAACTGGATACGACGAGCTTTGTGTCCATGCAGCAGCAGGCGAAGGTGACTTATGACACTTCTATGTTAGGAATGTCGGAAGAAGAAGCCGGTTTTCGGGAACTTGTAGAGAAAGAAGAAAGATATAATTTAACCTTGGGGCACGTCAGTTCTTCCGATGATGATTTTTATCATTTTTTCTCGCCATTAAACGGGGTGGTAACCAATCATTTTGATGAAACAACTCGTCATTACGGGGTGGATTTGGTAGCCAAACAAAATTCGAATGTTTTGTCCGTGCTGGATGGTGTGGTTATTTTCACGGATTGGACCATCAAGACAGGTTACGTGATTCAAGTACAGCATAATGGAAATCTGGTTTCAGTATATAAGCATAATTCGGTGTTGTTGAAAAAGCAGGGAGATTTTGTCCGTGCGGGAGAGGCGATTGCCGTGTTGGGAAACACGGGCGAGGAAACAACCGGGCCGCATTTGCACTTTGAGTTGTGGCAGGCGGGAAAAGCATTGAATCCGGAAACGTTCATTAAATTTAAATGATTCGCGAATAGAGGTTTTGGAGATTGTTTTGAAATGAAGAATATAGCAATATTGGGATCTACCGGGTCTATCGGAACGCAGACCTTGCAAGTGATTGACGCTAATCCGGGACGGTTTAATGTAGAGGTCCTCACGGCAAATAATCAGGTGGAATTACTGGCACGGCAGGCTCGAAAATTCAAGCCTAACATGGTCGTGATCGGGAATGAAGCGAAGTATTCCGAGTTAACGGAGTTATTGAAGGATGAGGACATAAAAGTATATGCCGGAAGTGAGGCTATTGCTCAAGTCGTGCAAACCTCCACGATCGATGTGGTAGTTACGGCCATGGTCGGGTATAGCGGCTTGTTGCCCACGATCAACGCGATCAAGGCAGGCAAGACAATCGCTTTGGCCAACAAGGAAACTTTGGTTGTCGCCGGAGATTTGATTAATCGACTGGTTGAAGAATACAAGGTGGCGATATTACCCGTGGATTCCGAGCACTCGGCTATATTCCAGTGTTTAGTGGGTGAGCATAACAATCCGGTGGAGAAAATATTATTAACGGCATCCGGAGGACCTTTCCGGGGACGGGATTATGAATATTTGAAGTCGGTGACAGCGGCACAGGCATTAAAACATCCGAACTGGAGCATGGGGGCGAAGGTTACCATTGACTCCGCGTCGATGATGAACAAGGGGTTCGAGGCCATCGAGGCAAAATGGTTGTTTGGGGTAAAACCTTCGCAAATAGAAGTGTTAGTACATCCGCAATCTGTTGTTCATTCGATGGTCCAGTTTCAAGATGGGAATATAAAAGCACAGTTAGGAGTTCCGGATATGCGTTTGCCGATCCAGTACGCCCTGACTTACCCGGAACGGGTACATTCGGGAATACCGCGTTTGGATTTTGGTATCTATTCCGACCTCACGTTTGAAAAACCGGACATAAAAACTTTCCGGAATTTGGGATTGGCTTACGAAGCCATGAACCGTGGAGGAAATGCTCCTTGTGTGTTAAATGCGGCCAATGAAATTATGGTAACGGCTTTCTTGAAAGACGAAATCTCTTTCACGGCCATGTCGGACGTGATTGAACGAACGATGGAAAAAGCGAGTTATATTGCCCGACCTACCTTGGAAGATTATATCGCTTCTGATCAGGAAGGTCGACGAATAGCAAAAGAAGAATTTCTCAATCTAAAATCATAAATCTAAAATCATAAATCTAAAATCATAAATCTAAAATCACTATATGGATGTATTAGTAAAGATATTACAGTTTTTGTTGAGCCTTTCGATTCTGGTTATGTTGCACGAGTTGGGGCATTTCGTGGCGGCAAAAATATTTAAAGTACGGGTGGAGAAATTCTTTATTTTCTTTAATCCGTGGTTTTCCCTGTTTCGTTTTAAAAAGGGAGAAACCGAGTACGGGATGGGATGGTTGCCTCTTGGAGGATACGTGAAAATTGCGGGCATGATTGATGAATCGATGGATTTGGAGCAAATGAAAGAACCGGCAAAACCTTACGAGTTTCGATCCAAACCGGCTTGGCAAAGATTGATCATCATGATTGGCGGGGTGCTCGTCAATTTTATTCTGGCATTCTTTATTTACATCATGATTCTTTACGCGTGGGGAGAACAATATTTGCCGACAGAGAACGCGAAATATGGTGTCGCATGCGATTCCTTACTGCTTAATGCCGGATTGCGAAACGGGGATATGATACTCTCTTTGGATAATAAAAAAGTAGAGAATTTCTTTGAAATTCCAGGATATATCTTGATGGAGAACCCGAAGACCATACAGGTTATGAGGGACGGGCAAAAGATGAATATAAATCTCCCTTCTACATTGATCGGAGAGATGTTATCCTATTCTTCGAAAGGGTTTAAGCGGATAGCTTTGCTGACTCCCCGTTATAAATATGACGGTTCGATACAGAAATTTGCCCAAGAATCACCTGCCCGCAATGCCGGAATGTTGGAAGAAGACCGGGTGCTGGAAATAGACGGGCATTCATTTACGTTCTATGACGAGTACCTTGACTTAATTCGTTCACACCAGGACAGTATATTGAATGTGAAAGTTTTACGCGGAAGTGACACGCTTTCCATCCCCATCGCTTTGGGAAGTGGTAAAGTGATCGGAGTGTACCCGAACGTGATAAACGATTTCGAGTATGCCGTGAAAGAATATTCATTTTTTGGGGCTATACCCGCGGGAATTAACATGGGATTTGATTGGATTAAATCCTATCTGAAACAATTCAAATTATTTAAAAATCCGGAAGCTTTCAGATCCGTGGGGGGATTTATTTCCATCGGGAACATATTCCCCGGCGAGTGGGATTGGCGGGCTTTTTGGGAATTAACGGCCATGCTGTCCATTATCCTTGGTGTCATGAACCTTTTGCCTATTCCGGCATTGGACGGGGGGCATGTGATGTTCCTGCTCTACGAGGTAATTACACGTCGTAAGCCCAACGAGAAATTTATGGAGAACGCGCAGATCGGGGGAATGTTCTTCTTGCTATTCCTGCTTCTTTTTGCGAATATTAATGATATATTGAAATTATTTATTTAGTGACTACGGTTATGAGTGAAATGGTTGAACAATTCCGTGCATATCGGGCTAAAATGAACGAGAAAATATTGGCTGCTGATAATAAAGTGATCAAGCGTATTTATAATTTGGATACCAATACTTATATGGATGGAGCCTTGTCCGCGAAAGTGAAAGAGATGTTGGGTTTGGCTACCTCCATGGTGTTACGATGTGACGATTGTATCAAATATCATTTGGAAAAATGCCATCAGTATGGGGTGACTACTGAAGAATTGTTTGAAGTGTTTTCTGTTGCCAACCTCGTGGGAGGGACGATAGTCATTCCTCATACGAGACGAGCAGTGGAATATTGGGAGGAATTGCAGGGAATGTCAAACAACGATTAGTTTGTACAGAATCAAGTCAAGATGAAACAATTTTTTAAATAAATTTTATACCTTTGTATTTAAATCGTGTATAAAGGGGAAATTTCATGTTGACGAAATATTTTTTGCAAATAGGTTTACTGCTTATTATTTGTTTTTGTCGCATATCCTTTGCAGCGGCCAGTGTCGATGATCGAGGGTATGTATTAATCCTCAATTCTTATGCCGAATCGGATGTGTGGGCCAACCATGTCATTGACAGCATAAGAATGGATCGTTCGATAAAGGAGGATATTTGTGTAGAAGCGCTGAATGTGCTTTTAGAAAATCGAGTGCCGGAAGTTCAAGAAAGGGTGAATTATATTCTGGAAAAATACGATTCCTTACCGGTGTGTGTTGTCGTGTTGGGGAGTAGTGGCTGGGCAATTTTTGAAAATTTGTTTAAAGGTGTGTGGAAAGAGGTTCCCGTTATTCTTTGTGTGCGGGAAGATTATATCAGTCCGTTGGATGTAATCTTGAAAAAAGAGGAGATTGATTCGCATGAAATCATACCTCTTCGGGAAAAACTGAAAGGCATGAATGTTGCTCTTGTTGAGTGTCCCGTTTATATCCGGGAGACGATTGATGAGATGAAACATTTGCTTCCGGAAATGAAAAAAGTGGTTCTGATTTCCGATGGCCTTTACGAAAGTGCACAGGTCCGGAAGAAGATGCGGCATGTGTGTCAGGAATATTTTCCGGAATTGGAAGTCTCTTACTTTACAGAAGGCCGAATGACCATGGATCAAATGTTGGACTCTATTTATTCGTCTGATATAAATCAAGTGGGATTACTTTATTTCTCGTGGGTACAACGGGAAAAGATTGCCAATAACAAATATTTGTCGGCGAATAACCATAAAGCCATCAGTTATTTTGACAATCATCCGATCTTTGCCTTGGAGGATATTGGGATTCATGACGGGGATATGGCTGGAGGATATTTCTATTTGGGTAGAGATTTGGCTCATACGGTTGCGCAAACTTTACGAGATATACGAAACGGGAAAGAGGTTAAGGAAATTCCTGTGCAAATGGCGGGTAAGCCGGGTTATTACCTCTCTTATCCGATTTTGCAGAAGGCGGGAATTCCAACATCCTTGTACCCGGATAATGCTGTTTATTTATTGGCTCCCGAGGGATTTTGGGAACGAGCACGTTATATGGTATTCGCAATTGCGGTTTTACTCGTTATCACGTATTTGTTGTGGGGGCAGGTGCGGTTAATGAAAAAAGAGAGGATATCGAGAGAACGTGAGTTGCAGTTGCTTCAAAAATACAAAACGCTTTTTACGAATATGCCGCTTGCCTATATAAAGCATCGGTTGTGTTATAATGCCCAAGGAGAAGTCGTGGATTATCTGGTTGAACAGGTGAACCCGATGTTTGAGAAATGTTTTGCCAAGGCAGAGGTGGTTGTGGGTAGAAAAGGCAGCGAGTTATCTGGGAATAAATACAGAGAGTATACTCTCTTGTACAAGAAAATGTTTGCAGAAAAAAAGTCGTTTACTTTTGAATATTATTATAATAAGACACAAAAATACTACGAGGTGATAAATATCGCGTCCATGGAAAAAGACATGGTCGATATTTTCTGTGTGGATGTTACCGATTTGCGAAAAACGAAATCCATGTTGGAGTCAGTGAACTATAAATTGGCCATGGCTCTTGACGTGGCAAATATCACCCCTTGGCGTTGGGATTTAGAGAAACATACGGTATTGTGTGACGTGAATCGTCCGATTGAACTAAAACACTGTGTTGATAATGAGGATGCTTTAGCGATTCCCGAAGAACAATATTTTTCAAGGATACACAAGGACGACCGGAAACGGGTGGAAGCAGCTTACGCGGCTTTAATAGCGGGGAAAGTAGACAAAATTAGAGAAGAATACCGGGTGTTGGATAAAAATGAACATCATTATGCTTACGAATGGGTAGAGGCTCAAGCTACCGTGGATCAGCGGGATGAAAACGGAAAGCCCCTATCTTTGGTCGGATCTTCAGTTGTCATTACAGCTCGGAAACAGATGGAATTGGACTTGCGCGAGGCGAAAGAACACGCGGAAGAATCCAACCGGTTGAAGTCGGCCTTTCTTGCCAACATGAGTCATGAAATTCGTACCCCGTTGAATGCTATTGTCGGATTCTCCAATATATTGGCATCAACGGAAACTGAAGAAGAAAAACGAGAATACATTAATATTATCGAGAACAATAACACATTGCTGTTGAAATTAATCAGTGATATTCTTGATCTTTCCAAAATAGAGGCCGGTTCGATGGAGTTTGTCTATTCGGAATTTGACTTGAATGCCCTGATGCGGGAATTGGAACAAACCTCTTGTTTGCGACTGCCTTCTGCCTCGGTGGAAATTAAATTTGATGAATGTCTTCCGGAATGTTGTATCCGTTCCGAGAAAAACCGCTTGACACAAGTAATTACCAATTTGCTCAATAACGCGATAAAATTCACGAAAGAAGGAATGATTCGTTTCGGTTATCATCTTTTGGAAAAAGATTCTCTTTATTTTTACGTGTCCGACACGGGGTGCGGTATCGATGCGGATAAAAAAGATGCCGTGTTCGAACGGTTCGTGAAGTTGAACAATTTTATACAGGGAACAGGGCTTGGCTTGCCTATCAGCAAGACCATCGTGGAACGAATGGGCGGTAAAATCGGGGTGGAATCGAAAATAGGGCAGGGAACAACTTTTTGGTTTACGATTCCTTATGTAGCGGTGAAATTGCATGGCCAAGAAATGAAGGAAAAAAAGATCGTTCAGCAAGTAGTCGAAAAAAATAAACTCAAGATACTGATAGCTGAAGATAATCCGAGTAATTATATGCTCTTCGAATCGATCTTGAAAAAGGATTATCAGTTAATACACGCGTGGAATGGTCGGGAAGCGGTTGAATTGTTTAGGGAACACGCTCCCCATTTGGTTGTGATGGATATAAATATGCCGGAGTTGAATGGTTTTCAAGCTGTGCAGGAAATCCGTAAAATTTCCGGAACGGTTCCCGTGATTGCGGTTACAGCTTATGCTTATGCTTCCGATGAAGAGAAAATCATGGCTAGTGGCTTTGACGCGTACACGGCAAAACCGATCAATGCAAATTTATTGAAGAGCAAAATTAAGACTTTGTTGGAAAAACACCTTATTCTCTTCTGATGATGTCCCTGAAAACCTGTATAGGGGCATTCCTATTGTGCATCTCCGGTGTTTTACATGCCCAGACGGGTGTGCGGGAACGAGTCGTGTTCTATAACACGGAAAATTTGTTTGACACGCGAAACGACACGCTGACGGCAGATGATGACTTTACTCCCCGGGGAAAACAACATTGGAACCGGGAACGTTATACCCGGAAATTACTCCATATCTCGAAAGTTTTAGATAACCTCGGGGAGGGGAAGTTCCCGTTGCTTATCGGGTTGTGCGAGGTGGAGAATCGGGACGTTGTTGCTGACTTGGCAAACAAAACGGTGTTGGCGGATGCTAATTATGGTATTGTACATGCCGACTCTCCCGATGCGCGAGGAATAGATGTCGCTTTGCTCTATCGAAAAGACTCGTTCCGGTTATCGCGTAATGCTTTCTTCCCGGTCCATTTGAAAAATGGGGAGACTACCCGGGATATACTTTATTGCGAGGGAATATGGGGCTGCGAGGATACACTCCATATTTTTGTTTGTCATTTCCCTTCCATGCGGGGCGGGGAAGCGAAAAGTGAATGGAAGCGGGTAGAAGCGGCTTCCGTGGTGAAACAGAAAGTGGATTCCATACAGGGTATTTGCTCTCGGGCGATGATTTTAATCATGGGCGATTTGAACGGGCGAGCGAATACTCTTGCGCAAAAGATCTTGAAAATTCAAAATCCGGAATCCGGAGCCATTCAGTCCGAAAACTTATACAACACCGGGTATTACTTATTGGGGAAACCCTACGGCAGCTATCGTTACAAGGGAGAGTGGCAGACACTAGATCATATCATTGTTTCCGGAAACTTGTTGAACGGGAAAGCTAACTTGCAGTCATCTCGAAGAATGGGCATATACGATGCGGATTTTCTACTTGAAGAAGAACGAGGTGCTTTCGGTGTTCGTCCGAAACCGACCTATAGAGGGCCTCGTTACGTGGGAGGGTATAGCGATCATCTCCCGGTTTTTATTGATTTAGAGAAATAATGGCTTTTTTCGAAATAAAAGATTACTTTTGTTGCAAAATTCATAGAACAAGATATGGACGACTATCATCAACAGTATTAATCTGAATAGGGGTTCACGATAAATGCCTCTATTCATAAATTGAAGGAGGATTATTATGAGAACTTTCCTAAGGGGTAAAGTAGGGTTCGTAGAAAAGAAAGTATGGGAACCGAATTGCTGGATTAATGTTGTTTCACCCTCTCAGGACGATCTTCGTTACCTGATCGACGAAATGGGTGTTCCGGAAGCTTTTATTGATGACATCGAGGACGTGGACGAGCGTTCTCGTTTGGAAGTGGAGGACGGATGGACGCTAATGATTTTGCGTATCCCTTTTAAATCCGTGGATACAAGCATTCCATTCATCACGGTACCTTTAGGGATTATCGAGAAAGAAGATAAGTTTGTGACCGTGTGCTATTACCAGACAGAAATGATTCCCGATTTCATTAATTACGTGATTCGTAAGAATTTGGAAATCGCGAACAACTGGGATCTTGTTTTTCGTTTATTCCTTTCCGCTTCCGTGTGGTACTTGAAATACCTGAAACAAATCAATACACAGATGCACATGGCGGAAGTGGAATTGGAACGTTCCATCCGGAATGAAGAATTACAACGGTTGCTGAAAATCGAGAAATCATTGGTGTTCTTTATCACCTCTCTGCGTGGAAACGACAATTTATTGATCAAAATGAAGACCTTGAAAGTGCAGCGGCAATTCTTCGACGAGGACTTGGTGGAGGATGTGGAAATCGAACTGCGGCAGGCGCAGGATTCTGCCCGAATTTATAGTGATATATTAAGCGGTACAATGGATGCCTACGCTTCGGTGATCTCCAACAACCTGAACATCGTGATGAAACGGATGACATCCATCTCGATCATATTGATGCTACCGACCTTGATTGCCAGCCTGTACGGGATGAATGTGCCGAACTCCTTGGAGGAAAACCCTTATGGATTTTTGATCGTGATCATTATATCGATACTTTTTTCCGTGTTCGGCTTCATCGTGTTCAAATGGCGGCACTGGTTTTAAATTAAAAATCGGAAGCATCTCGTTATTTTAACAAACTCTTAACGCTTTGTTGATAAACTTTTGGGGATATTTGATGTCATAACAATAGTGTTGTGAATACTTGTCTAAGCACTGCTAAAAACAGGGATTTTTGTATGTAATGAATTAAAATATGAACAAAAGTTTAAAGAGAGTTTTACAAATTGGAATTCCGGTTGTGATCGTGGGGGCAATCGTGATTCCTCGTTTGGATTTTTTTTCAAATAAAGATGCGTCAACCCCGACAACGGCTCCCCAGGCAGCCAACCGGGGTGCTTTGCCGGTAACGGGGATGGTGGCTTCCATGTCAACATCCGGTAACGGAATTCCCGTAACGGGAGTATTGGTGGCAAACGAGGAGGTCGAATTGGTTTCGGAAACAGCCGGTAAAGTGGTGAAGATCGCTTTTGAGGAGGGAGCATTGGTGAAAAAAGGAACCTTGTTGGTAAAGGTCGACGATTCGGATTTGCAAGCCCAACTCGCTCGTGCCGAATTCCAAAAAGAATTATTGGCAGCCAAACTGGAAAGACAACGGATATTATTGAAACGGGAATCCATCAGCGTGGAAGAATTCCAGCAGTTGGAAACCGAATACAATATGAACCTGGCAGATATTGAATTGCTGAAGGTTAGAATTGCTCGTACGGAAATCCGGGCTCCTTTCGACGGACGAATGGGATTCCGCTTCGTGAGCGAGGGCAGTTACTTGCAATCGAGTACCAAGGTGTCATCGATCGTGGATAACTCTTATCTGAAAATCGAATTCTCTATTCCTGAAAAATATATTGATCTGCCTTTGGTGGGTAGAAAACTTACCTTCCAGCCCAGCGGTATGGAATATCAGATCGAGGCAGAAGTATATGCCGTGGATCCGCAGGCAGATGTCGCGACACATACGATAACCTTGCGGGCTCGCTACCGGAACACGAAAAATCTGGTAGCCGGAATGTTCGTGAAAGGGGAGTTGATGACGGCCGAGAATCTGAAATACATACTCGTTCCGACAGAGGCTGTCGTGCCGGAGATGGACGGAAAACGCCTGTGGATTGTGAAAAACAAAAAGGCAACCAGCGTACCCGTGCAAACCGACAGTCGGAATTCCCAATTCGTGGAAGTTACTTCCGGCATACAGGTGGGCGACACCGTCTTAACGGGCGGTTTGATGCAATTGCGCGAAGGGATGATCGTGAATGTCAAGCTGAACAAATAGAGAAAATTTAGAGTTTAGAATGGGAATAATATCTAAAATCTAAAATCATAAATCCAAAATTAATCAATGGTATGAGTTTATCTTCAACCTGTATAAAGCGTCCTGTGCTGGCAACCGTGCTCAACTTACTTTTGGTCATTGTCGGTTCCATCGGATTGCTATATTTAGGCGTGCGTGACTACCCCAGCGTGGACCCCCCGGTAATATCCGTATCTACCTCCTTCGTGGGTGCCAATGCCGATGTTATCGAAACACAGATTACCGAACCCTTGGAATCGGCCATTAACGGTATACAGGGAATCCGTTCATTAAGTAGCACGAGTCGTGACGGGCAGAGTCGGATCACGATAGAATTTGAATTAAGCGTGGATTTGGAAACGGCGGCTAATGACGTTCGGGACAAAGTTTCCGGAACATTGCGCCGCTTACCCCAGGATATAGATCCCCCCACCGTGTACAAGGCAGACGCGGATGCCCAGCCTATTTTTGCCGTTTCTTTGCGTAGTGGCCAACGTTCGTTGATTGATTTGAGCGGGTATGCCGAACGCTACTATAAAGAACGTTTACAGACAATACCCGGTGTGAGTAGCGTGGACATTTGGGGTGAAAAACGCTATTCCGTGCGCTTGCGTATGGATCCGGCTTTACTGGCGGCACATCGTTTGACCCCGATGGACGTGCAGTCTGCCGTTGAAAAAGAAAATATCGAATTACCTTCCGGAAGAGTGGAAGGAGATAATACGGAGTTGACAATTCGTACCTTGGGACGCTTGATGTCCATCGAAGATTTCAACAATTTGGTAATATCGAGAGAGGGATCGAAAATTGTCCGTTTTAAAGATATCGGTGTGGCCGAGGTGGACGCCGAAAATACCCGAAGCATTGCCAAACGCAACGGCCTTCCCATGGTGATGTGTGCATTGATTCCCCAACCGGGTGCAAACTACATTGATATTGCCGACCGGGCCTATCTCGTGATGAAGGATTTGGAAAAAGACCTGCCCGAAGATATTGATGCCACGATCGCCTTCGATAACACGGTATTTATCCGGAGCTCCATCAACGAGGTAGAGGACACGATTCTCGAAGCCTTCCTTTTGGTTGTCTTGATCATCTTCCTTTTCTTGCGGAGTTGGCGGACGACGTTAATCCCCGTTCTGGCTATTCCCGTGTCATTGATCGCCTCGTTCTTTATCATGTACGTGGCCGGATTCACCATCAACATCCTGACCTTGTTGGCTGTCGTCTTAGCCATCGGTTTGGTGGTGGATGATGCCATCGTGGTCATGGAAAACATTTTCACGAAAATAGAACAGGGAATGACTCCTTTGCAGGCGGGATTCAAGGGATCGAACGAGATCTTTTTTGCCGTTATCGCGACAACCGTCGTGCTGGTAGCGGTGTTCTTCCCGATCGTCTTCTTGGAAGGAACCACGGGACGTTTGTTCCGAGAGTTTAGCGTGGTCATTGCCGGAGCCGTGGTCGTTTCCTCTTTCGTGGCATTGACATTTACACCGATGATCTCCACGAAACTGTTGACCCGCCGAGCCACCCAAAACTGGTTCTACCGGAAAACAGAACCTTTCTTTGAGGGGATGAACCGGGTGTACCGTCGTTGGTTACAACAATTCTTGAAAGTCCGTTATTGGTCAATTATTATACTTGGAGTTACCGGGGTTGCCATTTATTTCTTGTGGTTACTAATCCCTTCGGAAATGGCTCCTTTGGAGGACCGCTCCAACATCCGGTTAAACTCGGTAGCCCCGGAAGGTGCTACTTACGAGTACATGGCTCGTTACGCGGATGAAATCTCCAATTTCGTGGAACAAACCGTGCCGGAACAAGAAAAAGTGATCCAATTCATCGGGGGAGGACAAACGAACCGGGCAAGCATGCAATTGTGGTTGGTGGATGCCGACAAGCGACAACGTACCCAGCAGGAAATTGCCGATGAATTAGCCATACAAGTGCGTCAGTTTACGGGAGGCCGTACCTTGGTTTCCCAACAACAGACCTTTGGTGGCCGACGGGGAGGACTTCCGGTGGAATACGTTATTCAAGCGAAAAACTTGGACGACTTGAAGGCCATCTTACCCGTTTTCATGGATGAGGTGAACAAGAGTTCGCTATTCTCCGCGTCTGATTTGAACTTGAAATTCACGAAACCGGAGCTGACCATCAATATTGACCGGGACAAGGCTGCCAGCATGGGAGTTTCCGTGCAGGACATCGCCCGAACACTTCAGTTGACCATGAGTGAGCAACGGGTGGGCTATTACATCATGAATGGCAAACAGTACCAGATACTTTCCCAGCTGGAGCGTCAGGATCGAAACAAACCGAGCGACTTGAAAGGGATATACGTGCGGAACAACAACGGTGACCTGATTCATCTGGATAACCTGATTACAACGACCGAAAGTTCCATGCCGCCGCAATTGTATCGTTATGACCGATTCGTGTCGGCAACCGTTTCTGCCGGGTTGGCAAAAGGCGTAACCCTTTCTCAAGGATTGGAGGAGATGGATCGCATTGCCAACGAGGTATTGAGCGATGACTTTAAGACCACGTTATCGGGAACCTCCAAGGACTTCGTGGAAAGTTCTTCCAGTTTGATGTTTGCCTTCATGTTGGCGTTGGTATTCATTTACTTGGTACTTGCCGCGCAGTTCGAGAGTTTCCGCGACCCGTTGATCATCATGTTGACCGTCCCCTTGGCGTTGATCGGGGCCATGGTCGCCTTGTGGTACTTCGGGCAGACCATGAACATTTTCAGCCAGATCGGTATCATCATGTTGGTCGGATTGGTTTCAAAGAACGGAATCTTGATCGTGGAATTCGCCAACCAGCGTAAACTGGCCGGCTTGTCCATGCGTGAGGCGATCGAGGATTCCGCCGTGTCTCGTTTGCGTCCGATCCTGATGACGAGTTTGTCAACCGTGTTAGGAATTCTCCCGATGGCGATGGCCACGGGTGCGGGTTCCGAGAGTCGTGTCGCCATGGGTATCGCGGTGGTTGGGGGAATGGTTTGTTCCACCCTGTTAACCCTCTTCGTGATCCCGGCTATTTATACTTACCTTTCATCGAATAAAGTGAAAGTCATTGAAGAAATAGAAGATTGAGCGAATGGATACATTTGCAAGTAGAATAAAGAATAACTATGAAAAAACAGAATTTGCGATCTATAAAATGGATAGGGAAAGTGACCGTTTTGTTGTTCATTTTCAATTTTCAATTTTCAATTTTCAATGGTTACGCGCAGTGCGTAAGCCTGGACGAATGCTTGGAAAAAGCGTTGGAATCAAACTTTTCCATTAAAATCATCCAGAACGAAGCCCGTATGGATAAAAATAATTTGAATTATTCCACATTCCTACCGACACTGGAAGCTACGGCAAAACAGACACAGACCCGGAATGACGCGAAGACGGAAAATAGCGCGGGAGAGGTGAATAAAATGTCGGATGTAAAGACGGATAACTACTCGGCGGGAGTTGCTTTAAACTGGCGGATATTTGACGGGTTGGAGATGTTCACCACCCATGAAAAACAGAAAGAGTTACTGGCAATGGGAGAACTTGCCGTACGCCAGGCCGTGGAAAACTTGATCTTGAACGTGAGTGCCGCCTATTACAACGTGCTGGTGCAACACCATAAATTGATGGCCAACCGTCACTCCCTGGCACTCTCGAATGAACGTTACGATGAGGCCAAAGTGCGTCACCAGATCGGAAATAGATCCGGACTGGAAGCCCAACAGGCAAAAATTGATTTGAACACGGACAGTTCGACCTATGTGCGGCAGAAAGAGGCTTTAAAGAGTGCCTACATCACGTTGAATAAATTGATGAATACGGATCTGCAAATGGTAAATTACGTGCAGGATACGATCTTGTTGGGACCGCAATTGACGTTGAGCACCTTGGAGCAAAAAACGCTGGAAGGAAATACCGCTTTATTAATGGCCAGGAAAGATCAGAAAATCTCCGCCTTGGATTTGAAAAATGCCCGTGCCGTGTTGTTCCCGACACTGGATTTCAATTCCGGGTACAACTATAACAAGACGAACACACCCTCTTCCAGCACCACGTTGAACCGTTCAAACGGTTTTTACTGGGGATTCTCGTTAAACGTTCCTATTTTCAGCCGTTTGCAGAATCGGACAAAGATCAAGAATGCCAAACTGGAATTGGAAAATACCGAACTTTCCTATCAAGAGGCCGAGAAAGAAACCTTGGGAGATTTGGCGTTGATGTATAATTCCTATGAAAACAACCTGTTGATGGTAAACTTCGAGATAGAAAGCGCTAGCGTGGCCGAGGCCAACCTGGACGCGGCTTTAGAAAAATACAAGATCGGGTCGCTTTCCGGAATCGAGTTCCGGGAATTTCAACGCAGTTACATCGATGCCGTTGACCGGAAATTATCGGCTATCTATCAGGCAAAAGTTTCCGAATTATCCTTACTGCTACTTAGCGGGGATATTCGAGGTTCTTTCGCGGCGGAGTAATTTGTTTATCATTGTTTGTCGTTTTCAATAAAAAGTTTACTTTTGCATAGACGGAGATCGTGTCAGTTACATGCATATCATGATAGAAAATGACTTAAATAGTGATTCTTTCGAAAGTTTGTTTAAATCCCATTTCAAGGATCTGGTGGGATATGTATGTAGCTACGTGAACGATGAAGAGGTGTCCAAGGACATCGTGCATGATGTTTTCCTCGTGGTACTGAAAAATGAAAAGAATCTGGATACCTCTTATTCCTTGAAATCTTACCTGTTCACCTTATCGAAGAATTACGCCTTGAATTACTTGAAACACTTGCGTGTCGTGGCGATGAACGAACGGGAAGTTGTTGAAGCGTTGCAGAATGCCGACGAAGAGTTGGATAATTACGAACAACGCATGGCCCGCTTGAACGAAAAACTCGACGAATTGCCCGAGAAACAACGAGAAGTGCTGATAAAATGCTTTGTTGAAGGCCGAACGTACAAAGACGTGGCTGACGAGATGGGCATTAGTGTAAATTCGGTAAAGACGCATATCTCCCGGGGATTGAAATTCTTACGAAACGAGTTGAAGGAAGAAATGGTGATGTTGTTCCTGTTGAAGCGAGAGGGGAATATGGACATGAACTGACCGCGGAGGTTATCGAGAAAATAATGAAAAAATATAAGTAGGGAAATTCTTTTTGTTTCCCGGAATAATTTAGAAACAGGACTTTTTTAGAGTTCTGTTTTTTTGTTAGTTACTTATATATAGCGGTTTATAACGTTGTCAAAAACAAGTGTTACATATAATAAAAATTATAGTTTTATATCTATCATATTTATAAGATAATGTCCATTTTATAGTATTCTTAAATCAATATATCATAACCTATTATAATTAGAGTTGAATAGGAGATAAATGGGAGTTGAATGGGAGATGGTATAATATAATTACGAAAAAAGAATGATAAAAATTTATCTTATGAGTAAGATTACCCATGTAACTTCAATTATTTTGGGATAAATAAAAAAATATTCAATTATTTTGTCACCCATTTGGGGAGACTTGTTGTGTTAGTATAAAGAATAGCAAAAATGGATTATAGAGACGACGATATAGAATTTGCCAATAGGTTGCTTACTCGACGAGAAGAGTTGGATGACGAGGAGGTGACAGCCTGGTTGAAAGAGAAAGATCATGTTGAGTTATTGGAAGAGATTGCGGCCATCCGACAAAAGTTAACAGAAGGCGAGAGCCAGATAAATGACGAGGATGAATACCGGCGTTTAGAGGAAAATATCTATGACCAGAAGAGTCGTCGAATGACGTTGCGTTGGTCGATCGCGGCTTCTATTATCTTATTGGTCGGTCTATTCGTGGGACGTACGATAAATGACGTCCGGGATATGCATGAGGAACAACTTTTGACGAAGAGCGTGATGCAACCCGGGACCTCGAAAGCGATCTTGATGATGGCTAACGGGGAAAAGGTGGTGTTGGATCAGGAGCAAAAATTGGATATCCAGTTGAATGAACGGGTGCGGGTGGCTTCCAGTGGGCAAGGGATCGTGTACGAGGGAAATGGAAAAGGAGAGGTAAAGGAGGAGTATAATAAATTGGTGACACCGACCGGGGGAGAGTATTTTCTCACGTTGTCGGACGGAACCCGGGTATTTTTGAATGCAGCTTCCGAGTTGAAGTATCCGGTAGAATTTGTTGGCGGGAAACGGGTGGTTGATTTAGATGGAGAGGCTTATTTTGAGGTGCGTAAAGATAGCCTGCGTCCTTTCATCGTTCGGGTGAACGGGGCAGAGGTAACCGTGTTGGGAACATCGTTTAACGTGAATACTTATGGGGATGACGGGCTGATTTACACGACGCTGGTGAACGGATCTGTTCGGATTCTCTCGGAGAAGAACGGGCAAGAGGAAGTGTTGACTCCGGGAATGCAAGGGGTGATGAATATACAAACGGGACAGTTGACCGTGAGGGAGGTTGATGTGGAGTCTTACGTGACTTGGCGTGAAGGACGGTTCGTGTTTCGGACGATGACGTTGGATTTGATCATGCGTCAGTTACAACGTTGGTATGATTTTGAGGTGTTCTATCAAAATCCGGAATTGAAGGAGTACGAGTTCCGGGGAGTGATCAAGCGGGATATGGATTTGGATAAAGTGTTGTCCGTGATCAAGGCAACGACAAATGTCGATTTTGAGGTAAAAGGAAAAGTGATAACCATTATAAAACGTTAGGAAAGAAAAACGGGGATTGCCGCTAACAATTCCCCGTGTTATTCTCCGAAGAGAATTCAAGTATTAATTCAATTACAAAGTTATGAAAAAAAAACGAAGTGTGTGCATGAATAGCACATTCAGGAAACTTTTTAACCTATTCCGAGTGATGAAGATAGTGATTTTATTCATGCTGATAGGACTGACGCACCTTTCGGCAGAGGTTCGAAGTCAGAATGCATCAGTTAGTTTGAAATTAAAAGACGCTACTGTCGAGCAGGTGATTTTGGAAGTCGAAAAGCAGTTAAAACAGGACTTCTTTTTTAGCAAAAAAGAGGTGGACGTGACGAGAAAGATTTCCGTGAATCTGAATCAGGCAACGTTGGGTGAACTTGTACAGGTTATTTTTGGAGAGGGATTCGGTTATCGACTGGTGGATAATTTGATCGTGATTACCCCGAAAGCAGCTGTTGCCAAGGAGGAAGAGAAAACCGTTCTGATGAAGGGACAAGTGGTGGATAAAGGCGGGTCTCCTTTACCGGGTGTAACCATTCTTATCGAGGGTACTACCGTGGGGTGTGCCACGGATGTGGATGGAAAGTTTAGTTTGCCTTTACCGAAAGAGTTGAAAGATGTGGTGGTGGTTTTCCGTTTCGTGGGAATGGTGACGCAAAAGGTGAAGTTGGCTGATATTAAGGATAAAGAAGTTTTGGCCGGAAAGAAGGATTTGAAGGTGGTGATGGAGGAGCAGACGGAAAGTCTGGAGGATGTGGTGGTGACGGGTATTTTTACTCGTAAGAAGGAGGGGTTTACGGGGTCGGCGACACAAGTTTCAGGAGAAGAGCTAAAACGTATGACATCGGGTAACGTGCTAAAAGCATTACAAATGCTGGATCCGGGGTTTAAAATGAATACGAGTAATCTGACGGGGTCGAATCCGAATGCGATCCCTGATTTTCAGATGCGTGGCCAGGCAAGTATAGGTAATTACCAGAGTGATGACGTGGTTGTGTTGCGTGGGGATGTAAATACTCGTCCGAATCAACCATTGTTTGTGTTGGATGGCGTGATTGGCGTGGATGCAACTACGATCATGGATCTTGATCCGGAACAAGTGGAGTCAATTACATTATTGAAGGATGCCGCTGCTACGGTTATTTATGGCTCGGAGGCTGCTAATGGGGTGGTGGTCGTGGAGACAAAAGCTCCGTTACCGGGAAAATTGCGCTTCACGTATAATGGAAATTATGAATTGGAATGGCCGGATTTGAGCGTTTATGATATGATGAATGCGGAAGAGAAGTTACGGATTGAGGAAATGGCAGGATATTATTCTAATAAAGATGATTTGGGATTAATGAATTATTACAATAATCTTCGACAAGAGGTAATGCGGGGTGTGAATACTTATTGGCTGGCCGAACCCGTAAAGACTGCTTTTTCTCATCGGCATGGATTGACCGTGGAAGGGGGAGATCGTACGTTACGCTATAAAATTTATTTGGGAGCAAAGTGGGCACCCGGTATTATGAAAAAGACGGATTTAAATACTAAAACAGGAAAGATAGATTTGAATTATCGTAATAATAAAATTTTGATTAATAATCAATTGACCGTGGATTATTCAGATGGTACCAGGGTTTCTCCTTATGGAAGTTTCCAAGATTATACGAAAATAAATTCTTATTATCGTAAGACTGATGAGAACGGAAATATCAAGCAAGTGTTGGATGATCATAGTATTGGAGATAATTATGATTATGTTGCTTATTATGGTACCCCAACTTTAAATCCTTTGTGGAATACGCAGTTTAATTCAAAGAATGAAAGTCGAAATTTTGAACTTCGGGAGGCTTTAAAAGTGGAGTACTTACCATTTGAAAATTTCCGTTTAAGTTTGGATTTCACATTAACCCGGAAGGATGGAACAGTAGAGGTGTTTAACTCTGCTCAGCATAATGATTTCTTTCTTGAGGATGATCCGGCTAAAAAAGGCTTATATGAATGGAGTAAAACAGAGGGGACTCAATATAGATTAAGTTTGTCTGGTGCGTACACTAAAGGGTTGGGGGATCATTTGTTGACCGCTTATCTACGATATAGTGTTAATGAAAATTCAACAAAATCGACAACATTGTCTATGATGGGATTCCCGAATGATAAGTTGAGTGAAGTGTATATGGGAACTCAATACAAGAATACCTCGGGAAGTGAGAGTGTCGCTCGATCCTTGGCTTTCGTAATGACTTTGAATTATGCTTATAAACAACGTTATGCTTTTGATTACAGTATGAGTGTCAATGCATCTTCAGAGTTTGGGAAAAATAACCGTTATGCCCCGTTTTGGTCTGCTGGAGTACGTTGGAATGCGGAGAAAGAGCCTTTTATTAATAACTTAGGTATTTTTGATGAATTGGTGGTAAGGGGAACATACGGTATTACAGGTTCTCAAGGATTTGCACCTTATCAATCTTTGCAGATGTACACGTATTCTAATTTGATGAAAACTTATAAAAGTTCGGATGTGGTAGGAGCGGAAATATATGGATTGGGTAATCCAGATTTGAAGTGGCAACAGACAGAAAATTATAATGCATCGCTGGATTTTACCATGTTCAATAACATGCTGAGCGCAAGATTTGAGTACTACGAGAAATATACAAAAAATACGTTGTTAGATTATACGATGGCTCCGTCAGTAGGATTCCCTACAATGAAAGAGAATCTTGGAAGAATTTCTAATAAAGGATATGAGGTGACGTTACGTTTAATGCCGTATAGCGATCCTGCGAGGCAGGCATACTGGAACGTGATTTTTACCGGTTCTCATAATAAATCACGGATAGAGGAAATTTCTAATGCTTTGAAGGTGATGAACGAGAAGCAAATGGAAATTGCTGACGAGATTGAAGATCCATATGTTACTAGATTAGAAGATAAACGTAAAAAACGTCCTTTACCCCGTTATGAAAACGGTTATTCACAGACCACAATTTGGGTAGTTCGTTCCATGGGTATCGATCCTCAAACAGGACGAGAGGTTTTTTTAACCCGAGACGGACAATTGACTAATTTGTATTCTTCGGCAGATCAAGTTCCTGTTGGAGATACAGAACCTAAATTTCAAGGTTCCGTTTCAACGACTTTTACCTATAAAGGGTTTAGTTTAACACTTGCAGGGCAATATCATTGGGGCGGACAGACTTTTAACCAGACATTGATTGATAAGGTGGAAAATGCCAACTTAAGAATGAATGCGGACCGAAGGGCTTTGTATAGTCGCTGGAAACAAGCTGGAGATCAGGTGTTTTTTAAGGCAATAGACGGAAATGTAGCAAAGATGGATACCAAGGAGAGTTCACGTTTCGTGATGGATGATAATGAGTTTTATTTTTCAACTATAAATTTATCTTACCGGTTGGATGGGCAAAAATGTGATTGGCTGAAACGAATAGGAATTGGTGCGGCAACAATTGGTGTGTATATGGAAGATATTTGTCGATTCTCGTCTATTAAGATGGAACGAGGGATTGATTATCCTTTCTCTCGACAAATGTCTATGTCGTTGAATGTAACTTTTTAAATTGGTGAACTATGAAAAAGTATATAGTTAGCATTTGTTTAGGAATGTTCTTGTTTTCCTCTTGTTCTAATTGGTTGGATGTAAAGCCGAAGACGACGGTGGAAGAAGAAGAGGTTTTTAGTCGAGAATTAGGTTTTAAAGAAGCTCTAACCGGAGTGTATATAAAGATGGCATCCACTGATCTGTATGCCAGAAATTTGAGTTATGGTTTCTTGGATATATTGGGACAACGTTACCAGATTAATGCGGTGGCGAATTATGAGAATCCTTTGTGGTATACTTTCCCATCTACATACACGGAAAGTTATACGGAAACGATTTGGGCGAAGATGTACAACGTGATTGCTAATTTAAATAATTTGTTGTATTACTGTGATAAAAACAAAAACGTGTTTACCACGGAACATTATTACGAAATAATTAAAGGAGAGGCATTGGGCTTGAGAGCGTTTTTGCATTTTGATTTGTTACGGATGTTTGGGCCGATATATAAAGATAACCCAATGGCAAAACGAATTGCTTATCGAACAGAGTTTAACCAGGTGCCAAAGGAAATGCACTCTTCTGACGTGGTGGTGGATAGTATTATTACTGATTTGAAAAGAGCTGAAATTTTATTGACAAATACGGATCCGTTGAATTTTGAATTCCCAAAAACAGAAGATGGGGATAGAGGTACTGGGAAAGATGGTTTTTTGGAGTATCGTCACAAACGGATGAATTTGTACGCGGTGAAAGCTATGTTGGCGAGAGTCTATTTGTATGCGGGAAATAAGGTGGAAGCGGCTAATTATGCGAATCAAGTTATTGGAGAGAAATATTTCGATCTTATTGGGGAGGCAACGGATGTTTTACGTTCCAAAGAGATCGTGTTCTCTGTTTACGTGGATAAGTTTGATCAGCAAGTGACAGATATAACGAATGGTTCTTCTTATTGTATCGTTAAGGAAAGTTTCTTGAATGAAATGTTTGATGTGGCTAATGATGGAACAAATGATTTGAGAATCAGAGAGGGTGTTGGATTTGATTATGGAACTAACGGAATCAAAATGCGGAAATATAAGCAAGAAAATTTGTGGGCATCTACGGAAGGGACGGTTGTTTTAATACGTTTATCCGAAATGTATTACATTTTGGCAGAATGTGCGGCAACTCCGGGCGAAGCAGCTGAATTTTTGAATAAAGTACGGAGTGTACGCGGGATTGATCCTGTTGTTTGCACGGAAGCTAACAAATTGGATGAGATTGAAAAAGAGTACCGCAAGGAATTTTACGGGGAAGGACAATTGTTTTTCTTCTATAAACGTCATGCTTATACGACATTTCTACATTGTCCCGTGAACCAAATGACAGAAAGTAATTACATGTTCTCTTGGCCGGATAATGAAACTTTATTTGGTAAAACAAATTGAGATGTTGTGAATATTGTGTTTACTGATAAAATAAAAGATGTATGAAAAATTTGGTAATTACATTACAGGTATTGATCACGTTCCTTTTTCTTCAAAGTTGTGAAAAATACGAGATGGTGCAATATGGAGATGGAAACGAGATTAATTTTATGGCTGATTATTATTTAGGTAAAGATAAGAAACCGTATTGGGTAGATGAAACAGAATATTTGCATTATGAGACTAATTTCGGGATTAATCCTCTTGGAGATTCCTTGTTGTTAGATACTCTTCTCGTGGGGGTAAAAATAAGTGGAGTTCCCACCGCCTACCCTAGAAAGGTCGTGTTTGCTACGAAAAAACTTGGAGATAATACATTGGAAATAGTATGTCCGGAGGAGTATTATGTTCCGGCAGATACAGGGGTTGCCGTGTTTAAAGTTTTGATAAAGCGTCCGGAAAAAAGGAATACGGAATATTCTGCATATCTGACTTTTGATTACGAGAAGTCGGATTTTAAAGCGGGTACTGTCGAAAGACAAACTTTTGAATTAAAAGCGGAAAATTCTGTGAGTTTGGAATTATGGGGATCTTCTCAAGAAGAATGGGATGGATATTACGTGATGTTTTTTGGAGATTATAGTGAAACGAAAGCTCGTTATTTAATTACGAAATACGGAGGTACTGTATTGAATGAATGGACGATGACAAATAAATTTTATGATGTTCTTTACTCGAATGGCTTCTATTTAGATTTTGAAGAGTATAAAGCAGATCCTAATAATGCGCCTTTGATAGATGAAAATACTGGTGAATGGATCGAGATTCCTGATATTTCAGAATTACTTTAAAAATAAGAAATTATGAGAAGATTAATTTATATACTGGTTTTGTTACTATTTGTTTCTTGTTATGATGACAAAGGAAATTATGATTATGAGGATATTAATACGGTAGCAGTTGAATTGGATGAGTTGTATTCGGTACGTTTAGATAAGGATACGACGCTTACAATCGTTCCTCGATTGTCACAATTTTTGCAAAAAGATGATAAAAATTTGAGTTATGTTTGGTTATATTCTACCATAAATCATAATTTCTATGGTTTGGCAAGTCGTGAAGGGTTTGACACGGTGAGTATAGAACCTAATTTGCGTTTTCATATAGATCCGGAAGAGAAAAATTTGAAATACGAGCATTTTTTTCGTTTGAATGTATATGATGAGATAACGGGAATTGAATATCCGGTGAACACGACAATCAAGTTGATTAAACCATACGATGGAACTTGGATGGTTTTGCATAGTAAAAACGGACATACAGAGTTGGGGTCTATTGAATATATTGGTGCTAATATCGTGGTGAATGAAGATGCATATTACAAAGAATCAGGTAAGCGGTTAGAGGGGAAACCACTCTGTTTGGGGCAATATACAACGTCAGTTAAATATTATGGAACCGGGAGTGGATGGAATATGTTTTACGTGTTTACCGATGTTGCGAGAGAGGCTGGAGTTTATTGTCAATGGAAAAAATTTGAGAAAAAGGATAGTTTGTCCCGAATGGTTGCCCCGATGGCTCAAGCTGGTTTTGATTTCCAGCATGTGGAGATGATGGATGGTGATGGTAGTGCCAGTGCTCTTTTGTTGTCTAATGGTGTTTTGTATCAAATTCCACGGGCTGGTAAAGTGTATAAACCGGGTAGTGGGTTGACTGGAGAGGTAAAGATTACTTTGGCAACTAAAGTTATGAATAATGCTTTGTTGTATGATGAGGCTGGGCATCGTTTTGCTTTTTATTATAATAAAAGTGATGGGTTAGGAGTGAAGAAATATGATCCATTGTACTTTAATGAGGGGGAGGAAAATAGTGATTTAATTCAATCTATTCCAGTGCGAGATGGTAATGCTACGGGAGTTGATCCCAACAAGTTATCCCCGGATCAAAAAGTGTTGTATGTAGGAACTGGGTATCAGTTTGATCAAGGTTGGACAAGTACATATGCTTATGGCTTGGCTAAAAGTAATGACAAGTGTTTCGTTTATGAATTTAATCCGAGAGGTTTTACCTATTCTGATTATGTTTCTTTTAATGCTTATTATCAGATTGATTTACCTAAAGGATTAGATGAAAATGCTTGTTTTGCTTCAACTCCACCTTATAGTGGTATTATTTTTTACGCTTCTGGTAATACTGTTTATCGTTTAGACTTTAAGCAAGCAGGAGGAAAAGCTACCGCTATTTATACTCATTCGGGAGGAAAAGCAACAAAGATGAAATTTGCTAAAAGAAAGGCTCCCGGAGAAGGTGTGTTCGCTGCTTATGAATTTGATTTACAACGTAGCTTGGGAGTTTCTTTTGATATGGGAAATGGTAAGAGTGATTTTGTTATATTGAATTTGTCCTCAACTGGTAGCGTTGGGGCTAATAGTGCAACTTATCCGGCAACCCAAGTATATTCTGATTTTGGAGAAGTAACTGATTTTGTGTTCATTTAAAAATATTAAAATGAAGTGGATCATGATTATATGGGGCTTGGTGTCATTGATTGGATGTCAGAACAAGCCAGAAGGATTCGTGATAAAAGGAGTTTTTCAAGGTGCTCCAGAAAATGAATGGGTGTATTTAATGAATGTGGAGCAGACGGTTTATTATGATAGTGTGCAGTTGAAAAAAGAGCGTTTCGAATTTAAAGGAAAAGTGGATTACCCAGAATTACGTTGTATTACTTATTTTAAAGATCCTTCACAACGGATTTATGGATGGGATAAGATCATGGTATTACCAATATATGTTGAAAATTCTGATATTCGGATTTCTTTACCTTTTGCAGAATTACCTTCGAAATCGGAGAAAAGAATACCGAGTAACTTACGAGTAGAAGGTTCTCATTCTCATGATTTATATGCGAAATATAAAGAACGGGTGACGCCTTTTGTTGTAAAAAATGATAGTTTATTTGATGCTTACCGTCGTGTTTACTATTATAAAAAAGGGACGGAAGATGATGTATTCCGTTGTGTGAAGGGAATGGATGCAACGCATGATAGTGTTTTTGCTGTGGGGGTTGAGTTTATTCGGCAATACCAAGAGTTTCCAATAGCTTTGTATGTGGCAAAAAATTTACGAGTAAGAGCTTATGATAGAGAAAAAGCAAAAGAGGTAGCTGGGCTTTTACCGGAAAGCGTGAAAGCGACCACAGAGGGACAACAAGCTGTGAAAGCTTTATTGGAACAGCCACTTTATGTGGGGGATGTTTTGCCTGATTTTGATGTGTTGAATGTGGATTTGCAGACAGTAAAATTGTCAACGCTATTGAAAAAAGGACATTATACGTTGGTGGAATTGTGGGCATCTTGGTGTGGGCCTTGTCGGGCAGATATACCTCATTTGAAAGAGACTTATCATCGTTATCATGAGCAAGGTTTTGAAATGGTTAGTATTTCTATTGATGATGATATGGAGGCGTGGCAGAAAGCTGTAAAAGAGGAAAGAATGCCTTGGACTCAGGTTTGTGGAGCAAATGGGAAAAGTTATAAGAAAGAATGTATGAATTTGTTCGGTGTTAGAGGTGTACCTTCATGTGTGTTGATTGATAAGGAGGGAAGGGTGATTAGTACGAACGCCCGTGGAGGATGGTTGAATGAGAAGTTGGCCACATTATTTAAGGAATAAAAATCGGTTTTATAAAATTTGTATTGTATGAAAAATGTATTGTTTATGTTTTTATTCGTGGTTGGGGTTACTAGCTACGGATTTGGAAAGAATGTGCGGTTACATGGTTCTTTAAAAGAGTTTGGTACCAATGTGGTTTCCATGGATTTTGATGGAGCTGCGGGGGAAATTTCCAAGGAGTGGAGTCAGAAGATCACGGTGAATAAAGATGGTAGTTTTGAGTTTTCTTTTGACTTAAAAAAGCCGGGATATTATTCGGTGGGAAGGAATACATTGTACTTGACCCCGGGGGATGATATGGAGGTGAATTTGGGAACTTCTCAGCCGCAAAGTTGGTTTAAGGGGCAAGGTGCTGACGTGAATACTTATTTGAAAGGACGTTTATTCCCGAAAGCGGGTTCGTTTTTGGAGGCCGGTCGGAACGTGAAAGGCAGTTTCGAAGAGACGAAAAAATATATTGACGATCGGGCCGCTCAACGGGAGAAAGAATTGAAAGCATTGCCGAATGCAAGCAAGGAATTTGTGGAATTGGAAATGATGAGGATTAAGGCTGATGTAGCAAATAGTTATATGGCATATTTATGGTATTCTGATCTTTTGAAAGATTGTAAGACACGGGAAGAGGGAGAAAAAATTGCAAATGAGTTTAATAAGTCCATTCGGGAATACATTAATCCCTTATTAAAAGAGATTTCTGCCAAGGATAAGTATTTGGAGGTGGCCGTGGTGAGAGATGTGTTGTTGAGTTGCTATGATATGGATGCTTCTATATTTGATTTCCCGAAGTCTCAACGGTTGACGGAATTAAATGATGCTTACGTGACCGGGGAGCGTATGGATGAAGAGATGACGAAATCTCTTTATGATGAATTGTATGCTTTTGGTTCTAAGTTGAAAAATGCAGATTTTAAACAAGCTTTTTTAGGGAGGTTGGAGAAACGGGCAAAATTAATGGAGGGGCGTCCTGCAATTGATTTTGTGGTTGTGAATATGGATGGGAAGAAAGGTAAGCTGAGTGATTATAAAGGTAAAGTTCTATTCGTGGATTTTTGGGCAACGTGGTGCATGCCTTGTTTGGGAGAGATGCCTTATTTTAACGAGTTGAGTAAGCAGTTCCCGAATATTCAATTCGTTGGTATTTCTTTAGATGATAACACGGAGGTGTGGTTGAATAAATTGAAAGGAGATGCCGATCATGGGAAGGTGTTGGAGTTGTTTTCTACTGATCCGTTGGTACGGACGGGATGGGATATCACTGGAATTCCTCGTTTCTTGTTGATCGATAAAGATTTCAATATTATATCGGCTTCGGCTCCTCGTCCATCTGAAAAAGATGTGATTGTTCCTCTTTTGGAAAAGTATAATAAGAAATAAATTGTGATTTCCTGATCGATCCTCAAGGTAAGATTATCTTGACCAATGCTCGCGGGGGGATGGTTGGATACGAAGTTGATAGAGTTGTTTGACAAGTAACGAATTGTGTTTGAATGAATGTTTATAGAGGTTATCCTGTTGGGGGTAGCCTCTTTTTTATTAAATGTTTTCGAGGTTATTGCATAACACGATAAATATTTATATTCTGCAAAATCTTATTTATTTACGTTAGCACAGAATTATGCATTGAATTATTTGAGGCATTGTTAGGGAAGTGTTGTACAATCAATAAGATTGGATATATTTACATGGCATTGAACATTTTTGTTCTGTTGATTGAACATTTTGTTGTAACAAGATTGAACATTTAATAAAATGGAATATAAAAGAGCCCAGTTTGAGGGAATTCTAGATCGTATTAATGAACCTCGTGATGATGTTGTTGGAGTGACGGCCAATTGGCTTGTTGAAGTTTGGGAAACTCAGCGAATGAAGATGGTTGTAAGAGGCGAGTTGAATCTGCGATTTTTAAAAACATTTCGGGCTATATTGTAAATATGCGTTATTTTTCTTAAAATTGCAAAATTTTAGAAGAGAATATGCATCTTTTTGATGATCATAACGTATTGTTGAAGGCCTTGCAAAAAGGAGAGGAGAAGGCTTTTGAGTATATTTTTAATCATTACTATGATGGTTTGTTGAATTATGCGGGACGTATTGTTGGGGAGACGGAGTTGGCGAATGATCTTGTGCAAGAGACGTTTTGTAAGTTATACGAGGGGCATGCAGATTTAAATATTCACTTATCAATAAAATCTTATCTTTATAAATCGGTTTACAATAGTTGTTTGAATGAGCTAAAGCATCGGAAGGTGGTTAATAATTATGTAGATCGGGAGATGTTGAATTTTTATTTTTCCGAGATAATACAGACTCCGGAAGCGGAATTGGCGTTGTTGGACGAGGATATAAATAATGCTTTACAGGAGGCAATAGATAAGTTACCGGAGCGTTGTCGTGAGATTTTTGTGTTGAGTAAGATGGATGAAATGTCCAATAAAGAGATTGCAGAACATTTAAATATATCGGTGAAAACAGTTGAAATTCAAATGACTAAAGCGCTTTCTCGTTTGCGAATGGAGTTGGAATGGTTACTTTGTGTTATTTTTATTACAAATTTTTAGATTTAGGATAGGGGTTATCGTTTTATGAGTTGTCATAGGAGTATAAAGTAGAAAGGTATGACAAACGAATTCGATGAATTAATATGGCGGGTTTTGGACGGGAAGGCTTCTTCCGAGGAGATTTGTCGTGTAAAGGAATGGGTGCAAAATGACGAGCATAAACGCCATTTTAAGCAATTGCAAAAGTTTTGGAATGTGGTAAACGGACCGCACGTTTCATTCGAGCGAAAACAGAAGGAATTGATTCGTTTCCAGGATTTTATGCGGAAACATTCTCAGAAAAAAGAAAGAACGTTTGTTGGTAAGAAATGGTATAGAAATGCTGCAGTTTGGTTAATTCCGATTTTGTCGGCAGCGTTTGGGGTGTGGCATGAATTTTCAAGAGAGTATGCGTCACCTTTTTTGGCAGAAACGGGAGAGTTGGTATCTCCGGGGATGCCTCAAGCGGTATTGACAATTTCAGGGGGAGATACGATCGTTTTGCAACCGAATCGAGCCGTGGATATTCAATTGGCCGGACAAGTGCGTGTTGTGGGGTCCGGTGAAAGTATTGTTTACGAGTTGGATGAGGGCGAAAGTCCAAGGGTAGAACGGTATAACACGCTGGCCACTCCGGTGGGAGGGGAGTATCAGGTGGAGTTGTCTGATGGTTCAAAAGTGTGGTTGAATTCATTGACGAAGTTGCGTTACCCGGAGGTGTTCAAAGAGGATTGTCGAGAGGTTTATTTGACCGGAGAGGCTTATTTTGAGGTGAAGCATGATGCCGAACGTCCATTTGTTGTGGTGGTGGATGGTATGAAGGTTGCGGTTTATGGAACGCGTTTTAATGTGAATACGTATCATGCGGGTGTTGTACAAACGGTACTTGTTGATGGAAAGGTCGGAGTACAGGTGGATGCAACGGGAAAAGAGATTGTGTTGCATCCTAATGAGATGGCTACCTATTCGGAGGAGTCGCAACAGGTGAATGTGAAGGCGATTGTCCCGTATGTATATACGGCATGGAAGGATGGGAAATTTGTATTTGATGAGGAACCGGTGGAAGAGATCATGAAGCGTTTGAGTCGTTGGTATGGTATAAAGGTCGTGTATAAGAATGAACAAGTGAAAGAACAGTTGTTTACAGGGATTATCACCCGGTACGCGGAGGTGAAGGATGTGTTGCATTTGATTGAAGAGACGGCTCTTGTGCATTTTTATTTGAATGGAAATGTTGTAACCGTGAGTACGGATTAAAATGAAACCGAGAGTTGCGGTAACAACCCTCGGCTATGGATTTGATGTTGCTGCATCAAAATGTTAAACTAATTACAAAGTTATGAAAAAAAATCGAGATGTGATTTTCTTTAGGGATTTTTTGTTTCTAAAAGAAAAATGGAAATGTGTCGTAAGGTGTTGTGTATTATTGTTTTGTCTTTTACCTTCGACAGTGGTTGTGGCTCAACATCAGAAAGTGACGATTGATGTGAAAGATGTTGGGGTGCAAGAGGTGTTTAGATCTATTAACGAGCAAACCGGGTTGGATTTCGTGTATGGAGCTTTGCAGTTGCGAGAATTGGGAACAGTGACTCTTCACTTGAAGGATGTTACGGTGGAAAAGGTTTTATCTGAATTGTTTACCGGGACACCGTTTGAATACAAATTTGAGATGAAGTCAATTGTTATCAAGAAGAGGGAGGAGAAGCAGGTTGTGAAGAACGTAGTTCTAAGTGGTGTGGTGACGGATGAACGAGGAAATCCATTACCTGGAGTAACGGTATCCGTGAAAAAACTTAGTTTTGGTACCGCCACGGATAAGGATGGAAAGTATAAATTGTCTGTCCCCAAGGTGGATGATAAGTTGGTTATTGTATTTTCTTTTATCGGTATGGAAACTGTAGAAGTGAAGTATACCGGTAAGGACGTGATTAACGTGGAGATGAAAGAGAATGTTGCAGAGTTGGAGGAGGTGTTGGTGCAGACAGGGTATCAGACCATTGATCCGAGAAAGAATACGAGTGCTGTTACCACGATTAAGGCGGAAGATATTATAACACCGGGTTTACAGACGATCGATCAGATGTTGGAAGGATATGTCCCGGGGATGGTTTTTATGCAAAATACAGGACAGATTGGAGCTGCTCCGCGTTTGCGTGTTCGGGGAACTTCCACGGTATTGGGATCGCAGGAACCGTTGTGGGTAATTGATGGTATTGTGCAAGAGAATCCAGTGAATGTGGATCCTTCGCAGATTAATGATTTGGATTTTGTGAATTTATTGGGAAATGCGATATCCGGGTTGAATCCGGAGGATATAGAACAGATTGACGTGTTGAAAGATGCTTCGGCAACAGCGATTTACGGGGCTCGGGCCGGTAATGGTGTTATCGTGATCACGACGAAAAAAGGAAAGGCTGGGCCTCCCACGTTATCTTATTCGGTTTCTGGAACTTACACTCGTCGTCCCTATTATACGGATAGAGCGGTAAACGTGATGAACAGTATGGAGAGAATTGATTTTTCCAGGGAGTTGATTGCCAAGCAAACCGTGTATCCGACGATTCAAACTTGGGTGGGGTATGAAGGTGCGATTAGAAAATATTATGCCGGTGAAATTTCTTTTGATGAATTTCAAAAGGAGGTTGGGTATTACGAACGGGTAAATACGGATTGGTTTGATTTATTGATGCAAAATTCATTCTCTCATAAGCATACGTTGAGTCTTTCCGGTGGTACGGATAAAACAAAGTACTATGCTTCGGTGGGATATAGTGATATGAAAGGAGCGATGCGAAGAGAGAAAAATAAATTGTATTCGGTTAGTCTGAAAGTGGATGTTACCCATAAGCGTTTTGATATGCATTTTGATTTGAAGGGAAATGTGGGAGAAAAGAGATATACACCTTCGGATGTAGGAGTTACGGAGTATGCTTACAATACAACAAGGGCTTTTCCTGCTTACACGGAAAGCGGTGATTATTGGTATTATGCTCGAATCGGGGGAGAGGTGACCAGTTATTACCAGTTGTTTAATATCTTGAATGAAGTGGAGAATAGCACGCAAGATATCGATTCTCACGGGATGACTTTTACGGGAACGTTGGGTTATCGAATTTTCGAACCGTTGAAATTTGCCATGACGCTTTCTTATTCACTGGATGACACGCAACAGGATATTTGGCATGGGGAGGATTCTTATTACTGCCGGAAATTGAAATCGACACAACCGGACGGAAAAGAAAATTTATCGTATAATAAATTGCCCGTGGGGGGAGAATTGCAAGAGAAGCATACGAGAAGGAATGCTTACACGTTACGAGGGCAATTGAATTTTAATAAGTATTTGGATGCTGATCAAGATCATTTGATTGTGGCCGCTTTAGGAGGTGAAATGTCTTCTAATAAGTATAAGGGATTGGAACAGACGTACCGCGGCTTCTTGAAAGATAGAGGACTTCAAATGGCCGAGATTGACCTGAAGACTTATATCGGGTATGCGAGTTGGTTGCAAACGGCAGAAGCGAAAGGAATTCGCTCGGATCAATTAACCAACATGATCTCCGGTTATTTTACGGTGTCATACAGTTACAAGGATTACGGTACGTTGAATTTTAATACACGTGTGGATGCTTCGAATAAATTCGGTTCTCGGGCAAACGATAAGTTCTTACCGATATGGTCTGTGTCCGGTAGATTGAATTTGAAGGAGTCGTTCTTGGCAGGTGTGAGAGGTGTGAACACGTTGGCCTTGAGAGCTTCTTTCGGTTATCAGGGAAATATGCTGGACTCTGAAACCGTGGAGACCATAATAAAACGCGGCACGCATAATCAATATTTTAACGAGTATGCTTCGTCTATTTATAAATTCCCGAATCCTTTATTGAAATGGGAGAAAATTTCCAGTGTAAATACAACGTTGGATTTTGCTTTCTTTAAGAATAAGATTAGAGGTTCTGTTTCTTATTATTATAAGAAAACCAGAGATGCTTTTTTGAACAAGAGAATCTCGGAGATAAACGGAATAACGGCTTACGTGGTGAATAAAGGTACGTTGACAAATCGGGGACTTGAGCTTGCATTAAACTTTACACCGATTAATACATTTGGCGGTGGTTCTAAAGACGGGTTCCGCTGGAATTTTGATCCGCAGTTCGGTCAGGTTATTAATAAGTTAATTAATAAGGCTATAAATAGTGGCAAAAATCAGAGTTTACGCGACGAGGATAACATTACTTATTCCGATTATTTAAACGGAAAAGTGGAGGTTGTCGGTCGCCCGTTGAATAGTTTTTTCTCTTATCGTTTTGCGGGATTGGATTCGAAGGACGGACGTCCCATGTTTAGCGGTACTGAGGTTAACTACACGGTGAATGGCGAAGAGGTTTTGGATGAAGCGGGAAAGGTGATCAAGAATAAAGATCGTTATGCGAATATGACGAAAGAGCAGGTGTTTCTTGAAGTGATGGATTATTCCGGTTGTAGAGTGCCTAAATTGCAGGGAGGTGTTCGAAATACATTCTCTTACAGGGGATTTACGCTAGCTGTAAATTTAAGTTATAGTATTGGTTCAAAGATCCGCTTGTTGAAGATGTATCCTAACGTTGCCGCTGAAAATGGAACGTTGGCTCCCCAACCGATGGAAAATGTACGTCGGGAATTTTTGAAACGTTGGAAGAATCCGGGAGATGAATTGTACACGAATGTTCCTGGAATCATATCGGATGCTGAATTTGTGAAATCTTTAACGAGTGGTTGGTGGCGTAAGGAAACGTATTCGTTTGGTACGAATATTTGGCAAATGTATGACTACTCGGATGTTCGTGTCGTGAGTGGAAATTATCTGAAGATTCAATCGCTGTCTTTACGTTATAACATACCATCAAAATGGTGTAACCGATTCTTTTTGAAGAGTGCTTACATGAGTTTCTCCGGAACGAATTTGTATACACTCAGTGCTAAAGCATTGAAGGGGCAGGATCCTTCCACGCAAACGGGAAGTTCAACAAAGATTGCACAATCAGTACGCCCCACGTATTCGTTTAGTTTGAATGTGACTTTTTAATCGAGTAGGGTTATGAGAAAGATTATTTATATTTTATCGTTATGTTTTTGGGGAAGTTTGTTCCCTGCCTGTAGCGGTTTTCTGGAAGAGTATTCGCAAGATTTAACTTATATACGAACGGTCGATGATTTGAACGAGCTACTGGTTGGCGGTGGTTATTTTTCGAGTGCTTCGGATGTATTGCCGATGTTGCATGTGATGGATGATGACACGGAATATGAGCGAAAAGCGACAACGGTAGGGTATTGGGGATTTCATTATTGGCTGGCCAACCCGTTTGTGTCGGGAGCGGGAGTAGAACAAAAGGATGGGATTTGGTCGTCGTTTTATAAATATTTGGCAGTGATCAATGTGATTCTGAATAAAGCGGACGATTTTGCTTCGGAAGGCGATGCGTATCGGAAAGTGAAGGGGGAGTCTTATTTTTTGCGGGGAATGGATTATTTCTACTTGGTCAATTTATACGCGAAACCGTATAAAGCGGAAACTGCGGCAAATGAGCCGGGAGTTCCATTGAAGTTGACGGAGTATGTGGAAGATAAACATTATGAGCGGGCTACTGTGGCAGAGGTGTATGCTTCGGTTGTTTCTGATTTGGAAAATGCCATTACCTATTTGAATGGAACAAGGCAGATAACAAAAAGAAGGGCTAATGTCGATGCCGCACGGGCAATGCTGGGGCGAGTGTATTTGTATATGGGCGGGGAAGAAAATTGGAAAAAGTGTAATGCTTTGTGTGACTCTATTTTGCAAAGTGGTCGTTATGAATTGTATGATATAAAGGAACATACCCCTAAAAAGGATTTTATATTTTTGGATTCACCGGAAACCATATTCACGCAAGGTAAGAATAGTGCCAGACGTACCATATTTATGGGACAGCCGAGTGTGGCAGCTTATACGTTGTCACAAGATTTATTGGGAAGTTATGATGCAAATGTTGATTTGAGGTATTCCCATTGGTTTAATAGTGTTAAGAATGTGGGGTGGGTGTGGTTGAAGTATTCAGTTCTTACCGCTAGTCCCGCTTCCGAGGTTTCAAGCGAATTTTTGCTTCGATTGCCGGAGGTATATTTGAATAAAGCGGAAGCTTTGATTATGTTGGGACGCACGGAGGAGGCGATAGACGTGTTGAGGACGTTACGGGAAAAACGTTTGGCAGCAGAAACTACCGATGTGATTCCTACCAGTCAGGAGGATTTAGTGCAATTTGTTCGTTTGGAGCGGCGTTTGGAGTTGTGTGGAGAGGGACATCGTTGGTTTGATTTGCGGCGTTATGCTGTTCATCCGACTTTCCCTGAAGAGAAGGAAATCATACATGAATCTGTAAAAAATGGGACAAAAATAGGATATTATAGACTTGCCCCTTATTCTGAAAACAGTAATAATTGGGTGTGGCCGATACCGGAGGATGCGGTTATATTTAATGACGGAGCGTTGGTTGCAAATGAAAGAGATGGAGCTCCATTGGTTGAATATTAAAAAAAAGAGAAATGAGAAAAGTTATATTTATATGGATGTTGTGTTGCGGGCTGGTGGCCTGTAATCGGGAAGATAAGGAAACTCATGCTTCTTTTAAGGATATGGAATGGTTTGTGGTAGAGGATAGTGATGATGAGTTGGATCATTTAATTTACGAATTTTATGTATCAACCGGGATTCCTCTTTTTTATACGGATACGATTAGGAGTCGTACCGAGATAAATGAATGGGGACGAGAATACACGCTTTATCAAATTTTGAATCCCAATTACATGATTGAGGGAATGGCTAATTTGTGGACATTCAAAAAATCGGAGGATCGGGAAAAATTGAAAAAAGGTGTAGAATTCTTTCGAGATCAAGTGTATCCGAAACTTCCGGAAGGTTATCGCTCTCCCTGTTATCTTTTAGTGGACAAATTGTATCAAAAAGAGTTTTATCAAGACGAGGTGGGAGCTCGAAAGGGATTGAATACGACGGTGATCGGTAAAATTTCTGAAATGGACGAAATGTCGGAGGAAGATCAGAAACGCTTGGCTTGGGAGGTTGTTGCAGAGGAGTTGTATGATACTATCAGTGTTAATTACGAGAAGGAGTTAGATGCGTTTTTCCAAGTTAGTTTCTTGTTGTGCAATAAAAAAGATGTCTATTCGGATCTAATTACCAAATTCAAAAATAATATTCCTAATTACAAGGCGGCAGTGCATGGTTCGGCAACGGATCCTCGGGAAGCAGGCTTTTTGCGTTGGTGGCAGAGTAATTGGTATACACCCGAGTACAAGGATGATGTGTGTGGTTATCTGATAGAAGTCCTGTTGGGTGATGATGATGGATTTGCGACAAGAAATGCTGGATTCAGCGGTTGTCTGAAGAAATATGATATGATGAAGGATATCGCTATCGAATTAGGGCTTAGAAATTGATTTTTAGAAAGAGAGAATTTTTAATGAAGGTAAGGATTGTCGGGAATTTTTTCCCGATAGTACTTATCCTTGGAATATATTATGTTGTATGTAAGTGAATTGTATGAAAAATCCAATTGTAAAAGTAGAGCATTTATCTCATCGTTATGCGGTTCAGTGGGCGATAGAAGATATTAATTTTGAGATTGAAGCAGGAGGCATCGTGGGATTGTTGGGATCTAATGGTGCAGGTAAGTCAACGACCATGAATATTATTTGTGGGGTGTTAAACCAAACACGCGGAGAGGTGTATATAGATGGGGTTAATTTGAGAGAACATCCCGTGGAAGCAAAAAAGAATATAGGTTTTTTACCTCAAAAACCACCGATTTATCCAGATTTAACGGTAGAGGAATATTTACGATTTTGTGCAGACCTTCGGTTTGTGGAGGATATACCGTCGGCAGTGAACAAGGCCATGTCTCGTTGTGGTATCACGCATTTCAAGGATCGTTTGATTCGGAATTTATCGGGAGGGTATCAACAACGCGTAGGTATAGCACAAGCTATCGTACACGATCCTAAATTTGTTATATTGGATGAGCCTACGAATGGTTTGGATCCGAACCAAATCATGGAGGTTCGCAATTTGATTCGAGAGATTGCGTTGGATCGTACGGTGTTACTTTCCACTCATATATTGTCAGAAGTTCAAGCTACTTGTCGAGATATCATGATGATTGAGTGCGGACATGTCGTTTTTTCAGGATCCGTGGATGATTTTGATAATTATATTAAGCCCAACACGCTTTTCGTTTGTTTTGAGCGTCCCCCTCTGGAAGATGAGTTATTGACTATAGAGGGTATTTTCAAGGTACAAAAAATAAATGAAAGGAACTATCGTTTGTGGTTTAGTGGAGGACGAGATGTGGCTAAAGATATCGTGAAGTGTAGTGTGAATAAAGGATGGGAATTGGAAGAAATCCACTTTGAGAAGAGTTCTTTGGATGCCGTGTTCGCAAAATTATCAAATAAAGAGATTCGTGAATAATTAAACGTGGAATGATGAAAACAATATATAAAATCGCAAAATTAGAATTATCTAACCTCTTTTACTCTCCGATAGCGTGGTTTATTCTGATTATATTTATGTTGCAGATGGGAATCAATTTCGGGGAGACAATGGGGTCATACGGACGTTTGAATGAGTTGGGACGCCCGTTTGCAAGCTTGACCTCAAAAATATATTATGGTGGGATGATGAGTTTGTTACGTGGTGTGGCGAGTTCGCTTTACTTGTATATACCGTTGTTAACGATGGGTTTGTTAAGTCAGGAGTTTAGTCGCGGTTCCGTGAAATTACTTTATTCTGCACCCATTACCAGTTGGCAGATTGTACTGGGTAAGTACCTCGGAATTATGATCTATGGGTTTATCTTGATGCTTGTGCTGGGCGTGTATGTTTGCATCGGTTGGTGTGTTATTGAGAATTTTGATTGGCGACCGGTCTTGATTGGAGTTTTGGGATTGTATTTGTTACTGGGGGCTTACGCTGCCATCGGACTTTTTATGTCGTCTTTGACATCTTATCAGATTATTGCGGCATTAGGAACTTTTGTGGTATTCGCCCTTTTGAGTTTTGTTGGAAATATTGGTCAAGACATCGAGTTTGTAAGAGAAATTACCTATTGGCTCTCTTTGAACGGCCGGGGCGGTACGTTTTTGAAAGGAATGATTTGTAGCGAAGATGTGCTGTATTTTGTGATTGTGATTGCAATGTTCCTTTCTTTCTGTTTCTTGAAACTTCAATTAGGGCGAGCTCGTTATTCGGGGATGTCTAAAATGTTGCGTTATGGCGGAGTGTTTATGATTGCGATGCTTGCGGGATATGTGACGTCACGTCCTATGTTGAAAGCTTATTACGATGGAACTTATACGAAAGCAAACACAATTTCAGAAGCAAGCCAGGATATAGTAAAGCGTTTGGATGGTGGGATGACGATCACATCTTACGTGAATCTTTTAGATAACGTTTATTCTTTTTCTCAAAGAGGAGTGCTCAATGACATTGCTTTTTTTGAGAAATACGTTCGGTTTAAACCGGATATTAAGATGAAATATGTGTTCTATTACGACGAGGTGGATAATCCAAAACTCGATAAAATGTATCCAGGATTGAGCGTGGAAGAGAAGGCAAAGAAGGTTGCAAAAGCAGCTAATTTGAAGTTGGATAATTATTTGACTCCGGAACAAATTCGAGAAAAGATAGATCTTTCGGATGAGGGTAATCACTTTGTTCGAATTTTGGAAAGGGATAATGGACAGACGGCTCGATTACGAATATTTAATGATATGCAGAAGCATCCTTCGGAAACAGAAATTTCTGCAACGTTAAAACGGATGGTGATGAAGTTACCTAAAGTCGGCTTTTTGAAAGGTCATGGGGAACGTTCCATTGTCGGCTCCAAAAATCGGGATTATTCATTATTTGCTTACGGTAGATATTTCAGACATTCTTTGTTAAATCAAGGATTTGATGTAACAGAGTCTGTTTTGCAACCTGGAAAAGATAATTTGGAAGATATTGATATTTTGGTGATTTCAGATCCCATGGAAGCTTTTGAAGATTGGGAATTGAAGCAATTGTCTGATTATATCGATAGCGGGAAAAATTTGATAATCGCCGGAGAGCCTAAGCGTGGTGAGTATTTATCGCCTTTGCTTGAAAAGTTTGGAGTATGTTTTATCCCGGGAACGTTGGTGCAACCGATAGAAGAGTTTCCTGCAGATTTGTTAGTTGTTCGTTCCACTTTGGCCGGCGCTAAATTGAGTCGCATTAATGCTGGATGGCGGCGATCTGTTTTTACCATGCCGGGAGCAATGGGTATTGATTCTGTGGCAGACAAGGGATTTCAGATGATACCGTTGTTGGTTTCTAGAGATTCCGGTTGTTGGAATGAATTGGAAACTACGGATTTTGTAAATGAAATCGTGAAATTGAATCCGACGATCGGGGAAAGAGAAACTCAGATGGTGACGGCAATGGCTCTTAAGAGAGAACAAAATGGACGAGATCAACGTGTGTTGGTGTTAGGCGATGCCGATTGTATTAGCATGGGAGAGCTTTCTGCGGCTCGAAGAGGAATCAGAGCTTCCAATTTTTCGTTGATTCGAGGCATGTTTTGTTGGTTGTCTTATGAAGAATTGCCGGTGGATATCGGACATCCGAAAGCAATAGATAACGATTTGTATCTAGGAACAACTTCTGGATTATGGGTAAAAGTATTTGTGAAGTGGATACTTCCATTGGTTGTATTTTTGTTTGGAGTTATTTTGCTTCTGCGTAGGCAACGTAAATAAAGGATGAATATTAGTTAACGTGAGTCCGATATAACTTAAAACAGTATAAGTTGCCTGTCATTGAATAAATTTACATCAATGGCAGGCTTCTTTTTGTGAAAATATTTTTATATTTGTGATGTCTAACATAACGCAACGGTGGGGAAACCTGCCACAATGTAGCAGGCATTTTTTATGCTTGCTATCTCCATATGGCGGTTCCGTACCCCCGTGTGGAGTGTTAATGTACCCACAGCCGTTGCGGTGTTAGACAGCGGGACAGGCGGAACCGTTTCTTTTCGTCCTAATCTTGAAACTAAAAGACGTATGAGGGGAAATCGTAATATAAAGTTTTGTGATATAAAAAGACAAAGGTTGGATAGAAGCGAGTGTTTTCGAGGTGATATATGAAAAATGGCGATAAGTGTAGGTCTGTTTGAATTATTTTATATTTTTGAAGATCAGTAAACGAGCGTTTAATGTATTTTGAAATGACATAGCATTTAAGACGTAAGAAGTTGGATATGAGTTTAAATGAAGATCAGTCGTATATTTCGGGGTTACGGAAGCGAGATACCCAAACTTATGAGGTCGTATTTAAAAAATACTATCAGCCACTTGTTATGTTTGTCATGCGTCATGTTGGAAATGAGGATGTAGCGAAAGATATTGTACAAGATATTTTCTTTAAATTATTTGAAGGTAGTCGTTCTCTTCCTGATGATTTTCTGTTGAAATCATGGTTTTATAGGGTTGCTCGTAATGCAGCGGTAGATTATCTTCGTCATCTGCAAGTGGAGGATAAGTACAAGTTTTTGATGGCAGAAGCGATGATTAGTATCTCGGATATAGATGAAGAGATTGATGAGCAAGTGTATGCTAAAGTGAATTTAGCTATAGAAAGTTTACCGGAACAATGCAGGTTGATTATTAAGTTGAATGTATTGGAAGGGAAAAAGTATCAAGAGATTGCAGAAGAATTAGGAATCACGGTTAACACGATTCGTACGCAGGTGTCCAGGGGATATAAAAAATTGCGAGATATTCTCTCGGGAGTGGTTGATTCTTCTGTTTTGTTTTTCATATTTTTGAAAAATAGATAGCAGATTCGTTCATGTTATTTGGTCTATTTACAGGCTATTCAATTTGATTTTGTTTTGAAATTTATGGTGTATTCGTGTGATACCAGTTAAACTTGTTTATAAATACAATACGGTATAAATCAGGTGTTTCAAAAAATGTTTTTTATTTTTTAGTAAAAAGGTTGAAATCCTTGTCGCACAAAATAAACGACTGCTCGTTATAGGTGTGTTTTTAAGGCAGAAATTATGAAAGATAAAACAATACCGGCTAGATTGATTTACCGAAAGATTGAGGGAAGGCTTTCTGCGGTGGAGGAGGAACGTTTTGAAACATGGCTAAAGGAGGGACGGGAGCATCGGGAATACTACGAGCGGATGCGGAGTATGTATCAGCAAGAGAATATACAGGAGGTTGCGATAGGGAAAATTCAGGATGCATGGGAGATGTTTGAAAAACGTGTACAAGGACGGTTGCGCATGAAGAGAAAACGGTATTGGATGTGGGGTGTGAGTGTTGCTGCATCCGTTGTGGTTGTATTTTGTTTGATAATATATTACCACTCCGATACGGGACAGGATGTAAATATTGCCGTACAGAATATCGTGCCGGGGCAGTACAATGCTATTTTGGAAATGGCAGACGGGGCCACGTATCATTTGGGAGGGCACCAAGGCTCTTTGCAAGAGAAAACGGGGAGGCAGATAAAGATTGATACGTCGCTGGTGAGTTATCTGCCTGTGGATGATAAGCAGGAAACTCCTAAAGAGATTGTGTACAACAAATTGAGCATACCGAGAGGGGGAGAGTACCGGATTGAGTTGGAAGATGGAACAAAAATATGGATGAATTCGGAATCTCGTTTACGGTATCCAGTTGCTTTTTTTAATGATACACGTGAAGTGTATTTAGAGGGAGAGGCTTATTTTGAGGTGCAACGGGATGCGAATAGACCCTTTATTGTTCATGCCGGGGAGCAAAAAGTGACCGTATTGGGAACGAGTTTTGGTATTAGCTGTTATGCCAGCGAGGTAAATGATTACACAACGTTGGTTTCAGGAAAAGTAAAAGTTGATTTTGAGCGAGGGAAACAAAGTTTTGTTTTGGAACCGGGAATGCAGGTTGCATATGATAAAAAGAGTGGTATTGCCACGGAGAGAAAAGTGGACGTTGCGGAATTCGTAGCTTGGAAAAATGGGAAATATGTATTTAAACAGAAGCGTTTGGAGGATATTTTGTCCACCCTGTCCAGGTGGTATGATTTTGAAGTGTTCTATCAGAACGAGGATGTGAAAGAGAGCTTGTTCTCTGGTGAGTTGAGGCGGTTTGATGATTTTAATTATTTGTTGCGATTAATAGAACGCACGAGTGACGTGAAGTTTATAATAGATAAAAAAGTAGTACGAGTTATGAAGTAAATAATGAAACAGGAGAATACAGCAATATTCCCCTGCTACATAAATAAGCCAGCAAGCTTATTTGATTGTTTAATTTTACAACACAAATTTATGAAAAAAAGAGGTAAACTGTACACACCTTTCCAAAAAAGGTGGTATCTAAAAATTCTTTTGTTAATGAAGCACCTTTGTATTTTTTTGTTCGTGTTCAATTTCGGGTTGAATGCAGCTGTTCACTCGCAAAACCAGCGAGTAAGTATTGAGTTGAAACATGCGAGTATCGAGGATTTGATCGTAGCGATCAAGAGCCAGTGTGACATGGGATTTTTGTATGATTACAACAAAACGAAATCGGTGAAAAATATTACGGTAAACATGCGAAATGTTTTGTTGTCGGAAGTTTTAAGCGAGGCGTTGAAAGGAACGGGATTTGTGGCGGAGATCGAGAATAGTATGATTATTATTAAAGAGGCTCCATTGAACCAGCAGAAAGAAGCCCGTATAATTAAAGGGCGTGTAACGGATCATAAAAAAAATCCGCTACCGGGAGTGACGGTTTTGATTAAGGGAACATCTATCGGTGTAGTGACGGATACGGCAGGTGTGTATAAAGTTACGTTGCCGGAGCAGAAAGAAATTACACTTGTATATTCTTTTGTAGGAATGCTTACTAAAGAAGTAAAGGTTACTAATCAAAAAGAAGTAAACGTAATTTTAGAAGAAGATATTGAAAATCTTGAAGAGGTCGTTGTGACAGGATTTAGTAATATTCGAAGTTCAAGTTTTACGGGAAACTCTGTTACCGTGAAAAAAGATGACTTATTGAAGGTATCTAAAACAAATGTAATAAAGGCTATTCAGGCATTTGATCCTTCTTTTAGGATTAAAGAAAATAATCGTTGGGGATCGGATCCTAATGCAATACCGGAAGTGTACATTCGCGGAGAATCTGGCATTGCTTCAACCAAACAATTGGATCGTGATCCTTTGTCCAAATCGAATTTGGTTGACAATCCTAATTTACCTACGTTTATAATGGATGGTTTTGAAATTAGTGTGACAAAATTGTATGATTATGACCCAAACCGGATCGAGTCGATTACCATTCTGAAAGATGCCGCGGCAACAGCCTTGTATGGTTCCCGTGCTGCTAATGGCGTTGTTATTATTACGACTGTCACTCCTAAAGCGGGTAAGATGAATGTGTCTTATAATTTTGTTGCAGATTTAACAATGCCGGATTTAAGCGATTACGATCTATTGAATGCCAAGGAAAAGTTGGAAGTTGAACGTTTAGCTGGATGTTATGATTATGATCCGAATTCAAATTATAAGAGAGATATTTTTACCTTAGAAAAGGAGTATAATGAGAAGTTGGCAGCGGTGAAAAAAGGAGTTGATACGTATTGGTTATCAAAACCTCTTCATACGGTCCTTAATCATAAACACAGTTTATATCTTGACGGGGGAAGTGATAGTTTCCGTTTTGGTTTTGATTTACAGTATACAAATCAAGATGGTGTAATGAAAGGGTCTATTCGGGATCGTGTGGGGACTGGAATCTTTGTTCAATATACGTATAAATCTTTGTCCATACGAAATGATATTTCTTTCTTGATCACAAAATCTAAAGAGTCTCCTTATGGTGATTTTTCAAAGTTTGCAAAACAGTTACCATATAATGAGTATAAGGATGAAAATGGAAATTATTTAGAACATGTAAGAGATTGGTCATCATTTAGTTCAAGAATCGAAAATCCGCTTTATGAGCCAAGTTTGAGTAGTTTTGATAAGTCTTCTGCAGAGGAATTGGTAAATAATTTCTCAATCAACTGGAAAATATTTCCGAATTTGTTATTAAAAGGGCAGATTAGTTTAACTAGAGGCTATGACGAAAGTAAACGTTTTATTGATCCTTTGTCTAAGAGAAATTCAAATAATTTGTCTTTAACCAATTTATTGTCTGGTGAATTGTATCTATCTGAAGGTAAAAATTTCACATATGATATGAATACAACTCTTTCTTATAATGGAGCTATTGGAGAGCATATGATTAATGCTTTGGCCGGAATTAGCATTAAACAGACAGATACAAGATCAGAGAGTTCAAATTATCGAGGTTTTCCATCCGGAGAATTATCTTCTCCAGAATACGCAAAAGAACAGGTTGATAAAACATCACATAGCGAAGCAAGTAATCGATTGGTGGGTTTTTTAGCAACAATGAATTATTCTTATAAAGATATTTATTTGTTGGATGCCTCAGTACGTGTGGATGGGTCTTCTGCTTTTGGTGCCAACAAGCGTTATGCTCCTTTTTGGTCTACTGGAATAGGGATTAATCTTCATAAATTTGATTTTATTCAGAATCTTGGATTTGTAAATCAATTAAAGATAAGGGGCTCTTTTGGTCAGACAGGAAAAGTGAATTTCCCTGCCTATGCAGCAAGAACTAGTTATCAAGTGTTTACTGATGAGTGGTATAAAACCGGATATGGGGCCGTATTAAAAGCCTTGGGAAATAAAAATTTGACTTGGGAAACAACAAACACATTGGATATTGGGGGAGAGATTTCATTATTCGATGATTTTATTTATTTGAAAGGGAGTTATTATGATAAAAAAACAGTGGATTTAGTTACTGATGTAACGGTACCTACTTCAACTGGTTTTACTTCTTATCGGGATAATATAGGAGAAGTTTCTAATAGAGGATTTGAGTTAGATTTACGGATTCATGTTATTCGAAGGAAAGATATGAGTTTAATTGTTAATGCTAATTTGGCTCATAATAAGAATAAAATATTGAAAATATCTGAAAGTCTGAAAGCATATAATAGACGTGTTCAGGAGAAATTTGAAAACGCAACGGCTTATGACAGTGAGGTTGCAGAACCGTTTTTACAATATGAAGAAGGAGGTTCTTTAAATTCGATTTGGGGAGTACGATCTATGGGCATAAATCCTGCTGATGGACAAGAGGTATATATTGCAAAAGATGGTTCGGTAACTAATAAATGGCTTGCTTCTAATCAAGTTGTTTTGGGAAATACAGACCCAGGAGCACAAGGGTCAATCGGATTTAATTTTGTATATAAACAATTTTCTGTCTTTACAAGTTTTATGTATGAATTCGGGGGAGACCGTTATAATCAGACTTTAGTGGATAAGGTTGAAAATGTGGATATTTATAAAGAAAATGTAGATAAGCGAGTATTGACAAGTCGTTGGCAAAAACCCGGAGATAAGGTGAAGTATAAGTCTATTGTTAATGATAGAGGTTCTGTAGAAATAACAAGACCAACTTCTCGTTTCGTGCAGCAGTATAATGCATTGTCTTGGACTTCTTTGGAGTTAGGATATGATTTTGGTACAAGAATAACAAATAGGTTAAGTATGAGTATGATTCGTTTAACATTAGGTATGAGTGATTTATTTCATTTATCTAATGTGAAACAAGAACGCGGATTAAGTTATCCTTTTGCCCGTACCGTGAATTTTTCTCTGAAAATGGCTTTTTAGTGAGTTTAGTTTAAAATGAAAAAGAAAGATATTATGAAAATAAAGAGGTACTTTTTCTTTTCTTTGTTGGTGTTGTTTGCATCATGTTCCGATTGGCTTGATGTTACGCCGAAAGATATAGTTGATGAAGAAGATTTATTAAAGTCTCATTTGGGATATCGAAATGCTCTTAACGGAATCTATAAGCAAATGGGAGAGACAGGAATGTATGGAAAGGAACTGACGTGGGGATTTGTTGATGTATTGGCAAATCCGTATTATTTAGGTTCCAATTATATAGGTCGATATCATACATATTATAAGGTTGCTAATTATAAATATACAGATTCTGATGTAAAAAGCTATATTGAAAAGGTTTGGACTTTAGCTTATAATTCGATAGCTAATTGTAATAATATTATTGGGACTATTGAGAATGTTGATTCTACGATGTTTCCCATGGGAAATGTGGAGAAAAATTTAATTATGGGAGAGGCTTACGGTCTCCGGGCTCTTTTACACTTTGATATGTTGCGTTTGTTTGCGCCGGCACCGATAATGGATGATAATAATTTGTATATACCTTATTTTGATAAATTCCCTTCTTACGGGGAGAATAATTTGACTGTAACGGAAGTCTTGAATAAGGTGGTGACCGATTTGATAAAGGCTCGAGATTTAGTTGCTTCCTATGACACACTTTCAGACGAAAATATTCTTCGATTGACTGTAAATGGTGGAAATTTTGATGTAAAGGAAGGATCAACAAATTATCAGCCTGATGATGTCTTTTATGCATACCGAGGGTATCGAATGAATTATCCTGCAATAATTTCATTGCTAGCAAGAGTTTATAATTATGCGGGGAAACATGATGAAGCTTTTGAATGTGTTAACGAGATAATGAATTTGAAAGACCCGTATGATAAAGTATTATATAGTTTTCCTACGAGAGAAAATGTTTTAACAGACCGTAAGATGAAACGGGATTTAATCTTTGCGTTATCCTTTCTCAAATTATACGAGAATTATCTTCCATATGCAACAGATCATGGATATTCTTCGGGGGATGCCCGTTTTGTTTTAAAAGATTGGAGTTCGGCATTTGACGATCCTGCTGATTATCGAAAGGACGTGTTATCTACACCTTTAACTTCGACATCATCCTATTATATGCCTGCTCGCAATATTCAAATTTCTTCAGAAACAAATGACATATGTCCAATTATTCGATATAGTGAATTGTATTATATTTTGGCAGAATATTATGCGTCGAAAGAAAATTGGAGTGAAGCGGTAAATCAGTTGGATAATGTTCGGGAGGGAAGAAATTGTACGAAAGGTCGTTTGACGAACGTGAATAATTATGAATCTTTTAGAACAGAGTTACTAAAAGAGGTGAGAAGAGAATACATTACAGAGGGACAGTTGTTTTTTTATCATAAAAAGTTGAATGTGAAATGTTCCAACGTGATGACAATAGAAGATTTTGTTCTTCCTTTGCCTGATAGTGAGAATATTAACTGATAAATTTGAAATAAAAATGAAAAAATATACATGTTTGTTTTTGTTATTAATAGGCCTTGTATTGCCTCTATGTATACAAAGTTGTAGTACTAGTGAAACAGATGTTTTCGGAAAGGAACGTTTGTTGTATTTTGAGCGTCAAGTAAAACGTCCGACCGATTTGTCATATGAATGGGTGCGAGTTGATACTGCAGTTATTTCTGTTACTCATTATCCGGGAGAAGAGAAAATCGAACATCCCTTCCGAGTTGTGCTTATTGGTGACACTTTACAAGAAGATGCAGAGTATCGGGTTATAATTGTGGATACCTTGACCAATGCAAGAGAAGGGATGGTTACTTATCCTGAGAAATTGTATTTTAGAAAAGGGATGGTTATGGATTCTTTGTGGATGACTATTCATACGGGTGAAGTTGAAAAGGATAAAGAATTTTATATCACATTGCGTTTAATAGCAAATGAAAATTTCGGTATTGGGTATCGGGGGTATTCTGATGTGAGGCTAAGGTTTAATAATAAAGCAAGTCAACCGGAATGGTGGGATAATCGTGTGGAAGAAGTTTATTTAGGAGCTTGGTCAGAAAAGAAGTTTGAGACATTTGTATTGGCAACCGGACTTACTAGTTTTGAAGGAATGGCTGCTGGAGAGATGAGATTTTATTCGCTGAAAGTGAAAGAATATGTTGGAGCAAATAATGTGACAGAGGATGATGGAACTCCGATGATTATTCCGATTTATTAATTGATAAAATACATTACAAATATGAAACGAATCAATTATTTCTTCTTCATATTGATAGTTAGCATATGTGTTAGCTGTTATGAAGATAAAGGAAATTATGACTATATTGATATTGAGAATATCGAGATTGAGAAATTTGTATCTGTTTATAAAACATTGGGGGATACCGTAAAAATTGAACCTAAATTTAATATTGATCTTCCAGAAAATGCTTCTTATCTTTCTTATGAATGGAGTATTGATGGGAAAAAACGTCCGGAAGATCCCAATTGGAATAGTAGAAATTTCTTTTGGATTGCTGATGAAATTATATCTACGTTTAATCTTATTCTTAAAGTGACAGATGAACGTTATGGAATTAGTTATATGCAACAAGGATATATTTCTATTTCCGGAGAGTTTGATGCCTCTTTTTCATGGATGATCCTTTCTGAGCAGGAGGGGAAGACCATGTTATCTTTCTTTAAAACAGTTGATACGGAATGGAGTGCGGATTGGTCTTCAATGACTATTACAGAGTGGAAAGAATATAAAGATCTGTATCCTTCAAGAAATGGAGGAATCGAGTTAGGACAGGGGCCAATATCAATGCGGGAACATTATTGTGCGGATTATGATGTTAGGGCTGGGAATATTTGGATATTTTCCGAGAGTGGTGCTGTTGATTTGGAGGGAGTTGGATTAACGAAAGATATTGATTTAAATCAAACCTTTATGGGAGGAGTTCCCGCTGGAGTTACAATTCAAGGAGGAGTATTCATGATTCAAACAGATGTCGTGTATGACCAGTATGGACATTTATATTCTCGTGTAAAATCAGATAACCAGTTATTTAATTCTGATTATTTTTTGCCAGAGCCAATGAAGTATGAAGGGAAAATATTAGAGCAATGTGAACCCGTGCTGGGGCGTTATTTGATGTATACAGCTCGTTATACACCGATTATTGACAAAAAAAATAGTCGTTTATTGGCAATAATTGACGGCAAAATAAATTGGGATGATGATCCGTTGAAAGGAGCTGCTAATATTATAGAAGTCCCTGGAGCTGCAGTATTAGGGGCCGGAGAAGTTCTACCTGCTAATTATATTCCATTAAATGATTTTAGTGGTTATGAAATCGTGTCAATGCAGTATCGAAAATTGACCCCAGTAAATTCGTCTACAACTTATCCTGCGTTTAATATTTTGTTTAAAAACGAGAATGGTGATTTGTATTTGGAAGAGTTTGCTCTTGAACGTGAATCAGGAGCAGATGGATACTATATGGAAGTGTCTAACGTAAAAGTTTTTGAACTGAATGGTCTAGGTGGAATTCCTTCTTCTATGGTGATACCTCCTTATACAACTTCTAATTATGCATTTTTTGCTGTAGGTAATGTTCTATATATGCTAGATAAAGATACTCGGATATTATCAAAGTATTTGGAATTTAATGCTCGAATTACAGCTATGGATGCTGAAAATATGCAACAAAACCAGTATGTTGCAGTTGGGTTGGAGAATGGAGAATTTCATGTTGTCAATATTGTAAATGCAAAGAATCGTCCGGAAACGGATAGAATTATGTGTTCTTCTAAAGAGCGTTTTGGAAAAATTCTTCAAATCAATTGGAAGATAGGAAACGGATACAGTAGTTGGAATTAATAGAAATGCCGTGACTTGAATTATTCACGAAGGTCTTGTTTGTAAAAGTTTGGGTTGATAAGAGAATCCTTTCATGAACGGATAAAGGTTGGGGTGGGATTTTGACTTATGAACAAGATCTTTGTGTATCTATTCTTGGGGTGTTTTTTGATTTGGTGCGTGCTTCTTGATTAAAAAAATGAATTTTATGGGAAATAGTATTGTAAAGGTATGTAATTTATCTCATCGTTATAGTGTCCAGTGGGCAATTAGAAACATTAACTTCGAAATAACGGAAAATGGTGTTGTAGGGTTGCTCGGATCTAATGGTGCGGGTAAATCGACAACAATGAATATCATTTGTGGTGTTTTGAATCAGACAGAAGGGGATGTATTCATAAATGGAATTAATTTGAGGGAAAATCCGGTTGAAGCTAAAAAGTATATCGGTTTTTTACCACAACAACCTCCGTTGTACATGGATTTGACGGTTGAAGAATATTTGAGACATTCTGCTTTTTTACGGTTGATGCCAGCAGAAGAAGTTGATGTTGCTGTGAATCAAGCTTTGGAACGATGTTCGATCGTGCATTTCCGGGAGCGTCTAATTAAAAATTTGTCAGGAGGATACCAACAGCGTGTGGGGATAGCTCAAGCTATTGTGCATAATCCGAAATTTGTAGTATTGGATGAGCCTACGAATGGTTTGGATCCGAATCAGATTGTAGATATTCGGAATTTAATTCGGGAAATAGCTGTTGATCATGCTGTTCTATTATCAACACATATATTGTCAGAAGTTCAGGCAATATGTGATGAGATTAAAATGATCGAGAATGGCAAACTGGTTTTTTCCGGTAGTATGGAAGAGTTTGATAATTATGTGGCACCGGAAAGTTTTGTGATAGAATTGGGTAATGCTCCGAATAAATCTGTATTATTATCATTGTGTGAAAATGAAGGAGTGGAATTATTGGGTGAGGGGCGTTTTAGGATTTATTTCAAAGAAGATCCCGGAATTACGGAAAAATATATAGAGGCAAGCGTGTTTAATGCTTGGGATTTGAAAGACTTAATTGTAGAGCGTTGTTCTTTGGATGAAATTTTTGCACAATTGTCAGGAAAAACAAAAAATAGAAAATAAAATGAAATTGAATAGTAATATAAAAACAGCCATTCGTGTAGCTAAGATAGAATTGAATTCGATGTTTTATTCTCCCGTAGCTTGGCTTGTACTTGTAATATTTGGTTTCCAAATAGGAATGTCTTTCGCTCAAATATATGGAGAACAATTGCGTTACCAAGATATGGGATATGACTTATGGTCTGTTACTTCTGGGGTGTATACCGGGATGCGAGGAATACTTCCTCCAATACAGCGTTATATTTATCTTTATATCCCTCTCATCACAATGGGATTGATGAGTCGGGAATATCAAAGTGGTTCTATAAAGTTGTTATACTCGTCTCCGGTAAAGAATACTTCTATTATTATAGGAAAGTTTTTGTCTATGATGGTGTATGGAGGAGCATTGATTGCCGTACTTGGCGTGTTCGTTATTTTTTCTGCCATAACAATTGTAAATTTTGATTATCCATTAGTGTTGTCCGGTATGTTGGGATTGTATTTATTGATATTAGCCTATTCGGCGATAGGTTTATTTATGTCGTCAATCACTAAATATCAGGTTGTTGCGGCTATTGGAACCTTAGCTGTTTTAGCTGTATTGAAT
>ENA-USUG01000867-USUG01000867.1-human-gut-metagenome-genome-assembly--contig:-NODE-867-length-52415-cov-13.128186_pt1 | contig 52415 bp, 30 predicted proteins | sample MGYA00250059_ERZ773394 | MGnify/ENA primary metagenome ERZ773394 (study PRJEB29103, sample SAMN06111957) | human gut metagenome | biome: human gut; feature: ankylosing spondylitis patient; material... | reverse complement strand
GAAGCAGCAGCTTCCTCGGCGGCCTTCTGGGCGGCTTCGGCGGCCTTCTGGGCCTCCTCCGCCTTCTTCTGGGCTTCTTCCGCCGCCTTCTGGGCGGCGCGGGCAGCAGCCAGCAGGTCCTCTGCGGGTTCAAGCTCGAACTCGGCAGTGATCACCACATCCTCGTCGGGCATGGTGAAGGTCGTGCCTTCAATCGGGGCGCCGTTCACCTTCAGGGAGCCTTCCTTCAGGACGTAGCCCTCATCCGGCAGTACCGTCAGAGTCACCAAAGTGCCCTTGGTTGCCTGGGCGGGATCGGCAGTGACGGTACCGTTGGTCATGTTATAAATGGTAATGTTATGAACCACATCCTCCACATACACTGTGGCGGAAGCGCTCTTGCTGGGATCTGCGTTGGCAGTTGCAGTCACCGTCATAACCTTCGCCGTCTCGTCCATGCCCAGGAACAACTGGCCATTTTCGATCATGGTCTCGGCGCTGGTGTTGCCGCTGATGGACCAGGTTACGGTCACATCATCGCTGCCGGTCACAGTAGCAGTAAACTGGCCCTTCTGGCCGGGGTTGCTGTTCACAGTCAGCTCTGTGGGGTCAATGGTGATGCCGACCTTTTCCACAGGCTGAGGGGCAGTGGTCTTCTTACCATACAACTCAATTTCAAAGATCCGGATGGTGTCCGGCCCATTCCACCAGTTGTCATCACCATCGGTGACCTTCAGCCGATAAATGCGGCTGGCAATCTGGGATTCCACGGGATCATCCGTGACGTTCTCCTCGTTACCCGTATAGCTCTTCAGTACCACCCAGTTGGCGTCATCGGCCATCACGGTCGCCTGCTCTGCCTGAGACAGGGCCAGGAAGTCGGCATCTGTATACTTCTCAGGATTCAGAACTTCCAGCGTGAAATCATTGGTATTGAAGCGTTCATCCTCAGGCTCCGTGCCTCCGCCAGCATGGGTCACCTTCAGCCGGTCGGCGTAGGCAGTATCCTTCACGTCAAAGGCAATCCAGTTGGGAGTCTTCTCGCTGCACCACTTGGTGCTGTAGTCGTGGTCAAAGGCCATCTCCGGCTCTTCCCCTGCGACGGCAGCCACACCGGTACCGAGAATGCTGACATCTTCGGTCAGCAGTTCAGACTTGGCCACTTCTTTGTAAGCGTACAGCTCCAGCTCATACATACGGACGCAGTCGCCCCAGTTGGTGCTGTCGGTATCACTGACATTGATCTTGAAAATCCGTGCTCCGGAGGCATCCAGATCATCAATCGTAATGTCTTCCGTATTATTGGTTCTGCTTGCCAGCAGCGTCCAATAGCTGTTGTCTGCAAGCAGGGTGGTACGCTCTTCATAGGTCTTGGCCAAGAGCTCTTCCACTGTGATCTTTTCGGTATTCAGGGTATAGAACTCATAAGCAGCGGTGTTGATGGCGCCGGGGGAAGGCGTATACTCATTGTTGGCGCCGGCATGATACAGAATGGCCTTGCCCAAATTCTTCTCCACGCCGATGTCGAAAGCAACCCACATATTTTTGCCGTCAACGCACCACTTGTCGGTATCGGGGTCGCTCATTGCGCCGTCAAACAGCTTCTCGGGGCCAGCTTCACCGCCCAGGTTGTTGCCATTGTAAGCAATGACCTCTGCGTTCAGCGCTACGTTGGTCTCTTCATCCAGTTCACCGGGTTCACTTGGATCGGTGGGATCCGTGGGGTCTGTGGGATCCACAGATTTCTCCGTCACGGTAACGGTGGCGTTGGCCATCTTGGTCTCATCGTCCAGAGAAACGGCCCAGATGGTGAGGGTTGCGCCCACCTGCTCGTCTGCGGCAACGGTGAGAAGGCCGGTTTCGCTCAGGCTGGTGCCCTCGTTGATGCTGCCTGCCAAGCTCCACTTCACGGCCTGGCTGAAGCTGCCGGTTCCAGTCACCTTGGCGGTGAACTGCTGGGTTCCGCCCTGGGGCACGCTGGCCGTTGCAGGCGTCACCTGGACATCGGTAATGGTCACTTCGGAATACACAACCAGACCGCGAATGGCATCCTCCAGCGCAATCCGGAGCTGCTCCAGCTCGTAGTTGCTGCTGTCGTTGGCGGCAACTGCAGCCTTGGCGGCATTCAGTGCATTCTGATAGACGTTGAAGCTTTCCTTGGTATACTGGGACTCCTGATAAACAGGCTCAAAGCTGGCGCACAGCTCACCCAGGCGCTGGGTGCTGCCCTTATAGCGCAGGTCCGCATAAGCCTTCAGGAGATCTGCCCGGGCGGCTTCCGCCTGGGCGGCAGTGGCAGCTGTTCTGGCCGTAGTCTCGACAATCGCCTTGGCAGCGGCCAGCTTTTCGGCAAATGCCGTCCAGGTAGCGCTGACGCAGTCGGCCTCGTTCACGGCCTCGCATTTGCCCACCAGCTCCCGGAGACCTGCCAGGTCCGCAGGCAGCTCCATGGGGTCGCCATAGGCCACCGCATAGCGCTGGGAATCGGGCTTGCCCTCTTTGTGCACTTCGTAGTAGATCGTGCCGCCGTCTTTCTCCAGGGGCACTCTGCTCTGGCTGATCACGCCGTCGCTGCCGGCAGGCAGGGTGTGCAGAATGGGAGACTGGGCATCGGCAGAGGCAAAGATCTTTAAGGTTGCGCCTTCCTCCACACCGGTGGCGGTGAGGGTGGCATACTGCTTGCGCAGCTGCACACCGGCCGTGGTCCGGGCCAGGGTCACAGATGCAGGCTCGTTGGAGGGGGCGCCAGCTTCGGGCGCATAGTAGATGCTGGCCCGGCGGCTGTGGGTGACTTCTGTGCCGGAGCCGTCCAGCACATCATAGAACAGGCGGCCGCCTTCGGGGTTTAATTCCAGGCCCTCAAACTTGGCAATGCCTACGCCCCGCTGCTTATAGCTCTCGTTGGGCTGGGTAGCCTTCGCCACAGCGATGGGCTCTTCCGAGGTGAGATCGGTAAACAGGCGAACCTTGCCGGTGTCCTCGTGGAAGGTCCCGTTTTTGTCACCGTAGGTGCCGGAGGAGTACTTCATAATCACGTTGTCCACGACCACCGTATCCGTTGCACCGGCATTGTTCTTGACGGTTACGTTGCGCGCATAAGGAGAGGCAGTATTATTAATGCCGGGCTCCTCGTAGAGCTTAAATTCGTAAATTCGGATGGCGTGCCATGCGGAGTTGTCACTACGGGTAACATTTAGCTTGATGTATCTGGCCTGAATGGGTTCCGCCAGGTTGCGGTCTGTAATGTCCTGCTTGTTGTTGGTCACTCTGTCAGCCACAGTAAAGCTCAGGGAGTTCACATGGGCGCGGCTGGCGGCATCGTCGCCAGTGAGGAGCGCATGGCCGTCATCTGCGGCATACTGCAGGTCAAAATCCACGGTGTTCATGTCCGGGCTCTCGCCTGCGCCGGGGCAGTTGGCATGCCAAACTTCCCAACGCTGGATGGTCTTGTTTTCGCCCAAGTCAATGACTGCCCAGCCGCGGGTAGCGGTGGTGCACCATTTGCTGTTGGCAATGACGCCATCCACCAGCAGGTGGACAGAGCCGTCATCCGTGGAGGCTGCATTGGCCACAGCGGGGCGCTTCAGGGCCAGGTTGGGGCCGTCATCATGGACCGGAACAAAGCCGTTCTCCACCTCGGCGGGCCAGTCGATGGAGAAGGTCTGGGTACCGCCCTTTACGCCGTTCTCGGAGTACGAGGTGATCTCGAAGGTGCAGGCGGATTCGCTTCCGTCTCTGTCAAGGCTACCCAGGTACAGAGCGTCGCTGGGAGTAGCGCCTACAAATTCCTTGTGGCCGTCTGCAAAGGTCCGGTAAATCCGGTACATAAAGGCATCTTCCGCCTTCTCCCAGTACACTCTGGCTTCCATAATCTTGTCGGAGGGGTAGATCACTTCGTCCAGGGTCACCTTGGCAGTGGCTTCGGGTGCAGTCTGATGGGTGGTGAAGGCCATCTGGCCCACATTGAGGGCATAGTCGCTCACGCCCTCTTCGGAGGTGAGCCGCAGGGAGATGGCAATGGCCGTCTTCCCGGCATCTTCAGACAAGTCGATGGTGCTGGTGTTCCACTGGCCGTCGGCCGTGGTGGTCAGGGGGTAGAACTTGAAGTTTTCTGTATCATAGGTCTCTCCGAAGCACAGGCCGAGCTCCACGCTCACACCGGCCTTGGGGGCCTTGTAAACCATGGAGAACTGGCTCTCGCTGGTGATCTCCAGCTGGGAGCTGTAGAGCTTCACATGGTTGGACTTGCCAGCATCCATAGCGCCATAGAGCTTCATGGAGGTACCGGCCTGCCAAGCGTCGTCAAAGTCAATCTTGGCATTCAGCTTCTGGCCCTCGGAGTCAATGATCCAGCGCCAGGTGGGCAGTACATCGGTGAGGGACCGGTTGTACCAGCCGTCCTCTTTGCCCACAACCTGGCCGTCTTCGTAGAACTTATAACCGTTGCCGGTGGTAAAGTTGGTGACGAAGTCGGTACCAATCACCGGAGTCCGGTCGGCCACCAGATGGGAGAAGCCGCAGAACTCGCTGTCGGGACGATACGTAGAAGAGGGATCCAGATCCGGGCTGACCCACAGCTTCTGATCCCAGACGTTGATAAAATCATCGGAGCTGGTGGCAGAAGTCAGGGAGCTGGTGGGGGCCAAAATGCCCAGGGAGCACTTCAGCATCCCGTTCTCATCCAGACGGGTCTGGTACCGGCCGCCCTTGGCATTCTCAGACATGGGCCAGTACTCCCAGGTGGAGTGGATATTCCAGGGGTTCACGCCGGTTGCCTGGGCAGCTTGAATGCTGCCGTCCATATAGCCGCCGCCGCTCATATCCAACCACCACTCGTCGGTGATCCGGGTATCTCCGTCCTGCATCCAGCTCTTGATGGAGCCGGTGCCAACGCTGCCGGAGCCATTGTACCAAGTAATGGTAAAGTGATCCGGCTTGATCTCTTGGATGTACGCCAGGAATTCTTTGAACCCAGCCACGCCAGTGCCGGATTCGGCGTTGAAGATGTAGCCATCAAAGCCATAGTACTGCGCAATTTCCACCAGCTTGTCCGCAGCGGGGAAATGGCCGTTCTCGTCCTTCTCCACCATTTCGCTGACAAATTGGTTGCCGTAGGCGCCGTCACCCCAAGGCAGGAAGATGGTACCGGTAACGGGCACGCCATTTCTGTGGCCGGCGTCAATCAGCTCGGGAGAGGGAATGGCAATGGGGCCCTCGCCGGAGGAGCCGCCCCAGAAGTTGTAGATGTCTACATACTGATAATTGTTGAAGGCATAGACGAAGTCGCCGTCGCCTCCCTGAGAGGGCGCCTGGCTGGCGCGGGCATTGCCCATGGCCAGGGGCATAATCTTGGCGTCACGGGAAGCCAGGGGGTTCACATTGGGACCCATCCAGCGTTCCTTCAACTCGATGGCGCCCCGGTTATAGCGGGCGTCAGGGTCATTGTCGGGGCTCCAGTTCTTCAGCTCGTCGATCTGGAAGCAAGCGCCATAGGGCTGCAGGGTTTGATTTTGGTAATAGTACTCGTTGGAAATTTCCAGGGGTTCCGGCCAGTAGCCCAACGTGGCTCCGGCGGCAGATACCGGCTTGGTAACGCCGGCAACGGTGCCGAACAGCATGGCAGTTGCACATACTGACGACATCACCCTCTTGAAAAATGACTTTTTCAATTTCGCTCCTCCATTCGAAAGATGGTTGCATGGGATCACAGTTGCCTGTGGCCGTACATAATGGATTTTCTTCCAGCAGACCCGCCCTGGGGGCGGGTCTGCCAGGAGGCGTTTCTCAGCGCTCCAAGTCGCGCATGAAAATGGTAGCCATCTGGCCACGGGTTGCCGTAGCGGCAGGGTTCAAGGTTGCGGTCTCACCATTGGCGACGCCCTGGATCAGGCCCTTGGCCACAGCCCAATTCATGGCTTCCCTGGCGTAGTTCGCCACCTTGGAGCCATCGGGATAGCTGCTCAGCATATCTTCGCTCACAGCTTCCTCGCCGCTGTACCGGTACAGGATCACTGCCACCTGCTGCCGTGTTATGAAACCGTTGGGGTTGAAGGTTCCGTCTCCGTTTCCTTCCACGATTCCGTTCTCTGCTGCCCAAATCACAGCATCGGTATAGAACTTACCATCGGCTACATCCTTGAAGGGATTCTCCAATCCTTCCACGGTGGGCTTACCGGCAATCCGGTACAAAATCGTCACCATCTGGCCACGGGTCATGGTTCCATTGACGGCAAACAGGTTGTTACCAACCCCTTCCATGTAACCACGGCGTACCATGTAGTCCACACCATCGTGGTACCAAGCGCCCCGGGCCACATCCTGGAACAGGTCGGAGGCGCACACCAGGTGCATCGCCTGCTCCACAGCCTCCCGGGCCTCAATCAGGAGAGCGCCCACTTCCTCCCGGGTCTCGGCGGCCTCAATGGCTTCCCGGGCCTCTGTCAGAGCGGCCTCCACTGCCTGCTTTTGCTCGTCGTTGCAGCCGGTGGTGTCCACCTGGGCCAGCTCCATGAGGGCGTAGTACTTGGCAGCTGCCAGAGCGGCCTCCTCGGCCTTCTTCTGGGCTTCTTCCGCGGCCTTCCGCTCAGCCTCTGCCTCTTCGGCAGCCTGCTGGGCCTTGGCCAGGAACTCCACCATCTGCGCCTTGATCTCTACGATCTCCGCGTAAGTCTCTGTCACCTTCTGGGCATATTCTGCTGCCAGTGCGGCAGATGCAGCGGCAGCCTGGTTGGACGCCTCGGCGGCGGCTCTGGCCGTCTCCGCAGCCACTTGGGCCTCCTCGGCAGACTTCTGGGCGGCTTCGGCGGCAGCCTGGGCAGCCTTGGCTTCCTGGGCGGCCTTCTCGGCAGCTTCCTTATCCTCTGCCGTGGAAGCGGCAGCTTCTTCGGCCTTTCTCTGGGCCTCTTCGGCCTTCTTCTGGGCCTCTTGGGCCGTCTTTGCAGCAGCTTCTGCAGCAGCCTGGGCGGCCTGGGCCTTCACCATGGCGTCGGCGGCCTGGGCGGCGCTCTCCGCAGCGGCAGCGGCAGAGGCGGCAGACTTGGCGGCTTCCTCAGCGGACTTCCGGGCTTCTTCTGCAGCGGCCAGCTGGAACTGCTCGGCAGCAGCGGAGGCGGCCTCAGCGGCGGTCTTGGCGGTTTCAGCGGCAGCCTGGGCAGCCTCCGCCTGAGCCTGGGCTTCCTCGGCCTTCACACGGGCAGCCTCGGCAGCGGTCTTGTCTTCAGCGGCAGAGGCGGCAGCCTCTTCGGCAGCCTGCCGGGCCTCTTCGGCCTTGGCCTGGGCCTCCTCGGCCTTAGCCTGGGCGGCCTGAGCGGCTCTCTGGGCCTCAGCGGCAGCCTCGGCAGACTGGGCGGCGTTGCTGGCCTCCCGGGCGGCCTTCAGAGCTTCCTCGGCGGCCTTGGCAGCCTCTGCGGCAGCAGCCTGGTTGGAGCTTTCCGCAGCCTCAGCAGCGGCTTCGGCAGCTTGCTTCGCAGCCTCTGCGGCAGCCTTTGCGGTCTCGGCCTTGGCCTGGGCCGCTTCTGCGGCAGCCTGGGCAGCCTGAGCGGCGGCCTTGTCCTCGGCGGTGGAAGCTGCAGCTTCCTCTGCGGCCTTCTTGGCAGCCTCGGCAGCCTTCTGGGCCTCTTCGGCCTGCTCCTGAGCCTCTTCGGCGGCCCTCTGGGCGGCCTCGGCGGCTTCCTTGGCCGCAATCAGCTCTTCTTCATAAGTCGGCACTGCATCCATCGCAGCCTGATATTGCTCCAGAATGGCGGCAGCCTCGTCCCAGCTGCAGCCTTCCAGCGCTGCAAGGCCTTGGGCCAGCAGGTCGGTCAGTGCCTTCTTGCCATCCGCGCTATAGCGGTTGGCCGCGATCAGGGCGTCATAGTACTCCTGAAGGACGGCGGAATTGTCCAGAGCTTTCTCTGCATCCAAGAGGGTCTGATAATTCTCCACCAGGGCCTTCTGTGCTTCAGTGAGGGCATCATACTGCTCCCGGGCGGCTGCAATCGCCGGGCGGCTCTCTTCCGTCACTTCTCCGATGGCGTCAATCAACACCATCACCCGTCTGGCAGCGACCTGGTCCTCGTTCGTGACCAGAACCTCCAGCTCATACAGACGAAGCAGGTTGTCATCGGCGGTGGCATTGGCCTTTTCCACCTTCAGCATCACAGCGTCGGTCTCCAGAGGCTGGGTGGGAACGTATGTGGTCACATCCTCCGTATTGCCGGTATAGCTTGCAATGGTCTCCGCATAGCCGTGCTGGCTCAGGAATTCACCGCTGTTTTCCCAGGTCAGCCAGAAGTCTACACCCCAGTTGTCCCCTTCCTTATCCTTCATGAACCGGAAGTCGGCAGTATTGAGGCTGGCGTCTTCCCCGGCGGAACCGGCGTGATACAGCTTGATGGCCCGAATGTCATAATTCCGTCCCAGGTTGACGCCCACAAAGGCGCCCTTGTCGCTGACTGTATCCTGCCACTTGGTGGTCTTGTCACCGTCCACCAAATTGGCGGGGCCGTTGTCCGCAGGGGCGGATGCGCCGTCGTTGTAGTAGGCAAAGGTCTGCGCATTGCCAGCCACATTCACCAGAGAGGTCAGGATTACATGTACCTTGCAGCAGGTGGCGCCATCCTGGACCGCCGTAGCAGTCACAGTCAAGTATGCCGCCGTCTCGTTGGCCCCTACCGTGAGGACGCCCTCGCTGGTGATTTGGGTCTCCTGGGACTTAGCGCCCTCCACGGACCAGGTCACTTCCTCGCTGTAAGCGCCTACGCCGGTGACCGCCGCCTGGAACGCAACGGCATCCCCAGGAATTGCCACGGGGTCGGCGGGGCTGACCGTCACCTTCGATACGGCCGGATCTGCATAGTCGGCGATGGGAACGGTCAACGAATAGGTCCAGCCCTCAATTCGCAGCGTGCAGGTCTCCGGATTCCGGTTGGGGCTGTAGCCCTCGGGGACCGCCTCACACTTCAGGGTGTAGCGCCCAAGAGGCAGGGTTGCCTTTCCGCCGGAGTCGGAGGTTGTGCTGATGTCTACCACCTTCTGGTTATTCTCATCGTACACACCGTAGCGCACGCCGGTCAAGCTCTCGCCACGCTCATTCCGGGCATACAGCGCAATCACAGCAGTGGGCTCTGCAAAAGCAGGGGTATCCACGGTGTACACATCAGAAATCAGCTTCCCGCCCCGCTTCACCTGCAGAGCCAGGACGCCGCCTGCCCGGGTCACCCGGATATTCCGAATCGACACAGAGGTCTCACCCTGGGCCACAGGAAGAGACGCCTTGGTGTAACCGGCCTCCACGCCGTTCTCATATACATACACCACATCACCGGGCATCAGATCCTGAACGGTCAGGGTGGTGTAAATATCGCTACCGTTGGAAGAAGTCGTAGAACCCAGATGGGAATACTTCTCAAAGGACACCTGCATAGCCGGCTCAGACTTCTCCGCCGTCTCCGCCTCGAAGGGAACGCTCAGCTTGGCGCTCTCCTGGGCGGCTGTGGTTGTGGTGGTGTAGTAGATCCGGCCGGCCTCTGCCGTGCCGAAATCCAGATTTTCCAGCACACAGGTGGCGTCTTCTGCCACCTTCTCACCGATGAGCGCAAACTCCCCGGCGGACTGGGTGTAAATCTTCACCGTATCGCCCACGGTAACATGCTCCAGCGTGACAGAGTCGGTAGCTCCCACGCCGTTGACCGCAGAGACAAAATGCATGGGAATGGGGGTGGTCTGGGGGAACTCCGCCGTCTCAAACATCTGCCATTCATAGATCCGAATGCCGCCCCAGGGAGAGTTACCGTCATCATAGATGACCAGCTTCCACTCCTGGGCCGTCACAGGCTCGTCCAGCAGAATGTCAGTCACTGCGGCATGGTTATCCTGAATCCGTTTGACCTGGACCCACTCGCCAGCGGCATTCCGATACTCCAGAGCAAAGTCTACCGTATTCATCAGCACATCTTCGCCGCCATACTCGGCATGCTCCACCCGCCAGCGCCGCACTGTGACTTCCCGGCCAATGTCGATGGACATCCAGCCGGTGGACTGGTTGCTGGCGCACCACTTGGAGTTGTTGGCAGCCGTTCCATCCAGTGCCTTGGAGGCAGGCTCGCCGGAATTTTCAAAGGAAACGCCGGTTACAGGGGCATTCAGGCAAACATTTTCAAAATATTTGTTCTCGATTTTCTCGGAGTCCTGATTGCCATAGGCCCAATCGATGGTGAAGGTTGTGGCCTTGCCCCGGACGCCGTTGCGGTTCACAGGCAAAACCTCCAGGGTCACATCTTCTTCCGCAGCATCCCGGTTCAGGGTGGGGATGTAGTACGCCGTATTGGGAGTCTCCATGATCAGGCTCTTGGAGCCATCGGGATGGACCTGATAAATCTCGTAAGAGGCAGCGCCGGTTACAGCGGTCCAGTACATTCTGACCTCCGCCGTGTAGGCGTCCCGGTACAGGATCTCATCCAAGGCTACGTCCGCAGGGCCGTTCAGGGCAGCCCGCTTCTTCTCTGTGAGCGTCAGGCGGCCCAGATTCACCTGATAGTCGGTGACATCCTCGGAAGACTCCACCTGCAGGCCAATGGCATACAGGATCTTCCCCGCCAGATCAGACAGATCCACCTCTGTGGTGGTCCAGCTGCCATTGCCGGCGGTCAGATCAAAAGCCACCTGCTGGCAGGCGTCGTAGGTATCGGTGGTCTCGTCTCCATAGTAGGCCACCAGCTTCATCAGGCCCTGGTCCCCCTTGTAGGTGAGGCCCAGCTTCATGCCGCTCTCCACCGTTACCTTGGTGCTGTACAGCATGATCCGGTTGGCCTTGCCGGCGGACAGGTTGCCATAGAACCGAATGGAGTTGCCGCCGTTGTAAGCATCGGTAAAATCATAACCACCGGAGAGCTTCTGGCCCTCGGAGTCGATGATCCAAGTCCAGGTAGGCATCACGTCCTGGTTGGACTGGTAGCTCCACTCGGAATCCCGGGACAATTCGCCATCGACGTAGTAGCCCTTGCCGTGGCCGGAGTTGAAATCGGTCACAAAGGGAGCCTTGGTGATGACGGTGCGGTCTGCAAAGAGCCGGGACATACCGGCCCAGTCATTGCTGGACAGGTTCACAGAGGTATCCCGGGGGTCGCCCTTGGCATTGGTGTAGAACACCTGCTCCACCTCGTGGAAGTTCTCCCCACTTTTGGACAGACCCAGGGTGGAGTTGGGGCAGTACAGCGCCAGAGACAGGCGGGTCATCCCGTCTTCATCCACCAGCAGGTGATCCCGGAAGCTGGTATCCATGCAGTTCTGCTGCACATCAATGCCCGCGAAGGCGTCGAACTGGCTGCGGCCAATGGACTTCATGGTCGCAATGGTGGTATCCACTTTGCTGGAAGTCCAGTTGTAGTTCATCATGAACTCGTCAATGGCCCGGGTGCCGTCTTCGGAATCCGTCAGGAACTGTTTGTTGCTGTCGTTCACCGAATCCTGGTAGGACACACCGCCGGAGGGCAGCATGGAGTCGTACCAGCTGATGAGCATATCCGGACGCTGCTTGTGCATATAGCGCATCATCTCATCAATCAGCGCACCCTCTGCAGCGGAGCAGCCGTAGGACTCCTGATTGAAGAAATAACCGTCAAAGCCATAGTAATCCATGACTGCAATCAGCTTGTCGGCCACAGGGAAGGTGCCGTCGCTGGCCTTCTGAACAAACTTCCGGACCTGCTCCACATAGCCGGAACCGGGGCCCCAGGGGAAGCCCAGGGTTGCCACCACAGGGACGCCATTGGTGTGGGCCGCATCGGTGAATTCACCGGTGGGACAGCACACCAAGCCCTCTTCCGAACCGGACCAGTATACAAAGGAATTGGTATACTGCCAGTAGTTAAAGGCGTAGCTCAGGAACGACTCGTTCCCCTGGGCACTGGTGTTGTCGTGATCAGCATTGGCCAGGGAGCAGAGCATCAGCTTTGCCTCCGGATTGACCAGGGGATTGACCACAAAACCGCCCACCCGGTCTGCCAGGGGAATGCTGGCCCGGCTGTAGACTGCGTCGGGATCCGACTCTGGGGTCCATTCCAACAGGGTATCCACGTTGAAGGATGGGCCAATGGGCATCAGAGATTCATGGGCCGCATAAGCTTCATTCATCTCTGCTGACCCATCATTTCCAGCGGATTTGGCAAAAACTGCCGTTGGCAGTAAGCCAACCAGCATCACCAATGCCAGTACTGCCGCCAGAATGCGATAGGACTTTCTGATTTGCATAGGTATGTACCTCCTTTTTATTTCCAGACACGACGACGGCAGACACCAAACAGCATCCAGCTCCTGAATGTCCGCCCTCGGGTCGCAGCTGTCCTTCCCTTTGCTGCAAGCCTGCAGCATCACGCCCAAATCCCTTCCTTGCCTCCGTTTCGTGAAAATAACCAAAAATAAGAAAAATTTTTGTGCACATCGTACAAATCAGGACAGATTCCCGGACGTTACCGTTCATATTTTACCGAATTGCACTGCCCTTGGGAAGTCTAAAAACGATAAAGAGTAGTCGGTGTAGGATGCATTGCCCGACTTTCTTCCCAAAACATCCAACCGCGTCCTTCTCATCCCTGTTGTGCAGATATGCCAAATCTGCGTGTTACAGCTGGCATTCCGTCCGTGGGGTTCCTTCTTTCTGTTTGTCCCCATGCAGCGGACAATCTTTGCAAAAACGTCTTTATTGTAAGGACTTCTCTCAGCCAGTGACACAGAAAAAGACCGCAGAGCGTTGCGATCTCTGCGGTCTGTCTGTGTTTAATTTGGTACCAATCACAGATGGGAATAAATCAGCTCCAGATTTCCCTCCAGGACCATGTGCCCATACCCCGCCGGGATCAGCAAATGGTCGCCCAGCTTCACCGGCTGCCCATCCAGGGTACCCGAGCCGCCTGTGACGCTCACGTTCACAAAGGGCTGCTCCCAGCTGGTCTCCCAATGTCCATGCAGCTGGACCCGGTACACCGCATAGTAGGGGCAAGTCACCAGGTGGGTGATCTCCGCGTCATCCTGCCGGCAGGTCTCCTGCTGCGGCGCCTCCAGGCTGTGGGGCGCCTGGGTCACTGCCAGGCTTTGGGCAATGTGCAGCGGGCGGGGTTTGCCGTCAGACAGCCGGTCGTAGTCATAGAACCGGTAGGTCACATCACTGCTCTGCTGGGTCTCCAGGATCAGCGTCCCTCCTTTGATGGCGTGGAGGCAACCGGGGTTGATCTGGAAAAAGTCCCCCTTCTGAATGGGAATTTCCCGGATCAGCTCTTTCCAGCGCCGCTGCTCTACCATCTGGCGCATCTCCTCCCGGGTCTGGGCGTTGTGTCCGATGACGATGGTTGCCCCCGGGTCGCAGTCCAGCACATACCAGCACTCCGTCTTGCCACGGGCGCCGTTTTCGTGGACCGCCGCATAGCTGTCATCAGGGTGAACCTGGATGCTCAAATCCTCCTTGGCGTCGATGATCTTCACCAGCAGGGGGAAGCTGTCCCCCGGTAGATTTCCAAACAGATCCGGGCGGCTCTTCCAGAGAGAGCCCAGGGTCTCCCCGGCAAACTCCGGGTTCTGAATGGGGCAATCTCCGCTGGGATGCCCGCTGATGGCCCAGCACTCGCCGGTGCGGTTGCTGGGAATTGGATAGTGAAATACGGTTTGCAGGCGCGCTCCGCCCCAGATCTTCTCCTGGAACACCGGCGCCAGGCGCAGCAATGGTCGATTCATAACGTACCTCCCGCTTCTGTGTAAGCATCCATGGCCAATTTCACGCCGCCCATGACGCCCTGGTTGTCCCCCAGGCTGACCGGCACAATATATTCCTCCAGCTGATCCATTCCTTTTCCCTGGATATAGCCGTGCATCTGCCGACGAACCTCCCGGCGGATCAGGGGCAGCATCTGCTCCTGATGCATCACGCCGCCGCCCACCACAATCCGCTCTGGGGAGAGGGTGCAGATGTAGGTGCAGATGGCCTGACCAATGTAGTATGCCTCCAGTTCCCAGACCGCCAGACAATCCGACAGTTCCACGCCCTTCCGGCCCCAACGCCGCTCAATGGCAGGGCCACTGGCCAGGCCCTCCAGGCAGTTCCCATGATAGGGACAGATGCCCTTGGCCATGGGGTCATCCGGCCGGCGGTGTACAAAAATGTGACCGCCCTCTGGGTGCATCATGCCGTGGTAAGGCTTGCCATCGATGATGACGCCTACACCGACGCCAGTGCCCACTGTAATATAAATGCTGTTTTTCACCGATTGGGTGCAGCCCCAAACCGCCTCACCCAGGGCAGCGGCGTTGACGTCGGTGTCAAAGCCCACTGGCACACCCAAGGCTTCCCGGAAGCGCCGCACCATGGGAAAGTTCCGCCATTGCAGCTTGGGCGACGACATGATGTTGCCATAGGCAGGGGAGCTCCGGTCCAAATCCACTGGCCCAAAACAACCAACGCCCACCGCAGCTACGTCCCGCTCCCGGAAAAATGCCAGAATCTCCGGCATCGTATTTTCCGGCTCCCTGGTGGGAAGGCTCATTCTCTCCAAAATTTCGCCCTGCGCGTTGCCAATTGCACACACCATCTTCGTGCCACCGGCTTCCAGCGCGCCAAAATGCAGCATGTTTTTCAGCTCCTTTTCCTTTGCTAGTAACATTAACTTAGCATACCAATAAAACATTCACAACATCCAGAAGGATACTTTGTAATATAGATCCGGCATATTCAGCGCCTTTTCCATACTAAATTATACCTTACAAATACTACATGTTAACCAATCTTCCGAGCTCAAGCTAGTATCTAAAAGGCATTTTTTAGTATCCAAACTTCGCTTTCACGAGATTTCCACTTGCCTGTGCCGCCATGCAAATGTATGATAATGTCAAGATATTGTGGCACAGAGGGATAGAATTTTGTCAAAATTGTCAAACTTTTTGCATCTGAAAATTTACCGGAAGACCTTCCTGCTCTACCTGATCATTGTTCTCTGCTTCGTGACCATCATGGTCTTCGTTTTTTACAGCAGTATGCAGTCCAGTAGCATGGAGTCCTACACACGAGAGGCAGACGTTGCCTTCTCTCAAGTGGAGCGGCAGCTGGATTCTGTCACAGACTCCATTGATCATTTCTTTACACATCTATATGCCACTGCCTCTCTGCGGGACGACTTTTTCCACTTTTTCGGCGCTACCCCGGCGGAGTACGCACAGCGTCGGTTGAACACTGCCTACCCCCTTTACGAGACCTACCTCACCAGCTGCAACAACCTGATTTCTGAAAGCGGGTACTGCATTCGTCACATCATTTACTACAGCACCTCCAACATTATAGACATGGAATACAGCGCCTCCGGGTACTCCCGTTACCAGATCATCGATCTGGACACGGCCGAGGCTCTATGCCAAACGGGATACCTCTACTCCAAAGACATTCATCAGGGATCGGCCTATGTGGGGAAGGTCACCTTTGTCATGGACATCACCGCCGCCGTAACCCAAGCCTTCTGCGCCCAACCGGAAGCTGCGGCTTTTCTCCTGGTGAACAACACCTGTACCCCCCTGGGAAATCCGGATTATCACACCGTTGCCTGGCAGGAACTTCTGTCTTCCGGCGCCAGGCAGGGCCGCATTCCATCCCCCCTCAGCCGCTTTTCCAACCTGTTGTACACAGTCCAAACCTCTGAGCGCTTCTCCTGCTCTGTGATTTCCGTCGTCCCCGCCAAAACCTACACGGCAGAGCGGCTCCAGGAGTTGGTGCTTTTCACTGTGGGTTTGGTTTTGGTATTCGTCCTCATCACCCTGCTTTACATGCGCCAGTTCTCCCACGATTCCCACTTCATCCAGAGCATTCTCCACAGCCTGGTGGAGGCCCAATCCAGCAACTTCACTCCCGTGGACATCGGCCGGCGGCAGGACGAATTTGCCGCCATCGCCACCCATCTGAATAGCCTCTATCAGTATCTGGACACCCTGATCCAACAGGAATACATGCTGACCATCCGCCAGCAGCGGACGGAAATGCAGATGCTGAGCGCCCAGCTCAACCCCCATTTCCTTTACAACACCCTGGAGCGAATCCGCCTCCGGGCCCTGCTGGAGGGCAGCCCCACCGTGGCGGAAGCCACCGCCGACCTGGGCCTGCTGTACCGGAACATCGTCAAAACCGATCCCATCATCACCCTGGAAAAGGAGCTGGAAATCACCCAGCAGTACCTGGACCTGATGTGCTTCCTCTATGATGACCAGTTTCTCTACCACTGCGACATTCCAGAGGAGATGTACGCCATCTCCACCCCCAAAATTTGGATGCAGCCCATTGTGGAAAACTTCTTCAAGCATAATTTCCAAAACGACAGCCAACTGAAGGTCGTCGTGATTTCCGGCAAATGCCGCTCCGATGGGATGCTCTTCCAGTTTTTTGATAACATCGGCCACATCGGAGAGGGGCAGATTGCTCTCCTGAACCAACAGTTCACGCCGGAGGCCAGCAAGCAGACGGCAGATACCGCTTCCGGAATCGGTCTGCAAAATGTGTATGACCGGCTGTACCTCTACTATGGCAACCGGGTGGAAATGCGTATTAAAAACCATACCCCCGCCGGTGTCTGTATCGAAATCCTGTTAAAAAACGAGGTGACGACCTGATATGTACCGCTTATTGATTGTAGACGACGAAAAGGACATCTGCGAAAATATCAAATACCTTCTGGACTGGTCCCTGTACAACATCACCAGCATTCTGACCGCCACCTCCTACGCTGAGGCGGTGAGCAAAGCGGTGGACTTCCAGCCCCACATTGCCCTGCTGGACATCAACCTGGGCGGGCACTGGGGCTATGAACTGGCCGAGCATCTGCGTTCCATGGGAATGCAGACCGTATTCTGCATGATTAGCGGCTATGATGACTTCAACTACGTCCACAAGTCCATGCAGGCTACCGCCCGGGACTATCTTCTGAAGCCCATCCATGTGGCGGAACTGCGGGCCTTCATCGAGCGCACCATTGTCCGGGATCTCCACGGGGTCATTCCCGAACATGCCGCCTCCCAGCCGGAGCTGGATCCGGTGCTGCAGGTAGAATACAGCAAATTCTCCAAAATTACAAACAAAATTATTCTGATTGTCAAGAGCAACTACCGCAGCTCCCAGTCCCTCACCAACATCGCTGAAATTTTCAACATGAGCAGCAAGTACATTGGCCGGATTTTCTTGAAAGACACCGGCATCAAGTTCTCCGAGTATCTCACCGCTTACCGCATGATTCAGGCCCGGAAGCTCATTGAAAACACCCAAGAGAAAATCTCCGTCATCGCCAACATGGTGGGGTACTCTCAGCTGAATAATTTCTACGTACACTTTAAGAACTATTACAACATCTCCCCCAGTACCCTTCGGAACTTCACCGCCTCCGTACCGCCTGCAGCGGCCCTGCCGGACGCATCCCCTCAGGAGGCCCCCTTTGAGGAAGGAGGAACCCCGTCTTGCGCCGAAGCCCCATCTACCGCATCCTCTCTGTTTTAACCGCCCTGCTGTGCGCTGGCAGCGCAGGCTGCGCGTCCCATCCCCAGGATACCTCCGCCCCGCCAGAGGGGACCGTCAGCCTGGTCTACTACACCATCGGCGAGCCGGACGAAGATCTGGCCCTTGTCAACCGGGAACTCAACCGGATCCTCCTGGAAAGATACGGATTTACCGTGGAATACCACAAAATCGGCTGGAATGATTACACCGCCCAGCTGAACTCCCTGGTCAATACCAACCAGGAATATGACATTGCTTTTACCTGGACAGACAGCTACGTAACCAATGCCGTGGCCGGGGCCTGGCTCAATCTCACGCCCTATCTTGACAATCTGGGCGCCGAAATGTATGATGCCATTGACCCCCAGCTCTGGAAGGGTGTAACCATCGATGGAAGCGTTTGGGGCGTCCCCACCAACAAAGAGCTGGCCACCCCCATGCACTTTCTATTCTCCCAAGAGCTGGTGGACAAGTACCACATCGACATCTCTCAATACCGCAGCTTTGCCTCTCTGGAGCCGCTGCTGAAGGACATTGCCCAGGATGAACCCGGGTGCATCCCCCTGTTTTTTGACTCCAGCCGGTTGAACATCTGGTCCCTGGGCAATTATGAATACGTCACCTATGACGCCATCCCCCTCATGGTCAACTCCCATGACAGCAGCTGCCAAGTGGTGAACATCTTTGAAACGTCCTACGCCCAGGAGACCTTACAGCTTCTGCACCGGTATTATCAGGCCGGTTATATCAACCAAGACGCCTCCCTGCGCACCTCCTTCTCCCGGTTTCAGGGGGAGCAGGTATTCCTTCGCCTGTCCACCGGCGGGCCCGACGCCTCCACCAGTTACTCCACAGACTTCGGCTACCCCATTGTGGCCCAACAGGTCTCTGACAGCATTGCCACCACCGAATCCGCCCAGGGCGGTATCATGGTGGTCAACGCCAACACCAAACACCCGGAGCTCTGCCTCACCTTCCTCAACGCCGTAAACACGGATCCAGAGGTCCGGAACCTCCTCAATTACGGCATCGAGGGCGTCCACTACACCCTGACGGAGGAAGACCAGGTCCAGCGCATCTCCAACGCCTATCGGGGCGTCCCCTACACCCAGGGGAACTGGTTCATTCTGAAAACCACGGTGGGCGAACGCCTGGACAAGTGGGCGCTTTATCAGGACTTCAATGACAATACAGCGGAATCTCCGCTCCTGGGATTCACCCCGGACTATTCTGCCTGCGACACCGAATTCAAGGCCGTCTCCCGGGTCTATGAGAAATACTATGCGTCGCTCCTGACCGGTACCGTGGATCCGGAGCAGTATCTGCCCAAGCTGCTGGAAGAGTTGGAGTCAGCCGGAATCGCCCGTCTGCAGCGCACACTGCAGAAGCAGATTGACGACTGGCTTCACAAGACATAACGATGGAGGCCCACACTTATGAAAAACCTGTTTCACTACGACAATCCCTTGGTTCAGCTTCTGACCGCCTTGGCTGACGTCATTCTGACCAATCTCCTGTGCATCCTCTGCTGTCTGCCTGTGGTGACTGCCGGCGCGTCCATTGCGGCAACCTACAAGGTGATGCTGAACCTGTCCCAGGATACCGGCGGCGGGATTTGGAATACGTTCTTCACCGCATTTCGGGAAAACTTCAAGCAGGCCACTGCCGTCTGGCTGGTGACGGTGCTGGTTACGGCATCCCTGGTCTGCGACTATCTCCTGGTCCAGCTCTACTTCCAGGGCAGCCTGCACACGGCGCTGCTCATTGTGGTGGCAGTCCTGGCCTTCCTGGTCATGGCTGTGCTGGCCTATCTCTACCCCCTGATCATCCGCTATCAGAACACCTTGCGGGAGCATCTGCACAACGCCATGATCCTGTGCATTTACAAATTCCCCAAAACCATCCTGATGGTTGTACTCCATGCACTGCCCTTTGCCCTGGCCCTGCTGTTGCCCACGGCCTTTCTGTATACCCTGCTGTTTTGGGTGCTGATGGGCTTCGCCGTAATCCCCCTGGCAGACGTGACCCTGTTAAAGCCCGTCTTCAAGGAATTGGAAGACACGGCCAAATAACCGGCCTGTTGATAAAACGCAAACTAAATTATGAAGGTGAATAATATGAACGCAATGGAACGCTATGAGCAGTGGTGTAACAACCCCTATTTCGACGAAGCCACCCGGGCCGAACTGCGCGCCCTGGCTGAGGCAGGGGACACCAAGGAAATAGAAGACCGGTTTTACCGGGACCTGGCCTTTGGCACCGGCGGCTTGCGTGGCATCTTGGGCGCGGGCAGCAACCGCATGAATCTCTACACCGTCCGCAAAGCCACTCAGGGTCTGGCCAACTTCATCCTGAAGCAGGGAACCGCCCCCAAGGGCGTGGCCATCTCCTTTGACTCCCGGCGTATGTCCCCGGAATTTGCAGAGGAAACTGCCCTGTGCCTCAATGCCAACGGCATTCCCACCTATCGCTTTGATTCTCTGCGTCCGGTGCCCATGTTGTCCTTCGCCACCCGGGTGTTGGGCTGCACCGCCGGCGTTATGATCACCGCCTCCCACAATCCCCCCGCCTACAACGGCTACAAGGTCTACTGGGACGACGGCGCTCAGGTCACCGCCCCCCTGGATCGGGAAATTTTGGACGAGGTGAATGCCGTCACCGATTACGCCACCGTCAAAACCATGGATCACGACGCAGCCGTGGCCGCCGGTCTGTATCACACCATGGGCAAGGAGATCGACGACCAGTATATGGCCACCATCCAGGCCCTGGTTCTGGATCACGACTCCATCGCCAAAGCCGCCGGCCTGAAAATCGTGTACACCCCCCTGCACGGCACGGGCAACCTGCCGGTTCGCCGGGTCCTGGCGGAGCTGGGCTTCCGGAATGTCTTTGTGGTGCCGGAGCAGGAGCAGCCCGACGGGAACTTCCCCACAGTGAAAAGCCCCAACCCCGAGGACCGGGCCGCCTTCACCCTGGCTCTGGGCTATGCCAAAGAGCAAGGCGCAGACCTGGTCCTTGCCACGGACCCCGACGCTGACCGGCTGGGCGTCTTTGCCCTGGACCGGGCCTCCGGCGAATACCAAGCCCTCACCGGCAACATGTCCGGCGTCCTGGTCTGTGACTACCTCCTGCGCCGCCGGAAGGAGCTGGGCGTCCTGCCCGCCAACGGCGCGGTGGTCAGTACCATCGTCTCCACCAACATGGTCCGCGCGGTGACCGAAGCCTTCGGCATGAAATATATCGATGTGCTCACCGGCTTCAAGTTCATCGGTGAACAGATGCGGCTGTTTGAGCGGGACCACACCTATGCCTTCCAGTTTGGTATGGAAGAGAGCTACGGCTGCTTGGTGGGCACCCACGCCCGGGACAAGGACGCAGTGGTAGCCGTCATGGCCCTGTGCGAAGCCGCCGCCTGGTGCTACTGCCAGGGCAAAACCCTGTGGGATCGGATGCAGGAGCTGTACCAGGAGTACGGCTACTACCGGGAGGATACCGTCAACCTGACCTACCCCGGCCAGGAGGGCGCCGCCAAGATCGCCTCCATCCTGGAGTCCCTGCGGGCCAATCCCCTGCAAACCGTGGGCTCCTGCAAAGTCCTGAAAATCCGGGATTATCTGAAGCACACCGTCCTGGACCTGGCCACCGGGACCGTCACCCCCACCGACCTGCCCGAGTCCAACGTGCTGTATTACGAGCTGGAAAACGACGCCTGGATGTGCGTCCGCCCCTCCGGCACCGAACCGAAAGTGAAGTTCTACCTGGGTGTCAAGGGCGCCTCCGCAGAAGAAGCAGACGCGCTGCTGAAGACGCTGAAGGAGCATCTGCCCTGCTGATTCCAGGCATTTGGGCATACGAAATGCGCTGTCACCACAAACGTGTTACGTTTGACGTTCTTTGAGGCAGGCATTGCGAATTCGCCGAACATGGGAGCGAAACGCAAGATGTTTCCGCCGAGCGGACACATGGGTCCGCCCCTACGGCAGGCGGTGTAGGTTGGCAGGAATAATCTGACGCATTCTCCCATTTTAGTTCCCGTTTTTAAACAAAAATACGGTACATTCTACAGAAACACCGAAGAATCCGTTCATGTACCGTGTTGAAATATCCTCGTAGGGGCGGACCCATGTGTCCGCCCGTAGTAGACATTCCGAATTCCCTGCCCATGGGGGAGAAACGCACTGTGTTTCCACAAAACGGACACATCGGTCCGCTCCCCACGGGATCGGAACCCATTACATCCCCTCAAGTGGAAATCCAGCCACAACGCAAATCGCAATGCTTTCAGCGGTTGCAACGTATGAGACATCAGCATAAGGGTCTGCTGCAGACACGCTCCGTTTGCAGCAGGCCCTTTTCTTGCTGCACCAGTCCCTCAGTACTGGAATGGGGAGCAGTTGGCAGTATGCCCCAATGATCTGGTCAACATCAAGCGCCGTAGCCAATTTCCTTTCGAACCGCCTCCACAAAGCGGCTGACTCCCTCCGAGGGGTCCAGGGCGTACAGCAGGCCGTAGGGAGAGGAATACTCCCACTCGACCGGGATGCTGACAAGGGCCGGGTGTACGTCTTGCCAGCAATCCAGGATCAGAAGGACGTTTCCGGTTTCCGCGCAGCGGTTAAAGACAGAAATATCATAAAACTGCGGCGTGTCCTCAATTTGAATCGCCGGGTGATCCCGTGTCAGGTCCGCGCGGATCCGATCATTCGTCCTGGAATCCCCCTGCTTGACCATCATCAAGGTCTCTCCGTATAAATCGGAAAGCGCAAGCTGCTTTTTCCCTGCCAGCCGGTGTTCCCGTGATACGGCACACATCTTTTTGCAGCGGCACAGGGGCAGCATATGGCATTGATCCAACCAGAGCTTCGAGTCACAAATCGCCATTAAAAAGTCAAATTTTTCCCCAAGGCCCGCAATTTCCCCAAGGATTCCTGTGTGGTCGTCCTCAAATGGGACCAGGTGCAGTTTGTAATCGGGAAACTGCCGGTTCACCCGGTACCACAGGTCCATAAAGGGCTTGGCGGGGTTGAGCAGAGAGGTTCCCACACGGAAGGTCCTGCTATCGGCATCCATCGCCTGCCGTGCGCTTTCCACGGAGCGTTTGGAATACTCAAACAGGAATTTGGCGTCTTGATAGATCACCTCTCCCGCCGGCGTCAGGCGAATCCCGTGCGACGTCCGTTGGATCAACTTCAATTTCAGGTGGGCCTCTAGTAAATTGACCTGCTTCATCACAGCGGTGGGAGAAATAAACAGCTGATCCGCCGCCTTGGTAAAGCTGCCGCAATCCACGGCGCGGACAAACGTAGACAGGTGAGGGTTGAACACCGCGTCGCACCTCCATATCCCAGTATCAACATTTGGTTGATATAAGCCTAACATATTGGAGATTCCCTGTCAAGGACCGATGGGGTATCATAATGCCAGAACAATGGAAAGGAGCTGTTTTCCATGGCGGCAATCATCGCGTATTTTTCCCGGAGGGGAGAGAACTATGTCAGCGGCAAACTCAAAGAACTGAGCGTAGGGAACACGGAGGTGGCGGCAGGGATGCTCCAGCAGTTGACGGGGGCGGACCTGTTTCAGCTGGAGCCGGTCCACGAGTACCCGAAAAGCTATAACGCCTGCATCGACGAAGCCCAGGCGGACCAGCGGCGGGACGCCAGGCCGGAGCTGAAGCGATACCCGGAGAGCCTGGACGGATATGACACCATCTACCTCGGATATCCCAACTATTGGGGGACGATGCCCATGCCGGTGTTCACTTTCCTGGAGCATTTCGACTTTTCTGGGAAAACCATTCTCCCCTTCTGCACCCACGAAGGCAGCGGCTTGGGGCGCAGCGAAAACGATATCAAGCGGCTGTGTCCGGGAGCGTCCGTCAAACAAGGGCTTGCCCTCCATGGGGGAAGTGTGCAGGACGCCCTGCCAACCCTCCAAAAATGGCTGGAAAACCAAGGTCAGAAAGGGCCTGAATGTGAAGTTTGATGGCAACCGGCTGGCCTGCGGGGGAAAGGAACTCCTGGCATGGGCCAGACAAATCCGCGATTCGTAAGAAAACTTTAGGAGGAAATGACGATGGTAAAACAGACGGCAGGGCGGGACAGTCTGGGGGCGTTCGCCCCCCAATTTGCCCAGCTCAACGACGACGTACTTTTTGGCCAGGTCTGGAACCGGGAGGGTCTGTCCCTCAAGCTGCGCTCTATCCTCACCGTTACCGCGCTGGTGAGCAAAGGGCTGGTTGACAGTTCATTTCAGTACCACCTGACCACAGCGAAACAAAACGGCGTCACCAAGTCGGAGATGGCGGAAATTTTGACCCATCTGGCTTTCTACGCCGGATGGCCCAACGCCTGGGCGGCGTTCCGTATGGCAGTGGAGGTCTATCAGGACGGTGATGGCGCTGACGGCGGGCTGTTCGGCCTGGGCGCGCCCAACGAGGCGTTCGCGCAGTATTTTATCGGAAACTCCTATCTGAAACCACTCACCGACCCCAAGCAGACGGTATTCCTGGCCAACGTCACCTTTGAGCCCGGATGCCGGAACAATTGGCACATCCACAAGGCGTCCAAGGGCGGCGGACAGATTTTGCTGTGTACCGACGGCCGGGGTTGGTATCAGGAGTGGGGCCAGGAGGCCAGAGAACTCCATCCCGGCGATGTGGTCACCATTCCGGCAGGCGTGAAGCACTGGCACGGCGCGGCCCAAGACAGCTGGTTCTCCCATGTGGCCGTGGAGGTCCCAGGCGAGGGGACCGGCAGCGAGTGGCTGGAGCCGGTGACAGACGGGGACTACGGTAAATTGGCATAAAGGTAAACTGCGCCAATATGACGAATGACCAGTCATCAGCTTGACCGACATCCACAGAGCGTGCAGTCCAAGAGTATTACACGTCCTGCTGCTTCATTCCCCCTTGGCGACATGTGTCTGAGAGTTCGAAGAACAAATCGACTATGTTGGCGATACTGTCGGCGCATTGATCCAGCGTGCAGTGTCTGGGCGCCCAAAAATACTTGCCAACCAAAATCCCGGCTCATCCGTTTGGGTGAGCCGGGATTTTCATCCATATTCAATCATATATGCTCTGGAATTTACACTGCACCGCCCTTGGGAGACACCGGGTGAAGCCGCCTCCAGCAGGCCAGAACACACATTGTGCAGAGTACTGCAAGGACGGGGAGCGCCAGACGCGTCAGCGCCTCTCTCCAGTTGCCCAGGCTGATGGACTGCCACTGAAGCAGCGCGCTGAAAAAACTGCACAAACATGTCCAGAACAGCAGAGCCACACACCCGTGGGGCCAGACGCGGCGCATCGCAAACACAGTCAGCAGCGCGCATCCCAGCAGCTGCAGGGCCAAAAGCACGCCAAATTCCGCAGATTGCCCCAGAGACAGGAGCAGATTCCCGAGGACACACAAAAGATAAAGCCCCAGATGATACCCCCACCCTGCCACAGGCCCCAGCCGTCCGGCAAGCCGGAAGAACAGCAGAACCAGCAGCAGAAGGCCGCCGGGCAGGCAAGCGTAAGCAAAGAGCGCCAAGTACTCCGATTGAAGCCACTGCTCTTTCGGAACTACACAGCATAAGAGCGCGATGTGACACACCGCCACAGTCAGAGGCGTAAGCCAGTCCAACCGCCTTTGCCTTCCTCCATAGGCGCACCCAACCGCGACCATGGCGGCGGGAAGCAGAATAAACAGGAGAAACACAAACCAATCCGGGTTGTCCGCATGCATCCAGGCGGCAACGGAAATCCCCACACCGCATAACACAGAGACAATAAAATACCACCGGGCTTGTCTCCACCAATTTACCAGTCGAATCATGCCCATGTCCCCCTTTCCTGAGCCAAATCAGCCGCCGTGAATTGGCTTCCATATCATCTGTAAAAATATTCGTTGTCCACATTCCAGACGTAAAGATGCGCCACCGCCGTTTTCTACTCGCATTTATGCGGCCAAATATGTAGGGTGCGGCCTCCCGGACGCACCGGCAGAAGCGGCTGACCGGTGGCTACAGACCTGGGCGAATTCGCACCAGCCTGTAAAAAAAGGTCCGGATTCGCCGAGAGGCTACGGATCACGGCAGCTTATACCGCCGGTGCGTCCAGGAGGCCGCACCCTACGTGTTCAGGCCCACGGGCACCGCAGAAAACGGAAATGCGCATTCATCCCATGTGCATTGTTGTCTTTTTGATTGTAGCGCATCATATGAGCATTGTCAATCCCAACTTGATCAAATCCCGGCACACCCCATGGTGCGCCGGGATTTGGAAGTGTCTGTGAATGATCCTCAGACCAGGGTGAATATGCCCGAGAGGTAGGTCTCTCCACAGTCCCCCAGGAACCACTGGATTTTGCCGGGGAGCACCTGCTGCCGCATTTGGCTGTCACACTGGGACAGGGCCTCCCGGGGAATGTTTAGGGTGACGTCTTGAATTCCACTCAAGGTATTATCATAGCAATCCCCCAGTCAATCTGAACTTTTCACTTCTGCATTCACTAACACCTCGAAATTTCACACCCCTGCTATCCTAATCAAAGATAGTTGGCCAAACTCCGCAATAAATACTCAAATCGTATCCCCCAGACCTTACCCACGAATACGCACGCAGAGACAACCCGACTAAATTGCTTGGCGCACTATAATTGTATGAATTTGCACCCGGATACTTATCCACCATCTTTCCATCCAAAAAACCTCCCTTGATATTTACTACCCCAAAAAATACTTGACGGTCTGACAATGTCCTCCCATTAGGAGTCCATCCACCAGAAACGCTTACGATCTGATTTGATGTACCAAAGTTATCAATCCATGTCATAGTAATCCAACAATCGACATTGTCTTCAGAGGCAGTCCCCGTGGTGTTTTTGGTTGAAGCAGCTGTCAGTGTATATACCGCACCTTCAGAGTTCGCATCTCTGCCGACACTTCCCAAATATTTTACAGTGTATACAACATTGGAGTCCACGTCACTACAGCCCACATCAATCCTTCCAAGCACCTCGTCGGTAACGCTCTCATCAATCACACCTGTCAAGGCATGCTCTATTTCCTTCGAAATGTCTACCTGCTCCATAAGCGCACGCACTTTCACATCTTCACTAGTCATCTCGTTAAATCCACGTGCTGCACTTGCATTTATTGTAAGCGATAAGCATGTAGCAGTAAAAATTAGAATGAATTTTTTCATAATTTAATCCTCTAATAAAATATACAATCTATCTCTTAATTTTGCCGCGTATTGTATAGGCAACAACTGCCAAAATGAGTAGACCCGCTATCACACCAGAGACCACCCTCTGTGACATGGAAAAAGTCGCCACGGCACAAACAACTGAAATCAAGAGACACACAACATCTAGCCGATGCTTTTGGGGCTTCTCTTTTTTCAAAAGGCTCAATAGGATTCGCGCTGCTGCCACGAGGGTAGCAACCGAGGTAAGCAACGGTATGTAAAAATAGTGGGCGTTTTCCTGTATATTAAAATACGAATACGTGTTCACAATCCTGCTTGTGGCTTCTCCTAAAGCGAATTCCGTGTATGTTACCAAACCAAGTGGTAATCCCTGTAAAATAAGAGCCGCCACTAAGATTCCAAAAACGATCAGCCGACACTTCTCCGCTCGGGTATTCTCACGCAAAGGTTTCACCCCCTCAAACTATTATATTGATGCATATACTGCCCTTATCCTATTTCCTGGCTTCTGTCTCTAATCCGCGACAGAGCCAGGAAACCTTGCGTGCTTTAGTCCGCGAATGGATCCACATCTCATTGCCCTCCCTGCAGTCGACGTAGCAGTCTTCCTCTGATCTGACCGCCGGTTTCTACTCTTGTGTATTTCTCCATTCTAATAACTGCGGAAGGAGAAACGATGTATCCGTCCTATGTACGCAGGGACTTCTCACTGCACTTCCTCCGCTTTTTATTATGGTAACATATCTCTTGCATGCTGTCAACCCTCCTTTTCTTCTTATTTTCAATTTATTTCGCCTTTCTGCTTCAAAATAGCCAAATGTTGGTCAGCTTTTATTCATATATCTCCCTGCAGATTCTATTAGCTATCTATTGTAAATCAAATCCCGGCTCACCTCTTCGGTCAGCCGGGATGTTACAACAACATGGGAAGGTTCTCAGGCCAAGGTGAATTCACCCGAGAGATAGGTCTCTCCACAGTCCCCCAGGAACCACTGGATTTTGCCGGGGAGCACCTGCTGCCGCATTTGACTGTCCCACTGGGACAGGGCCTCCCGGGAGATGGTGAGAGAAACGGTCCGGGTTTCCCCCGGAGCCAGGAGGAGCTTTTGGAAATCACATAAGGCGCGAATGCGGGAGGTGACAACCCCCTGGGTCCGGTGGAGGTACAGCTGTGGGACCGCGCTAGCGGCCCGGTGGCCGGTGTTTGTCACAGCTATGCGTAGAGATAGCGCTTCCACATTCTCCGCTTTTGCGTCCACTGGGGCCTCCAGAAGGCGGTAGGCGAAGGTGGTATAGGTCAGGCCGCTGCCGAAGCTATACCGGGGGCGCTCCCTGGCGTCGTAATAGTCCATGCCCCGGTAGGAGTCTTTGTAGTTGTAATACACCGGCAGCTGCCCCACATGATCCGGCAGGGACACCGGCAGGCGGCCGGCCGGGGCGGCCTCTCCAAAGAGAAGCTGGGCCAGAGCTTCTCCGCCGGTGAGGCCGGGGTAGAAGCAGCAGAACACGGCGTCAGAATGGGCTGCAACCGCCTCCATGGCATAGGGCCGACCCTGGACGAGGACGGTCACCACCGGCTTTCCTGTGGCTTTCAGCTGGGTCAGGAGGGCCAGCTGATCTCCCGGCAGTTCCAGGCGGCTGGTGTCCACGTTCTCTCCGCAGTCCATGGTGGCAACATCCTGGGCCTTGAGGGCGCCGTTGTCGTGGAATTCCCCGCCGCCAAAGCGGCTGGAGGTGCCGCCCAGCACTGCTACAATCACGTCCGCCTCCCGGGCTGCCGCCACAGCTTCCCCGATCATCTCCGGGTCAGTGGCAAAGGCCGGACAGCCAGGGGCATAGGAGACCTGGACCGGCGTCCCTGCCGCCCACTGCTCCAGTCCCCGGCGCACCGTCACGCCAGATGCCGGCCGGACCGGGGGGGTGTAGTCCCCCAGTTGGCTGTAAATCTCGTCGGCGTTGGGCCCCGTCACCAGCAGGCGCAGCGGCTTGGTCCCGTCCAGGGGCAGAAGATTCCCCTCATTTTTCAGCAGCACCATGCTCTCCCGGGCCAGCTCCCGGACCTGGGGATACCGGTCCGGCGTATAGCCCTGCCACAGTTCGTTTTCCGCTACAAACGGCTCCTCAAAGAGCCCCCGGCGGAACTTCATCTCCAGAATCCGGAGTACCGCTTCCTCCAGACGGGCTGTAGACACCAGACCCCGTTCCACCGCTTCCTCCAGACGGGCAAAGCCCGTGTCCCAGAGGCCCATATCCACACCGGCCTCCAACGCCACCGCACCGGACACCGTCCGGTCCCCTGTCATGGCGTCCAGCTGGTCAATGGCCACGCCGTCAGACATGACAATGCCCCGGAACCCATACTCCTCCCGGAGTAGCTCCGTGAGCAGCCACCGGTTGGCATGGCAATAGACCCCGTCAATTTCGTTGTAGGCCGCCATGAAACCGGCTACGCCGGCCTCCACACAGGCCCGGACCGGGGGCAGGTGGATCTCCCGCAGCTCCCGGGGGCCGATCCTAGCGGCGCTGGCGTTGACGCCGCCGGTGGTCTCTCCCTGGGCGCACAGGTGCTTGGCCACCACGTCCACGCCCCGGCTTTGGATCCCCCGCACGGCCGCCTGGGCCATGCGGGCGGCCAATACCGGGTCCTCCCCAAAGCACTCCTCACTGCGGCCCCAGCGGGGATCCCGGAGGACGTCCAGCACAGACACCAGGGCCAGGTCCACCCCCATCTGCCGCAGCTGCTCCCCAGCCACTCCGGCTGCCGCCTCCAGCAGGGCAGGGGAGAAGGTGGCGCCCGCCGCCAAATTCACCGGCAGCAAATAGCCATCCAGCGCCTGGTGTCCGTGGGGGCACTCGGTGCTCATCAGGACGGGAATGCCCAGGCGGGAATGCTCCAGCACATAGCGCTGGACCTGATTCCGGGCTTTGGGAGCCAGGACGCCATCCAAGCCGGTGGAAAAGTCCTTCCCCGACCAGGGATCCGCCCGGTACAGGCCATACAGCGTCCCCAGGCCGCTATACCGCTTCACCTCCTGCTGGAATTCCTCCAGCAGCACAATCTCCTGGCCCCGGCGCTGGTAAGCATGAAAGCCGTAAAGCCGCTGGGTCAGCTGGCCCACCTTCTCCCGGAGGGTCATACGGGAAAGCAGATCCAGCGCCCGCTGCCTGGGGGTAAGCCGTTGGTCTTGATATGGTAGCACAGTACATTCCTCCCTGTGTTTCTGAATATCCTCTGTCACATTTTTTAGCTGAACATATGTAAGTTGCAAACAACACGTTGACCAAAAATCGCCATCATATACCGAAAAAGGGCTTGTTGCAAAGCGGAACGGTCAAGACCGTTCCCTACAGGATCTTGCGCAGGATGCGAAGGCTCCATGCAGGATGCTGTAGGGGCAAGTCTTGGCCTGGCCGTTTTGCAACAGGCCCTTTTCAAGCAATGAGAAGGTTACTTCACCAGCAGTGTCTGAATCTCAAACGGCTTGGTGATAAACGTGACCTTGCCGTCCACAATGGGCAGCTCCTCCTGGACTTCCTCCAGCAGGTTGGTGAGATATGCCTTTCGGGCGCCCTCCGGCAGCCGCACCACCGTCTTGGTCCGGGCATTCTCGCACTCGTACATCCGCAGTACCACGCCCTCGCCGTTTTCCGCCTGCTTGACCGTCTCCAAGACCACATTTCTGGGCTCCACAGCGGCATAGGAGAAGGTCTGGCCGGGCCGACCGCCCTGCACAGCATAGGCGGGCAGATTCAGCTGATAGCTCTCTTCCACTGTCCGGGCCTCTCTCCAGGTGCCGGCATGGGGATACAGGGCGTAGGTGAAGATGTGCATCTCCACATCGGCATTGGGGTTGGGCTCCACGCCGCACTTGATGAGGGTCAGGCCGATGACGCCCTCCCGCACCGAGTGGCCGTACTTGCAGTCGTTGAGGAGGCTAACGCCATAATGGCCCTCGGAGAAATCCATCCACTTCTGGGCGCAGCTCTCGAACCGGGCTTTGTCCCAGGAGGTGTTGGTGTGGACTTTCCGGGTCACGTTGCCAAATTGGACCTCAAAGGTGGCCTCGTCGGAGTGGATGTCCACCGGGAACTCCGCCTTCAGCAGGTGCTGATGCTCCTTCCAATCCGCCTTGGTTTCAAAGTCAATCCGGCGGGAATTGGCATAGAAGTGGACGCGCTGCCAGATGGTGCTCTGGTTGCAGCGGTACTCCAGCTCCAGGGTGGTACACACCGGGCCGTCCTCACTCCAGCGCAGGCTCACCAGCTCATCCACCGGCCAGGACTTCTCCACGTAATACATGTCGATGTCCCAGTTGTCAAAGTAGATGGGCTTATCCTCATACAGCCGGAGCTGATTGGCGGCTTTGCCGGGCTGGACCAACTCCCGATCCTGTTCCTTATCGAAGATGGAGACCATATGCCCGTTTTCGTCCAGGACAATGGCATAGTAGGGGGTCTCCAGATGATATGCGTCCTTCCGGACAAAGGGACTGGCTGCGGGAAGCTCCGCCAAGGCAAAGGTCTTGTAGCCCTTGGCCGGCAGATTCTCCAGATACGCCACGGCTCCATGGGCTGTGTGCTGCACCGGATAGCATTTGCCGGTCTCATCCTGCAGGGCCGTCGCCGTCACATCCCCCAGATTCACCAGGCCATTGCGGACGAAGCCCAGGGTATTGAATACAGTGACGCCGGTTCCTTCCCCGGCCAGGAGGGTCAGCCGCTCCTCCAGGAGCTTCCCGGCACTAGCCGCCAAGTCCTCATATTCTTTCTTCGTGACTTCGTACACCTCGGCGATGGAGCTGCCGGGCAGGATGTCGTGGAACTGGTTCAGCAGGATGGTGTCACGCCAGAAGTGCTGCAAATCCTCTGCTGGGTAGGGCACTTTGCCCTCTGCCAGCAACCCCAGCAGTTCCAGATCCATCATCAGGAGCTCGCTCTTCCGGTTGCCCCGCTTGTTCCGGGCCATCGAGGTATACGTACCCCGGTGGTACTCAAAGTAGAATTCGCCTTCCCAGACCTCCAGGTGGGGATTGTCCTTCACCCGGGCCTCCAGCTCCTCAAAATAGGTGCGGGCGCTGGCCTGCCGGACGGTGGGGATCCCCTGGACTCCGCGCTCCATGCGCCGGGCAGTCTCCAGCATCTGCCGGGTGGGGCCGCCGCCGCCATCGCCGTAGCCATAGCAAACCAGGATGTCGTTGTTGATTTCCTTATTTTGGTAGCGCTCCCAGCCGCCCATGAGGGCGTCGGGATGAAGGATTCCGTTATACGTGGTGAAGAAGTTCTCCTTAGGGTCCTGGCCGATGCCCAAGGTGGTGATCAGGTGGGTCAGCACCTGGGAGCCGTCAATGCCCCGCCAGAGGAAGGTGTCGTTGGGAATCTTGTTGATCTGGTTCCAGGCCAGCTTGGTGGTCATAAAATAGTCCACGCCGCTCTTCTTCATGATCTGGGGCAGGGCGCCGGAGTAGCCAAACACGTCGGGCAGCCACAGGATCCGGTTGTCCTGGCCGAATTCCTCCCGGAAGAACCGCTTGCCATAGACAAACTGACGGACCAAAGACTCGCCGGAGGTCAGGTTGCAGTCCGCTTCCAGCCACATGCCGCCTTCCGTCTCCCAGCGGCCCTCTTTCACCCGCTGCTGAATCTGGGCATAGAGCTCCGGATAGCGCTGCTTCAGGAAGTAATACAGCACCGGCTGGCTGGACATAAACTTGTACTCAGGGTACTCGTCCATAAACTTCAGGACGGTGGCAAAAGAGCGGACCACCTTCTCCCTGGTCTGGGCAACGGTCCACCACCAGGCCACGTCAATGTGGGTGTGGCCGATGCAGGTTGCAATCACGTCGGCATGGCCGCCCATCTTTTGATACAGATTCTCCTCCAAATAGGCCTGGGCCTTCTCCACAGACGCATAAAACGCTGGGGAGCAGGGAGTCCGCATATCCAGCAGATTGATGGCGTCATTCAGCACCGTCTGGATATCCAGCCGGGTTTTGCTGTCCGAATCCATCCGGCTGAAGGCCCACAGGGGCACCTGCAGGTCGTAATAGAGGCGATTGATGGATTCATCCAGCACATACAGGTCCACTAGGAAGTGAAACTCCCGGTGCAGTGTACCGGTATAGGCCTGAATGTCCACCATCAGGGTTTCGCCTGCCGGGGCCTGGGAGAAGAGCTGAATGTCCCGATGGTTCATATCGGCGCCCTGGGTCACCTTGCCATTGACAAAGACCAGGAACTGGGGATTCTTACCGTCGTCCCACTCTTCAATCTGGGTGCGGATTTTCATCCACACGGACTTTCCCGCCATTTCCTCGGGAATGGTGACGTTCCCCCGGAACCAATAGTGTGCACCCTGGATCCCCTTGAAGTCTCCCTGGTAGCCCTCAAATTTTCCTTCAAACTGGTCGCTGCCATCGTAGACAGAATACCAGTGCATACGCTTGCAGTCGAAATCCTGCCAGGGGCTTTCACTGCGCTCCGCCTCTTCGGGGCGGAAGAAGAGACCTGGCTTATACTGCCAGTTGGGCAGCTCCCGGCTGTCCCGCACGCGCAGCGCCTTCAGCTGGTCACAAATCACCTGAATTCGTTTGTCAATAAAGTACATTGCAATCCTCCTAGGAGAAAATTTCTGCTCAGGCGGCTGGCCGCTCCGATCGGAGCTTACAGGCTATTTTCCTTAACGTAATTCAGCAGCGTATCCACCGTGGAAAAGGCCAGACCTGTCACGGTGTCGGCGCAGCCGTAGTAAATGGCAATGCGGCCGGTGGCGGCATCGGCGAGGGTCGCGCAGGGGAAGGTCACATTGGGTACATCCCCCACACACTCGTAAATCTCATAGGGAGCTAGAATATAATCCTTGGAACGATAGAGCACCTTCCAAGGCTCCTCCTTGTCCAACAGGGCAGCGCCCATACGGTACACATAGCCCTGGCAGGTGGTAATCACGCCGTGGTAAATGAGAAGCCAGCCTTCATCGGTTTCAATGGGAATGGGACCGGCGCCAATCTTCGTGGACTGCCACGCAGACTCGTCCCCCTTGACGGTGCTCATCACATGGCGATGGCAGCCCCAATACTTCATATCTGGGCTCTGGCTGATAAAAATATCGCCAAAGGGGGTATGACCCGTATCACTGGGGCGGCTGAGCATCAGATAGAGTCCATTCACCTTCCGGGGGAAGAGGACGCCGTTCCGGTTATAGGGCAAAAAGGCGTTTTCCAACTGATGGAAGGTCTTGAAATCCTCTGTCCAGCCGACACCAATGGTGGGGCCGTGGTAGCCGTTGCACCAGGTGATGTAGTATTTCCCATCCATATAGCATACCCGGGGATCGTACCGGTACTCCCGGACGGTCACCACGGGATCTCCCTCAAAAGAAATGGGCTCGTCCTGGATCTTCCAGGAAATGCCGTCCTGGCTGAAGCCCACAAACAGGTCCATACTGACAGAGCGGCTATCACAACGGAAGATGCCGGCAAAGCCATCGCCAAAAGGAACTACAGCACTGTTGAACACGCTGTTGGAGCGCTTTGTGGCATGGCGGCCAATGATGGGATTGCCGCTGAAACGCCACACGGGAAGGGAATACCCCTCAGGCTTCTCTTCCCAGGGGATATTTTTCAGTTCACTACCAATAATTTTGCTCATAATTGCTCCTCATATTCTTGAGATACAAGTTTCCATTTCGAATGTCAACACCCCTATACAGGGGCCGGATCTCTCGCCTGCAGCGTCCTACCACACGGGTTCAGGATAGCCGAGAACTCCGGTTCCCATACACGGGCCAAAGGTCCGCCCTTATGGCGGTAGCATTTTCCCACATTCCGTTTTCCTTGTCAAGGGGATGATAGAAAATGCCAAACTTTTTTTCATTTATGACCTTTGGTCACCGAATTTTGAAAAATGGGGCTGCTGCAAACCACAAATGGCCAGCAACAGCCCCATCCAAATTAATTTTTAGCCAACAGAATCGGTCTGGTCAAACCTTCCAAATTAGCCAGCGAAGTAAGCGTCGATCTGAGACTGAGCCTCGGCCACGATGTCATCAAAGCCAGCAGCCCGCATCTCTTCCATCATGGCAGAGACCTGCTCCTCGGGATCCAGCGTACCGGTCAGCAGTTCAGCCTTGTAACGGTTGTAGACCTCGATGCAAGCGGTCAGCTTGTCAGCCACGTTGCTGGTATCGAAGGCAAAGCCCAGAACAGGGGACTTGACGGCAGACTCGTTCAGAGCCTTGATCTCGGCTTCCTGGCTCTCCACTTCGGTGTCCAGCTGAGTACGGACGAAGTAGCTGCCCTGGGTGTAACCGGCCATGGACCAGTCAGTCTTCAGTCTGTGCAGCTTGCCGTCGGCGGTGTACTCGAAGTCATCGCCTTCCAGGCCGTACTGCAGAGCGTCACGGACATAGGAGTCGGTGTTGACCAGCTCCAACAGCTGCAGAGCCTTCTCGGGGTTCTTGCTGCTGGAGGAGATGCAGTTGATGGAACCCTGGATGGTGTCGCTGGACATCACAGTGGGACCCCACTGCACAGCAACAGCCTCTACGCCCATGTTGGGGCCCCAGGTGGTATCGGCAGCCAGGGACCAACCCTGAGCCACGTAGCAGGGACGGTACTTGGGGTTCTCACCCAGAGTAGCGGCGTCGGCATTGATGATGCCAGCCTCGTACCAAGAGCGGAGGGTCTTCAGCTCGTTCATGATGTCTTCCTGTTCCACAGTACAGACAACTTTGCGGCTGCTGTCGTCGTAACGAACACCCAGAGTGGGCAGGCCGGCAGTCAGGCCGTCGAACTTGGCGCCGAAAATAGCGTCCAGACCCTGCATATTCAGGATAAACGGAGCGGTGTTGGTCGCATCCTTGATCGCAGTCAGGCCGTCGGTCAGGTCAGCCAGCTCTTTCAGGTCAGCGTAGTTGGGAACATACTGCTCAGCAACCGCCTTGTCCCAGACAAAGTACTGGGTCACAGAGCTGTCTTTCCAGGTGGGAACGCCATAGATCTGGCCGCCAACGCGGACGCCGTCCCACAGCTCGGTGGGCAGAGTGCTGTACAGGGAGGGAGCAGCGGACTGCACCATGTCGGTGATGTCCAGGAAAGCGCCGATGCGAATGTCGTTCTGATAGGTGTTCAGGTTGGTGAACATGATGTCATAGTCATCGTTGGCGTTGACCATCACGTTTCTTCTGTTATCCCAGTCAGACCAGCTAACAATTTCCATCTCCAGGTGCACGCCGATCTTCTCTTCCAGATACTTGTCCAGGTTGGCCTTCCAAGCATCGTAGTTGGCGGGCATGCCGTTGCCAACAGCGACCCACTTCACGGTCACGACGTCGCCGTTGTTCTCGGTGGGAGCGGGGGTCTCATCGGTGGGAGTCTCTGCCTGATCGGTGGGGGTTTCATTGCTGGGTTCGCTGGGGTTGGTGGGGTTGGTGGTCGAGGTGTTGCAACCTACGAAGAGGGACGCAATCATCACAACCGCCAACAGCAGTGCGAGAATCTTTTTCATTTTTTTACCTCCTGTGTTGGGGTGATATTTATTCCAGAGTCAGGCGCATATGGCGGCTGTCTCCGCGAATACAAATGTAATTAGCCCTTGACGGCGCCCACCGTCAGACCAGAAATGAAATACTTCTGGAAGAAGGGGTAGACGCAGGCAATGGGGACGGCAACTACAACGGCAATGGCCATCCGGATGCCTTCCGAAGGCATGGTCCGCTTGTAATCGGCAAGGCTCATACCAGCCTCGGGGTGCTGCGCTATGTACTCAATGTTCTTCTGCATGGAGTTCAACAGGGCCTGCAGGGACAGCAGATTGCTGTCTGTAATGAACAGAGAGGACTGGAACCAGTCGTTCCAGTAGCCAAAGGCCAGGAACAGGCCAATGGTAGCAAGAACCGGCTTGGAAATGGGCAGGACAATCTTGGCAAACACCGTCATCTGGGTAGCGCCATCAATCTTGGCAGACTCAATGATGGAATCCGGAATGGTGGTGCGGAAGAAGGTCCGGGAAATGGTGACGTTAAAAGAAGAGACGCACAAGGGGAGAATCAGCGCCCACAAGGTGTTGGACAAGCTCAGCACCTGGCCCACCACCACATAGTTGGCCACCATGCCGCCACTGAAGATCATGGGAATAAACACGACAATCGTCAGGAAGCCATTGAGCTTATAGCCGGGGCGGGACAGGACATAGCCCATCAGCGTAGTGAGGGCAACGCCCAGGACCGTACCGAGAACCGTCACTTCCACAGAAACCAAGAGGGCCTTTAAAATGGTCCCCCGTTCCTCCCACAGGAACCGATACGCAGAGCCGGAAAATTCATGGGGAATGAACTGATAACCGTATTTGGTAATGGATGCCTCGGAGGAGATGGAAATCATGAAGACATAGAGGATTGGGATCACACACGTCAAGCCCAAAATTATGAACAGCAAATTAAACAGGGCATTGGTGCCTGGTTTAATGCGGTTCAGCTTATTCATGGCATTGTCATTTGTAGCTTTACTCATATTCCCACCTCCCGTCAAATCAGGGCGCTTTCACGATCCACCCGGCGAACAATCCAGTTCGCAACTAAAATCGTGATACAGCCAACCACAGCCTGGAAGAAGGAGGCCGCAGCCGTCCGGCCCAGGGGTACGCCGGTCTGCAGGGCATTGAAGATGTAGACATCAAAGGTTGTGGCAACCTTGGTCAGGGATCCGGGCACGCCACGGGTCACCTGGTAGAACAGGCCAAAGTCGGAGGAGAAGATGCGGCCGACACTGAGGATGAACATCATAATAATGATGGGCTTCAGCGAAGGCAGTGTAATGTACCGGGCCTGTTGCATCTTGGAGGCGCCATCCAGCACCGCAGCCTCGTACAGGCTGGTGTCAATGCCGGTGATGCTGGCCAGATAGACCACCATGTTATAACCCAAGGTCTTCCAGACCTGCATGAAGACCAGGATGTATGGCCAGTACTTTGCCTCGGAATACCAACGCACAGGATCCTTGCCCATCCACTGCAGGATGGAGTTCATGAGGCCCCGCTCCGGGCTGAGGAACGCATACACGAAGTAGCTGACGACAACCCAGGACATGAAGTGGGGCAGGAACATCATGGTCTGGTAAGTCTTAGACTTCCGTTTGCTGTAGATATTGTTGATCATGATGGCGAGGGCAACCGGGAGAACGATGCCGAGGATGATGAAGACAATGTTATACAGCAGGGTATTCCGCAAAATCATGCTAAACTGGTTGGACTTCAGGAAAAAGGAGAAGTTCTCCAAACCAGCCCAGTCGCTGTGGAACAAGCTGTACACAAAGCTTTTCCCTGCCGAAATCTTGTAGTTCTTAAACGCAAGAACCAGACCAAACATGGGCAGGTAGCAGAATAGCACATACCACACTGTGGTTGGCAGGGCCAGAATGGACAGTTCCGTGTCGTCCCTGGTCCAGCGACTGCGCTTCCGCTTTTGAGGGGCCGCAGGTTGCTTTTGCGGGATTGCTCGTGTGTCTCGCATGCTCTTCTTTCATTCCTTCCTTTTGATATTATCGCTTTTCGCCTTGTCGTTTTGCACAAAAAACGATTCCCTTTTCACGAAATATTATAGCTTCTCCCAGTTCCGGCGGGAAGTATTGAAACGTCGTTTTATAATACAGAAAGGATACTTTTTCGGAAAATCAGCCCCCCTTTTGTACCATTTTCTCTTGTCGTTACGGATTCTTCGACATTTCACGGTAAAAAATGTCTGGATATCTGTTGCAAAAAAGCGTAAAAGGCTCTGGCCAAGTTTAGCAAATTTGACAAACGCAAACCCATCTTGTGAAAACGCCTGTCCTTCAGAGAAATACACGCCTAGCCCAGGCAATGGGTATCTGTGAGCCGCACCACAGGCCGGGCGCAGTCCTCCAGCTCCAGCACCACCACTTCGTTGCGCCGGTCCGTATGTAGGAGCGCGCCTGGCAGATAGAGCGTTCTCTGAGGGCCACAGCTCCAATAGCGGCCCAGGTGAAAGCCGTTGATGTACACCATCCCCTTGGTGAAGCCGTCCAGGGCCACAAAACAGTCCTTCTGGGAATCCGCATCAAAGTACCCCCGAAGTGCCAGGGGATACCGGCTGGCCTCCTCACCGTATCGGACCCCCTCCAGATGCTCCAGCGGAAGGGAAGTCACCGTAAAGTCCATGAGGGATTGCCCGCCCAGGCGCACACCGGTCAGGCCCTTGCGATTTTCCAAATGGCTGCCGTAATTCACACGACCCATGGCCTCCACCAGGATCTCCACCTGGGTCCCGGCGGGACTGGACGGGAAAGGAAGGGCATTTCTGGGGCGGAGCTGCTCCAGCAGACCCCGGGGCTTGCCCTGGTCCAGGATGCCCAAAAGCGCCCCGTCCCGGTACACATATGCCCGGTCTCCCAAGCCTTCCAGCGTCAGGGTCCCTCCCTCATAGTCCCCCGGCAGGCAGGTCCGGTAATCTATGAGGCCAAAATTCTGGCCGTAATGCTCCATGGGCTCCGGCAGGGGACTCCGGTGGACAGTACCCAGGACCTCCAGGTTCTCCCGCAGCTCTGCCCGCTCCACCAGGGTCACCTCACCCAGCTCCTGCAGCTGGGGCCGGGGGGGCAGCGGCGGCAGGGGAATGCCCTGATGCCGGCACAGAAGCTCCCGAATGGCAAAGTACTTCGGGGTATAGTCCCCGTACTCATTGAGCGGCGCGTCATAATCATAGCTGGTCACCGTGGGATTATAGCGGATGTGCTGATTGGCGCCGGCGGTAAACCCGAAGTTGGTACCGCCGTGAAACATGTACAGGCTGAAGCTGGCGTCCTGCTCCAGAAGGAGCGACAGCTCCCGGAGCATCTCTTCGCTGTCCCGGGTGTGGTGCTTCTCGCCCCAGTGGTCAAACCAGCCGCACCAGAACTCTGTGCACATCTTTGGCCCCCCGCCGGACATCTGCTTCAGCGCCTGAAAGGCCTTGTCTGCGCCGCTGCCAAAGTTGACTGTGGGAAGCACCCCCTCCACCGTGCCGCCGCTCAACATGCTGGGGGCAGGTCCATCGGAGGTAAAGAGGGGCACCTCCACGCCACAGGACCGGATCAGGTCCCGGAGCCAGCGCAGATATGTCTTGTCGTTGCCATAGCTGCCATACTCATTCTCCACCTGCACCGCCAGGAGATTCCCACCCCGGCTGGATTGCAACGGCAGAAGCTTTGGCAGTAGCACCCGGAAGTAATCCGCAACATGGTCCAAGAACCGGGGATCGCTGCACCGCAGGCGCAGCCCCTTGTCCCGCAGCAGCCAGGCCGGCAGACCGCCGAAGTCCCACTCCGCGCAGATGTAAGGGCCTGGGCGCACCAGCGCATACAGCCCCACCTTCCTGGCCGTCTCCAAAAACCGGACCAAATCCAGGCGACCGGAAAAATCGAACTGCCCTTTTTGCGGCTCGTGGAGGTTCCAGCAGACGTAGGTCTCCACCGTGTTGAAGCCTGCCGCCTTCAGCTTTTGCAGCCGGTCTTCCCAATATTGGGGTGGAATCCGGAAATAGTGCATGGCGCCGGAGTAAATGTGAAATTCCTTCCCGTGGAGCCGGAACGAGGTCTTATCCCAGGTCAGCATTTCTTCCACTTCCTTTCTCTCTGTTTCTTTTTGAACATTATAGCACAAGATCCCAATTTTGTAGAGAGAAAAAGGGCGTATTGTGGAGGCAGCGCTCCACAATACGCCCTGATTTTTTTGCCCTCAACCGGCGCTTACCGCACCGGTCTTATAAATGAATTTCACAGTCCCGTCCATATCCTCGGCCAGCCCCCCATAAGTGTCATAGGAGAGGCCGGAAATGGCGTGGAAGCGGTCCAGAAGAAGGGGAAGCTTCTCTTGGAGGGTCTGGGTCAGCTTGGCAATTCCCTCCTCATAGAAGGTCTCCATGCCGTCTCGCAGTTCCTTGCCTCCATCGCGAAGCTGCAACACACCATCAGACAGCGCCACCACACCGCTGTCCAACGTACCGAGGCCGCTGTGCAGCGCCCACGCGCCCGCTGTCAGCTGGTCCACACCGCCCAGCAGCGCACCGGAATTGGACTGGAGCAGCCCCAGCCCCTGGGACAGATCATCCGCTCCCCGGAGCAACCGGTCCGTCCCGTCTGTGAGGGAAGCCGCGCCGCTTTTCAGCTGCTGAGTTCCACTCCACAGCGCCCCGGCGCCTCCGGTCAGCTGTGAAACGCCATCCGTAAGCGCCGGCGCGGCGCCGGCCAGCGCGTTCACTCCTCCAGCAACCTGCTGGGAACCTTGGGTCAGCTGACCCACTCCCTCTACCAGTGCACCGCTGTTTTCACACAGGGCGCCTACTCCGCCGGAAACCTGGGCCGCTCCCTGGGCCAGCTGGCCCGAGGCGGCACGCAGGGACTGGCTGCCCTGGTGGAGGCTTTGGCTTCCGGTATAGGCCTCTTGCAGGCCGCCATACAGACGCTCCGTACCGCCGGACAGCCCCTGAAGCCCCTGGAGCAAGCCTTCCGCGCCCCCGGCCAGGTCAGTCGCGCCGCTGGACAGCCCAGCAGCGCCCTGATGCAGTGCCCCGCCAGCAGTCAAACTCCCGGTGACTGCCCTCTGACCTGCCAAGCTTGCCTCCAGCGCGGAAATCAACGGGTCGCAGGCAGATCCATCCTGCCCGGCTGCCTCCAGGCTGCTTTTCAGGTCATAGAGACCCTGGAGCGCCTGTTCTCCGGCGGCCACGCTGGAAGTCAGCCCGGAAGCCGCAGATTCCATCCCCGCCTGAAGCTGGGCCGCACCGGATTCCAGGGCCTGCGCCCCTTCCAGCAGACCCGACGCGCCCTGGGTCACCTGGGGATAGGCGCTCGTCAGTTCCCCGGCCCCCTGGGTCAAGGTCTCCAGCGCCCCCTCCAGGGTAGCTGCGCCGCCTTCCAGCGATGCCGCCCCCTGGGAGAGCTCCGCCGCACCGGTATGCACCTGGGCGGCCCCCTGGTTCAGTTGATTCACACCGTTTTGAAGTTGACCGGATTGTTCCTGGAGTTGTTCCATGCCGCTGTGCAGATGCTCTGCTCCCTGCTGCAGTTGGTCCATGCCACTGGTGAGGCTCCCGGTCTTCTCCTGGAGCTCCGCCAGCCCAGCCTGGAGCGCGGCCGCCCCTGCATCCACCTGGCCAATGCCAGATTGGAGATCTCCCGCACCATCTGACAGCGTATCCAATCCCTGCCGAAGTGCCCCGGCGCCCCCGGCCAGCTGGTCCATCCCCTGGACCAGAGCCGGGCAGCTGCCCTGTAGCTCCCGCAGCCCCGCATACAAGGTCGCCGAACCGCCATACAGCGCCTGAGTGCCGGACTGGAGGGTCCCTGTGGAATCCAGGAGCGTCTCCAACCCCTCATAGAGGGCGCCGGATCCTTCCAGCAGCTGCTGCGCTCCCTCATCCAGCTCTTGTAAGGAATCCGTCAGTTCCTCCAGAGAATCCAGCTTCTCCAGGTCCAGCTCCCGGAACAGATCCGTCACCACCAGAGTGAGGGTGGTGTCCAGGTGGAAGTTGGTGGTGTCCGCCGTCACCGTCACTGTCTCTGGCAGCTCCAGCTCTTTTCCCGCTTCTCCCAGGTCTTCCCGCAGCCCCGGGACGGCAAATCCAGCCACAAAGAAACGATCTCCATCGCTGATCACCTGACCGCCCTCTGCCGCTACGTTGGAAAAATCCTTGCCGTCCAGCATGAGACCGCTCAGCACCAGGAAGGGAATGGGCAGCTCCTCCGTCCGGTCTCCGATGGTCACCGTCCGTCTTGTGGTATTTTCATAGGTAAACTGGATGGTCACCCGGCCCGCCTTGCCCGCCAGGTCCTGGGCGGAAATGGGCGTGCCATCCAGGAAATAGGACAGGGTCAGCTCCACCGGAAGCGGCTCCTGGGCGCTGCCCCGGTAATACACGTCCTGCCCGTCGGCCTGCCATAAAAGCGCGCCGTCTTTGTCCAGGGAATAGGTGGCGTCGCCCTTCAGCACCTCCAGATCTGACAGCTGGCTACGGTCTGCGAGCGTCCCGGCTCCCCTGGGGTTTTGTAACCAAGTGCTCACCAGAATGGAGGAGGGGGTCCCATTGGCATCGGCAATCACATAGACAGTTTCTTCCTTCGTCCCCTGGTCCTCCGCAGGGGCGGCAAACGCCCCCGCACAGGCCACCACGGTCCAGACCACAGTCAGGAACAGGGCCAACGTTCTTTTCCATTTCATACAGAACTCTCCTTTCTCAGTCGAAAGCCTGCGCTCGTCGCGCAGATGACTTTGTCCAGCCGCAACAGCAGAGCCGGAAGCACCAGGGCCACAGCCAACATACTGACCAGCGCTCCCCGGGCCATGAGATTGCACATCGAGCTGATGAGGCTTACATTAGAATACAGCCCTACACCGAAGGTGGCGGCAAAAAATCCCAGGGCGCTGACCAGGATCGAGGGGAGGGACGTCTCCAAGGCAATGGTCACCGCCTCTTGCTTGCTTCGTCCGGCAGCCCGCTCTCCTTTGTACCGGGTGGTCATCAAAATGGCATAGTCCACCGTGGCGCCCAGCTGAATGGTGCTGATGCAAATGGGGGTGATGAAACACAGGGCGTTTCCTGTGTAATAAGGAATCCCCAGATTCACAAACACAGCAAACTCAATCACCGCCACCAGAATCACCGGCAGGGAGAAGCTCTTCAGCACCAGGGCGATGATTACAAAGATGGCAACGATGGAAATGGCGCTCACCACAGAGAAGTCGTGATCCGTCACCTCTATAAGATCCTTGGTGCAGGGGGCCTCGCCGATGAGCATGGCGCTGGGATCATACCGCTTCAGAATGGCGTGGATGGCGTCAATCTGCCGGTTGCACTCCTCTGTGGAGACCTGGTAGGAGGAATTGACCAGCATCAGCTGGTACCGGTCTCCCTTCAGGATTTCCGTCACCTCCTGGGGCAGCAGCTCCTGGGGGATGGTACTGCCCACCAGGGAGTCCAATCCCAGGGCCTGCTCCACCCCATCCAGCGCCCCGATCTCCTGGAGCATCTCCTTTGCCTGCTTGGGCTCCAGGTGGGTGTCTGCCAAGATCATGTGGGTGGAGGCCACGCCAAACTGCTCTGTCAGCTTTTCATTGGCCTCCAAGTAGGGCATATCTGCCGGGTCCATGCCCTCGCTGGACAGAATTTTGGTAAAATCATAAAACACCGGCGTCCGGTTGTAGCCCACGGTGGCAGGAACCACCAGCAGAGCAAAAATCACCAGAAACACCCAACTGTGCTTCACGATGCCCTGGGACAGCCGGTGCAGATTGGGCAGCAGCGCCCGGTGTCGGGTCTTTTGCAGCGGACGGTCCAGCAGGAGAATGAGCGCTGGCAGGATGGTCACACTGCCCAGAACTCCCAGCACCACGCCCTTGGCCATGACAATGCCCAGATCCCGGCCCATGGTATAGCTCATGAAGCACAGGGCCACAAACCCGGCAATGGTGGTGATGGAGCTGCCGGTCACAGAGGTAATGGTCCGGGCAACGGCCTCGGCCATGGCCGTCTGATGGTCTTCCTGGGTCGTCAGCTGCTCACAATAACTGTGCCACAGGAAAATGGAGTAGTCCATGGTAACGGCCAGCTGCAACACCGCCGCCAGGGCCTTGGTGATGTAGGAAATCTCCCCCAGGAAGTAGTTGCTTCCCAGGTTCATGAGAATGGTCATTCCCATGGAAGCCAGAAACACAAAGGGCGCCAGCCAGGAGTCCAGGAGCAGCACCATCACCAGACAGGCGCAGGCCACAGCCAGGGCCACATAGGTGGCCTCCTCCCGCTCGCTGAGGTCCCGCAAGTCCGTCACCATGGCGGAGAGGCCGGAGACAAAACACTGCTTCCCCGCCAGCTCCCGAATCCGGGTCACAGCCTCCATAGTCTCATCGGCTGAAGTGGCGGTATCAAAAAATACCGCCATCATGGTGGCGTCCCCGGCGTTAAAGATGCTGTAAATCTCATCCGGCAGCATTTCCCTGGGGACAGACAGGTCCAGAATGCTGTCATACCACAGGACCGACTCCACGTGGTCTACCTGGGCAATTTGCTCCCGCAGCGCCGCCACGTCCCGGTCCGGCATTCCCTCCACGATGACAAAGGAAAAGGCTCCCTTGCCAAAGTCTTCCAGGAGAATGTTCTGTCCCTGCACCGTCTCCATGTCGCCGGGCAGATAGTCCAGCATGTCATAGTTGATGCGGGTGGCAGCCATCCCCAGAACCGAGGGAATCAGGAGCAGCAGGGCAAGCACCAAGATCAGCACCCGATGCTTCACCACTGCGTTTCCAAACTTTCTCATAGAATCATCCTTTCTGGATCTCAGTTTGCCCCCATAGCATAGCAAACCCGCCGCCACCAAAAAACAGGCATAAAACAAAAGTGCCCAAATTTGGGACAGTTCCCAAAACTGTCCTAAATTTGGGCACAACAAAAGTGTGCACAGCGGTCTCGTCGTCGCGGACTGCATATCGTTCGCGATGACTTTTTTCAAAAAGTCATCTCTCACTCATTCCGTCGCTCCTCCTCTCCAAATGCGATCCGCTGCGCTGGGCTCCCATTTGGTGTTTGGGTGCGGGCCTGGAGGTGGCTGCAGCTATACTGTTCACACTTAACACGTCGTCGCGGACTGCATATCGTTCGCGATGACTTTTTTTCAAAAAGTCATCTCTCACTCATTTCGTCGCTCCTCCTCTCCAAATGCGATCCGCTGCGCTGGGCTCGCATTTGGTGTTTGGGCGCGGACCTGGAGGTGGCTGCATCGATACTGTTCACACTTGACACGTCGTCGCAGACTGCATATCGTTCGCGATGACTTTTTTTCAAAAAGTCATCTCTCACTCATTCCGTCGCTCCTCCTCTCCAAATGCGACCCGCTGCGCTGGGCTCGCATTTGGTGTTTGGGTGCGGGCCTGGAGGTGGCTGCATCGATACTGTTCACACTTGACACGTCGTCTGACCGCTGTTCTTCAAAGCGTCCGGCGCTGATCCGTTTGTGACGCCGTTTTCCAGTGCCCTGCGGATGTTGCCCTCCAGCAGAACACCAATGCGGCGAATGACGGCGGATAGGTCCTCTTTCATTCCCTGTTCCAGCCAATCGGAGGCCACCCCCACCAGGGCGTGCTTGTAAAAGTCCACCAAAATCCGCTGATCCTCCGGCTGCACTGGCAAGCCGGTCGACATCTCCCGCACCACATCCGTCAAAATGAAATCTCCCAGGCGCAGGAAGTATCGGACCACATAGGCCCTGGCGTTGGAGTGAAACACATGATATGCCGCCCGTCGATGCTCCAGTACAAAGGCAATGGCATCCAGAAATCCCTCCTGCCAGAGGGCAACGGCGTAATGGGCCTCAATGATCCGCTCCGCCTCCTCCTGGAGCAGCTCCTCCAGAAGGGCGTACAGATCCTGATAATAATAGTAAAAGGTATTGCGGTTCATTCCACACCGGTCCACCAGGTCCTTGACCGTAATCTTGTCCCAAGACTCCTGGTCCAGCATGGTAACGAAGGTCTCTTGTATGCGCTGTTTGGTTCGCTGTGCCATGGGCGTTTCCATCCTTGCTGGGTTAGATTTCCAAATACTCCCGGATGACATCCAGGAATGCCTCGCCATAGCGGGCAGCCTTGACTGCGCCCACGCCGGAGACCTCCAACAGGTCCTCCATGGTGGTGGGCAATTTTGCCGCCATACCCGCCAGGGTGGCATTGGAGAAAATGATGTAGGCGGGCACGCCCTCCGCCTGGGCCAACCGGGTGCGCAGAGCCTTCAGCTCGCCCATCAGAGGACCCACCGGCTCGGCAGCTTCCGTCTGTGGCAGCGCGGGCACCTCCCGGGTGGGGACAGCCAGTGACGCCAGCACCCGTTCCCCTTCAAAGAGTACCCGCCGGGCCTGCGCCGTCAGATGTACCACAGGAAATTCCGTCTTGGTGACCACCAGATACCCCCGCTCCACCAGACAGTCCACATAGACCTGCACCTGCTCCCGTGGCGCCTCCCGCAGGATGCCGTAGGTGGGCAGGGTATCCAGCTTCAGCCCCAACACCCGCTGATTCCGGCTGCCCCGAAGCATATGAATCACCTGATTCACACCCAGGCCATAGGGATACATCCGTTCCACCCGGGCCACGCCGGAGAGGATCTTCTGGGCTTCCACTGTGATGTCTCGCTCTACAAAGTTCCCCTGGCAGCTGCTGCAATGGCCGCATGGCTCTGCCAGGCGCTCTCCAAAATAATCCAACAGGTACCGCCGGAGGCAGGAGGTGGTCTTGCAGTAGCCCACCATCTGGTCCAGCCGTTCCAAGTCCCGGCTCTGGAGCCGGGCGCGCTCCTCCGGTGGCTGCTCTTCATTTTCATTGCCGTTTAAAATGAGGAACTTGGCCGTCTGCACATCCTTGGGCCCATAGAGGAGCACACAGTCCGCCGGCTCGCCATCCCGGCCTGCCCGGCCGGCCTCTTGGTAATAGCTCTCCAGGTTTTTTGGCATGTTATAGTGTACCACATACCCCACGTTGGATTTGTCGATTCCCATGCCAAAGGCGTTGGTGGCCACCATAATGCGGCAGCGGTCATAGACAAAATCCTCCTGGTTGTCCTGCCGCTCCTGGTCCCCCAGGCCTGCATGGTAGCGGGTGACTGCCAAGCCCTGGTCCTGCAGCATCTGACACACCGACTCCACGTTTTTCCGGGTGGCGCAATAGACAATGCCGCTTTTTTCCCCCCGCTCCTGCACAAATCTCAGAAGCCAGGCGTCCTTGTCCCGGGGCCGGACCACTCCGAAGTACAGGTTGGGCCGGTCAAAGCCGGTGGTCACCACCTCCGGATCCTGGAGGCCCAGCATTTGAATGATGTCCTCCTTCACCTGGGCCGTGGCAGTCGCGGTGAAGGCTCCCATCACCGGTCTCACCGGCAGCTGCTCCAGAAACTCCGGAATCTTCAGATAGCTGGGCCGGAAATCCTGGCCCCACTGGGACACGCAGTGGGCCTCATCCACTGCCACCAGAGACACCGACACCCTGCCAAGGGCGGCCAGGAACGCCGGCGCCGTCAGCCGCTCCGGCGCCACGTATAAAAGCCGGTACATCCCCTGCCGGATTCCATGGAGTACCTCTTGGTACGCCTCCAGGTCCAGCGCCGAGTTTAAGTACGCCGCCGGAACCCCCGCCTGATTGAGGGCCGCCACCTGATCGGCCATCAGGGAAATGAGGGGAGAAATCACCAGGGTCATCCCCTCCATAGCCAGGGCCGGAATCTGATAGCACATGGACTTTCCCGCCCCGGTGGGCATGACGCCCAGCACATCCCGGCCGGCGAGCAGCCCGTCGATCAGCGCCTGCTGTCCAGGCCGGAAGGTACTGTGGCCGAAATACCGCTTTAGCAATTCCCTTGGTTCCAACGTTCTTCCCCCTTATCCTGCCCATTCCCAGGCATTTCGGCTGTATCATAGCACAGATTGGGGCAAAATGCCAGAGGGAGATGAAACCTGCAACCGGCCTGGCACAGGAAACCGGATCCCCACGGAAATCCAGCCAGAATGACGGGCCGCTGCAGCTGGGAAAGGAATATTCCCCTTGCAAAACCGGCAAAAATCCGGAGAATTTCCCTTGACATCCCTGTTTTGAGATGCTAAAATAGACAAGCCGCATTGAAGGGGCTTTAAGCTGGTGCGCCCAAACGGGCCCGCGCCCCCAGAGCGAGACTACAAGGAAAGTAGGTGCAAAATCGTGAAAGCAGTGATTGTAACCGGTGGTAAGCAGTACACCGTGGCGGAGGGTGACGTCATCTACGTCGAGAAGCTGGGTGTGGAGGCTGAGAACACCGTGACCTTTGACCAGGTTCTGGCTGTGGTGGACGGGGAGAACTCCAAGTTCGGTAAGCCCATGATCGCCGGCGCCACCGTAGAGGGCAAGGTCGTCAAGAACGGCAAGGGCAAGAAGATCGTGGTCTTCAAGTATCGCCCCAAGAAGGACTCCAAGTCCATCCGGGGCCATCGCCAGCCGTACACCAAGGTGGAAATCACCAAGATTGCCCTGTAAGCCATGACAAAGATTGAATTTTTCACCCAGGACGACAGAATCACCGGATTCTGCTGCTCCGGGCACAGCGGCTACGGCCAGGCCGGGACGGACATTGTATGTGCCGCCGTCTCCGCCGCCGTCAGCCTCACCGAGTGCACCGTCAATGACGTGTGCGGCGCTCGGGCCAAGGTCCGGGTAAACGAGGCGGAGGCCTCCATCACCCTGACCCTTCCCGCCGCCTGCGATGAGGAAGAGTCCGTCCAGGCTGCCCTCAGCGGCCTCATGGTCTATCTCATTGGTCTGCGGGAGGAATACCCAGATTATCTCGATGTTTTGGAGGTGTAAATATGCTGAAAATTGGCATTCAGTTCTTCGCCCACAAAAAAGGCGGCGGTTCCACCAAAAACGGCCGTGATTCCGAGTCCAAGCGGCTGGGCGTGAAGCGGGCCGACGGTCAGTTCGTTCTGGCTGGCAACATCCTGGTCCGGCAGAGAGGCACCCACATCCATCCCGGCACCAATGTGGGCATCGGCAGCGATGACACACTGTTCGCTCTCATTGACGGCACCGTCCGTTTCGAGCGGAAGGGCAAGGATCGGAAGCAGTGCTGCGTGTACGCGGAGCAGTAATAACGGACAAAGGGCTGTTGCATACTACCTGCAACGGCCCTTTTTTCTTCAGGCGTCCTGCTTGCAGAATCCATGGACCTTGTGGACTGCGCAAACAGGACGGCAGCCTCCCCCGTGGGGCGGGCGCAAGGGCAAAAGGAGGCACACTTATGTTTGTAGATAAAGTCAGAATCACCGTATCCGCCGGAAAGGGCGGCGACGGCGCCGTGGCGTTTCACCGGGAGAAATATGTGGCGGCGGGCGGCCCGGACGGCGGCGACGGCGGCCACGGCGGCAGTGTCGTGCTCCGGGTCAATGACAATCTCACCACCCTGATGGACTTCCGGTATAAGCGGAAGTATGCGGCGGCCCCAGGCGGCGATGGACAGGGCTCCCGCTGCACCGGCAAGCGGGGAGAGAACCTGATCATCCAGGTCCCCCGGGGGACCGTGGTCCGGGACGCTGAGACCGACCAGATCATTGTGGATATGTCCGGCAACGAAGACTACATTCTGGCCCGGGGCGGACGCGGCGGCTGGGGCAACAAGCACTTTGCAACACCCACCCGGCAACTGCCACGATTTGCCAAGGCGGGCCTGCCTGGCGAATGCCGGGACGTGATTCTGGAACTCAAGCTGCTGGCTGACGTGGGCCTTGTGGGCTTCCCCAATGTGGGAAAATCCACCCTGCTCTCGGTCACCTCCAACGCCCGGCCGAAAATTGCCAACTATCACTTCACCACCCTGTTTCCCAACCTGGGCGTCATCTATGTGGACGAAGGCGTCTCCTTCGTCATGGCGGATATCCCGGGCATCATTGAGGGTGCAGCCGAGGGCGCCGGTCTGGGCCACGATTTTCTCCGCCATATTGACCGCTGCCGTCTGCTGATCCATGTGGTGGACGTCTCCGGCAGCGAGGGCCGGGATCCGGTGGAGGACTTCGACAAGATTTGCGCGGAGCTCCACGAGTATTCTGTGGACTTGTCCAACCGGCCTATGATTGTAGCAGCCAACAAATGCGATCTGCTGGAGCCGGACTCCGACAACCTGCAGCGGCTGCGGGACCATGTGGCGGCCCTGGGCTGTGAATTTTATGAAATCTCCGCTGCAACCACCATGGGCGCCCGTCATCTGATGCAAGTGGTGGCCGCCAAGCTTCGGGAATTGCCCCCCATTACGGTCTACGAGCCGGAGTATGTGAAGCCCCTGGCTCAGGCCGGAGATCCCCAGGAGCTGGAGATTGACCACTACGGGGATACTTGGGTGGTTTCCGGCGCCTGGATGGAGCGGCTTCTGGGAGACATTCGCTTCGATGACTACGAATCCCGGAACTATTTTGACCGCCAGCTGCGTAAATGCGGCCTGTTCGACCGCCTGGAGGCGCTGGGAATTGCAGACGGGGACACGGTCAGCATTTACAACTGGGAATTCACCTACGAACGGTAACCGTACGCAGAGAGGAGCTGTGCCATGGTTCAGAATTTAAATGTATTGTCTTTTGCACCCTACGGCAATCTTCTGGCTGAGCGCTCCGACGGCGCGGCCATGCCCAAGGGCGCCCATTGGGAGGAGCGGATTCTGTCTGTCACCGCCCAGGAAACCTATCAATATTGCCCGAAAGAATCCGTGTACCTGGATTATCAATCCGGTATGAGCATCCTGGCTGTGGCCAAGGAGCAGGAGGAATTTCAGTATTTCTACCTGGACAAGCCCGTGCGCATCTTCCCGGGCGTGCGGTTTGCCATTGCGCCCTACCAGGAAAGCTGCTCCGTTCGCATGACCGCCCACTGCAATTGGCCCAAGGCGGAGCCACTGGCGGTCTCGGTCCGGGAGCTGGCTCTGTCCCGGCGGCTTCAGGTGGAGCGGGTGTATACCTTCTTCTACCACGAGAAAGAGCGGGGCTTCTTCTTCCGGGGAGAGGAGCACTCCATGCTGGAGCTGACCTATGTGGACAAGGGCAGCATCCACAGCGTCGCCGGCGGCCAGGATCTGGTGCTGGCCCAGGGGGATATGGCCATTTACGGCCCCAACCAGTGGCACATGCAGTATGCCGACCCCGACTGCGCCCCCAGCTATATCACCATTACTTTTGACCTGGAGGGCGACAGCCTGGAGCGCCTCCTGAACCGGAAGTTCCGCACCCCCCAGAAAGCGGTGCTCCTGCTGCAGCAGATGCTGCGGGAACGGGACCAGGAGGACGGATATACAGCGGACATGCTGATCAGCCTCCTGAGCCAGCTGCTGCTGACCATTTTGCGAGAGGCCGAGGGCTCTTCCCGCCCGCCTCTGCGCACAGCCAATGCCATCAACAACGAAAACGAAGTCGTCGGCCACGCCCAGCGGTACATTGGGCAAAATGTCCGGATCAAGCTCAGCGTGCCCATGGTCGCCCGGGAGGTGGGCGTCAGTCCCTCGTACCTCACAGCCCTGTTCCATAAAAACCTGCAAATCTCCCCTGGCGAGTACATCCGTCGGGCTAAGCTCCAGGAGAGCAAACTGATGATCCGGGAGGGAAAAATGAACTTCACAGAAATCGCCCAGGTCCTCCAGTACTCCACCGTGCATCACTTCTCCCGGCAGTTTAAGGAAAAGTTCGGCATCACCCCCACCGAATACGCCCGGTCCATTCGGTAATGCCCACAGATCGAAACAATATCACGAAAACCCCAACGGAATCTTCCGTTGGGCAGGATGGCATTCTGTAACATATACGGGATGCCATCTTTTTTGCATTGCACCCAACTCGCCCTACACCGTAAGCGCGGGCCCATCGGTCCGTCCAGCAGAAACACTGTGCGTTTCCCGCCCATTTTCAGGGAATTCGGAATGCCCACCACGGGCGGACCCATGTGTCCGCCCACGGGGGAATCCATCCCCTCTTCATCCGCCTCCGGCAAATTCGCAGTGCTCACTACAGGCGGACATACAGATCCTCACACACGGTCAAATCGAAACGTATCAGAAAATCTGGCACCCGGCATGGGGGATTCACTCAGGTTATTTTGATTGCAAACCGTCTAATCGGGTAAAACTCCCATACTTTGTAGGTTTGTCAATGATGTGTTACAGACTTTTGGTAAGAAAAGAGGACAGATTTGGGGGAGTTCCAGTTGAGCGGT
>ENA-USUG01000866-USUG01000866.1-human-gut-metagenome-genome-assembly--contig:-NODE-866-length-52447-cov-18.475940_pt1 | contig 52447 bp, 40 predicted proteins | sample MGYA00250059_ERZ773394 | MGnify/ENA primary metagenome ERZ773394 (study PRJEB29103, sample SAMN06111957) | human gut metagenome | biome: human gut; feature: ankylosing spondylitis patient; material... | reverse complement strand
TGCACTCGCATAATCGCTGTCATCTGAAGCTTTGTCCTCATATTCAGTATACAAAACAAGCGGTGTATTTTCGTTCACTATCATTCCATTGCTAATATATGCGCTATTTCCTGTAATTCCATAGCCAGGAAGTCTTAAAATTTCCTCTCCAGAAGAATCAAAAGCAAGAACCATATCTCCGCCCAGCCAATTATAACTGTCTTTTCCTGGCGTCAACACCAAATATTCATCTTCCGCGATTGGAAGGTTGTAGGCAAATTGCCCTCTCGGTGTAATACAAAGCTTACCATTCTGCATCGTACATACTGCATAGCGATCTGCATAAATAGCATTTGTGTCCTGCTCTATTAACGGTTCTCCATTTGCATTAAAATATAATGTATTCGGATTTGTTCCATTCTCATAGACAACAATTGTATCTTCATCCAGATTAACAACATTCTCCTGCAAAACTGTATGCCCTCTTGACTCAGAAATGACAGTTCCGTTTGAAATCAACAGAGTAACAATATTGTTTGGATTTACCATATTAATTGTAACGCCATACATTGGACCTGCGTTTGTAACATCTATATAAGAAACCTCACCGCCTTGTAAATCAACAGATGCTGTAACAATTGTCTCCTTTGTCCAAAAATTCGTGATTGTTAAAAGTCCATCAGCTGTAATTTGATACGTTAATGGCACACGGATATCGTCCTCATAATAAGTATCTATAAATTCTTTTGGAAGTTCTTCAGTTATATTATACTGACTGTCACAGGCATAATAATGATATATAGAAGAACCTTCCTGATTCTCGATTAAGCTAACAATCACTTCTCCTGTCTGTTTATTTTCACATACAATACTAATTTTAGTTCCATTTGGCTCCCATTCTGCATTTTGTGCAAGCCAGTCCGCTTCCTTTAATTTTGGATTTAACATCAAATCTGTTACAATGCCTTGTCCATCTGCTGTCTCCCAGCTAAGCAGATCATTTGCATCAGTTAAGTATAGCCAATCACTGACAGTCCATACTGTTGCCATCGTATCAACATCAAACATTATATACTCATTTGTACTAAAATCACATCCTAGCACATAATTTCCAAACTCGTATTGTGCAGTAAATGACGGATGTTCGCCAAGTAACTGTCCATCAACATCATACACATAATCTTCGCTATAAATATGATCTCCTACTCGTCTGAATACCTGATTATCCTGTGTCAGTTCAATACCATTAATACTATACAACTTTCCTGATGAATAGAGTGTACTGTCGCTGCTTGTAAATACCGTATCTGACAACTGATTCCAGTACGTATGAAACTCCTGACTAAGCTGCAATTCTCCGCCTACATACATCTGATAGCCCACCGTTTGAAGATTATTTATCGGTACTCGCTCTCCATTCTTTACAAGAACACACTTTTTCCCTGTTAACAATTTTCCAGCAATGGTAGTTTCAAGACTACCATCCCATGCATTATATACAGATACTGTACTTTCATCTGTCTGCACCATAAATTGATAGTTTGTTGAATGACTAAGCCAGCCTGCCTCATTTGTTGTTTCCTGTAATGCAGCTTCTGTTGTCTCTGTTTGTGTTGTCTCTGCTTCTGTCGTTTCTGCCTGTGTCGTCTCTTCTTCTGTCGTCTCTTCTTCTGTCGTCTCTTCCTCTGTCTCCCACTCAATTTCCTTTGTCTCTTCTGTCTGATATGGAAGCTGCATCGGAACATTTGAATGATCGATTCGATTTCGGCCTGTCTGAAAGAAGATTGCCGTACAAATTGCTGCTGCAGCGGCAAGTGTACCGCCTACAATAAAATATCCTGGCACACTTTTATCGCTCTGATAGTGCTTGTAATCCTCCGCCTCTAAGATAAAATCATCACGGATATCGCCCATCCACATCAAGATTTCCTGTTCTCGCTCTGCCATTTCAGGTGTTTGCTCTTTTGCATTTTTCTTAGATGTGCTTTCAAAATCATGCTTTTTCATAAACAGTGTCCTCCTTTCCACTTTGTTCCCAATAAACTCTAAAACGCTTTCTCATCTGATACAATGTGTTATAAACATTTTTTTCCTTTAAACCCATATACTTTGCAATTTCCCGTGGTGTCTCCATATACCAAAATCGAAGCACGAAAATCATCCGATCTGTTCTTGTCTGTTTTTCCAGAAATCCATTCAGACGCTGCACAAAATCATCTCTGTCAATCATACGGCTAATAGCGTCCTCACCGATAAGATCACCAATTTCCTGCTCAATTACACTAATTTTTCCATATCCGCGTTTCCATGCCTTATTATGAATTATCTTGTTAAGCGATAAATTTCTTGTGATCCTTGCGACATATGCTCGAAGCGAATCTGGTCTGTTTTCCGGAATGCTGCACCATGTTTTCCACCAAGTATCATTTAAACATTCGCTCACATCCTCACGGTTCTGTACAATTTCCCATGAAATCTGTCTGCAGTAATGGCCATAATTTATTTCAAGCTCTTCTATTGCAATCTCGTCTCGTATCCATAACAACCTTATAATGTCAATATCTGTCATCCCCCTGTCCTCTCTTTCTTCTCTACGGCTGTATGCATTCTAATATAATACCTTATACCATATAAGACAAAATCTATAAATAAATTTCTTACAAAATCAAAATTTTTTTCAAAAAAAAGACAGCTGGTTTTCACCAACTGTCTCGCTTTTACTTTTATTTTTGGTCTTCTTTATTATCCTGTGTGGCTGCGCTGTCTGTTTCTTCTTTAGGTTCTCTTGATGCAAACATCTCTCTTGAGAAGACCTGTGTATCTGCTTGCTGCTGATCTTGCTGGGTCATAACGATATGAACCTGCTCGCCTTCTTCTGCTTCCTGTGCCTCTAACTCACGCTTAGCCTCTGCAACTACAGAATCCCCATTTGCCTCGTCTTCCTTCGGGATATACTTATCAAAGATTACCACCAAGAAGTATGACTGTAAAAATGCAATCAGACCATAGCTTAATAAGATCAATGGTGGGAAGAACAGACATCCCACGATAACAGCTACTGCAATAACAATCATTGCCAGACTGCGGAAGATATGCTTTACACCGATGAACAGTGCATTTCTGAGTGTGAAGCGAATCTTATTGTAAAACTTTGCCTGAAGCGGATATACATAAACGAGTGTGATTAGATACAGTAAGAAAATTCCAAGGAATACAATTCCAAGAATACGACTGATCTGTGTACCCATCATAAAGTATGCATAGATATCATACAAGAAGAATACAAGAAGCAATGTCATGATGATACCGATCACACTTCCCTGCTTGAAGTTTTCCTTGAAGGACTTAAAGAAGCTTCTTACTGTGTACGACTCCTCATCCCTCACAAGTTTCAGTGTTACATAATACACCGCAGTTGATGCTGGTCCAATCGTAATGATCGGGATACAGCAGACAGCCCACAAAAGTGTCAGGATAAACACATCTACGAGTTTTCCCATAAACCGCCAAATTGGATTGTCAAGATTAAACAAGCTTCCCATTATAAGTACCTCTATTCCTTTTTCACATATTGCGCTGCGATCACGCAAACGCTCCCGGACGGCTGTATTTTTTATTTGCCGCTCATAGATTTTATTATATATGAGGATTCTTAAAAATGCAAACGAATGATGCAGATTTTATTATTATTTTATACTAATCATACTATTTTCATTTCCATATCGCAAAAACTGTGTTACACTAGTATCATACTTCTTATACCACAGAAAGGCATGGATTAAAATATGAGAATTGAAGCAGATGACCCAAGCAAAAAACAACCAAAAAAGGAGGAATTTAACCCGGTAAAAAGTGAAAAACGCAGTTTTAAATCTGAAATTGCTAAAATGAAGTCAATGGGCTTTAAGGATGGATGGGAATATTTCTGGAGCTATTATAAGGTTCCAGTCTTTGTGATCATAGGTGTGATCGCCATTGTGATTAGTATCACCATGTCCGTAATCAGAAACAGCCGTCCATTTATCGTGCAGGTTCATGTTTATAACAACTACTTATCAGATAATGCTGATGTTGATTCCCTTGAAAAAGAATTTGCCGCCTATGAGGATATGAGCCTTAAAGACTATCAGATCAGTTTTAATCTGACAGAATATCTTGACTTTAGCGGATCAGACGAGGCTTCCTATACCTCTATGATGAAGGTAATGGCAATGGCAGCCGCCCACGATCTTGATGTACTCGGCGGCAATACTGCATTTGTCAATTATTATGGTGTCGGTGAGGAAGATAATACCTTATTTGCCGATCTCGAGGAAACACTTCCTCCGGCATTCTTCCAATACTTAAAGGAGCAGGATCGTATCCTTTACTTAAGCCGCACTGATGAAGCTGGCAAGGTCCTTGGCCAGTACGCAGCTGCAATAGACGTTAGTGATACTCGTATCGTAAATAAAAATTGTCTGTTAGGTACACCATGTTACCTTGGAATTGCCGTCAACACGTCAAGACTTCAGACTTCAATTGATTTTTTGGAGTGGATTTTTGATTATCAATAAATAAAAAATCCAATAGGCCGGATGAATATGCCGCCTATTGGATTTTTTTATTTTTTAATTGTACTGCTGTCATTTAATAGAATCGTGCCATATAAAAACAGCACGTCTGCATTTGCCATTTCATCTGATTCAAAATCAATTAATTCGCCTAATTTTTTTTGCGCGATATAACGAAGATCTACAACCACTATACTGCTGTAGGAATCAATTAAAAGAGGAATCAGACTGCTACCATAGGAATCACGAAAGACGATTAGATTTTTCTTTTCTGCTGCCTTAGGATTTTCAATCCTAAGAAGTGCTGATGGACCTGACAGGAAAAAATCATAAGGATCATAGCCTGTCAGCTTATCCTTGTCATAAACAGCGCCTGTCTTTTTCGTCTCATAATTATAAACCTGTGCCTGTGAAATGATTTCACTGTCTATATACATAATCTTGTCAGGTGTTACTTGAAGTGCCGCCTGACCGCTGTATACACCATAAAAAGAATCTGCTGCCTGACAAATATCATAGCCATCTGACAAAGTATCAATTTTCATATTTCTTTTTATCTGGTTAGCTGTTTCTATCAGTGCTTCCTGACGCCAATGACTGTCTGTAAAATAGTATGCCTCAAGAGACAGCGTCTGTGTAAGATCAATAAACTTCGCATATGGCATCCCATTTTCAAAGCATTTAAAAAACTTATCATAATCCATCACTGGATACCCATTTTTCGCCGCAAGATAATATCCTTTATCTGGTACTATTGCTGCATAAATTTCATGGCTGCCATTTTTTAAATACTGTGTATAGACATGCTCAAATGCATTAACTGCATGCTGCACGGAAGCCTCATTGATTTCGCTTTCTATTGATGCCGTGTAACCGTCTGCAACATAAATTCCATGAACATCTTTTTGCTGATACAATGAAAACAGTGCTTTCGTTTTTAGCTTTCTGAATGCTTCACGAAATGGAAATTGATCCTGACTGTAGCGCTCAAAGCCACTCATAAAATTTCCCTTTCCCACACTGTCTTTTGTAAGCGCGGGAAGCTGTGCCAGACGTCTTCGCTCAGAGACAGATATCTGATTTGGCGTATGAAACCATGCTGCCATACAAAGTATTCCAAATGTAAGTCCTGTTATAAGCAATGTGACAATAGCCCGTTGTTTTTCTTTTTTTATCATAAACTCTCCCAACGCTTAAAACCTAAAATATAAAAATGGATTATATGAGCTGTCCACCAAAAAGGCAGTTGCCAGCAAAAATAGTCCTACAAGCACAATCGGCATCGCCCAATTAAGAATACTTCCTGCTTTTGTTTTCATAAATCTATTAAATGCTATTGCTGGCAGCGGTGTTGCTGCGATTGCTGCAAAAATAAGCAGCAGTCCATAGCTTCTTAGGTAATACACGCTTTGTACTGATATGACTGGCAATTTTCCTGCGCCAAACAATCCGCCTATTCGCTGCATAGCCTGTGGTATTGTATCTGCTGAAAAAACAATGAAACTAAGTAAAATAATAAAAAGCAAATACAAATGTGAAATAATAGACGGCATTCGTTCCAGCCATTTTCCCCATAAAAATCGCTCGCACAAAAGAAGCACTCCAAAACCTGCTCCCCATAAGACAAAGTTCCATGATGCGCCATGCCACAGTCCTGTAAGCATCCACACAGCTATGACATTTCTCACATAAAGTCCAGTCTTTACGCGGCTTCCTCCAAGAGGAATGTAAACGTAATCGCGAAACCAGCTGCTAAGACTGATATGCCATCTGCGCCAGAACTCCTTTACACTGCGGCTAATCAGAGGATAATTAAAATTTTCTGGAAACTGAAAGCCAAAAATGCGGCCTAGTCCAATCGCCATATCACTGTAGCCTGAAAAATCAAAGTAAATCTGAAGTACAAGAGCTGTTGCATACATCCACCAAGATAATATGCTTGGCTGCAATGTTTTTAGACAGATATCTGTCAGTTCTCCCAGTACATTTGCAATCAGTACCTTCTTGCTTAATCCTATCAAAAATCGCTGTATGCCTGATGCAGCAAGTGTGACGCTATGCTTTCTTTCCTGCAGCTCTCTTTCAATATCCGTGTATCGCACAATCGGTCCCGCAATCAGCTGCGGAAACAGCGATACATATGTTCCAAATGAAATAATATTTCTTTGGGCTTTAGTATCTCCTCTCCAGACATCTACAGTATAACTGATGATCTGAAATGTATAAAAACTTATTCCTATTGGAAGAGACAGCTTAGAAAGAGGCAGTGACACACCTGGCAGCTGATTCACATTTTCAATTAAAAAATCAGCATATTTAAATATAAGAAGAAATGACAGGCTGACTGCCACAGATATCCACATTAGGATGAGTCCGCTTTTTTTATTCTGTTTTTTTTCAATCATAAGTGCAAAAATAAAACCACTCACAATTGACACAATCATAAGCACAATATAGCGCGGCTCTCCCCATCCGTAAAAAATCAGGCTGAACACAAAAAGCACTGCATTCTTCAATTTCCGCGGTGCGGCAAAATAGCACACCAGCACCGCCGGAAGGAAATAATATAAAAATGGAAGTCCGGAAAATAACATTTTATTTTTTTATTTTTTATTTTGGCTGACAGGTATTGTCTGGATTACCACATACCTCTGTGAACGCAGCTACAGCATCGTCCATGCTGTAAAGCTCATGATCTGCCATAAAAAGCATAATAATATTATCCTTTGATACTACAGTCAGCTCATCTGCCTCTACACACACCCACTTGCGCGGATTAATTCCATCTGCCATTTTCTGTGCAATATCAGCTGCATCTGCCTTATCCTTAAGTCTAACAAGCACAAGTGAATATGCCTGTGAACCCATCATTGGCTCAGATACAATTGCTGCATCAAGCTTTTTCACATCATCCATCGTCAGACCTGTATAGGAAGACACTGCATACTCATCATCAAAATCAACAGTGTCAGTTTCCACATCAAAATCTGGTCCCTTGATTGCATACATCTTATCTAACAGCTCACTAAGCTCTGCATCTAACTGCAAAACGTTTTCATCAGTTGCTGCTGCCTCTGATTCACTCTCAGATAATGTCTCTTTTGTTTCTGTCTCTTTTTCTGTTTGATCCTCAGTCTGCGCTTCTGTCTTCTTTTCAGTTGCTTTATCGGTTTCCTTCTCAGTTTTCTTTACGGTTTCCTTTTCATTTGCCACTGTGCCTGATGGCTTTGTTGACTCTGGCTTTTCATTTCTGCCGCATGCGCTCATAGAGAGTGCTGCCGCTGTCATTAAAATAATAAGTCCTGTTTTTCTCATGATTTTCTCCTTTCATAAAACAAACAGGGACAGGGAATGTGACTTTTAACGCCGCATTACCCTGCCCCCGATGGCATTTAAACTTCTATCTTATTGTTTTCTGCATTGCACAATTTTATACATGCAACGCATATTTCCAATTCATTACAGTTCAACTGTTACCTTGTCAAGCTCCCAGATCTCGTCAACATACTGCTGGATGGTACGGTCAGATGTGAACTTTCCGCTGCATGCGGTGTTCATCATAACGATGTGTGCCCATCTTGTCTGATCCTGATACAGCTCGTTAATCTTCATATGTGCCTCATGATAGGACATGAAATCCTTGAGGATGAAGTATGTGTCTGCGCGGTCGCTGCTGTAGGTATTAAGCAGTGAATTGTAGATATCGCGGAACAGCTCCGGATCCTGTGGTGAATAGAAGCCATTGATTAACTGCATAAGAACCTGACGAATCTCCTGATTCTCGTTGAAGATCTGCATTGGATCATAGCCGCCATTCTTCTCATAATTGATAACCTCATCTGCGGTCATACCAAAGATAACAGCGTTGTCCTTGCCAACTTCCTCAAGAATCTCTACGTTTGCACCGTCAAGTGTACCGCAGGTAATTGCACCATTTAACATAAACTTCATGTTACCAGTACCAGATGCCTCCTTAGATGCAGTAGAAATCTGCTCTGAAACATCAGCTGCTGCAAAGATGATCTCTGCATTTGATACACGATAGTTCTCAATGAAGACTACCTTGATCTTGCCGTTGATGGACTTATCATTGTTGATGACATCTGCTACAGAGTTGATCAGCTTAATGGTCAGCTTTGCACGGCGATAGCCTGCTGCTGCCTTTGCACCAAAGATGAAGGTATGTGGATAATACTCCATATCCGGATGGCTCTTTAACTCATTGTAAATGTACATAACGTGCAGGATGTTTAAGAGCTGTCTCTTATACTCATGCAGACGCTTTACCTGTACATCAAAGATGGAACGCGGATCAACGTCGATTCCGTTGTGCTCCTTGATATACTTTGCAAGGCGAACCTTGTTCTGATACTTGATGTTCATGAACTCCTGCTGGCTCTTCGGATCATCTACAAACAGCTTAAGCTTTGAGATTTCTGGAAGGTTGGTGATCCATGCATCACTGATCTTATCAGTTACCCAGTTTGCAAGCAGTGGGTTTGCATGAAGCAGGAAACGTCTCTGTGTGATACCGTTTGTCTTGTTGTTAAACTTCTCTGGCATCATCTGGTAGAAGTCCTTTAACTCCTGCTTCTCCAGAATTTCTGTATGAAGCTTTGCTACACCGTTTACAGAATAGGAACCTACAATTGCCAGATGTGCCATGCGAACCTGACCGTCATAGATGATTGCCATTTTTGCGATCTTCTCATGGTTGCCCGGGTAGGTAGCTTCGATTTCCTCTACAAAGCGGCGGTTGATCTCCTCAACGATTCCGTAAATACGCGGAAGCAGACGTGAGAACAGCTCGATTGGCCACTTCTCAAGAGCCTCTGCCATGATGGTGTGGTTGGTGTAAGCACAGCACTTTGTTGTGATTTCCCATGCAGCCTCCCATGTCAGATTCTCCTCATCCATAAGGATACGCATAAGCTCTGCTACTGCCATAGACGGATGGGTATCATTCATCTGGAATGCAACCTTCTCGTACATCTTTGTAACATCGCCATTATGAGCCTTCTTATATTTATTTACAGCTGTCTGCAAGGAAGCTGAAATGAAGAAGTACTGCTGCTTTAAACGCAGCTCCTTTCCTGCATAGTGGTTATCGTTCGGGTAAAGTACCTCTACGATATTCTTTGCCAAGTTCTCCTGCTCAACTGCCTTCTGATAATCACCCTTATCAAAAGAATCCAAGTTAAAGGTATTGATAGGCTCTGCATCCCAAATACGAAGTGTATTTACAACGTTGTTGCCATATCCTACGATTGGCAGATCATATGGTACAGCACGAACAGACTGATATCCTGCCTGTCCAAAATGCTCTCTTCCTGTCTCGTCCTTTGTTACTGTTACGTAGCCGCCAAACTTAACCTCACAAGCATACTCAGCACGGCGAATCTCAAATGGATAACCATCTCTTAACCAGTCATCCGGAACTTCTCTCTGATAACCGTCCTCGATCTTCTGTGCAAACATACCATACTTGTAACGGATTCCACATCCATATGCCGGATAGCCAAGTGTTGCAAGAGAATCTAAGAAGCATGCTGCCAGACGTCCAAGACCACCGTTTCCAAGTGCCGGATCCGGCTCCTGATCCTCGATAGTATTCAAATCAAAACCGAGTTCTTCAAGAACCTCCTTTACCTCATCCTGTGCACACAAATTTAAAATGTTGTTTCCAAGAGCACGGCCCATCAGAAACTCCATTGAAAGATAATACAGCGTCTTTGCATCAGTGCGCTCAATCTCCTTGTGAGTTGCAATCCACTGATCAATGATATCATCCTTCAATGCATAGGATACTGCCTGAAAAACCTGCTGCGGAGTTGCCTCATCGATGGTTTTTCTGTACAGGGTCTTTACGTTGTAGATGATCTGCTTTTTCAGCTCAGCCTTATCAATCGTTGTTTTCATTTCATCCTCCTTAGGTTTATTCCTTGCTGACAGTGAGTACAACAGTCTCGCCGTTGATGCTCCACTCCTTGGTGTAGCCGCTGATCTCACTGTCTGTCAGCTTATCTGCAAGTACATCTGCACAAATCTCATCTGCATACTTGCTGAAGATGGTCTCAATCTTTACATTGTCCTTGTAGCCGACTGTGATGTGATCCGTTACCTCGAATCCTGCTTCCTTACGCATCGTCTGGATCTTACTGATGATCTCTCTTACAAAGCCTTCTTCAAGCAGCTCTGGTGTTAAGTTGCAGTCTAATACTACTGTAACATCCTGATTGCTCTCTGTTACATAGCCTTCTTTCTGCGTCATATCGATCAAAAGGTCTTCCTCAGTAAGAACAACCTTCTCGCCATCAAAATCAAAGGTGACAGAACCATTTGCCTTTAACTCATCCATAGTGGCATTGCCGTCTACAGAAGAAAGGGCGGTACGGATCTTTCCAAGAAGCTTTCCGTACTTCGGACCTACTGTACGAAGCTGCGGCTTAAAGGTGTAGGTAGTAAATGAACGTACATCGTCTGTAAATGTAACTGTCTTAATATTTAACTCGTCTGCAATGATATCCTTAAAGAACTCGTTTAATGTAAATGGTGCCTTTACAAACATGTTTGCAAGCGGCTGACGGTTCTTCATGTTTCCACTGTTTCGGCATGCGCGGCCAAGAACAACAACCTTTAAAACAAGATCCATGTCTGCTTCAAGTTCCTTGTCTACATGTGCCTCATTTGCCTTTGGATAATCACACAGATGGATGCTCTCCGGTGCGGATGGATCTACCTTTACAACGATATTCTGATAGATCTCCTCTGTCATAAACGGAATCATCGGCGCTGCTGCCTTTGCAATTTCAGTCAGACAGGTATACAGCGTCATATAGGCATTCACCTTATCCTGCTCCATTCCCTTTGCCCAGTAGCGCTCACGGCTGCGGCGTACATACCAGTTGCTCAAATCATCAACAAATTCCTGAAGTGCCTTTGCAGTCTCTGGAATCTTATAGTTTTCCAAGCTGCTGTCGCATGTCTGAATCGTAGAGTTTAACTTAGAGAGGATCCACTTATCCATAACGGAAAGCTTATCATAATCTAAGGTGTGCTCCATCGGGTTGAAGTTGTCGATGTTTGCATACAGTACGTAGAAAGCGTAGGTGTTCCACAGGGTACCCATGAACTTACTGCGGCCTTCCTTTACTGCATCATCGTGGAAACGGTTTGGAAGCCACGGTGCGGAATTAGAGTAGAAGTACCAGCGGATTGCATCTGCTCCGTGCTGGCGCAGTGCATCCATTGGGTCAACAGCGTTGCCCTTGGACTTACTCATCTTCTGACCGTCTTTATCCTGAATATGGCCAAGAACGATAACGTTCTTATAAGGTGCTTTGTCAAATAAAAGAGTTGAAATTGCAAGCAGGGAATAGAACCATCCTCTTGTCTGGTCTACTGCCTCACTGATAAAGTCAGCTGGGAAATTCTTCTCGAAGACTTCCTTATTCTCAAATGGATAGTGATACTGTGCAAATGGCATAGATCCTGAGTCAAACCAGCAGTCGATTACCTCTGGCACTCTTGTCATCGGCTTTCCACACTTCGGGCAGGTAACATGAACCTTATCGATGAATGGACGATGAAGCTCGATGTTCTCCGGGCAATCCGGTGACATCTGCTTTAACTCTTCCTTGCTGCCGATTGCATGCATATGACCGCAAGAACACTGCCAAATATTCAGTGGTGTTCCCCAATAACGGTTACGGCTAAGACCCCAATCCTGTACATTGGTTAACCAGTCGCCGAAACGTCCCTTACCGATGCTCTCTGGAATCCAGTTGATAGTGTTATTGTTTGCAATTAACTGATCCTTTACAGCTGTCATCTTGATGAACCAAGACTCTCTTGCATAGTAGATTAATGGTGTGTTGCATCTCCAGCAATGAGGATAGCTGTGCTCAAACTTTGGTGCTGCAAAGAGCTTGCCTTCTGCTTCCAGATCCTTTAATACCTCTGGGTCTGCCTTCTTGACAAAAAGTCCTGCATACGGAGTCTCCTTAGTCATCTCGCCCTTGCTGTCTACTAACTGTACGAATGGAAGATCATACTTTCTGCCGACCTTTGCATCATCTTCACCAAATGCTGGTGCAATATGAACAATACCAGTACCATCACTCATAGTAACATAGCTGTCACATGTCACAAAGAAGCCCTTCTTATTCTGCTTTGCAGCAACATCTCCAGAACACTTAAACAGTGGCTCGTACTCCTTGTACTCAAGATCCTTTCCTTTATAAGTCTCAAGAATCTCATATGCCGGCGCATCCTCTGTCTTAAGACGACCAAGTACGTTCTCAAGAAGTGCCTCTGCCATGTAATAGGTATAGCCATCTGCTGCCTTTACCTTGCAGTAGGTATCCTCTGGATTTACACAAAGTGCAACGTTTGACGGCAGTGTCCATGGTGTAGTTGTCCATGCTAAGAAGTATGCGTCCTCACCCTTTACCTTGAAACGTACAATTGCAGAACGCTCTTTGACATCCTTATAGCCCTGTGCAACCTCATGACTTGAAAGCGGAGTTCCACATCTTGGGCAGTACGGAACGATCTTAAAGCCCTTGTAGAGCAGTCCTTTGTCCCAGATTGTCTTTAATGCCCACCATTCAGACTCAATGAAATCATCGTAATAAGTTACATATGGATTTTCCATATCAGCCCAGAAACCAACGGTCTCGGAAAATTCTTCCCACATACCCTTATATTTCCAGACATTTGCCTTACAGCGCTCGATAAATGGCTCAACTCCATACTGCTCGATCTGCTCTTTTCCATCAAGACCAAGCTCCTTCTCTACTTCAAGCTCAACCGGAAGTCCGTGTGTATCCCAACCGGCCTTTCTCGGTACCTGATATCCTTTCATGGTTCTGTAACGAGGGATCATATCCTTGATCGCACGGGTTACCACGTGTCCAACATGCGGCTTGCCGTTTGCTGTCGGCGGACCGTCATAAAACATGTACTCAGGGCAGCCCTCTCTCTCCTCGATACTCTTTTCGAAGATATGATGCTCTTTCCAGAATTTTGAAACTTCCTTCTCCCTCTCCACAAACTTTAAGTCTGTAGGAACCTTATTGTACAACATAGTTTTCTCCTTTCTCATACGCTACAGCGCGTATACCATCGCTGTATGATATATGCTTTCCGATAACGTTGGAATAACGTCCTGACTTACTTTAGCACTCTGTCATTAACAGAAAGTCTATCATTTCAGTAGGCAACTCCGGAGTGATGTTCATCTTTTGCCCGCAGTATCCGCCTCTCATCCTTTGCGGTTCGCTGTCCTGCTTTATGCTTAGATTACTGTCTCCATCAGCGTCTTTTTGCCGTGCGGATTTGCTATAAATCCTGACTACACGACACACACGGTTAGTATATCGGTTTTTGAAAGCCTTGTCAAGGAATGTGTCCAGAACACTTTGATTTTCGCGGTTTTCGTATATTTTTCCATATTTTGGTTAATACTTTATACAACATGATAAGGAGGTATTGATTTTCAAAATGACACACAGAAAAAAACTCACAATTTTTCTTTTAGCCGTTGCAACACTTTTCACATTTGTTCTTTTGATTCACCCATATCGAAAAAATAATTCTTCCCTGCTTTCTGATAAACTTTTACGCTTTCGCGTCCTTGCAGACAGCGATTCTTCAATTGACCAGTATGAAAAAAATGAGCTGAGTAAAAAAATGATTACTCTTCTTTCTCCTGCACTTTCAAATATAAAGACAAAAGAAGAGGCACTCACACTTTTACGTGAAAGCCTCCCCTTTTTAAATGCTTACTGCAATTATGTGCTGTCCGATTATGGCGCACAAAATTACGCCTCTTGCACACTCGGTTCCCATCTCTTTCCTTATAAAACATATGGAAACTATCAATTTCCAGCCGGTATATACGACACACTTCTTGTGACAATAGGAAGCGGACGCGGCTCAAACTGGTGGTGCCTTGCCTTTCCGCCTCTTTGCTTTGCCGATGAAGCTTTTATTGATGTGCCAGAATCTTCTAGTCAGACACTTTTTAATCTGCTTGGTCCGGACTTGTTTGATGAAATCTGCAAAAAAGAAAAGCCAAAGCTTACGCTCGGACTTTTCTTCTAACTATTATAAATGATGTTGGGGTCAAAAGGTATTTTGCCCCCAACTGATATCCACGAATTGCTCCGTTGCTATGCAACTTTCGCAATTCTAAAAACATTCGGATTCGCTGATTTTCCTTGAAAATCGCTGCATCCTCATGTTTTTGCGGGTCCCAAGCTCAAAAACCTAATCGTGCAAGCACGAACGGCTTTTGGAGCTTTTGACCCTGGTATCTTATAAATTTTTTAAAATATTTTCTTCCTGATTATCGATGTGAATACTTATCGCTGCCTTTGCCCGCTCACACTCTCCTTTTATGATGGCATCAGTGATCTCTCTGTGCTCACGCCGCAAATCTTCGCGCATATTCGCATCTTTAATATATTCAAAGCGATATCGATACATCTGCTCTCTTAGATTGTTTAAAAGCATATCTAGCTTTGGATTTTTTGTCGCCATATAAATGACTTTATGAAACTCTTCGTCCTTTTGCGCAATCAGGCGAAGATCGTTTCCTCTGCTTGCTGTAGCAAATGCTTCCTCTGCCTGACGCAATGCTATACGCTCCTGCGGTGTGATTCTGGAAATGGCAAGACAGACAGCAAGACATTCCATTGCCTTTCGAACCTCTAATACATCCCTCACACTCTGCGCGGAGATTGTTGCTACCTGTGCACCCTTTCGCGGTGCCATCACAACAAGACCTTCCTGCTCTAATTTATGAATTGCTTCTCTAACCGGTGTACGACTTACACCAAGACGCTGTGCAAGCGCTACCTCAATTAAACGTTCTCCCGGTTTTAACTCTCCCTTTAGTATTTTCTGTCGGAGTGTTTCAAATACAACATCCCTAAGGGGGAGGTATTCATTTATCTGGAAATCCTCCATACGGACCTCTCTTTCTCACTCTTATTTTCTTTTAGTAACCATTTATGTAGTTACTGTTAATGTGGCACTCATTACCAATAATTTACTGGTGTCTCCTCGCGAACACGGTACAAATCTGTGACATAGACAAGCGGAACCTGTCCCCACTCTAGCAGAGCTTCTTTTGCGCGAAGTGCCATCTCATAATTATCAAACAATGCAAATACGGTTGGACCGCTTCCACTCATAAGCGATATTAAGGCTCCATTTTCCATAAAGCGCTCCTTGATCTCTCCGATAATCGGATATGCCGGAATCGTAACACTCTCAAGCACATTTCCCATATATGGAAGCATGCCATAAAGATCCTGACGGCATATTGCATCTGCTAAACCATAAATATCAAGATGTCTTGTTGTCTCATCAAGACGCAGATTTTCATAGACAAATCGTGTGGAAACGGAAATTGCCGGCTTTGCAATGACAACGTAGCACGGCGGACATGCCGGCAGTCTTGTAAGTTCTTCTCCAATACCCTCTGCAAGTGCTGTTCCTCTCATCAAACAATATGGAACATCTGCACCTAATCTAAGTCCAAAATCCATCAATTCTTCTAATGTATAGCCCATATAAAAGATTCGGTTCATCGCATATAATACAGCTGCTGCATCTGCGCTGCCGCCAGCCATACCTGCTGCCACTGGAATACGCTTTTGAAGGCTGATGCTGACACCACCGCGAACAGGCTGACTTTCAAGCATCATGCGCGCTGCCTTATATGCAATATTATTTTCATTCACAGGAAGAAAATGCAAGTTGCTGGATATACGGATCTCCGGCTCTGGAATACGATAAACAGTAACTCTGTCAAACATGCGGATTGTCTGCATAATCATGCGAACCTCGTGATATCCGTCTTCACGTTTTCTGACAACGTCCAGACCAAGATTAATTTTAGCCATTGCTCTTAACTGCATTAAATCCATATTTTTTATCACCCTTCTAAAAACTTGTACATGCTTTTCTTTTGTATACGGCTTGTACTTTGTATACATCATTATAATAAAAAAGAGACTTCTTTGCAAGTGTTATTGCAAAAAAGTCTCGGGTATGCAGCCCGATAGTTTGTGAAAGCCCTTCGGTGCAATGGTTTCGTTAATTTATAAAGAGCTGCTCATCTTTTCGAGAAGTCCTTCTGGGGCTTCTTCCATCTTTCCTTCGTCGCACAATGCTGCCATCTTTGGATCTAACGGCAGGTAGTCGATTACTGATATGCCGTGCTCTGCTGCTACTTTTTCGATATGGCTTGTTCCAAACAAAAAATGCTTTTTTCCACAATCCGGACATACGAAGTATGACATATTCTCTACGATTCCAAGTACTGGAACGTTCATCATCTCTGCCATTTTTACTGCCTTTGTTACGATCATAGATACAAGCTCCTGTGGTGATGTAACGATGACGATTCCGGCTAGCGGCAGTGACTGGAATACAGTCAGTGCAACATCACCTGTTCCTGGCGGCATATCAACAAACATGTAATCTACATCACCCCAGCAAACCTCTGTCCAAAACTGTGATACTGTTCCTGAAATGATTGGACCTCTCCAGACAACTGGATCTGTCTGATCTTCAAGCAAAAGATTTAAGGACATTACCTTAATTCCATTTTTTGTTACCTCTGGAAGCAGTCCGTCATCATTTGCAACGGCATGATCATTTAAACCAAATGCTGTCGGGATTGATGGTCCTGTAATATCAGCGTCCATAATTGCTGTCTTATAACCTTTGCGGTTCATTGCAACTGCCAGCAAAGAAGTCACCATGGATTTTCCAACACCACCCTTACCGCTGACAACACCAATTACCTTCTTTACACGGCTGTGTGCGTTTTCCTTTACCTGCATACTCTGTGGACCCTTTGCTGTATTCTGACTGCATCCCTCGCAGGAACTTTTTCCACATGTTCCCTTACTGCTGCATTCACTCATTTTAATTTCCTCTTTTCTTTCTTGATCAGTACATTATTAGTAACTATTCAGAATTTTATTTACATAACTCAAGTTTGCATGAATCTGAATAGTTACAATCATTATATCAGACATTCGCAAGTTTGCAATGCTTATGTTCTTCAAAGCTTGTATCTTGCGTATTCACCATCTTCAAAGCTCTTCCAGATAAATAAACCATTCTCAAGCGTCATATAACCATTTTTGCTTCCATTTTTCGGGATTGAAACGGAACCTGGGTTAAAGAACAGCCCTCCGTCAGTCGGTTCTGTGATTGGAATATGTGTATGACCTGAAAGCACCACATCTTTCTTTTGAAGCGGTGGAAAGCTTTCGTCTTTTCTGAAATCTTTTCCATACACATGACCATGTGTCAGATAAATCACGCGATCTTTTTCCATGATCCAGCTGTAATCAGCCATAATCGGAAAATGAATGAGCCACTGATCTACGTCTGCATCACAATTTCCTCTAACGCAAAGAATACGGTCGCTGATTTGATTTAACAGATCACACACTCGCTGCGGATCATACTCTTTTGGAAGTGCATTTCGTGGTCCATGGTACAAAATATCACCTAACAGTATCATTCTGTCTGCTTTTTCATTTTGATATGCATCCATCAGTTTGCTGCACCAGTATGCAGAGCCATGGATGTCAGATGCAATTAATAATTTCATTCTCTTTTTCCTTTCGTCAAACAATAGTTGAATTTTTCTTTAAATTCTTTTATAATGTGATACCAGGGTCAAAAGGTCAGAAATCCGATGCAAGCTCGCTTGCAAGAGGATTTTTGATCTCTTGACTCGCCAAAAACATGAGTAAGTAGCCATTTTTTGAAGAAAAATGAGCGGATTACGAATGTTTTTGAAGATTGCTAGAGTGCAAAGCACGTAGCAATCTGGTATCAAGGTACCGAACTTATTATACCACATTAGGAAGGGAGTTACATTATGCGCATTCGCACATTTTTCAAAAAAATAGCTGTCTGCACGCTGTCAGCGGCTATTCTTCTTTCTCCAGCCTCTGCCCTTGGCGCTGACATACAAACAGATATGACATCTAGTGAATCACAAGATACAGAATCTGCTGCAAATGAAACAGAAGATCTCTATGGTGTTGAGGCTTACGCAAATCTGGAAGCTATTTATCAGAATTTTCCACAGCGAATTAATGACGAAAACAATCGTTCTGAGAATGTCACTAATGCAGGTTTGTGGATTCAGTCACAGCTTGAAAGCTATGGCTATGAGGTTTCCACGCATGATTTTACTCATTTTGACTTTACAGGAACCAACTATTTTGTCACTAAGCCAGGTAAGTCTGACAAGACAATCATAATCGGTGCTCACTATGACAGTATGCCAACTGCCGGTATCGATGACAATGGCTCTGGAGTGTCAGTTCTTCTTGAGCTTGCCCATCGCTTTTATGATGTAGACACACCTTGTACTTTGCAGTTTGTATTCTTTGACACAGAAGAATATGGTGCCTATGCTGGTTCAAGCTGCTTTGTCTACACCTACCTGATGGCAAATAACCTGCTTGATGATGTGCTTTGCTGCATCAATATTGATTCCATCGCAGGCGGTGATCGTCTTTATGGTTATGGCGGTGAATATGATGAAAATGGAAATCTTACTCGTGAATGGGTCTATGACGAAGCTAATCTTATTGCAGATGATCTCGGGCTTGACCTTTACACTCTTCCAGAAGAAGTTACTGAGTTTCAGTCTCCGACAAGACTTCTTGGAAGTGACAGCTACTATTTTGCAAAAGAGGGCATTCCTTACCTTTATATGGAAGCAAGTCTTTGGTGCAATGATGATGGAACAGGCGGCAATGATGAAACACATTTAACATGCCACTATCAGACAGCAAACGAAGCTTTTGCCTCCACAGGCGGTCAGATCATGCATACAGAATTTGATGATCTGAATCGTTTAAATGAATTGCTTCCTGGACGTGTCCAGAAAAATCTGCATGATGCAAGCGCAATTGTAACTGGAATGCTTCTTGACATCTCCCCAAACACAGAGGCAGGAATTGCCGCGGGCAAGGCTGCTGCAAGCGCTGCTGCACAAGAGGAGTCGTCTAGCACTGATAACTCTATCGAGGAGAACGTCTCTGAGGACAGTTCATTTGAAAATGATACTTCTGAATCTATTGAATCTGAAACACAGAATGTTTCACTTGATAAACCAAACGAAAGCGCAGCGCCAGTCATCGAGAGCGATCATAAATTTATGACCGGACTGTTTGCTGCCGCTGCGATTGTATTAATTCTATTTGTTGTTTTTCTTTTGACTGCTGCTCTTACTGCAAACCAAAGACGCCGTAAGCGTATCCGCCGTTTTGGAGAAGACTATAAGAAGAAAAAATATTAACGTCGTATTACTTACCATATACCTTTAGCTGTGACAATGCCGGGAACGGAGACGGATCATCTGCCTTGATCAGTTCCTCAAGCTGTACCCAGCGAACTTTCTTGGGCGGGAATGTAAATTCCTGCCCTTCGTCTGTCTTAACAAGATCACAAACCATTGTAGTATCATCTGAGAAACGTACAGTTGCCTTTGTCCACCATGCATCGTGTGGGAAATCTGCACGTGTATAGATTTCGATACGATCGGTTGTTACTTCTCTTCCAAAGTCAACACGCATTGTTGCCTGTGGATTTCTGTTGATTCCCCAGGAACCATATGGCCAGTAGCCATGAGAATGATTTGAGGTTACACCGTCAATGGCATTGCGTGCTGCAAACACAGACTCACCGCGAGTCTCAACATTTGCTGTTGCGTGCGGATAGCAATTAGTATCTCCGTGCTGATCCATCACATTTACTGCCAAATTGCGGTATGATTCGTATTCCCACTCTCTTGCCTTTCTGGCAGTGACCAAATGACTCTCACCTGAGAAAATCTTCGGTGAATAGCACACCTTCTTTTCTCCAAATGGAATCTCATAAGAAACCTCGCCTGTCACATAGACAAGTGCCTCGCCTAATGCATCATCTGCCTGAAATACATAAAATGCCGGAGTCTCATCTGCCAAAAATACAACGCGATCACCTTCTTCATATGTACGTGAAACTGGTAAGTTTACTTCCTTTGTTCCTGCAGCCTCTGCAATAATTGTTCCTTCTTTGTTAATTACCTGTACCTTAATCATAGCTGATTTACCCATACTTCCATTTCGCCTTCACCACGGTTTGCCCATGCATAGTAAGGGATGAAACGAAGTTCCTTTCCTTCATATACTGGCTTTTGCCATGTTTGATATAAGCCATTTTCTACTGTTACCGGCTTCTTTGTTTTTGCGTTTACACGCAGCATAATCATCGTAAAACCAAGCTCATCTGTCTTTTCTTCAGTAAAGACGGCATCTGGCTTTACTCGCACAAGCGGCAATCCCTGTCCATTGTCAGCTTCCTCTAAGCAGTAAACAACCGGTCCTCTCATGATGGCAACCTTGCCCTCATCCTGACGAACTCTGCTGTCTGCCTGCATTACCTTTACCTTCATCGCAAAGCGAAGCTTTAACAAATCCCCTTTTTTCCACTCACCACTGACATACAGATAGCCGTTTTCCATACGGCACTCCTTGCCAACAGCACCTTCCAGCTCGAAATCTTCACCGCACCAGCCTGGAATGCGAAGTGCTACTGTCATTGTAACTGGCTGTTCACTCTCTACCTTGAGTGTCACATCTCCGTCCCACGGGAAGCCAGAAGTAATAACAACCTGCGTCTTCTGTCCGTTTACCTCTTTTTCAACAGTACCGCCTGCATACAAATGTACCCACAAGGTATCTTCATTTTCTGTGTATGCATAGGAACCAATAGAACTGATCACTCTTGCTAAGTTTGGCGGACAGCAGGCACAGCCAAACCACTTTTGACGAACAGGTTTTACATGCTGCTTGCCTGGATCATCGTGACAGCTTCTTGGATTGACAGATAACGGATTGACATAGAAAAAGCTCTTTCCGTCAAGTGCCATACCGCTTAAAACGCCATTGTGAAGCGCCAGCTCCATAACATCTGCGTATTTTGAATCTGGATTCATCTCAAGCATACGGCGGGCAAAGAAAACAAGACCAATAGATGCACACGTCTCAGCATAAATAGTATCATTTGGCATATCGTAATCAAATGTAAATGCCTCACCATGATGCGTCTGTCCGATTCCTCCAGTCACATACATCTGCTTTGTAGTGATGTTATTCCAAAGCGTCTCGCATGCCTGATACAAGGAATCATCTCCTGTCAGTCTTGCCACATCTGCCATACCAGAGTATAGGTAAACGGCGCGAACAGCATGACCCATCGCTGTTTTTTGCTCTCTCACTGGCAAATGTGCCTGATAATACTGATAGCGGATCTTTGTCTTCTTTTCCTTTTCTGTAACCTTGCCCTCACTGTCAAAGTAATACGGCTGCGTACCTCTCTGGTTGACAAAATATTCAGCCAGCTTTTTGTATTTTTCATCACCCGTAACCTCATACAGACGGACAAGTGCCATCTCTGCAATCTCATGACCAGGATAGCCCTTACATTTGCCTTCTTCTGTTCCAAAATATGATGCGATGAAATCAGCGAAGCGCATTGCTGCCTTTAACAGCTTATCCTTACCAGTTGCCTGATAGTAAGCGACAGCACCTTCTGTTAAATGGCCAAAGCAGTACAGCTCATGATGATCCTTTAAGTTTGTGAACATCTTATCCATACCATTAATAATATAGTAGGTATCAAGATATCCATTTTCAAGCTGTGCTGCACACACAATATCAATTGCGCCGTCTGCAATCTTTTCAAGCTCTGGATCTGGATGCTGTGTCAATGAATATGCAACTGCCTCAATCCACTTTGAAAAATCACTGTCCTGGAACACAAATCCATAAAACTTATCATCATCAGGATGTCTTGGATCATCTGGAAGTGCCTCAAAACCACGAAATGTATACGTTGGCTCCTGATACCTGCTTCCAAGCTCTCTCTTTTCTTTATTCATCCGTCCTGCTACTTTAAAATTATGCATGCAGTAGCTTGGTGCTGCCTCTGGTACTCTGTCGTTTAACGTTTCCCACTGATAAGGAATTACTTCCTTTCTTACCAACTCCATCTCTGGCTTCCAAAAGCCATCATCAAGCTGAATACGCTTTAGACTGATCGGTTTACTGAATTTGGTGCTGTCCATTTTTCATATCCTCCCTTTCTGCACTTACGCACTTATTCCAGTCCTGCCTTTTGTCTGGCCTCGTGTACCTGCGCTGCCTGCTCGGCCTGAAGCTGGAACATATAATCTAAGTTAAAATTCGCATTGCCATTGCCGATATTTCCTGATTCTGCAATTGCTCTGGAATATTTACTCCACGGATAAGTTGTAATGATATCAAAATAATCGGTGACACGTACACCGCCAAGGCGATAATCTGTCACAAGTGTTTCCATATCAAAGTCAACGATTCTTGCTCCCTTAAAATCCTTCTTAATTGTTACCTTTGCCATGCCTCCAAGAAGAGTTGCCTCTTTTCGCTGCAAGGACTGAAAGTTTCCAAGTGAGTAGTAAATCAGCATTTTTCCGCCATCCGGACGATCTATGTAATCAATTGGCTCTACAACATGAGGATGCGTTCCTATTACAAGATCAACTCCTTGCGCTGCCAGAAAAGTTGCCTGCTCAGTCTGAGAAGCATCTGTTCCCAAATTGTACTCGGTACCCCAGTGTGGAAACACAATCACAAAATCAGAGGCTTCCTTTGTCCTTTGAATTAATGTTGCCAGACGATCATAGTCAAGCATATCGACAAGATATTGTCCATCTGCATTATAATCTCCCTTGCAGTTTAAAATATCTGTATAATTGATCATGCCAATTTTTATGCCATTTTTCTCAATTACGTGAATCTCGTCCCGTGTCTCCCAACTGTCATGAATACCAAGAAGCGTCAGCTGCGGATAATTGGTTCTAAAAAAATCAACCATATAAAGACTGCCGACCTTTCCTATATCAAGGACGTGATTTGTTGCCGCAAGTACAACGTCAAATCCAGCATTTGCAATTGCTGCTGCTACCTCAGTACGGACATTAAAGCAAGGATAATCTTTGATTCCCCACTGATCACCGCCAATGACACACTCCTGATTGATGACTGCCAAATCAGCTGCCTGTACAATATCTCTGACATAAGCAAAATTGTAATCGTAATTAAAGCTTCCATCTGCCTGAAGTCCGCTCATTGACACATCATAATGCATAAGATTATCTCCGACTGCGACAAGACTTACATATGTTGGCTTTTCTGACTTAACATCGCCGATCACAACATTATGTGCCGGCTCAGCCTTAGAAGAAACATCTGCCTGTGTCTGCGTCTGTGTTTCTTCTTTTTCAATGACTGTGCTTACAATACTTTGTTCTTCAGTACTTTCTGTTTGTAATTTGCTCTCTGATTGTGAGTCACTTTCTAATTGTGACTCAGACTGTGACTCACTTTCTGTCTGCAATTCCCCATTAAATGCATATGCCCATTTCGCATCCTTGCTTGATTCTAACATTTGCGGAATCCGTGCGTTCTCCTTACGCATTTCCTTATGATATAACCCATTCATAAAAAGGATTATTCCGCCCACACCAACTATAATTACTGCTGCTACTATGAGCCACGAAGTTACCAGCCAATGAAAACGGGCCTTCTTTCGTTCTTCTCTCTTACCTGCCACTTTCTTTTCCTGCTTATCAATACTTTCTAATACTTTTTATTCCAATCCAAAAGCCTCTGCCATGCGATCATATTCCTCATCGGTAATCACAACTACACTTCCGTGACGCTTCATAGTCTTTCCCATATCAAATTCTGACTCATCAAGAGGCTTAAAATCCATTGTCTTCAAGCTGTCGCACACAAGTGGAAGATATCCTTTATGAGAAGCAAACCTGTCAATGATCAGACACCACTTTTTCTGATCTTCTAAATAATAGATTTCTGGTCCCTCTACTCCATAAATTGCCTCCAGATTTGGGACAGGGCGATCTGTAAATGATTCTTTATTTAAATCTGGTGCTGTATCAGTTTTAATATTCTTTGTCGTCTCATCCTTTGAGAAACGGTAATATACGCCATCGTCATACACCATCGTAGAATCAATAACATGATTATCCTTCTCAAGATACACCTGTGCCTTAGTAAATTCATGAAAATCCTTTGTTCTTGCGGCATAAATGCGCTGCTTTGGCTCTTTATCACCATCTAACTGTACCATAGATGCCCAAAATACAAGATAATTATCCTGCTGTCTGTCATAAATTGCCTCAGGTGCCCATGTACATCCTGCCTCTGGCACTGATACTTCTACTAATACCGGCTTACTCCAATGAATGAGGTCCTTCGACTCCATAACAGCCAGATTTTTGCTTCCGGTTTTAACTGCTGCATCCCATCCTCTGCCATTTGCAATGCAAAGATCTGTCGCAATAATTACAAAACCACTTCCGTCTGCCTTACGAATCAAAAATGGATCACGCAGACCACACTCTCCAACTTCTGAGCAGATTACTGGCTTTCCATCATGAAGATCCTTCCAGTGAAGACCATCCTTGCTCAAAGAAAAATAAATTTGCTCGCCCTGCGGCTGCTCTCCGATAAAATGTGTAAATAAGTATGCCATATCAAACCAGTTCCTTCCACATTATGTTCTCTTTTTCCCTGTCTTTTTCACAGGACATGTTCTTTCGTCAGTATAGCACAATTTTCATCATGATACAATTCTTTCATGACGAAAATAACAACTATCTTCTTTCCAAAACGCCAGAAGTATGCTACACTGAAAGCAGTCTTACAAAACAGGCATAATCAATTCTTTGCCTGGGAATGAAAGGAGTTTTTTTACCATGTTTCAACAGTTACTTGGGGAGTCTGCCAGCCCCGTCATTGCCTTCATCGGCATACTGGCCGCATTCTTTCTTACGTGCGTGTCACTTGCAAAAGGCAGCGCTCATCTTCCAAAGGATCAGGGGCGTGAATTTGCCGTAGGAGGTGCACTCTCTGCCGGAAAGCCAAGAGGTGCCGGACTTATTTTCGTTCTTGTTTTTGCTATTACTTCCGTTTTATTCGCACATGTTGATCCAGAGATGATTATCTATCTTCTTCTTTTGATCTGCTGCATGATGACTGGATATCTTGACGATGCTGCAAAGACCTCATGGGGACGCTTAAAGAAGGGCATTCTTGATTTTCTTGTTGCTCTTTTAGTAACATTTACGTATCTTCATTTTAATGGCAATCAGATCACTCTTGCACTGACTGGATCTAGCTTTTCTATCCCAGCTCCTGTTTTTGCAGTTCTTTCTATCGCGCTGATCTGGATTTCTATTAATGTAACCAACTGCGCTGATGGTGTAGACGGTCTGTCTGGAACATTAACGATTATTACGATCATGACCTTCTACTTTGCAAACCAAATTTTGGGACGCACTGGAGATTTTGATTATTTAAGCTTACTGTTTGTTGTCTGCCTGCTTGGCTATCTGTGGTTTAATGCTACACCAAGTAAGATGCTTATGGGAGATGCAGGTTCCCGTGCCATGGGACTTTTCATCGCAATTGCAGCTCTTAAGTGCCATGATCCGTTCCTCTATATTTTAGCTGCACTTGTGCTTATCATCGATGGTGGTCTTGGTCTTGTAAAGCTAACATTAATCAAAACGATTCATGTCCATATTTTAAAGAATGTGCGCACACCAATCCATGATTTTGTCCGCAAGACAAAGGGATGGTCTAACACACAGACTGTTTTTCGTTTCGCTATCATTCAGATCATTCTGTCTGTAGCACTTATTTACCTGATTATGTTATAAGATTTCTAATAAAATAAGAAGAAACTCTTATTTCATACGGATCCAGCCATAAAAATATGATTGCGATCCGCAAATACATTGAAATATTATTTTATTATGCGAAAGGAGATTTCGTTATGAAATTACCGAATTACTATGAGGATCCTAATACGCTCCATGTAGGTACCTGTGAAAACCGCAGCTACTACATCCCATACGGTCAGGATCTAAACAGCCACGCTACATTACTTTCTGGTGACTGGCGCTTTGGCTACTACCCATATCCGGAGGCTGTTCCAGCTGATTTTATCAATCCGGATTTTGATGATTCCTCTATGGATACCATCCCGGTTCCTTCCTGCTGGCAGTGCCACGGATATGATTATCATCAGTATACTAATGTAAATTATCCAATTCCTTTTGATCCGCCGTACGTTCCAAAGGAAAATGCAAGCGGTGCATACCGCACTACCTTCACACTCTCAGCTGAGGCTGCAAACCAGCGCAATTTCCTGTATTTTGAGGGTGTTGATTCCTGTTTCTATGTATGGGTTAACGGCAAATTTGTCGGCTACAGCCAGGTTTCTCATTCTTCCAGCGAATTTGAAATTTCTTCTTTTGTTAATGAAGGCACAAACACACTGGCAGTTCTTGTATTAAAGTGGTGTGACGGCACATATCTTGAGGATCAGGACAAGCTTCGTATGTCCGGTATTTTCCGTGATGTTCTGCTTTTAACTCGTCCTAAGAGCTTTGTTCGCGACTATACTGTACGCACATTCTTAAAGGATGGCGGCGCTGGTGTAGTTCGTGTAAGTGTTGAAGCTGATGGTGAGATTTCCCCAGTTCTTACTCTGTGTGATGCTGACAAAAATCCAGTTGGTGAATCTGTCTTAACAGATGGTGTCTATGAGTTTACTGTTTTAAATGCAAAGCTTTGGACTGCTGAAACACCATATCTGTACACCTTAACTATTTCCACTGCTGATGAAGTGATCACTCAGGCAGTTGGTATCCGTGAAGTTTATATCAAGGATGGCGTTGTTTATGTAAACGGACAGAATCTTAAGTTCCGCGGAACAAACCGCCATGATTCAGACCCAGTGACTGGATATACTATCTCTAAGGAGCAGGCAATCCGCGATCTGACTCTTATGAAGCAGTTTAACTTTAACGCTATCCGCACAAGCCACTATCCAAACGCGCCGTGGTTTACAGAGCTTTGTGACCGTTATGGTTTCTATGTTATCGCTGAGTCTGATATTGAGATGCACGGATATTTAAGCACCTATCACAGTGACCGTGAGAACACATTAGGACTGCTTGATGAGGGCGGTGTCTTCACTGAGGCTGTTTTAGACCGCGTTCAGAGAAATGTTATCCGCGATAAGAACCATCCGTGTGTTTTAATCTGGTCTCTTGGAAATGAGGCTGGCTTTGGCTATGCTTACCAGAATGCCGGACGCTGGACAAAAGAGTATGACCCAACACGTCTTACTCACTATGAGTCTTCTACATGGGATCACTCCAATCGCTTTGATAAGAGTATGCTTGATCTTTACAGCCGTATGTATGCTACTACTGAGGAAATTGACAGCTACTTTGCTGAGGAAGGTCCGAAGAAGCCATTTATCCAGTGTGAGTTTGTTCACGCAATGGGTAACGGCCCTGGAGATATCGAGGACTATTATCAGCAGATTATGAAATATGATGGCTTCTGCGGCGGCTTCGTATGGGAGTGGTGTGATCACGCAGTTAATCAGGGCGTTGCTGAAAATGGCAAGACAATGTATGGTTATGGCGGCGACTTTGGCGAGTATCCTCACGATGGAAACTTCTGTATGGATGGACTTGTATATCCAGACCGCACACCGCACACTGGTGTTTATGAATGGAAGAATGTTGTTCGCCCTGTTCGCGCAAGACTTGTTGACGCACACAAGGTAACTCTCGCATTAAAGAACATGCTTGATTTCACTGATATGGCTGATGCTATTACTCTTTCCTATGAGTGTAAGGCTGACGGAGAGCTTCTTTGCTCTGGTGAAATTGCAGTTCCTTCTACTGCTCCGCACACTGAGTCAGAGGTTACAATTCCTGTTACTCTGCCAAAGACAGCAGCTGACTGCTACCTGAAGCTGACTTACCTTACAAAGACTGCTCATGAGCTTGTACCAGCTGGACATGAAGTTGGCTTTGATCAGTTCTTATTATCTGGAAGCGCTGTTCGTCGCCTGAATACTGTTACTGATGAAGCTACTGCTCCAACTGTTACAGAGGGTGATCGTTTCCTGACAGTAAGCGGTGAAGGCTTTACTTATCAGTATGATACATTTACTGGTATCTTCTCATCACTTGAGCGCGGCGGTGAAACTATCTCTATGGATTACAGCATTTTCCGTGCACCAACTGATAATGACCGCAACATCCGTGAAGAGTGGGAGCGTGCAAATTATCATCACAGCCAGACACGCACCTACACAACAAAGTATGCAGTTGACGGTCAGACAGTACAGATCACAAGCACAGTTAATCTGTGTGCAGTTACTGTTCAGTCTATCATGAAATTCACTGTAATCTGGACAATTGATGGTGCTGGTACTATTACATGCAAGATTGATGCAAAGCGCAATACTGATATGCCGTATCTGCCAAGATTTGGTGTTGAGCTGACACTTCCAAAGAGCTGGCAGCAGGTTTCTTACTTAGGATATGGTCCTCAGGAATGCTATATTGATAAGCATCATCTGGCATGGTTCGATGCATTTGAATCTACAGTTGAAGATATGCATGAGGATTACATTAAGCCGCAGGAGAACGGAAACCACTATCACTGCCGCAAGGCTTCTGTTGGAAATGGAACAAACGGTGTGACAGCATTCGCTGCAACCAGCTTTGATTTCTCTGTTTCTAACTACTCTGATTATGAACTGGCAGTAAAGAAGCATAATTATGAGCTTGAGGAAAGCGATTTTGTAACCATGCATCTTGACTACAAGAACAGTGGTGTTGGAAGTAATTCCTGTGGACCACAGCTTCTGCCGCAGTATCAAATGAATGACAAGGAATTTGAGTGGGAATATCAGCTGAAGTTCTGATGATAAGACATGCTGCCCAGTAGATTATGAATGCTACCCGGTAGGTTATGAATGCTACCCGGTAGGTTATGAATGCTACCCGGTAGGTTATGAATGCTACCCGGTAGGTCTACAAATGCGGTGAGACGAGTGTTTTGTCGGCCTCTCTTTTCCGCAGGCACCTTTCACGTTACTTGTTATCATACATTACTTTGAAAGTCCTGCTACAACGTTCGGCCTTGTAAAATCAACTCGTCTCACCGCCTAGGTAGGTTACGAGTATTTCACTATAGTTACCCATATTATGATACATAAAAAGACCATATCAAAAGAGATGCTATTCCTCTAATGATATGGTCTTTTTTCGTTTAATTATTAAGTAATCTCAAGTAATACTCTTCAAAATCATTTTTATTTTGAGTAGGTTGGTGTCTCGTCTTTTCCTTTGTAATCAAATAAACCGTCGTTTTTTTCTTCTAATGCTTTGATCATGTGATATGTGTATTCGTTATATGGGGTTGGAATGCCAAGTTCTTTGCCCATGCGCATCAGCGCACCGGAAAACATGTCAATCTCTGTATGGCGTTTTGCGTCTAAATCCTGCAGCGTGGAGTAACGAGCGGATGGCATGACAGGAGAACCTTTTGCAGATGACTCGATTTTACTAAATTCAATTCCTTTTGCAGCAGCAATTGCTTCTATTTCGCTGCGAAGTCCTTCACTGATCGCTTTCATATGAACACTATCGCGATAGCAGCCTACACCCGCACCGAGAATTGCCTGTGGAAGATTATTGCAGACATTTAGGCGAAACTTGCTCCAGATCTCCTCGCGGATATAGTCAGTTACGCGATAGCTTATATCACTCTTTTCAAAAAGATCGCAGACTGCTTTGACTCGTTCACTTTGAAATGGTGATTTATACTCTCCAAAAATAATGCCAATTGTGGACTTGCGATCAAAATGATAGCCGTCTGGCTCTTTGTGGGATGCCACTTTGATCAAAGCCGGGAGAATATGGGACATGCCAATCTTTGCTCCTATTATTTCTTCGCTGTCTACACCATTCATCAGACTCATGACAATCGTGTTTTGGCTAGTTGCCTGTTTGATTGTATCTAATGCGGTCGGCAATGCGCCATATTTTAATGAAACAATTAAAAGATCAATATTGTCTGTTTCCTGATAGGTCCATACCTCTGGATGGTAGGTCACTCCATTTATAGTACAGCCTGCACTCTTAAGACGTGCGTTTCGTTCTCCCTCTGCGATTACGCCAAGACGAATCTCCCTGCATCCTGAAATTCCTTCTATTACATAGGAGCCTACCGCTCCTGCTCCTAGAATTGCTACTTTTTTGATTTCCATAGTTTTTCTCCTTTGCTATCTATTACTCTTCCAGCATTACTTTACAATCTTTAATCTGGCAAGCAATTCCATATTTAAGAATCCGCTTTACCCCCGCCTGATACAATGTTTCTGTGTAATTTTTTTCATCTATCTGCTTTAAAGCTGCCTTACAGTCACTTTCCATTGACTTTCCTTCTTCAGTATACTTCACTTCAATTACAATTCCAATATCTGAATCATCAATTTGAATCAGTATATCACTGAATCCATTGCCAGATTCTCGATTTGATGTTACTGTCCATCCATCCTTAAAGCTTAGAATGCCAAGCAGAATACCATGATAAAAATTCTCTCTGATCGCCTTTCGCACAAAAGTATCTCTCACGCTGACCGTCTTTGACATATATGTGGCAAAAATCTGTTCAACCTGCTGTGCTTGTCCATTAGCCAATGCCTGACAAAATCGCTGCACCATCTGGCCATCTTTTTTAATATCCTGCCGAAACTTAACCAGTATGTGCTCTGTAATGATATTTCTCACTTCCCTATTCGGTATTACAAGATTGTAACGATTTCCATCCGCTTTTCCTCGTTGTGTAAGATAGCCTGTCATAAAAAGTGTACTCCATAAATTTTCAGATGTATTGTACAACTCCTTATAGGTGATAAACTCGTTAATCTCTTTCTGAACTATTTCTCCGCTGATTAATCGCTCTAGCTCAATTTTTGTAAGCGTCTGCTGCCCATTCACACTATCAATAAAATGTTCAATTACATCGTTTCCACTCGTATTTAACCAATAGTTTTTAGGTTGTGCTTGTTCATCTTTCAAAAGATCACGACAATAATTGAGCACATCCCATGGACAATACACGTCTGCTTTTCCGAAACGATATCCATCATACCATTCTTTTACTTCAGTATAATGAGTTTCCTGCCCATAATATTGCAATATCGATTTTACCTCACTGTCGATAAATCCAAATGCCTCATCAAAATCGCTGTCTGTAATCGAACAGACCTTAAAATTATTTAATCCAGTAAAAATACTTTCCTTTGCGACTCGCAGACACCCAGTCAGCACAGCAAATTTCAGACTATCGTTCGTTTTTAATACATTTTCAAAAAGCCCCCTAATCAAAAAAACCATATCTTCATAATAACCATTTTCGTTGGCTTTCGCTAGTGGCACATCATACTCATCAATTAGAACAATAACTTGCTGACCATAATATTTCTCGAGTAATATTGTAAGCTTACGCAAACTACCTATAAGTGTACTTTTTGTCATATGCTCATCAAGAAGTGCCTCCAAACGTGTTTTATCAAATTTTGTAAGCTTATCACTTTCCAATAAGAACTGAAAACGACCAACTTCCTCATTGATCACACTCACCAACAGCGCATAAGCATCCTTATAAGATCTTGCGTTAACTCCCTTTAAGCTGATCGATACCACAGGAAACTTTCCCATATAATTTTGACATAGTTCATGATTTTCAGCAATAGAAAGACCTGAAAACAGCGCACTGTTTGTACCGATTTCAAAAAAATGTCGAAGCATGCTCATATTCAATGATTTTCCAAAGCGACGTGGGCGTGTGAATAATGTAACGAAACAGCCATCTTCTAAAATCTGTCTTATCACATCAGTCTTGTCCACATAGTAATATCCTTCTGTTCTGATCTTTTTGAAATTTTCAATTCCAATCGGAAGCTTTAACTGTGCCATTTAAATCTCCTTTCGATAATTCACTGCCATAATATGTTATGTATATGATACCATGGAACTAATTTTGTTACAAGTTTCTTTTTATATAGTAAAACCGCCATGCAATCAGCTTTTACACTTATCGCACGGCGGCTTTCTCTTTAGTATCTTTGCAATCTTTTCTCTTTTGTAATCTAGGGCAGTCTTTTGTATATTTGTATTACTTTTCTTTTGAAGGCATCCACTTTTGTACTTTTAGAAAACGCTTTTCTTTGGTACATTGTAAATCATCTTTTGTAAAAGCTATCCTTTGTACTTCAGAATTTTATCTTTTGTAAAAATCATCTTTCGTACAGGTTGTCTTTTGTAGGGTGATCCTGTATGGTTTCGTCATCTTTTGTATCTTGCTGCCCTGTTTCGTCAAAAGGTGATTCCTTTCGACAAAATTATCATAGCACACTTTTTACACTTTGTCATTGAATTCGTCGTTCAATCAGCAACTTTTTTATATCTTCTTCGATATAGCCATTTCCCGCTATAATGTCAGACGGTGCCATAGCGTTTGCACTACTTCCTTTTATATCAATCACTCGTCCGCCTGCTTCCTCGACAATAATTTTTCCTGCTGCAAAATCCCATGGCTTTAAATTTCGCTCAAAGTATGCCTCGACGCGTCCACAGGCAACATATGCCAGATCAACGGATGCTGCTCCCATACGGCGAATATCCACACAGTGCTCATAAATACAGCGGATTGCATTAAAATTTTCCTCGGTGAGATCACGGTGATATGGGCTTGTTCCAACGGCAACAAGACTATCCTCTAATTTCCGTGTGTCACTTACATGAATCGGCTTTCCATTGCAGAACGCGCCTTTTCCCTTCTGTGCCCAGAAAATTTCATCAAGAAATGGCTGATAGATCACGCCGAGTGTCACCTGCCCCTGTTCACACAACCCTAGAGACAATGCACTATCCTTAAAGTCATGAATCAGATTTGTCGTGCCGTCTACTGGATCTAGAATCCAAACTGCACCGTTAAAATCAATGTCGCTGTTATCCTTTTCCTCGCCCATGAACTGTACATCCGGCCATCGCTTTGACAGCTCGTTTCGCATATATTCCTGCACACGGATATCTACCTGCGTAACAAAATCTGCACGTCCCTTCACAGTTACATGCTCTGCCTCTGTGTGATTTAAAAACATCGGCTTTACGCTTTTTACTAGTTCAATGAGTTCGTTTATATCAATCTGCATCTTTTAGTCTGTCCTTTCTTATTTAATTACTTCCTGTTACTTTTTATCAGTTTGCTGTCTTTTATTTCCTGCTCTTATATTGATGCTGCGCGTTTATTTTGTCACTTTTCGGGAGATTCTAAATTGTAACTATTTTACACTTCTACGAAAGGATTCCACCTATGAGACAAAATTTTATCCGCTGCGGCCTTACCGGCCTTTTCATTGAAATCTTCTTCACCGGAATGGGTGCTCTTTTTGCTCACGACTACAGCATGACTGGTCACTCTTCTATTATAATGTTTCCTATTTATGGATCTGCTGCTTTCATTGAACCTATTTGGCGCCGGCTTTGCAACAAGCCAATCGTGCTGCGCGGTCTAATTTACACCATTTGTATATATGCTGTGGAATATACATCTGGCCTGCTTCTTCGCACACTCGGCATCTGCCCGTGGGATTACACTGGTGATCCTACAAATATAAATGGACTGATACGCCTTGACTTTGCACCATTTTGGTTTGTCGCAGGACTTATCTTTGAGCGAATTATTATTTTAAATGACCTTAAATCTAAGCCACTTTCCTCTCACAAAACGAATTGTAAAGATAACGCCTCTTACTCCCCAGTCTGCGAACATTCCGTACCAGACACCAATCGGACCTGTCTTTACGACACGCATCAAAAAGATAGAAAGTGCTACACGGCACAGCCACATCGTCAATGTCGCAGTAATCATTGAAAATCGCACATCACCTGCTGCGCGAAGACCATTTGGCGGTGTAAACGAAGGTACCCAAAGAAGAGGCTTTACAATCGTGATGGCAAGAATCATCTGCATACAAAGCGCGGTACTCTCTTCACTCATGCCTGCCAGTACAGTAACCGGCCGTGCCGCAATATACACAAGAATACAGCTTATAATCATCGCAACCTCTGCATAACCGGCAAGCTTCACTATGTAATATTTTGCCTCTTCCTGCCGTCCTGCGCCAATGCTTTGGCCAACAACTGTCATTAATCCAATACCTATTCCGACTGCTGCCATTCCATTTACATTTTCGAAAATGATTGTCATCGCCTGCGCTGCGATTGCTGCTGTTCCAAGTGATGATACTGTAGACTGAATTGCAAGTTTTCCAAACTGGAACATTCCATTTTCTATACCTGACGGAACACCGATTGCAAGAATCTTCACTATCAGATTCAAGTCTGGGCGAATAGAAAAATAATTCTTAAGCTGAATTGCATAGCCCGGCTTTCTCAGTGCGTAGAAAACAACAAATGCACACAATGCTCGTGAAATCAATGTGGAAATAGCTGCTCCTGCTGCGCCCATCTGTAAAACAAAAATAAACAATGTATTTCCAACAATGTTAGCTACATTTGCGATCAGTGCTGTTTTCATTGTAAACTTAGAATTTCCGCATGCACGGTAAAATGCTGCTCCTGCCTGAAACAATGCTATAAACGGATATGAAAGCGCCGTAATCAAAAAATAAATCTGAGCGTTAGTCATAACAGCTTCTTCGACACTTCCGAATATCAAATGAAGCAGCGGCTTTCGAAAGCCAACGCCAATAATCATAATAACAGATGAAATCACTACTACGGTAAGCACGATCTGTTTGGCGGCATCATTACAGCCTTTTTCATCTTTTCGTCCCAAATACTGTGAACAGATGATTGCCGCACCTGCTGCCATCGCCGCAAATACTTGAAGTACCAGATTGTTTATCGAATCAACAAGCGAAACGGCTGAGATCGCCTCTGCTCCGACACGGCTTACCATAAGTGTATCAACCATTCCCATCAAAGAGTTTAACATCTGCTCAATAATTAAGGGAATCAGCAGCATCCACAGCGCACGCCGCGGAAACAGCAAATTCCCATAATCAATCTTACTCTTATCGTAAAAAATATTTTTCATACTGTTATCTGCCTCCTGTGGTTATCAAATTTATCGTAACACCACAAAGCAGAAATTACAAGTTAGTTTTGTATTTAAAATCCATCTTTCAAGGATTATACAAACTTTTTGCAAAATATACATCCTATTTTATACAGCACTGCTGTGCGCCAAGAAAATTCAGCCAACCTCTCTTTGAAGGATTTCTGTCAGCGCATTCTGGCTACTTGTATGACATCGCACGATATTAGCATTACATTTTTCTGCCTCTGTCACAGCGCAGTGAACCATTTTGTGAGAAACAGTATTGGTAAATAAAATCAGCAGATCAGGGCTTCCAATCTGACCACTCAAATTTGCAGACATCTGCGTAAACACCTTTGCCTTACATTTAAAATCCTTACAAATTTTCTTATACTGACTTACCATACGGTCATGACCACCAACAATAACAACACTCATTAAAACACTCCTTTCAAAATGCAAAATATTCTGATATAAACGATAAACTCTATTGATACTCAATAGTCTGCTTTTCTCATATGTTAGCCATTTCTAACTTGTGTTAAGTTTACCTTATTTTATTGTAAGCGTCAATGCTGTTATTGAGTTTTTTTCTCATTTTAATCCTGTTGCTTTCGTTATTTTAAACCTATTGACATGGTAGGTTTATGGTGCTATAATCCCCGTAAATAAAATATGTCCATAAAAGGAGGATACTGCCATGATTTACACATCTGCTGACCAGCTTATCGGAAAGACCCCTCTGCTGGAACTAACTCACATTGAAAAGGAACTCGGCCTGCAGGCCAGACTGCTCGCTAAGCTTGAGTATTTTAACCCAGCCGGATCTGTAAAAGATCGTGTTGCTAAGGCTATGCTTGATGATGCCGAAGCAAAGGGTATTTTAAAGCCTGACACTGTAATCATTGAACCAACTTCCGGAAATACTGGAATCGGTTTAGCAAGCGTTGCTGCAGCCAGAGGATATCGTCTGATCATAGTTATGCCTGATACAATGTCCATTGAGCGCCGTCAGCTAATGAAGGCATATGGTGCAGAGCTTGTGTTAAGTGATGGTTCTAAAGGCATGTCTGGTGCGATTGCAAAAGCTAATGAACTTGCAAAGCTCTATCCAAACAGCTTTATTGCTGGTCAGTTTGTTAATCCGGCAAATCCAAAAGCTCATTTTGAGACAACTGGTCCAGAAATTTACGAAGATACCGAAGGCAACGTTGATGTGTTTGTTGCCGGTGTCGGCACAGGCGGTACAATCACAGGTGTTGGCAAGTACTTAAAGTCCAAGAAACCGTCTGTAAAAATCGTTGCTGTTGAGCCAGCATCTTCAGCAGTCCTGTCCACTGGAAATGCAGGTCCTCATAAGATTCAGGGTATTGGTGCTGGCTTTATTCCAGAGGTACTTGACACTTCCATTTATGATGAAATCATTGCTGTATCTAATGATGATGCCTTTACAACAGGAAAGAGCCTTGGAAAGAAGGAAGGCATCCTTACTGGTATCTCCTCCGGTGCTGCTCTGTGGGCAGCTATTGAGATTGCAAAACGGCCTGCGTCAAAGGGTAAGACAATTGTTGTGCTGCTTCCTGACACTGGTGATCGCTACCTTTCAACTCCACTTTTTGCTGATTAATTTTAAAAAAAGTCCGCCGCACCTGCATAACAGGTACGGCGAACTTTTCTTTTATAAGGAAGATTTACTACTAAAAGCTATTTTACTCAGCTGCCTTCTGTGCTTCTGGCAGTCTTGTGGTATTTCCATCCTCAAATGCAGCCTTACGCTCTTCAGTGATATCTGCAAATCCTGCATCATTGAAATCATCGGTATACTGCTGATACTTCTCGTCAAACTCTTCCGGTGTACACATGGTCAAAGTATCACGTGCTTCCTTGTACAGAGTAACTAATGTCTGCTGATACTCGGAAGTATTCTCCATGGAAGATGCATACAGACAGTCAGCAACTGCATACTTTTCAGCGATTTCCTGTCTTGCATAGTAGAAGTCGATTACATCCTGAGTGAAATCCTGCGGCAGATTGTGCGGTGTTGTTGCATAGATAACATCCTCGATAGTACCTGCTGCCTTAGATGCTGTCTCACAGCTCCAGTAATCACCGCTGCTGTTGTAGCCCTGCTTGTAGTCTCCGCTGTAATCAGCTACAGATACTGGCAGACCATCTTCATTGTAGTTGAAGTTCTCACCCTCAATACCATACTGCATAGTAAAGAGTACATCATCGTTGCACATCCACTCAAGATACATCCATGCTGCCTTTAACTCATCCTCTGTTGCAGATGATGAGAAGCCTACCATCATACCAAATGGATTATTTGAACGATAAGCAGGAGTAACAGTGATTCCATCCGCTGCTGTATCATCCTCAGTAACAACTGGATAAATAGCTAGCTCAGCATCTGGGTTTGTCTCATAGAAGGAAGTCAGTACAGGCATATCAGAGCTGATATAGCAGCCATAAGAATATGCATCACCGTTGATGAAGTTTGCCTTTGCTGTCTCGCCATCGATCAGGTAATACTCTGGATCTGTAATTCCGTTATTGTAATCCTCGTTTGCTCTCTTTAACAGGTTGTAGTTTGCATCAGTTCCAAGTGCCGGAATGTTATAATCACCATACATAGCCCAGTCAAGCTCATTAAACGGATACTCACGATATGCATGGTTCTGATCGGAACCAAGACCTGTGATCATAGTACCACCACCTGGATGCTCGCAAAGACCAGCCTCCTGGATCTTCTTCATTGCGTCAAGATACTCGTCACGCTTTGTTGGAACATGATCATAACCAACCTGCTTTAACCAGTCCATACGAACAAATGTCTGCCATGTATAGTTGATGTTGTAATTCGGATTAGAAGCCAGTGCAAAATAAGTCTCATCACCGATTGTAGTATATGGAATCTGTCCGTCTGCCTCCATACGAGCATAGTAGTTTGGAGCTACCTCTTTGAATGCATCCATATCAAAGGAAGTTAAATATCCGTCATTTACCCATGTGGACAGCTTCGGATAATCGTACTCCATAAGAATTGTCGGAAGATTCTGATCAGCTGCAAGAAGTGCATAGCTTGTCATAACATCAGTTCTTGTGATCGGAACATACTCAACAGTGATGTTATACTTATCACCGAAATTTTCCTGAATCCACTGTGTCCAGTAGTTGTTTGTTACATCCGGAACACCCTCAACACCTCTGTCATAAACTGGAACACGTAAAGTTACATTCTCTGCAAATGGCTCCCAGTTATTCTCTACCTGATCTGACTCAGCTGCCTCTGTGCTTGCTTCCTCTGTGCTTGTCTCCTCAGCCATAACTGGAAGTGCGCCAAAAGCCATGATTCCTGCGAGGGAAATTGCTGCAAATTTTCTCATAATCAAACTTCTCCTTTCTCTTAAGATAGCTTACTACATCTTTTGGCCATCTTTTTCTCATGTCTACATAGTAGAACGATTATGAAAATGATTCTACTTACTTTTTTATTGTTTTCTCCTAATTATGACCTTTTAACCATAATGTTCATTTTGGAATCATGTTTTTATTATATTATTCACAATGTTAATATTCTTTACTTGATTTATATTAACGATTTCACTTTATTTTTTCTCTTATTTACCATTTTTATTGACAAAATAAGACAGCAGACATTTTATTGTCTGCTGCCCTGTCTCAAAATCTTATCTCTTAGCAAACTGCTTATTTTTACTGATTTTCCTCATGAAGAAGAGGCTTCATACTCTCCATCGCAATTAAAAGTGTTGATGTGTTATGTAAAAGTGCTGATGTAGTTGGCTGCAAGACACCTGCAATACCTCCCGCAATAAGTGCTGAGTTAAATCCTACTATTACCTTATAATTACGATAAATACGCTTCATCAACCTCTTTGACAGCTTGCGAAGTGTTACAACCTCAAACAGATCCTCTGCTGCTATTGTAACATCAGCAATTTCACGCGCCAGTTCGGCACCATCGCTTATAGCAATACCGACATCGGCAGCAGACAATGCTGGTGAATCATTTACGCCGTCTCCAACCATAATAACTTTTCGTCCTGCTGCCTTTTCCTGTTCAACAAAACGGGCCTTATCTTCTGGAAGTACCTCTGAAAAATACTGATCAACGCCAACTCTTTCTGCAATTGCCCTGGCAGTTCGATCACTATCTCCCGTCATCATTACTACCTTAGAAATTCCGCTTTCTTTCAGCGCACGAATCGCATCAGCGGCCTCCTCACGGAGTGGATCCTCAATGCAGATTACTGCAGCAAGTTCACCTTCAATTGCAAGATACAGATGAGAATACTCTAGCGGAAGCTGTTCAAACAACTTCTCCTTGCCTTCTGGGATATGACACTTTTCGTCCTCAAAAACAAAGTGATGACTTCCAATAATTGTCTTTTTTCCTTCAAGCTGCGTGGAAATACCATGCGCCACAATATACTCTACTTTTGAATGTTTTTCCTCATGGTCAAGACTCTTTTTCTTTGCAGCATCAACAACAGCCTTTGCCATAGAATGAGGAAAATGTTCCTCCAAACATGCAGCCGTGCGAAGCAGCTCATCCTCAGAATCACCATTAAAAGAAACAACCTTTACAACAGTCGGCTCTGCTTTTGTCAGCGTACCAGTTTTATCAAATACAATTGTATCTGCATCTGCTATACTCTCTAAAAACTTTCCGCCCTTTACATTGACATTGCGGTTTCTCGCCTCTTTAATTGCAGACAACACTGCAATTGGCATCGAAAGCTTTAGCGCACAGCAAAAATCTACCATCAGCACAGAAGTAGCTTTTGTCAGATTTCTAGTAAAGAGATAAGTCAGTCCCGTTGTCAGGAAGGTATATGGAACAAGCTTATCTGCAAGGCGCTCTGCCTTTCCTTCCATAGATGATTTTAATTTTTCTGACTCCTCAATCATTACAACTATCTGCTCATAGCGGCTCGCACCGCCAAGCTTTTTGACATTAACTGTCAGCTCACCTTCCTCAAGAACTGTTCCTGCATACACAGTTGTTCCTGCATATTTTCTAACTGCTGCAGACTCGCCTGTCATAGATGCCTGATTCACCATGCCTTCTCCGCTCTCAACTGTTCCATCAAACGGAATGACATTGCCCATATGGATTACAATCTTATCATTTTCTTTGATCGTGGATGCATCAACAAGAATCTCCTGCTCACCAGTAAGCATCCATACCTTAGATACATTTAAAGACATGCTTCTTGCCAGATCACCAACAGACTTTTTATGTGTCCACTCCTCTAAGATCTCGCCAATTCCAAGAAGGAACATAACAGAACTTGCCGTAGACACATCACCTCTTGCAATGGAAATAGTAATCGCAGTCGCATCAAGCACTGGAACTTCAAGCTTTCCTTTTACAAGTGTTTTTACTCCCTTCCAAATATAAGGGATTGCTGCCGCAAGTGTAATGCATGTACAGATTGGCGCCGGCACAAACAATTTCTTCGTGCAACGCCAAACAACCGTTCCAACAAGCTTATCCCAATACTCATTGTTCAATGCTCTTCCTGAATGTGCCAGATAACTTTCTGGTGCCTCAATCTCTTCTATATGACACTTTCTTAAATAAGAAAGAACTGTTGCCCTGTCAGTCTTATAGCAAAGGACCACATCAGCGGTACGTTCATTGACGCGCACTGAAGTGATCCCTTCCTTATTAGACAGAGCATATTCGAGCAGATCAGCTTCCTTTACTGTCATGTGCTTCACAATGACACGGACACGGATTCTGCCCTTTATTTCATGCTTTATCTTAAATTTCATTATTCAGCCTTCTCTTCTGTCTTTGTCTCTTCCTCTGCTACAGTCTCTGCTACCTCGTCCTGACCCTCAGCCTCAGCTGCATCCTCTGCTGCTGCGCGCTCGTCATTGATCTGCTGTGCACCTGCATAGATATCCTGTGCATTCTCCTGAATGTTGGATACAACATTTAATACGCAATCCTTTGCGCGAAGTACAGCTGCTGTTGCCTTTGTATATAAATTCTTAGCATCCTTGCTGGAAAGTGCTTTGATACCTGCAGTTCCGAACAGAACACCTGCTGCAAAAATACCACCCTTTTTGTAATCGAAATCTTTTAAACTCATGTTTTTATCCTCCTGTTCGATGATTGTGTAAAAGGCAAGCAAACCTTCTTGATTTGCTTGCCCCTTATTATAAAGAATATGTGCCAGAATTTCCACAGTCTTATTGATAAAATTTATCATCAGGTACTAGTAAATTTTAACAAATTTCATCAACCTATGCCGGTGTGATGCTTCGAATGGCCGGTTCTTTCTTGTATCCACATACAGAAAGCCCTGCCTGAATGATTTGATTCCAAGCTTTTTGTGAGAGTACAATGCTGGAATTGTCATCAAATTCGATTGTGCATGCACTTCTTGATGTGCCGCCCGGCAGCTCATCCATCGCCTCCTCGCATTCTGTACAGGAAACCTTGTACATGTTGCGACGGTTGATTGCCCCGATCTCCTCTAGCATATTGATCATGCGATAAACCGTCGCTGATCCAATGCTCGAATCAATCTTTGATGCTTTGTAATAAATTTCTTTACAGCTGGAACACTCTTCTTCCAGTATGATATCTAGTAACAGCATCCGCTGCTTTGTGATCCTGCAGCCCCGCTGTCTGAGTCTGTTCAGGATCGCCTCTTTTTGCATATTTCCTTGCTGCATAGGCTGACCATCCTTTACGTTTCTCTGCTTAGTGACAATGACCTCCACAGTGACTGCAGTCGCCTCCGCACTGGAGTGACTTTCCAGACTTCTTATCTTTTACCATACTGCGAACGATCAGTCCAACTACACCGACTACAATTGCTCCAACAATTACTGTTCCCATAATTACCTAGCCTTTCCAGAGCGCACATATCTATTTCATTTTTTACTTGCCCGTTGCGACCTGAAGAGTCTCGCTCTCTTTATAAGGTCTGAACAGCAGATAGATAAATGCGATAATAATTACGATTGCTACTACTGTTCCAATACCAAAGCCTGCACCTATGAAGAGACGTCCAATCTGATTGATGACTAAGGATACCAGATAAGCGAAACCACACTGATAACCAATTGCAATCCAGAACCACTTGGTGTTGTTCATCTCTCTCTTGATTGCACCCATTGCTGCGAAGCAAGGAGCACATAACAGGTTGAATGCTAAGAATGCATAACCGCTTACTGCTGTGAAGGAAGCTGCCATTGCTGCATATACGCTTACACCTTCCTGTCCGCCGTAAAGGATACCCATTGTACCAACAATATTCTCCTTTGCCACCAGACCGGTAACAGATGCAACGGTTGCCTGCCAGTTTCCAAATCCCTGTGGGATGAAGATCCAGCTGATTGCCTTACCGATTGTTGCAAGGATACTGGAATCAATCTGATCCTCAGAAAGCATCTGGAATGCACCGTCAACAAATCCAAAGTAAGTGGTGAACCAAATTACGATGGTTGAAAGAAGGATGATGGTACCAGCCTTCTTAATGAAGGACCATCCACGCTCCCACATGCTTCTAAGAACGCTGCCTACGGTTGGCAGATGGTATGCCGGAAGCTCCATAACAAACGGAGCCGGATCACCAGCGAATAACTTTGTTTTCTTTAAGATGATACCAGAGCAGATGATTGCTGCGATACCAAGGAAATAAGCTGACGGAGCAACCCATGAAGCACCGCCGAAGATAGCACCTGCAACCATTGCGATAAACGGAAGCTTTGCACCACACGGAATGAAGGTAGTTGTCATAATGGTCATCTTGCGGTCTCTGTCATTCTCGATGGTACGTGAAGCCATGATACCAGGAACACCACATCCAGAACCGATTAACATTGGAATGAAGGACTTACCGGACAGACCAAACTTTCTAAAGATTCTGTCCATGATGAATGCGATACGAGCCATGTATCCGCATCCTTCAAGGAATGCTAAAAAGATGAACAAAATCAAGATCTGCGGAACGAAACCAAGTACAGCTCCTACACCGGCTACGATACCATCCATGATCAGACCTCTTAACCAGTCTGCACAATTTGCTGCATCAAGAGCAGACTCCAAAAATGCCGGAATACCTGGAATCCAGATGCCATAATCGGCATTATCAGGAGCGGTTGCATTCCACTTTTCATAAATTTCTACTGCTGCCTTTAAATCAGCGCCATTAGCAGTCTCATCTTCCTCTGCCATGGTTTCCTCATCCTGAACAACGTAAGTTACTTCTGCGTCATCTGCTACAGTTGCTGCATAAGCTTTTACAGCTGCAATTGCTGCCTCTGGATCATAATACTCTGATTCAGCATCTACTGCTGCTGCCAGATCCTCGTCACCAGACTCGTCAACAAATGCATTGATAATGGTCTCTGCATCGCCATACTCACCAGCATCTTCTTCATATGCACTGCGGCCAATTCCTGCCAGATACCAACCATCGCCAAATACTCCGTCATTTGCCCAGTCAGTTGCGATGGTTCCAACTGTTGTTACTGATACATAATACACAATATACATGACAATCGCAAAAATTGGAAGAGCCAAGAAGCGGTTTGTTACAATACGGTCAATCTTGTCAGAAAGGGTCAATTTCTTGCCGCTGCCTGCCTTCTGACAGCAATCTCCGATAATCGAAGAAATGTATGTATAACGCTCATTTGTAATAATACTCTCCGTATCATCATCAAATGTATCCTCCATGCGTCTGATCTCATCAGAAACATCTGGAACGGACTTCATCTGAGCTGCAATCTTATCATCCTTCTCAAGAAGCTTGATTGCGAAGAATCTCTTCTGCTCATCCTTGATACCAGTAAGCTTACTCTCAACTGCTGCAATGATCTCCTCAGCATCCTTTGAGAACTCGTGTACCGGCTTTGTCAATGCCTTCTTCTTTGCAAGCTCAACAGCCTTGTTTGCTGCTTCCTTGATTCCGTCACCCTTCAATGCAGAAATCTCTACAACTGGGCAGCCAAGCTTCTTAGAGAGCTTATCAACATTGATCTTATCTCCGCTCTTTCGAACCAGATCCATCATATTGATTGCCATGACAACTGGAATACCAAGCTCCATGATCTGTGTGGACAGATACAGGTTTCTCTCGATATTGGTACCATCTACGATATTTAAAATCGCATCCGGTCTGTCTGTGATCAGATAGTTTCTTGCTACTACTTCCTCAAGTGTATATGGGGATAAAGAATAAATACCTGGAAGGTCCATGATGGTAACTTCCTTGTCCCACTTAAGCTTACCTTCCTTCTTCTCAACTGTAACGCCCGGCCAGTTTCCTACAAACTGATTAGAACCTGTTAATGCGTTAAAAAGTGTTGTTTTACCACAGTTGGGATTACCTGCTAATGCAATCTTAATTGACATTACAAACCTCCTGTTTTCTCACCTTTTTTAATGCTTACTTTGTTTTGCCTCGACTTATTTTATTTGGTCTAGGCTCATTTTGTTTTGTTCACCCTTATCTTGAATCGTTAGCCCTTATTAAAATTAGAACTAGCTAACCCATGGGTAAAAAAAATAGTTACTCGACCTCGATTATCTCAGCGTCAGCCTTACGCAGTGATAACTCATATCCTCTTACGGTTACCTCTACCGGATCACCAAGCGGAGCTACCTTTCTTACGTAGATCTCAACGCCCTTGGTAATTCCCATATCCATGATACGGCGCTTTACCGGACCCTCGCCAGTCAGCTTCTTAACCTTTACTGTCTGGCCAATGCTTACATCTTTCAGTGTTTTCATATCGATACCCCTTTCCGTGATCCAAAGCTTCACTTAGGCTCACAAAATTTCTCCTCTCAGGAAACTAAGATTTTGCTGGCCATGTCCTTGCCAATCGCAACTCTTGAGTCCTTTACATTGACGATCAGATTTCCCTGAATCTCAGAGACTACAGTAACAATAGCACCAACAACAAAGCCCAGTCTTTCTAAAAACAGTCTGGTCTCTTCCTTGCCGCCTATTTTACGGATTACACTCTCCTTGCCCTCTGGAGCCATAGATAATGGCATAGCACATACCTCTCTTTCTTATAGTATACCTGGAAAATCCACCTACATGACCTCATAAAATAGATCTTCCATAGCTCTTGATAACATTTATCATTTCCTATCGACAATTAGTATACTCAAACCTCAATTAGATGTCAAGAACAATTTGCACGATTTTTTCAAAAAAATAAAAAAGAAAGCTGTGGCTTATCACTATTGGCTACCCGATAGTTTATTGGAGGGCGCTTTGCACGGGCGCCCCTCGTAAAGCAGTTCACCTCAACGCCCACTACAAATAATGCCCCACAAGGTTTTTCTACCTCGTGGGGCATTTACTTTACAATGTTAGCAAGATCACTCTTCGTGTTTCAGATACTCACCTGACACGTCGGACAGAGCCGTCACACCATCACGGCAGATTTTAACATAGAAGCCCTTATATGGCTTTTCGTAATTCTTTACTGCATCTTTAATCTGCAGACGACCGTTATTTTGTGAGAATACATATGCATTGTAGCCACCTTTTTTATAGGCGAAGCTCTCACCATCGTCCTGATAATGAATATAATTTCCAATGCCTGGGTAAACCGCAAGTGTCAAGTCTTCCACTTCCTTTTCACCAACATACTGCATTAAAGGATAGATCGGAAGGACTGCACCTGCGCGAACAAATAAAGGCATAGTATCGAGTGGCGCTTTCTTTGTGATATACTGACCGCCTTTGTACTTTTCTCCCGTCCAGAAATCGTACCACATCGCACCCTCTGGCAGATAGACAAGACGCATAGTTGTTCCCTGTGTTACAACTGGAGCAGCAAGCAGCCACTCACCTACCATAAACTCATCATTTATTTCGTAAGTTTCTGCATCCTTTTCAAAATTTAACATAAGAGGACGCATAATCGGAAGACCTGTCTGCTCACTTTCAAAGAAGCAGTCGTAGATATATGGAAGCAGACGATAACGAAGCTCTACGTACTTGCGGTAAATCTCTAAAAGCTCCTTATCAAACTGCCACGGCTCCTGTCTTCTCGTGCCCTGTGCACTATGGTTTCTAAAAAACGGTGATAAACATCCCACCTGAACCCAACGAGCCAATAGTTCCTTTGTTGTATCTGCACCAAAGCCTCCGACATCTGTTCCTGCATAGGAAAATCCAGAAAGGCCAAGATTACAAAGCTGTGGAATTGCCATCTGCAAATGTGCCCAGATACTCTGATTGTCTCCCGTCCAAACAAGAGAATAACGCTGCGTTCCGGCATAGGCTGCACGTGTGATTATAAATGGTCTGCGGCCATCATATTTTAACCATCCATCCTTTGTTGCCATTGCCATACAGTGACCATAGATGTTATGTGCATCCTTATGAAGAATTGCTGTATCGTCCTCATCTGCAAATTGTACATCATCAGGCAGCGGACCTTTAAAGCTCGCCGGCTCGTTCATATCATTCCAAACACCGCGAACACCCATATCAATTAAAAATTTCTGCTTGTCTGCCCACCAGCTGCGCACCTTTGGATTAGTAAAGCTTGGGAAAACAGAATCACCTGGCCACACCTCGTTTACATAAAGCTCATTCTCTGCTGAGAATGCAAAATAGCCGTTCTTAATTCCTTCCTCATAAACACTGTAGCCATCTTCCTTTTTGACACCTGGATCGATGATCGTAACTGGCTTGTAACCCATCTCAGTCAGTTTCTGTAAGGTCTTTTTCGGATCCTTATAGTTCTTTTTGTTCCAAGTAAAGACCTTGAAGGAATCCATGTAGTCGATATCAAAATGAATGGAATCGCATGGAATGCGGCATTGACGCATCTTTTCTGCAACATCCATGATATCGTCCTCAGTAATATATCCCCAGCGTGACTGATGATATCCAAGCGTCCACTTCTGCGGAAGGGCGGTGCGTCCTGTCAGCCCTGTGTAGGCACCTACGATATCGCGCATCGTCTCGCCTGCGATAAAATAGTAGTCTAAATCGCCGCCGTCTGCTGCAAAATAATAGCTATCTGCATCTTCCTTTCCCATATCAAAATAGGACTTTGATGTATTGTCAAGAAAAATTCCATATGTAAAATGAGGACGCATTGAAATAAAGAACGGAACAGACTTATAAAGACTTGGGAAAAAGTCTGCATGCGTATCCGGAATATCGCTGTTCCACATTTCATAAGCATAGCCTCTTTTATCAAGAAAGCCTGTCTTATCGCCAAGTCCATAGATATGCTCCTTTGGATGAAGCATACGCACAACTTCAAATTTATGCGCTTCTTTTTCTTTTGGAAGAGAATGTCCCTCTTTTGCCAAAAGCTCTGCCTGCTCTTTTGTGATGGTCTGCGTATTCTCTGAGCGCACACTCTGCTCTGAAATCATTCGGCCATCTGGTGTCAGAAAATCAACCTGAAACTCATCTCTGACACGAACAAGAAGCTTCTTTGTTTTAATTGTAATAAACTCTTTTTGCTGACGCGCCTGAAAATCAACCTTCTTTGGTTCCTGCACAACTGCCCTTGATGGTCTGTGCTTTTCTTCCATCGAGCTATATACTCGTACAATGCGGTCTGTAATAAATGAAATTCTTCCCTCTTTATGTTCAAACTTTACCGTTACGCCTGTGGCATCTGGTTCAAATGACAAAAGCCTGCCAAACATAATGCTCCTCCTTCAACATTTTTGCATCACATGGATTGCTTTTTATTTTCTCAGTATAGCATAACTTTGCGAGCATGTACAGCAATTATAATGTCGGATTTTGACTACACACATAACTTTACTGTTACGATTCACAAAGCTATGTTACGAAAGCCATTCACCTTAGGGCTATGCCATAACTGACTTAACGATTACAAAAACATACCTCAATTTTGCTATTTCCTTTCTTGCTCCATTTTGTGTGCTATTATGGCATTACCCACTGAAAAATTAAATACATGAGTTTAAGAGGAGGAATTATGAGTTTAGTTGTACAAGATCTTTCAAAAAAATACGGAACGCGGACCGTTGTTGATCACTTAAGCTTTGAGATGAACCGTCCGGGTGTCTATGCACTTCTTGGAACAAATGGAGCCGGAAAAACGACTTCCATCCGCATGATGCTTGGCATGCTTTCACGCGACAGCGGAACTGTCACATGGAATGGAAAGCCGCTTGATATAAATACCTGCAATGTAGGATATCTTGCAGAGGAGCGCGGTTTGTATCCTAAATATACTATTATGGATCAGCTTATGTATTTTGCCGCCCTGCGCGGTGTATCAGCTTCTGAGGCAAAAAAGCGCATCCACTACTGGGCAGAGCGCTTTGATATTATTGAATATCTTTATCCGCAGGAATATGCTGATATTCAGGCAAAAAAGGCGCGCATGCATGAGGAAGCTTCACCAAAGAAAAAAGGCTTATTTGGAAGCAGCAATCAGCGAAAGAAGCGCATTGCGCCAAAGACAGCTGATCAGCTTTCAAAAGGAAATCAGCAAAAAATTCAGATGATTGCAGCTCTTATTTCTGACCCGGAGCTTCTTATTCTTGACGAGCCGCTTTCTGGTCTTGATCCTGTCAATACTGATTTGTTTAAGGATATCATTCACGAGCAGATCAATAAGGGCAAATATCTGATTATGTCTGACCATCAAATGTCCACCATTGAGGAGTTTTGTACTGACCTGACAATACTTGATCACAGTAAAACGATTCTTTCTGGTAACTTAAATACGATCAAGAAAAGTTATGGACGTGTTCACCTGTTTCTAAAGACAGAATCCGATATCACCTCATATATCCATGATGCCGGTATTTCGATTCTCTCTGAGTTAGCAGGCGAATATCATTTGAAGGTAACTGGTGAAGCGCAGGCAAATGCACTGCTTGGCACACTTATTCAGGCAGGAATCACAATCGTTACCTTTAATCTTCGCGAACCGTCTCTGCATGAGATCTTTGTAAGTAAGGTAGGTGAGGCACATGAAGAATAATGACAATCTTCGTGGACTGAAAAGCGTATATTCATTTACACTTAGTCAGACCATGAAAAGCAAATCAAATATTGTTTCTATGGTGATTTTATTTGTAATGACGCTTATTTCACTTCCGCTTCAAAACCTTACCGGAAATAGTGTTTCAATCAGCCCAATTCAAACAGCTTATGTGACAAATGAGAGTGGAACCGAACTTGATTTTGATGCATTGACGGCTCAAAATGCTGCTTTTTCATCTGTTTCATTTGAAACCGCTGAGTTTGACAAAACTTCCTATGCCGATCACTTAGGCGACGCTGATGTCTACGTTTATATCAGCGCACCAGATAAGAGCGGTGCCTGCACCGTAGAGAGCCATATCGCAGAAAACAGCTCCCTCAAAACAGAGGATCTGGAATCACTTCTGACCGCGATTTCCTCCCATATGACATCAGAGCGCTTTGCTTCACTTGGCCTGTCCGCACAAAATTCCTACGATGTGGACAGCATGAGCGCCGCTGACTACCTTGATCAGAAAAATGGCACAGAAAGTATTGGCTTTGATGCCAACTTTGCCATCCAGTACGGCTATTCGATCGTAGTTATGATCTTGTGTCTGCTTTCTGCAAGCTTTATCATTCGCTGCATCGTCACCGAAAAGGATTCCAAGCTGATTGAACTGCTGATGGTAAGCGTTTCCCCACTCGCACTTTTACTTGGAAAGATTCTGGCTGTCATGACCTATGTGTTAATCATGATCGCGATGATGGCAATCGGATTTGTTCTTTCCTATGAAATCAGTGTCGAGTATCTTCAGATGGCAAGTCTTAGCACCACACTTTCTCAGATGGGCATTGATCTCTCACAGCTGAATCTAAACTGGGGCACCATTGTAATTGCACTGATCTCACTGCTTCTCGCATTTGCGACCTATGCAGTTCTGTCCGGTCTGATCGGAACCTGCTGCAATACAATGGAACAGTCTGAGCCAGCGATCATGATTGTAACGCTCCTTATTATGGTTGGTTACATCGTATCCTGCTTCACACCGATTATCTCCAGCAACGCAGTTGCCGCAGCCGTGCTTTCCCTTTGCCCGGTCATCAGCGTATTCTGCGCACCTGTTTCGTATGTGTGCGGAAATATTTCACTGATTGTCCTGATTCTTTCTTGGGTTATTCAGGCAATCATTCTTGTTGCACTGAGCATATTCTGTGCAAAGGTATACCGCGATCTTTTGCTGTACCGCGGCAGCCACATGGGAATTTCTCAGCTGTTTCAAATTTTTAAAAATAGAAAAAAGGAGGGCGCTACATTATGAAATCCTTTTTGAACGGACTAAAGAAGGTCTTTGGCTTTACTGTGCGCCACCGCCTCACAAAGGGCTGGAAGACAGCGACACTTATTGTCATGCTGTTATGCTTTGCGCTCCCGCTCGGAATTATGTCTTTCTTGGAATTCACTCAAAAAAGTGACACACCAAGCGCCGTCATTTCCGACGTATATACAGCTGACCTAACCGATGGAAATGCATTCGACTTTTCCGTTTTCAATATGATTGCAAAATCATCCGGCAACGAAACCTTCGCTTCCATTTCCTATCACAGCTTTGACACCGACGAGGATGCACTCGCCGCTGCCGAAACTGATACTGGCAATGCACTGGTTGTCGTTGTCACCTCCGACGAGGATGGCTTTCACACAAGCGTAATCCTGCCAGAAGCATCTGCCCTCTCCATGGACGATGCCGATGACTACAGCGACTTTTTAAGTCAGATGTTCTCCGTCTTTGCCGTAGCCAAATCAGGTGCATCGATCAGCGATCTCACGGCTCTGGGCGGCATCAGCTATAAATATTCCTATTATGAGAGCCAGAACGGCACAGACACACTTGTAAGTGGCGATGATGCCAACTCCGAGCAGAATGCAGATGCTACCGTTAAAAATGTCTTAGGTTACATGCTTCCATATGTAAACATCATGCTTCTGTATTTCTTGATCCTGTTCTACGGTCAGGGCACCGCAAACTGTGTTGTACTAGAAAAATCCTCTAAGCTTATGGATACGATGCTTGTATCTGTAAAGCCAGAGGCAATGGTCATCGGAAAAGTACTTGCACAGGCATTTACCTGTGTCATTCAAATTGCACTGTGGGTAATCGGACTGTGGGGCGGCTTTGCAGCCGGTATCTGGGCAGTAAAAACAATCAATCCAGATACCACCATGCCGCTCATCCAGATGTTTGGTCATATGGGACTGCTCTCAAGCATCTTTACACCGGTCAACATCCTATTTTTCTTACTCTACTTAGCAGCTGGCCTGCTTCTCTACCTTGCAATCGCCTCAATTGGCGGTGCAATCGCTTCCAAGCAGGAAGACCTAAGCATGACAAACGGTATCTTCGTTATTGTCCTGCTGCTTAGCTTCTTTGCAACACTCGGTACGGGCAGCTTCTCCGGAAACTTTGATTCGATTGGTTCTGTCGGCATCCTCGACTGGATTCCATTTACATCAATCCTTGTTTCACCAAGCCACCTACTTCTTGGCTCCATTTCCATTGCCAAGGCCTGCGGTTCACTCGTAATCGTGGTTATTACCGCCCTTCTTGGCATGGCACTTGCCGGACGTATCTACAAGGCGATGTCCATGTATAAAGGTAATATCCCAAACGCGAAGCAATTATTCGCTATGATTTTCTCGAAGTAAAAATTATAAAAAAATCCCCCGCCTGGCACATCCATGCCAGTGGTATGCTCCCCGTCAAGAGGACAATAAAAAATAATAAATTTTTGTATCGTCAGCCATGCTATGGCTGGCGATATT
>ENA-USUG01000864-USUG01000864.1-human-gut-metagenome-genome-assembly--contig:-NODE-864-length-52563-cov-9.241683_pt1 | contig 52563 bp, 44 predicted proteins | sample MGYA00250059_ERZ773394 | MGnify/ENA primary metagenome ERZ773394 (study PRJEB29103, sample SAMN06111957) | human gut metagenome | biome: human gut; feature: ankylosing spondylitis patient; material... | reverse complement strand
CTGGCGCCCGTCCTGCGGAGCGACCTGCTGTAATCTGCGGCGAGCCCCCAAGACGCTTTCCGGAAGGCAAATGCCGGAGCCGTCTCATATACTGCCTCTGAGGGGAGGGAGATATATGGGTGAAATAATTGCCGGGATTCTGGCGGCAGTGCTGGCGGCATTCGGCTTTTACAGCCTTTTGCGCACGGTCGGGGAGCTTTTGCGCCCGCCGTGCCCCGTGACAACGGCGGTGCTGATCCGAACGCGGCAGGAGCTTGCCGACCTGGATCTGTTTCTGGACGAGGCGCGGCACGGCGCCCGCCGCCGCGGGTATATGCCGCAGGTGCTGATAGACAGGCGGCTGTTGGTCGGTATGCCGGGGGAGCTGTGCCCGGACAGTGCGACACTGGCGGTGCTGGAGCGCTTCGGCGCGGACTGGTACGCGGTGGATCTGCCCGCACCGGGCGGTCAAAAAATATGAACGGACAAAGGAGGGATGGGACTATGCAGGAGGAAAGGAACGGCATGCCGGGAACCGATGACACGGGCGGGGACACGGGGGATTCCCTGCGCGGAACGGTGGAGCGCGTCATCTATACCAACGGGGATACCGGGTACACGGTATGCGACTTCGGGCTGGAGGACGGCGACGTGGTGACGGTATACGGCACCATGCCCTACATCGGCAACGGAGACGAGCTGACTGTGTGGGGCGGCTGGACGCACAGCCCGCGCTACGGGCGTCAGTTCCGGGTGGATCAGTATGAGCGCTCCCTGCCTGCCGACAGCAACGCTATCCTGCGCTATCTCTCCTCCCGGACGGTCAAGGGCGTCGGACCGGCACTGGCAAAGCGGATGGTGGACACATTCGGCGATGAAACACTGGAGGTAATGGAGAACCACCCGGACTGGCTGGTTCAGGTTCAGGGAATTTCCCGGAAAAAGGCAAATGAAATATCCGAGGATTTCCGCGCCAAGGCGGGCATACGAGCCGCCATGCTGTTCTTCCGGGAGTATTTCGGCGCGGCGCTGACCGTGCGCATCTACAAGAAGTTCGGCTCCGGCGCGATGGATATTGCCAAGAGCAACCCGTACCGTCTGTGCGACGAGGTGGAGGGCATCGGGTTCGAGAAGGCGGATCGCTTTGCTTCCTCGCTGGGCGTTGACCCGGAGAGCGGGGAACGCTTGATGAGCGGCGTGGCGTATATTCTGTCCTCCAACGCGGCGCAGAACGGGCACGTCTGCCTGCCGCGTGACAAGCTGGTGCCGGCGGCGGCACAGCTCCTGCGTACCGATGCGGAGAAGATTGACCGCGCGGTCGCGGCGCAGCTGAAGGCGGGGAAACTGGTTTGCCGCCGCTTTTCCGGAGTGGATTACCTGTATACGGCGGCGGACGACCGCACCGAGCAGTACATAGCAGACAAGCTGAGGCTGCTGGACAGACTGTGCCCGGCGGTGGACGGCGGCGATGTGCAGTCATTCATCCGGCGGGAGGAGCAGGAGGTCGGGATGTCCTATGCCACGGGGCAGAAAAAGGCGATTTTTGACGCGCTTTGCCACGGGGTTATGATTCTGACCGGAGGTCCCGGAACGGGCAAGACAACGGTCGTACACGCGCTGATCCGGATATTCGATTCCATGGGGATGAAGATTGCGCTGGCGGCGCCCACCGGCAGAGCGGCAAAGCGGCTGTCCGAGTCCACTGCCTGCGAGGCGAAGACCATTCACCGTCTGCTGGAGATGAGCTTTGACGAGGATGGCGGGCGTGGTGGCTTCCGCCGCAACGAGCAGGATCTGCTGGAGGAGGAGGTCATCATCATTGACGAGGCATCCATGGTGGACAGTATGCTGATGGCGGCACTCCTGCGGGCAGTCAAGCCGGGAGCGCGACTGATCCTGATCGGCGATGCGGATCAGCTGCCCAGTGTCGGCGCGGGGCGTGTGCTGAACGACCTGATAGACAGCGGCAGTTTTGCGACCGTGCGGTTGGAGGAGATATTCCGGCAGTCGCAGGCATCGCTGATCGTGACCAATGCCCACGCCATCAACCGCGGCGAGATGCCGGTTCTGACAGACCGGCGGAACGATTTCTTCTTTTTGCCCCGGCGTACCGACGCGGAAATATCTGCCACCATTGTAGAGCTGTACAAAACGCGCCTGCCGCGCACTTACGGGCAGCTGACCGAGAACGGTATCCAGATCATCACGCCTTCCCGGCGCGGGGAGGCGGGCACTGAGCATCTCAACCGGCTGTTGCAGGCGGCGCTGAACCCTGCCGAGAGGGGCAGGGCAGAGATGAGCTTCCGGGACAAGCTGTTTCGCGTGGGTGACCGCGTCATGCAGACCCGGAACAACTATGATGTGCTTTGGGAGGACGATGAAACGGATGAAGCCGCCGTGCCGGAGCCGGAGGATATGTCCCCGGGACGCGGCCGTGCCAGACCGCCGCAGGTTGCCGGGCGTGAGTGGGACGAGGAGCCGGACTCCGAGCGCGGCGGTGTTTTCAACGGGGACATCGGCGTTATCGTGGATATTGACGTGCCGGAGCGCACCATGCGCGTGCGGTTCGACGACAGGGTGGCAATCTATATGTCGGATATGCTGGACGATCTGGAGCACGCATGGGCGGTGACGGTTCACAAGAGCCAGGGGAGCGAGTATCCCTTTGTCATCATGCCGATGTACAGTGCCTCGACCTTGCTTCTGACGCGGAATCTGCTGTATACGGCAGTGACTCGTGCCCAGCGCATGGTGATTCTGGTCGGGCGCGAGTCTGTGATCCGGACGATGGTGGAGAATAACCGCCAGTCCATGCGCTATACGGGGCTGAGCCACCGCCTGCAGGCGGCGGACGCGGCGGAGTGATATGCGGGGCGCGGTATCGGCGGTCGGCGATGTGCTGACCGACTTGTTCTTCCCGCCGCGCTGTGCGGGATGCGGCGCGCTCCTGCCGCCCTTCCGGCGCCTGCACGGCGGAGTCGTTCCGGCACTTTGCGCGGATTGCCTCCCTCAGTGGGAGAAGGCGCGGGCGCAGGTACCGGACGGGGGGCAGGCGGGGGCGGTTTGGCTTGTCCCGTACTGCCCGGAGGAGCCGGAATGTGTTCCGCAGCAAGTGATTTTCCGGCTCAAGCACCGGGATGACAGAAGGCTGACGGAGTGGCTGTCGGCGGCGTTGGCGGAGCCGGTTCGCCGGACACTGGAGTCGGCAGGCACGGATGTGCGGACTGCGGTATGCCTGTACCCGCCCCGGCGCCGCGCAGCTGTCCGGAAGGACGGATTTGACCAGGCACAGCGGCTGGCTTGCGGGTTGGCGGACTGTCTGGGCGTCACGTGCCTGCCCGCCGTGCGGCGTGTATCGGATGGCGCGGGGGCGCAGAAGACCTTGGACGCTGCCGGACGCCGTGCGAGTGCCGCGTCCGCATATGTGCTGGAGGAGCGGCTTGCCCCGCGCCTGTCCGGACGTGTTGCCGTGCTGACGGATGACCTGTTCACCACGGGTGCGACGTTGTTCCGCCTCGCCGCGCTTGCCCGTTCTGCCGGTGCGTCCGGCGTTCTGCTTGCCACGGTGGCAAGGACGCGGGAACGGCACGACTGCACCGACTGATGCGGGGGCATGACGGGTGCTCGACAGTTGACCAATTTTTGAAAAAAACAGAGCCGGAACCTTGTACAGAACCGGGAATCTCTTGCCGTGACACAGCTTTCTCTTGACAAAGCAGAGCGTTTGGAGTATAATGACGGTGCAAATCTGAAGAGTAAGGATACGGGCGTACAGTGCCGACGGGACGGGGAGTTGTCCGCCGGACGAAAGCCGCAAGGGGGGACCCCGCGGCTGCGGTCCGCATCCTGCATCCCGCTTCATCTGGCTGAAATCATGAGGTTCTTTTGCGCGCGGCGCGTATGCCTCCTTTCCTGCCAAATGGCTGTGGGGAAGGAGGTATTTTTATATGACAAACCAAAGAAGCTTTTCCCTGATCCGGCGTCACACTACGGTGCGCCTGACGACAGACGCCGTCCTGATCGCCGTGTACGTGGCGCTTGCCTCGTTCGTTTCCATCAATCTCCCCATTGCTCAGTTCTCCCTGTCCTCCCTGCCGATCCTGCTGTGTGTGTTTGCGCTCGGTGTGCCGGATGCCGTTGCGGTCGCTCTGTGCGGCTCGTTTATCGAACAGGTGCTGTACGGTCTTTCCCCGACAGCGCCGCTGTGGATGGCGGCGCCTGTGGCGATGGCACTGACCGCCGGTGGGCTTGCCGCGCTGTTCCGCCGTCTGTCCGGCAGGGAGCTTCCCGTGTGGCAGACCATCGTGACGGTGGTCGTGGCTGAATTGGTCATGACGCTGGTCAACACCGGAATGCTGTATCTGGACGCGCACATTATGCAGTACTCCGTCAAGGCGATTGGGGTTGTGCTCCCGATCCGACTGGGCAACGGCGCCGCCCGGACGGTCTGCACCGCCATTCTGACGCCGGGCATTCTGACGCCCCTGCGCCTGATTACGGATAAACGCCGCGCCGACAGCCACAACGGGACGCGGGGTGAGTCCGTATGACACCTGAGATCCGCACCGCCGCCGATGCGATAGCATATATCCACTCCAACACATGGACGCGGCACGCACCGGGGCTGGAGCGGATGCGGGAGCTTTGCCGGCGGCTGGGCGACCCGCAGAAGTCGCTTCGCTTCCTGCATGTGGCAGGCACCAACGGAAAAGGGTCGGTCTGCGCCATGCTGGATGCGGTATTGCGCACGGCGGGCTACCGTGTGGGACTGTTCACCTCACCCTATCTTGTTTCGTTCAACGAGCGCATCCGCCTGAACGGACAGCCGATCCCGGACGCGGAGCTGGCGGAAATTACGGCACGCATCCGCCCCATTGCCGACAGCATGACCGATGTGCCCACCGAGTTTGAGTTGATAACCGCCATCGGGCTTGCCTTTTTCGCCCGCCACGCCTGCGATTTCGTGGTGTTCGAGGTCGGCATGGGCGGGCGGCTGGACTCTACCAATATCCTCGCGCCGGAGGAAGTCGCCGTATCGGTCATCACCGGCATTGCCATGGATCATACTGCCTATCTGGGAGACACGCCGGAAAAGATAGCCGCCGAGAAGGCGGGCATCATCAAGCCCGGCGTTCCGGTTGTGTTCGGCGGGACGCACGAGCCGTTGACGCCTGCCGGCGTCGTGCCGGAGATCCGCGCGGATCGTGTTGTGGATCCGGTATCCTGCGGACAGGTTATCCGGGCGCAGGCGGAGCTGGTGGGCGCTCCCTACATCCCGGTTCCTGCCGGACTTCTGCACGTAACGCACACCGGGCTGGACGGCTCGGACTTTGATTTCGGTCAACGGCGCGGACTGCACATCCCCCTGCCGGGGCTGTACCAGCCGTTCAACGCCGCGACTGCCCTGTGTGCGCTGGATGTTCTCCGGGAGCGCGGCACCTGCATCCCGGAGGCCGCGATCCGATCCGGGCTTGCCGGCGTCAGCTGGGCGGGGCGCTTTGAGGTGCTGTACCGCGATCCGGACGATCCGCGCGTCGTGGTGGTGGCGGACGGCGGGCATAACCCGGAGGGCGTTGCGGCTGCCGCCGCCAGTGCCGCCGCCTGCTTCGGAGGGGAGCGGATCAACCTTGTGACCGGCGTGATGGCAGACAAGGACTATACCACCATGGCACACAGCCTTGCCGTCGTGGCGCGCCGCGTGTTCACGGTCACGCCGGATAACAGCCGCGCCCTGTCCGGAGATGCCTATGCCGCCCTGTACCGGGCGCAGGGCATTCCGGTTCATGACTTCCCATCGGTTGCCGCCGCTTTTTCCGCCGCGCTTGCCGACTGCCGCCGTGTAGGTGTCCCGCTGCTTTGCCTTGGTTCTTTGTATATGTACCGGGACGTGCTGGCGGCGGTGGAACAACTGTGAAGCCGCGACAGCCGGGAACGCAATACGCCTATCAACCTGCGGTTAAAAAGAAAACCGCAGGTTGATTTTATGTGCCGTGAAAACCGGCTGTCCGACCTGCGGCACCACGGGCATATGTAAACAAATCATGAATAATCGAATTTCCACAAAAAGCCGGTTGACAATCCGGGGGATTTATGGTACAATTATCGAAATACATGAGGAAAGGAGAACATGGTTTACCATTATGGACGGGGACAGTACGTCTCACTGTTGTGAGAAGCCTCCTTTATGCCGTTATGTGCGCTTGAAGTGGTGTGAGCGCGACAGCAGCCTGTTTCTGCGTGAGCAGATGACGGGTTCTGTCGGTGTGCGACATTGCCTCAGGCTTTTTCTTATACTTTGCCCGCAGGCAGCATAGGATGAACAATACACGTAACGATAATGCATCGGACACAGAGTCCGGGAGGAGAGACATACAGTCATGAAAAGCAATATTTTCCTGATGATACTCCTGCAGATACTGCTCATCGCGCTGAACGCCGTGTTCGCCGCAGCAGAGATTGCAGTGCTGAGTGTCAACGAAAACAAACTCAATAAGCTGGCAGAGGATGGGAACCGGCGTGCCCGCCGCCTGCTGAAGCTGACGAAACAGCCCGCGAAGTTTCTGGCGACCATTCAGGTAGCTATCACGCTGGCGGGATTCCTGGGAAGCGCCTTTGCCGCCGACAACTTCGCGGGTCCCATCGTAAACGCGCTGATGAAGAAGGGCGCGGATGCCTACGTATCCGAGTCCACGATGAACACAATCGCAGTCGTAGTGATTACGCTGATCCTGTCCTACGTCACGCTGATTTTCGGCGAGCTGGTGCCGAAGCGGGTTGCCATGCGCAAGTCCGAATCGCTGGCGCTGGGCATATCGGGAATGCTTCGGGCGGTCGGTACGCTGTTTGCCCCGCTGGTCTGGCTGCTGACCAAATCCACGAACGGCGTACTGCGCCTGATGGGCATTGACCCCACGCAGGCGGATGAGCAGACAAGCGAGGAGGACATCCGCCTGATGGTGGATGCCAGTGCCGAAACCGGCGCCATTGACCGCGAGGAGCAGAGCATCATTCAGAATGTGTTTGAATTTGACGATCTGACCGCCGGGGAGATCGCCGTACACCGTACCGAGGTCACGATTCTGTGGATCGAGGACGATATGCAGGCGTGGGACGAAACCATTCACAAGGGGCGCTTTACCTTCTATCCCGTGTGCGGCGAGTCCAAGGATAACGTCATCGGCGTGCTGAATGCCAAGGACTACTACCGCCTGGACAGCAAGGACCGGGAGACGGTCATGGCAGAGGCGGTAAGACCTGCGTACCTGGTGCCGGAGGGCGTCAAGGCGGACGTCCTGTTCCGCAATATGCGCACAACGCGCAATAAGTTTGCCGTTGTGCTGGATGAATACGGCGGCATGGCGGGTATCGTGACGATCACAGACCTGATCGAGCGGCTGGTAGGCGACCTGACCAACGCCGACGACAGCACGCCGCCCGCGCCGGCGGACATTGTCAAGCGGGAGGACGGCGACTGGGAAGTGCGCGGCACCGCAGATCTGAGCGAGGTGCAGCAGGAGTTGGATGTGGAACTGCCCACGGAGGACTGCGATACCTTCGGCGGACTGGTCTTTGCCGAGCTGGGAACCATTCCGGAGGACGGCACGACCTGCGATATCACCATCGGACGGCTGGAAATCCACGTACAGAGTGTCGCGGATCACCAGATGGAGGTTGCGCTTGTCCATGTCCTGCCCAAGGAGAATACGGGCGATGATGACGACGACGAGGATGAGGACGACGCGGAAAAGGACAGCGAAAAGGGCAGGGAGCGGAAGGAAAAGGACAAAGACAAAGAGAAGGAAAAGGATAGAGAAAAGTCCGCCGCCGCGGAAAAGCCGTAACATAATGCCTGCCGATAAAAATCTGTATGCACCAATCCGAAAAACGCGCAAATCAAACAAAACTGCCGCCGGTCGCATTGCGACCGGCGGCAGTTGCTTGCAGGTGTCATGTCACGCGCGGAGCGTCTGCTCCAACGCGGTGATGGCGGCGGAGGTTTCCGCCTCCGAGAGGAAGGAGTAGAATACATAGGTGCCGCAGACCTTGACCTGCGCCTGCTCCAGCTTGGGCAGCTCGCCGGGGTTATAGGAAGTCAGCAGGTCGCGCAGACGCAGTTTTTCTGCTTCAACAAAGGAGGTGACGGCATCGGCAACACCGCTCACATCGCTCTTGTTGATGACGTGGAAAACGCCGATCTGGTCAATGTTGGTCTCCTCATCGTCCGACAGCAGGATGATATGGTCGTAGCACTTTTCGGTCAGATCGCGGTAGTTCGCGCCGAACCGGGACTCCGAAATATAATCCGCGTCCGCACCGTGATACCGTCCGCTCAGCACCTCCAGCAGTTTGTCGGCTACCTTATCGGTAGACAGCGTGGTAGTGTAGGAATCCTGCCCACAGCCGGACAGCACCAGAGTAAGCGCCAGCGTGAGCGCAAGCAGGCAAGGAAAAATCTTTTTCACAGGAAACCCTCCTTAAGCGGTGTAGGCGTGGGTGCGGATATAGGACAGGATGAGACGGTACGCCTCGGTGTTCAGATGGATGCCGTCCTCGCTGATGCAAAGTGAGTCGCGGAGGCAGTTGTTCCCGTCCTTCAGCACCGACTGCGTGTCCAGATACCGGCAGTTGTTCTCGGCGGCGACCGCCTTGACCCAACCGTTGGCGCGGTCGATCTTTTCATTGGACAGAACCTTACAGCCCGCCGTGACCGGGAAGATGGACTGCAACAGAATGACCGTATTGGGTGATGCTTCCTGAATGGCGCGAACCAGCTTGGTGTAGTATGCCTTGAAATCTGTCTCCACGAGGTAGGAAACGCCGTAATCGGTTCCCAGCGTGATAACAAGGATCTCCGGCTTCAGTTCGGCGGCTGCCTCCGCGATGGTTACATACCTGTCCGTGCCGGGCAGGTTGATCTTGTCGGAAGTGATGGGCGAATCCAGATTGAGCATATTATCCTTGGTGCGCCAGACCTGCTTCGTGTTCTGCCCGTCGGTCAGCACGCCGCGGCTGACAAGATGCGCGGTGAGGGAATCGCCGAGAAAGGTAAGCTTGTCCTGATACGCCTGCCCGGCGTCTGCGGTCTCGGGCAGCGTCACGCTGTCCGGGACGGGCGAGGGGGACAGGGCAGAGGTGTCGGATTGGCTTCCGCTTTCGGTGCTGTCCGAGCCTGCACAGCCGCCGGAACAGCCGGTCGAAATCGCCGCGATGATGGCAAATACAATGCACAGCAGTGCCAGCGCGGCACACGCATAGCGCAGGACGCGGCTGACGGTATCAAGCATTTCATTGGAACGTGTATTCATGAGGCAACCTCCGATAATAGTATAAAAAGTATAGGCGGGAAACCGCCGGAATATCCGTAAGCGGGGCATTATAGGCACTCCTTATTCGCCGTGCGGTGAATTTTCCGAGGCACCCTGATCCCGCTCCCGCAATTCATTGATCCCGTTTGCCGAACTGCGAATGGTAGGGTTGTTCGTTGACTGTCCGGCTGTCCCGTCGGTGAGCCACGGCGGCGAGGATTGCCGCACCGATGGCGTAGACCAGAACGGAAAGGAACAGGAACAGCAGGGTGGTGCCCGCGGTAGGCTTCTGCTCGATCTGCACCGGCAGATAGACGAAAACGTAGGCGCTGCCCAATGTCAGCAGGGCATGGGATACGGTGCGGGCGGCACGCGAGAGTGAGCTGTGCCGGATACGCGCCGCGCAGGCAAAGCACAGCGACAGCGGCAGGAACAGCAACAGCCGCAGCGGCGACGGCGCCCTGTCCAGGATAGCATAAATCAGCAACATAAGGGTGCTGAGCACGGTGAACCACGCGCAGGCGTGCAGGGCCAATGCCCGGCAGGCGGCAGGCGGGAATGCCGGAGAGCCCGGCTCGGACGATTGTTTGCGGTTCATACGGAAAGCCTTTCGGTCAGGGGAGTGCCGATCATCCGGCACGGTCTGGCGCCGGACGGATCGGGGTTCCTTAGTGTGGGCATGTCCCGGAAAAATCCGCCACGTGGCGGATCCCGGCGATGCCCTGTGAGCAAGCTCTTCCATTATAATGCATCCGCACGGAAAAAGCAAGAAGTATTTGTGAATTTTTCCGGGAAGTATTCGACTGTATGCAACAACGGGATCCGGTTGCGCCGGGGACTGCTCCGAAAGCGGCAGACGCCGTCAGCCTCCGCCTGCTCTTTCCGCGAAAAGGGACGTTCGTTCACGAAATATTAAAAAATATGTGGTACAATACGAGGGATCGTAAGACAGACCATCACGGCGGAAAGAGGATGTACAGAATGGGAACCAACCAGAAAAAAACACCGGAGGGCGAACCGATCCCTGCGGGGACGCGGGCGGAAAGCTCCCTCCCGCCGGTTCTGCTTCCCGGCATTCACTCTCCCGCCGACCTCAAGGCGCTTCCGGAGGACAAAATGCCGGAGCTGTGCAGGGAAATCCGCGGCGAACTGCTGCGTACCGTTACCAGAACCGGGGGGCACCTCGCCTCCAATCTCGGCGTGGTGGAGCTGTCCGTGGCGATGCACCGGGTGTTCGACTGCCCGCGTGACCACTTCATTTTCGATGTCGGACACCAGAGCTACGTTCACAAGATGCTGACGGGGCGCTACGAACGGATGCAGACACTGCGTCAGGGAGGCGGTATATCCGGCTTCACCAAACGCACGGAGAGCGAGTATGACTGCTTCGGCGCGGGGCACAGCTCCACGTCCCTGTCGGCGGCGCTGGGCTTTGCGCAGGCGGATCGGATGATGGGCTCGGATGCCTGGACGGTGGCAGTCGTGGGTGACGGTGCCTTTACAGGCGGCATGATCCACGAGGCACTCAACAACGTGAGTCCCGGACTGCGTCTTGTCATCATCATCAACGAGAATGAAATGTCCATATCCAAGAACATCGGACGTTTCGCCATGCATATGGCGCGCCTGCGGCAGAAGGAGGGCTACTTCCGCACCAAGCGCCGCACCACGCATTTCATCAAGAAGATCCCGCTCATCGGAGACGGGCTTTTCCGCGCCATTCGCCGGGTCAAGAAATCCTTCAAGAATGCCATGTACGGCAGTAATTACTTTGAGGATATGGGGCTCTACTATCTGGGACCTGCCGACGGCAACGACTACCGTGCAGTGGTCAACCTGTTGCAGGCGGCGCGCGATACGGGCGACAGCGTGGTCATTCACCTCAAAACCCGGAAAGGGAAGGGATACCCGCCTGCCGAGCGCGATCCGGGCGCTTTTCACGGGATGCCGCCCGCCTCTGCCGGAGCGCCGAACCCCGGCGCCGCAGTGCCGGATAATTTTTCCCGGCATCTCGGTCAGATTCTGATACAGGAATCGGTACGTGACGATCGCATCTGTGCCATCACCGCCGCGATGAGCGAGGGGACGGGACTGGAGGCATTCCGTGCGGCGCGCCCCGACCGGTTCTTTGACGTCGGCATCGCGGAGGAGCACGCGCTGACCTTCGCGGCGGGGCTTGCGGCGGACGGATTCCATCCGGTAGCCGCCATCTACTCTACCTTCCTGCAGCGCGGCTACGACCAGATCGTACATGACATTGCCCTCCAGCGCCTGCCTGTCGTTCTCTGCATCGACCGCGCAGGGCTGAGTCAGGGTGACGGGGCAACGCATCACGGCATCTTTGACGTGTCCTTCCTGTCCGCTATCCCGAACATGACGCTGTATGCGCCGGCTACCTTTGCCGGACTGGAAGTCGCTTTCCGGATGGCAATCGCCTCCGGAGTGCCGAGCGCCATCCGCTACCCCAATCGCCCGGAGGACGCGCGCGTCCGGTCGGTATTCTACCCCGACGGGACGCCGCAAACGGTTGGCGTGCGTGCCGATTACGCGCCCGGTGAACGACCGGACGCCGTGATTCTGTGCCACGGCGCCATGGCAACCGAAGCCCTGACCGCAAAGGATCTGCTGGCGGCGGAAGGCGTCCGGGTCGGCATCCTGCTGTGCGAGTACCTCAAGCCGTACGACAGACTGGCGGGGGAGGTCACCGCCTGCCTGCCGCCTGATGTGCCGATTCTGTTTGCGGAGGAGGAGATCCGCGCCGGCGGCTTCGGCATGATGCTGGCGGATGCACTGTGCCGCCGCGGCGAGCTGAAGGATCGCCGCTTTGATATTCTCGCGGTGGATGACAGCTTTGTGCTCCAGTTTGTTCCGGAGCCTGTCCGCCGCACGGCAGGCGTGGACGCGGTCGGCATTGCCGCCCGCGTGCGGAAGCTGCTGCACTGACCGGACATCCCTGCCATACAGACTGCCCGCCGGGCTGTCACAGACGTGACAACCCGGCGGGCATTTTCTGCCTGCGTGTGATGCCGACCTGTCGGATCAACAGGTGCCGTGCATGGCGCGGGATGTTCTCAGACCTTTTCCGCCTGCTCGAACCCGTCCGTGTTGTTCACGAACACAGGCAGCAGCCGGACAGAAAAGTCAAAATGCTTTTCCGCGAGCCGGAACCGCGGGTTCAGCTCGGGACCGCAGGAATTGGAACCGATGCCGCTCTGCCGCATATCCAGATTGATGCAGGTCTCCTCCATCGGGACAAGCTCGTAGTCGTGCGCCGTGGCGGTCAGCTGAGCCGGGGTGAAGTGCGCGCAGTTGAAGGAGAAGGGCTTGCCGGCGGCAACAGCCATCAGCCCCTGCCCGGCGGCATTTGCCACCGTCATCCAGGTCGTGTCGGTGTGCGCCATGTTTTCCTGCGGACGGACGTAATGCTCAAAATGCCCGGTCACCGTCGATTCAAACAGCCCCTGCCGGGAGGCGTGGCGCTTGTCGGCGTAGCTTTCCACGGGACCGCGCCCGAAGTAACGCAGGTACTCGTTGCCGCCGGGCATCAGGAACTCCACACCGAAGCGCGGCAGGAAGGGAAGATCCTCCCGGACATCCACGTCCCAGTGCAGAATCACACCGCCCTCGGCAAGGAAGGTGTAGGTCACGGTGGCGTGCAGGATCGGGCACTGCGGCGCGGCACCCAGCGACAGGTGCGCCGTGACGGTAACCGAGCGGTCGCAGGACGGATCAGCCGAGGCGGTCAGAGCGCAGTCGTAGCACTTGACCGTGGCGCGGTCATAGCCGGCGTTCTGCCACTGCCAGCGGATGTTGCGGTCGTTGTCGGTCGGGGCACGCCAGACCGTCGGGCGGACGGGGGCTGCCAGCAGCTCGTGTCCCTCGTGCCGCATGGAGGTAATCAGCCCGCAGGTGCGGCAGACACGGTATTCCGTATCGGCTGTCCGCACGGTCACGGCGTCGGCTGTTTCCTCGGCGGCAATGGTCGCAAAGGGAGACATCGCGTCGCGCAGGGACTGCTTTTCCCCGGCGGGAAGATCCAGCCTGATCTGCGTAAAGCCGACCTCGTATCCGATGGGCGCCCACGGCGTCGGCAGGTTCTGCCGGGCGGTCAGCGTCAGGTATACGTCTCCTGCGGCGGGGATTGCGTCGGTCGGTACGGTCAGCCGTGCAGTTTCCTGCGGCTCGACAGGCAGGCAGGCGCGTCCGCAGGCAAAGACCGTACCGTCCTGCTCCAGCGTCCAGTCAAAGTCCAGATCCGACAGATCGGTGAAGTAGCGCAGGTTGCGAATGACTGCCTCGCCGCTCACCCGGTCGAAGGACTCCAGCCGGAAGGGCTTGATGACCTGCTTGTATTCCATCAGTCCCGTGTGGGGGCGGCGATCCGGATAGACCAGTCCGTCCACGCAGAAATTGCCGTCGTGCGGCACCTCACCGAAGTCGCCGCCGTAGGTGTAGTGCGGGTCGGACAGGGGTGCTTTGCCGGTTGCCACCGAGTGGTCGATGAACTCCCAGACGCAACCGCCCATGAGGTTGTCGTGCGAATAGATCAGATCCCAGTAGTCCTTAAGGCATCCGGGACCGTTGCCCATGGCGTGCGAGTATTCACACAGGAACAGGGGCTTGTCAAACACCGTCCGGTCGAGATAGGTTGCCTTGATCTCCTCCGGCGAGGGGTACATTCTGCTTTCGACATCAATATGCGGACTCCGCAGGGCACCGCCGATCTCCCCGTCGGATTTTCCCTTCATGTCGCCGTGCAACCGGTCGGCATTCCGGCGGGATATGTCCTCGCAGTGGACGAGATTGTGCCGGTTGCGGCTGTGCAGATACTCCGCCATTTTGTTCTGGTTGCACCCGATACCGGACTCGTTGCCCAGCGACCACATCAGCACCGCGGCATGGTTCTTGTCCCGCTCATACATCCGCCGGACGCGATCCAGGTAGGCATCCTCCCATTCCGGATCATCGGTCAGCCGATCCCAGTTGCCGATGGATGCCATGCCGTGGCACTCCAGGTCGGTCTCGTCAATGAGGTAGAAGCCGAGCTCATCGCACAGACCGGGGAAGCGGGGATCGTTCGGGTAGTGACTGGTGCGGACGGCATTGACATTGTGCTGTTTCATGATGGTCAGGTCGCGGATCATGTGATCCAGCGGCGTTGCGGAGCCGAGCAGGGGGTGGCTGTCGTGGCGGTTGACGCCCTTGATTTTGATGGCGCACCCGTTGAAATACAGCACGCCGTCCCGGATGCGGATGTCCCGGAAGCCCAGCTTCTGCACGATGTACTCACTGCCGCAGTGCAGGATCAGCGTGTACAGCAACGGCTCCTCGTCGCTCCACAGCTCCGGCGCGTCAACGAGGAAGTCAAAGGTTCCCTCGCCGTCGATCTCCAGTGAGCCGGATTCGATCTGCATCCCGTTGGGACGGAGCAGGCGGTATTCTACCAATGCGCGCCCATTCAGCCGTACCGTAGTGGGGCAGGCGCCGCGGGCATAGTTTTCCGAAAGTGCGGGATGCGCCTCAAAATCCAGAATGTGAACCGGATCGCGGAACAGGAGGTACACCTCCCGGAAAATGCCCGACCAGCGGAACTTGTCCTGATCCTCCAGATAGGTGCCGTCGCACCACTTGAGCACCAGCACCTGAATGAGGTTTTCTCCCTCGTGCAGGTATGCGGAAAGGTCAAATTCACTGGTCATGTGGCTGACCTGGCTGTACCCCACGAACCGGCGGTTGACAAACAGGTAGAAGCAGGAGTCCACGCCTTCAAAATTGAGGTAGACGGTCTTGCTCAGCCGGGCGGCGGGCAGGGTGACGGTGCGGCTGTACAGTCCGCAGGGGTTGGCGTCCGGCACAAAGGGGGGATCCACCGTCACGGGATACAGCACATTGACATACTGCGGCGTGTCGTAATCCCGATCCAGGTAGGTCTGCCAGGAGCGCGGCACCTCGATTCTGTCGGTTCGTCCGGGGACAAAGCCCGGGGCGGTAATATCGGGCACGTCGCGCAGGGAGGGGTAAAAGGTAAAGTCCCAGTCCCCGCACAGGGTCAGAAAGTCGTGGCTGGCGGCACGGTTTCCGCCCAGCGCCGCCGTCTCGCTGTGAAAGGGGACAAAGTACGCGCGGGGGGCTTCGCACCCGATGTGCAGGGTGTGGGGGTTCTGGTGATAGTTGACTTTATGGATGAAGTCGAACATACTTGTTTTGCATCCTTTCGTTATGTCGGTAGGGCACGCGTCTATGCGCTTATATGATACCATAGCTGCGTGCCGCTGTCAAGGGCTGTCTTTCATTTGTTGCTGTAGTGGGGATTCCTTTTCCGGTGCCGGTTGCCTCGCTCTCAAAAGACATCGGAACGGCAAGCCATATTTGACATAAGCCGGCGGGTATGGTATACTGTAAGAGCATTGCCGGGAGGGCGTCGGAAAAAAATACGAAATTCTCCATAATTGTTGACATTCCGGCAACTGTTTTGTCGGCATAGAGGGTGAGGGCACCGTGCACACGGAGGAGGAAGCTTATGGAAGACCGTGAAATCATACAGCTGTTTTTTGACCGCGATGAACGCGCTATTGCCGAAAGCCGGGACAAGTACGGAAAATACTGTGACGGCATAGCGGCGGGAATCCTGCATACGCTCGAGGACAGGGAGGAATGCGTCAGCGATACCTGGCTGCGTGCGTGGCAGACCATTCCGCCGCAGAATCCGGCCTCGCTCAAGGCGTACCTTGGGCGGCTGTGCCGTTGCTTTGCCATTGATCGCTATCGACACCTGCGTCGCCGCAAGCGCAGCCGGGACATGGAGTGCGTGCTGACGGAGCTGGACGGAATCTGCCCGAACGAGCCGGTCACGGACGGGCTGAAGGAGACGCTGACCGCGTTTCTCCGGGGACTGGAGCCATTGGAACGCGACCTGTTCGTGGGGCGGTACTGGTACGCATACACACCGGAGCGGTTGGCGCAGGAGCAGGGACTGTCCCGCGGAGCGGTCAATACGCGCCTGATGCGCACAAGGAACAAACTCAAGGATTACCTGAGAAAGGAAGGGTACACAGTATGAAATCCATCGATCTATTTGAAGCGTTGAACGATATTCCTGCCGACATACTGCTGTCTGCCGAGGCGCGTTACACTGCCGAGCCCCAGCGCCGGATCGACCGCAGGTCAGGTTTTGCGCAGAGCGGTTGGTTTGTCGCCGGTGTCTCGATTGCAGTCGCGCTGGGCGTGATTGTCCTTATCATGCGCATCATGCCCCATCTGCCCGCGTCCCCAAGCCCGACTCCGGGCGGGAGTATTGCAGGGTATGAGACCAACGCCGACGGTCTGCACACCGAACCGGACACATATCCCGACACGCCGCCGAACGCATACCCCAACACGGCTGTCCGGCTGTCCGAATTGCCCGATGACGAGGTCCGGCTGAGCAGCGGGGCGTGGGGCGTACAGCCGACCATGACTCTCCTGGACGGTTTGTGGATCGGGGAAGAGGGGCTCTGGACGGGCGCAAAAGTGGATATAGCCCCGTGGTATTTTCTGGACATCGAGCCGACGCTGTACATCGGCATCGGAGCGGACCGGAGCCTGCTGCTGCATTTGCCGGATGGGTTCAAGGTCGAGACTTCCGCACTGTACCAAGCGGATGAAAACAACCAAGCCACACGTATCTGGACAGGAAGCGGTATACCGGACTGGTGCCTGCGCACAGAAGACGGGGCGGAACGGACGCTGAATACCGGCGTATTCTATCTGACCTTCGGGGTGCATAAGTACGGCAGAACGGTGGACGGGGAAACCGAACACTGGTACTACGAAGCGGCGGTGCGGTTGGTGGTGACGGAAAATCCGTCCGGGCAGGACGGAACCGAACCGTCCGGCACGACAACAACCGAGCCTGCCAAGCCGGTGGTCATTCCGCCGGATACATCGGTTCCGGTAAGCCTGATTCCCGACGGAACCGAGTTCTGGTGGGAGATTGTCGGCGTCGGTGACGGTGCGCGCGGCATCGTGGCGGGAAAACATCTTGTATCCTGCCTGATAACAACCCCCGAAGGTCAGGTGTGCGGAGACATGAATCCGCCGATAGAGCAATTCAAAGGGGCGGAAAAGCAGCCCACTCTCCACGTAGATACCCGTATTTTGCCCCTGAAGTTCCACAAGCCACAGGGATACGTGGGCGGAACAAAGGCATACCTGATGGATGAGAACGGGGATACAGTGCAGGTATTCTCCCTGGATGACGATGGGACATTCGTGCTGATGAATGACAAGCCGGACGGTGTAGTCATCCTGTATCTTGGCGTTGATGTGGTGCAGTACGTCGAACCTGCCGCCGCACCGGACGGTCAGGAGATGCCGGCCGTGTTGGATGAGTACCGCTTCGAGATACTGATCAGGCTGGTGCTGCGGTAGCGGGTAGAGAGCGAGGTCGGCTGTCAGCGAAACGGGAAAGCCCTTGGATCCGTATGTCCGTACTCCGCCTGAGCCCCTTTTGCCCGAATTGCTTGTAAATGACAGTGTTTAAGAGAATACCGCGCAACGATGGCGGCGCGTCTGTGCCACCATCGTTGCGCGGCGTTGCTTTGTAGCTCACTCAGCATTGCAGGCAAGTCCATTTGCCCCAAGTCGTGCTGCTCAACCCAGCCAACCGACGTCGAAGCGCCGTTTGCGAAGAAGCACCGTTGCAGGCGTCAGTTCATTTCCTCCACAAAGTACACATACTCCAACGAACGGAGCGCTTCAATGATCTCCTCGTGCTTTTTATACTTTTTCAATTCCGGACTGGTCACCGTGAAGGACACGGAGAATACACTCAGACCGGAGCCGAGGTAGGCGGGGTTGGACTCGATGTCATCAATGCGGATGCCGAGCGCGCGGATCGTTGCCACAAAATCGGCAAGATCGCCCTTGCTTTTTAACTCCAGATGTACCTCAAAATGGTTCGAGCGGTTCTTGAGGTGCTTTTCCAGAACCGGGAAGGCGGACATACACGCCAGGAGCGCCAGGAACAGCACGAGCGCGGGAACATACAGCCCGGCGCCCAACGCCATGCCGACTACGCCGCAGCACCAAAGGCCGACCGACGTGGTCAGTCCCTTGATCTGGTTCTTGGAGCTGAACAGAATAGAGTTCCCGCTGATTGTCGCCGCGCCGAGAATGGCGGCGGCGGAGAGCAGGGGAAGGCTTCCGCCCAGCCTGTGCAGTATGTACTGATCCACCAGCATGGTTCCCGTCCCGACAAGGCTGACCAGCATGAAGGTTCTCAACCCCGCCGAGTGGCGTTTGCTGGAACGCTCACAGCCGACAATCGCCGAAAGCAACATACTCAACAGCACGCGCAGCAGAACCGAACCGAGATTCAGTTCTGCGCTCCACGTGCCGAGAAAACCTGCAAGCAAATCCTGTCCCATAATGATTACCTCCTCAAAAATCTGCTGCGCCGCTGTGCCTGTGTCTGCGCAAGGCGCTGTTCCTCCGCAGCCTCCAGGAAGGCTGCCTCTTCCTCGCTCATTTCCTCGTGCTTCACGGGAGGAAGCTCCGAGCGGATCTTCTGTATCCGCTCAATCAACAACTCGACATCGGTCTTTTTCTCGCCGGTTTCGGTGGTCTCCGGAACGACCGCCACATCCTCCAGCCTGGTCGAGTACGATCCCGACAGGTACAGCGCCAGCTTTGCGCATCCCGGACCGAGCAGCTCGTACAGGATGCTTGAAGCGAGGATGATCGTCTCCAGATCGTTCCCCATCACGCCGCCCAGCGTCCGTGCGCCCAGCGCCGCAAGACCGATAGCAACCCCTGCCTGCGGGATCAGTGCAAGTCCGAGGTAATTGCGGGTGCGCTTTTCCTTGCCGACCGCCGCGCAGCCGAGCCACGCGCCGACGTACTTGCCCAGAATGCGGACGAGAAAATATCCGACACCGACGGCAATGAGCGGCACTCTGCCCAGATTGCCGGAGGCGGAAAACAGGGCGTTGAGCTTGAAATTCATGCCTGAACGAACGAAAAACAGGAGTAGGATCGGCGGGCTGAAATATCCGAGTTGCTTGAAGAGCTTGTCGTTTTCCGCAATATTCGTATAAACCGTTCCCATTGCCATGCAACCGAGCAGAGGCGAGACCTCCATCATCGCGCATACGCCGCAGAATGCGAACAGAAGCGCCACGGAAATGATGAGCTTGTTGTCCGTCGAGCGTTTTGCCGGCATCAGAAGCTTCATCACAAGACCGACCAGTCCGCCCAGCACCAGAGCCGCCAGATTCAAAAGCACCGGCTTGACGAGTGTTCCGTAGGAAAAGCCCCCGTTGCCGCCGAGACTTGCCAGCGCGATCGAGATTGCCACGGAATAGAGAACCAGTCCCACAACGTCGTCCAGCGCGACTACCTGCAGGAGCGTATCGACAAAATCCCCCTTTGCTTTCGTCTGGCGAATGGTCATCATGGTCGAGGCAGGTGCAGTAGCGGAAGCCAGCGCCGCCAGTACGACGGAGAAGGCAAGCTCCAGCCGGAAAACAAAAAAGGTCAGGACAAACACAAAGGCAGATGCGGCGAACGCCTCGAGCAGGGTGATCCAGACAACCTTCATGCCGCTTTTCTTCAGAACGGAGAGCTTGAAAAATTCACCGGTCGAAAAGGCTATGAAGGCAAGCGCGATGTCCGACAGGAAATCCGTACCGTCGATGATGCGCTGCGGCACCAGGTCGAGACAGTACGGACCGATGAGAATGCCTGCGATGATATAAGCCGTCACATTCGGAAGGCGCAACAGCTTTGTCAGCCGCGTCATCAGGAAGCCGGAGAGCAGCATCAGCGCTACGGATATAATGACAGAGGCTGCGGGCTGTGCGGCTTCAATCAACTGTCTGAATGTATGCATATCGCAAAGATCACCTGACTTTCTGTATGATCCGGGACAGAGCCGGCTGCCCGGTTGCGGAACTCTCCGGCGGCGCGCTCACTTCACTGTGTTGCGTTCTGTTCATTTCTATGCGCTGTATTGTACTACAAATTTTCGCATTTGTCAAGGGTGCCCGTTACTTTGAAGGCAGTTGCAACAAGCGCTTCCCTGAAAGCGGGGCAAGCCGGCGCCGCCGGAGAAGAATCCGAAACAGTCCTGCGAATATTTGCTTTTGCTATTGCCTTTCCGGCGGCGATATGCTATAATGCCCAGGAAAGAAGACGCGAGGGCGCCCGCGACGGTGCCGGAAAGGATGATACCGTATGAAAATCAATCTCACCAACCCATGGTCACTGACCGTTCTGCCCCATCGGCTCTGGCGTTCACTGACAGCCGGCTGCAGTGACCTGACGTGTGCCGCCGACCTGCCCGCTCCGGCAGCACCCGCAACCGTAGAGGGGGCTGTCACGGTGCCCGCGACCGTGCCCGGCAACTTTGAACTCGACCTGTTCCGCGCGGGACTGATTCCCGACCCGTTTTTCGGTACCAATATCATTGACCTGCGGAAGCTGGAGGACAGGCACCTGTTCTATGTGACAACCTTCGATGCGCCCCCGGACGGCACCGACGGGCTGGTGCTGCACTTCGAGGGCATCGACACGGTGGCAAAGGTGTATGTCAACGGCGAGCAGGCAGCCGCGTGCGACAATATGTTCATCCCGTGGGATGTGCCGCTCCGCAACCTCAGACCTACCGGCAATGAGATCATGGTTCACATACTGCCTGCCATGATGGTGGCGCAGGAGCGTCCCGTTCCCCCTGCGGCAGGCGCCTTCGACCACAGTTACGCCTCCCTGACCCTGCGCAAGTCGCCCGCTTCCTTTGGCTGGGATATCCTCTGCCGGGCGGTGTCGGGCGGAATCTGGCGCCCCGTCTGGCTAGAAACAGTCAAGGCGGCGCCGGCACTGGATCAGGTGTACCTCTATACCTTCGCGGTCGATCCGTCGGCGGAGGATCGCAACCGGGGCGGCGCCATGCTGGATCTGTACTATGCCTTCCGGACGGCGGACGAGCTGACGGTCGGTTACGAGGTCGCCGTGGAAGGGCAGTGCGGCACGTCGCACTTTGCCGCGCGGCGTGAAGTCTGGCACACCTGCGGAAACTACCACATCCCTGTGCCGGATGCCCGCCTGTGGTACCCCAAGAACGCCGGCGAGCAGAACCTGTATGACGTGCGCGTCACACTGCTCCGGAACGGGGTGGTGGAGGACACGCGCGGGTTCCGCATCGGCATCCGGCTGGCGGAGCTGGATCGCACTTCCTGCATCGATGCGGACGGCAAGGGGGAATTCCGCTTCCTCATCAACCATAAGCCCGTATTCCTCATGGGCAGCAACTGGGTGCCGCTGGATGCATTCCACAGCCGCGACGCGGAGCGCCTGCCCGAGGCACTGCGCCTTCTGGACGAGGCGGGCTGCAACGCGGTCCGGTGCTGGGGCGGCAATGTGTACGAGGACACGCCGTTCTTTGATTTCTGCGACGAGCACGGCATTCTGGTCTGGCAGGACTTTGCCATGGGCTGTGCGCTGTACCCCGTCTGGGATGAGGGACTGCGCGAAAACCTCCGGCGCGAGGCGCTTTCGGTTGTGCGTAAGCTGCGGCACCATCCTTCCCTGTGCCTGTGGGCAGGCGACAATGAGTGCGACCTGTTCTGGATGATGTGCTACCCCTTCCGCCGCAATCCGGCAGAGAACACGCTGACCCGTGAGCTGCTGCGTGACGTCCTGCGGGCGGAGGACTTTACCCGTCCCTACTTGCCCTCCTCGCCGTATGTGGATGAGGTGGCGTTTGCGCGCGGGGCGCAGGGAACCTCGGAGGATCACCTTTGGGGACCGCGCGACTACTTCAAGGGCGATTTCTACCGCACTGCACCCTGCCACTTTGCTTCGGAGACCGGCTATCACGGCTGTCCTGACCCCGCCTCCCTGCGGGAGTACATTCCGGAGGATCAGCTCTGGCCGATCTATGACGAAGGCACGGCAGAGGATCCGTTCCGCGGAACGCCCAACCCTGCATGGCTGGCACACCAGACGTCCATGGAGCTCAACGAGACCAACACCTTCGGCTACCGCATCGGGCTGATGACCTCGCAGGTGCGGCATATGTTCCGGGATGTGCCGGACAGCATCGACACCTACGCCCGCATGAGTCAGATGTCTCAGGCGGAGGCGTTCAAATACTTCATCGAGCGGTTCAGAACAGCCAAATGGAACAAGACCGGCATCATATGGTGGAATGTGCTGGACGGCTGGCAGCAGGTTTCGGATGCTGTCGTCAACTACAATTTCCGTCCCAAGCTGGCGTATTCCTTTATCCGGCGGGCGCAGGAGCCGGTGCTGATGGCGTTCTCCGACCCGCAACAGGACGGGCGGTACGACCTGCACGCCGTTAATGACACGCAGACCGCCGTCGCGCTGACCTACGAGGTGCGTGACCTTTGGGGCGCGGCGTCGCAGGATGCGGCACCGCTGCTGCTGTCCGGCACCGTGACGGTTCCCGCCGACGGAAACACGGTCGCGGCGCGGCTGGATCTGACCGGGCGGCTGGATCATGTGCTCCATATCCGCTGGACCGATGCGGACGGCAACACCCATACCTCGCACTACATTGCCGAGCCGAAGCACCTGGAGTACCGCCCGTATGCAGACGCCCTGCGCCTGTGCGGGTTTGACTGCTTTGCGGGGTTCTGACCATATATATGCTGAATTGAGCGAAATAGCACACTGCTGTCAATTCGGACGTCGGTATTCCGATCGGTATTCCGAGGGGGATAAAAACTCATTTTTGGTTTTTATCCCCCTCTTTGACTCTGGAAAGCCCGCCTGCTCACTGCTTGACGGTGCTAGCGCGCAACTCGCGGATGAGAGAGGAGCCGCCGGCAAGCGTCAGCATTCCCCCGAACAGGCGGCGGACGGTCGCGCTGTCCAGGCGGCGCATCAGCCCGGCGCCCAGCAACGAACCCGGCACGGCACACAGGATCAGGAAGGCAACCAGCCCCCACGGGATCTGCCGCCGCCGGACATGGTACAGAAAGGAGGCTCCGGCGGAAAGCAGAAAGAAGACCAGATTCAGTCCCTGCGCCTGCAGCTGGGACAATCCGGCAAACGCTGTCAGGTACAGGACAAACAGCCCCGCACTGCCGACTCCCATGCCGGACAGGACGGCGATGCCGAAGGACGCAAGCATATGGATAAACAGCATGAGCCGATCCCCCTCAGAACAGCATCCGGATGCCGGATACCAGAATGACCGCCGCAAACAGGCGGCGCAGACGGCGCGGCGATGTCCGCTCCAGCAGGAAAGCGCCCAGCAGTCCGCCTGCGGCGGCGGGCAGCAACAGCGGGAGCAGGGATCGGGGCAACGGATCGACGCCCGCCAGCCGATAGCGCAGGGCGGACACCGCCGAAACAGGCAGCATGACCGCCAGTGCCGATGCGAACAGGTCGCGCCTGTCCGCACCTGCCTGCCCGTAGGGGTTCGCGCCGACCGACAGCAGTGAGGGGGTGGGAAGGTACGGCAATGCCGTCACCAGCAGGATGCCACCTGCCGCGCCCAGCAGTCCGTTGATAAAGCCTGCGCCCAATCCGACGGCCGCCCAAAGCAGCAGTACCCCGGCTCTGCCCCCGCCGCCGGCGCGTCCCGGCACCTGCGGCTTTCTGCCTGTTTTTTTCATGGCGGTTCTCTCCTCTTTCCTACGTTTTGCGCAAGGGGTGCCCGTAACGGATGACGCATACAGCTGCCGGCAAGCGTCGCAGGCTGATTTTTCGGAGGTTCCCTGCAGGAATCCCTTGCTTTTCCGTGCCGCTTATGGTATAATACAGTCTGTATAGTTGTAGTGTGTTCCGCCGGAGCGGTTTTTATCCGACGCGGGACGGGTATTGGAAGGAGTGATGACTGTGGCAAAGCAAGTGAAAAAGCGTGAGTCTTCCGCACAGAACGCCGACGACAGTCGCGCCTTCGCGCGAGGAGGCAACCGTCGCGCGGGGCGTGATTACCGCGACGAATCGGAAGACGGAAACAGCGCGCCGCGCCGCGATGCCCCCCCGGAAGGACAGCCGCCGGAACAGATCGCCATGGACAGGCTGATGCCCATGTCCGGGCGGAGACGGTTCTCCGAACAGTACGTTCCCTATCTTTGGGCGGCGCTGGCGCTGTTTCTGATTGTCTGCTTTGTGCTGGATGTGGTGGGCAGAGCCGAAAGCCCCCAGGAGCACCTCATGGGTGTGGTAGGCTACTGGATCTGCCGGGTGCTGTTCGGTCTGTTCGGATGGGCGGCGTTTCTGTTGCCTGCCGTCAACATCATGATGGCAATCTCGTGGCGGCGCTACTGCCGCGAGCGCATGGTTGCCTTTCAGATTGCCATGTCCGCACTGTTCATGCTGCTGCTGTCGGCGTTCATCCATGTCTGCGTCTGCACTTCGGATGAGGCGTACCTGACTGCCGATCCCGGAACGCTGTTCCGCACCGGCGCCGCGTTTGAGTCCGGCGGCGTGATCGGCGGCTGGCTGGGCTGGCTTTTGTATATGGGACTGCGCCTGCCGGGTTCCATCGTGCTGATGGTCATCACCATGCCGTTGGTGATTATGTTTCTCATCGGGATTACGCCGTCGGATGCGTTTTCCAGAATAAAGGGACTGATCCGTCGGACGGTGCAGGCGAACCGGGAGCGGAGTGCCGCCCGCCGCAGGCAGAAGGAGGAGGAACACGCTGACCGTCTCCGCGCGGAACAGCGGGACCGGATGGCGGAGCGCCGCCGCACGATGCGCGAGACGGAGAAGCATAGTCCGGAGCCGAACCGGCAGCCGAAGGAGGCAGTTCCCGCGGTGGTTCCGGCAGAGGATACCGCCGCTCCGGGGGCGGACGGTGAGCAGTCCGCAGATTCCGTAGCGACGGAGCCGGACGGAACCGGCGCGGCAGAGGCAGACATCGTCCCCGCCGCATCGGATTCCGACACGCGCGCGGCGGCGGAAAAGCGAGCCGTATGGGTGGATCCCGTGACCGGAGAGGTGCTCCGCGAGGGCGGAATGCACGGCGGGACGGCTGAGCCGGGCGGACAGCCCGCCGGGGATGATTCCGATGCCGGGGCGGAAACGCCTGCCGTGACGCGACCGGTCGCGGATCGCATGGAGATTGACATGGACGGGGTTCCGGAGCCGGAACGGACGGACGAACTGCCGTCACCGGACGATCCGCTGTCGGGACTTCCCCAGATCCCGGGCGACGAGCGGGCATCCGCAGGCGGACGGGTGATCCGGACCGACGGACAGAATACCGTGCATATTACGGTACTGCCGCCCGAATCCGCCGCGCTGACCGGTACGCCGGACAATCCGGTGGAGGGGCTGCCGGACGAGGAGGTCACGTCCGCCGGCAACACAGCCCCCGATGCGCCCGAGTATGTGTTCCCGCCCCTTGATATCCTGACCAAGGGCTCGTCCCGCTTTGAGGCGGATGACAGCCAGATACAGAAAAACACGCAGATCCTGCAAAATACGCTGGAGAGTTTCAAGATCCGCGTCAAGAGTGTGTCCTGCTCCTGCGGACCTACCGTCACGCGGTATGAGGTCAAACCGGAGGCAGGTGTGCGTGTGCGTTCCATTTCCAATCTGGTAGACGACATTTCCATGAACCTTGCCAAGGCGGGCGTGCGCATCGAGGCGCCCATCCCCGGCAAATCGGCGGTCGGTATCGAGGTGCCGAACGACAATCCCTCCATCGTTTACCTGCGCAACCTGCTGGAGACGCCGGAATTCCGGAATGCCAAGAGCCGCATCACCGCCTGCCTCGGCTGTGAGGTGTCCGGGCGTCCCGTCATATTCGATATCAACAAGATGCCCCACCTGCTGGTCTCCGGTACCACCGGCTCCGGTAAGTCGGTGTGCATCAACTGCATCATTCTGAGTATCCTCTACAAGGCAACGCCGGAGGAGGTCAAGCTGATCCTGGTCGATCCCAAAAAGGTCGAATTCAGTATGTACCGGGATATTCCGCACCTGTACTGCCCCATTGTCACCGATCCCAAGAAGGCGGCGGGGGCACTGTACTCGGCGGTCGCGGAAATGGAGCGCCGCTTTGAGCTGATCGAGGAAGTGGGCGTGCGGAACCTGGCTGGTTACAATGAGGTAACGGCGGGGGACAATGAGCATCCCCCCCTGCCGCAGATGATTATCATCATCGACGAGCTGGCTGACCTGATGATGACGGCGCCCGCCGATGTGGAATCCGCCATCTGCCGGTTGGCGCAGAAGGGACGCGCCGCCGGTATCCACCTGATTCTGGGCACCCAGCGTCCCTCTGTGGACGTCATCACCGGTCTTATCAAGGCGAATATCCCGTCGCGTATCGCCTTTACGGTCAAGTCGCAGGTGGACTCGCGCACCATCATTGATGTGGCGGGCGCGGAAAAGCTGATCGGACGCGGCGATATGCTGTATGCGCCGGTCGGTGCGACCAAGCCGCTCCGCGTGCAGGGGGCGTTCGTCAGTGACGGCGAGGTGGAGAGCGTCATCGAATACGTCAAGGAACACAACGAAAAACCGGTGTACGATGAATCCTTCATGCAGACCATTGATGCCGAGGCGGCACGGTGCGGCTCCGGCAAGAAGCGCGGCGGAGAGGATCTGTCGCTTGATGACATCGGCGGCGCCGGAGACGGCGAGGACCCCAAGTTCTGGGAAGCGGTCGAGGTGGCAGTCGATGCCAACAAGGTGTCCACCTCCCTCCTTCAGCGCCGGCTGGAGCTGGGGTACGGGCGTGCCGCCAAGATTATTGACCGTATGCAGGAAATGGGCTTTGTCAGTCCCGCCGACGGGAACAAGCCCCGCAAGGTACTGCTCGCACCGCAGGACCTTGCCGAGATCAAGATGAATAAGCGGAAGTAAGGAGTATCCGGTATGTATCCGTACAAAATTATCTGGGATCTGGATCTGTACAGCATCCTTATCACGGTAGGGCTCATCGCGTGCATGATCCTGATCCGCGTCCTGTCCGACAAGCGCGGGCTGTCTGCCAAGTGGCAGAATTTTATCCTTGTCACCATGGTTTTTGCTGTTGTGATCGGGTACGGCTCTGCCGTCGTCTTTCAGGCGCTGTATAATATGGAGCGGGACGGCGGGTTCCACATCACGAAATCCACCGGGCAGACCTTCTACGGTGGGCTGATCGGGGGGGCGGTTGCCTTCCTGCTGATTTACTTCGGCGTCGGGTACCCCCTGTTCCGGGACAACGAGCATCTGCGCAATTTCCCGGATCTCATGTCCATTGCCGCCTGCGGGGTCACCGTTGCGCACGGCTTCGGGCGGCTGGGCTGCCTGATGGCGGGCTGTTGCTACGGGCGTGCGACCGATGCCTGGTACGGCATTGAGATGGTCGGTATCGGGAAGCGCATTCCGGTTCAGCTTTTTGAGGCGATCTTCCTGTTTCTGCTCTGCGGCTGGCTGGTCATCCGCTACTGTGAAGGCAGGCGGTGCGGTATGCCGCTGTACATGATGCTGTATGGGACGTGGCGGTTCTTTGCCGAGTACCTGCGGGATGACTACCGGGGCAACTCGCCGGTCTCCTTCCTGACGCCCTCTCAGCTCATTTCACTGGTACTGGCGGTCGCCGGGCTGATCCTTCTGATCGTAGAGGCGACTGCCGAGCGTGCCGCGCGCCTGCGGGCGGAACGGGACGAAGCCTTCCGGGCGGAGCTGCTTGCCGCCCGGGCAACGGCGATGCCGGACGCCGGCGCGGAAGAGCAGGCGGAAACACCGGAAGCAGTCCCGGAGACAGCTACGGAGCCGGTTACGGAGTCGTCGGCGGACAGCGCGGCGCCTGCTGAGCCGGCGCCTGCCGCACCGACCGGGCAAGCCCCCGCTGTACCTGCCGAGCCGGAAAGTCAGCCGTCCCCGCCTGCGTTCGGCGTGATTGACGTGTCGGGTATTGCGCCGGCGTATCCCATCGGGGAGGAGTCGTTCGTTCGCGCAGACAGCTTCCGGACGGAGAAGGACTTCATCAAGCCCGAATCCTTCCGCCGTGTCCCGGGACATGTCTCCGGACGTGTCTCCGGACATGTCCCCGGACAGGAGCCGAAGGCATGACGCATCCGTTCCGGGAGCGGGGGGCGCACCCCTTTCCCGTTTGGATCTGCTACCTGGTGATTGCCGCCGGGATGGGAATACTGATGTGGTTTGAGATCGGAAAGCCAACGCTGAGTGCGGATCCTGTCCTCCAGCCCATCATAACCATGACGCTGACGCGTGCAGTCGGGGCGGCGGTGTTCCTGTGTATCCTGCTCTGGCGCGGCTACCGGGTACTCAACCCCCTGCGCAAGCCGTTTTTCCGTTCCCTTGCGTTCTCCCTGCCCGCGTGGCTGGTCGTGATAAACAACGCCCCCATCCTTTCGCTGGCATGGGGGGATGCCGTCCTGACGTATACCGCGCCGGCTTATTTTCTCTGGTTCGGTGCCGAGTGCCTTGCCATTGGACTGTTTGAGGAGTTTGCCTTCCGGGGCGTGATCCTGCTCTCGCTGGCGGAGACACGCCGCGCCACGCGTTTTGATCTGTTCCGGTGCATCCTGCTGACCTCGGCGGTTTTTGGCGCGGTGCACCTTGCCAATCTACTGGCTGGGGCTGGGGTCGGCGCCGTGATCCGGCAGATCGGATACTCTTTCCTGATCGGCGCCATGTGCGCGGTGGTGCTGTACAGGACAGCCAATCTGTGGCTGTGCGTGCTGCTGCACGCCGTATACGACTTTGCGGGCGATCTTGTCCCCTCGCTGGGGGGAGGCACATGGTGGGACACGCCTACCGTCGTCTTTACCGTTCTGCTTGCCGTTGCCGTTACCGTGTACTTTGTGGTTGCGCTCTGGCGCATGAAGCCGGAGACGCTGGATCGCATCTATGTATCCGGCGGCACGGACGCCTGATCCTGCCTGCTGTGCAAAAAAAACAAGGAGGTATACCTGTTATGATCTATCTGTTTTTGGCTCCCGGCTTTGAGGAGGTCGAAGCGCTGTTTCCGCTGGACATTCTGCGGCGCGCCGGACTGGAGGTTGCGACCGTCGGCATCGGCGGGCGGCGCGTTCCGGGCGCACACGGTGTGGTTGTGGAGGCAGACCTGTCCGAGCAGGACTATGACCCTGCCGCGCCCGCCGAGGCTGTCATTTTGCCAGGCGGTATGCCGGGAACGCGGCATCTGGATGAATCGCCGGTCGTGGACGAGGCACTGAAGCACGCCGCAGCCTGCGGCGCATGGTTGTGCGCCATCTGTGCGGCACCGTCGGTGCTGGGCAGACGGGGGTACCTGCGCGGTCTGCGCGCGACCTGTTTCCCCGGTTTTGAGAACGCACTGGACGGCGCGCGGGAGATCGGCGGCAAGGTCATCCGGGACGGGAAGGTCATCACTGCCGCCGGGGCGGGCGTTGCCATGGAGTTCGGACTTGAGATTGTCAGCGTACTGTGTTCGCCTGAGCAAGCCGGGCGTATCCGTGCCGGGATTCAGGCACCCTGACGACCGTGGGAACCATCCGGAAAAGCCCCCTGCCGGGACATCTCCCCGGAGGGGGCGTAACGCAACCGGCGGACGATGCGCGCAATGCGGCGGCGGTCGCGGAGAAGAAGCGTCTGCGCCCGCTGTGCCTTGCCCGGCGGGAGTCACTGCCGCAGGACGAACGTGCAGCCGCCGATGATGCTCTGTGCGGAGCATTGCTGTCCGCCCCGCTCTGGCAGACAGCGCGGCTGATCTGCCTGTATGTCCCCATGCGGGGCGAGCCGGACATTCTGCCTTTGTGGCGGCGCGGGCAGGCGCTGGACAAGCGGATCGCCCTGCCGGTATGCGGAACGGCACGGAGTCTGTCCTTCCGGCTGATGCCGGGCTATGGCGCGATGTTCCTGCGTCCGGGACCATACGGCACGCAGGAGCCGACCGAGGACTGTCTGCCCCTGCCGCTTGCGGATCTGGACGGGGCGCTGATGCTGGTGCCGGGGCTGTCCTTCGACGGAGACGGCTACCGTCTGGGCTACGGTGGCGGATACTACGACACGTTGCTGTATACGCTGGCGGCGCACGGCATCGCACCGATCACAGTCGGCGTGACGTATGCGTGTTGCCTTGCGCCCTGCCTGCCGCACCAGACGCACGATGTTCCGGTGCGATATGTACTTTCCGAAGGGAGGCTTGCGCCCGCTCATGCAAAACGAGACGATTTCGCCCGCTGACGGCTCCGGAACTCCGGAGAAGCGGTTCCGGCTCAAGCCGTTTCTGCGCGGCGAGTATGCCGTTGCGCCGCGTGCCGCGCGGCTGGTGCTGGTGATTTATGCGTTGCTTCTGCTTTCCCGCCTGATTGACCGGGCATTCCTGTCGCGGGAGGGGGAATACCTGAGTACGGTTCTTCTCCAGCTGCTGATATTCCCGATCCCGGCATACCTGTATATCCGCCTGCGCGGGAAGCAGTTTGTGCCTGCCCTGCGTCTGCGGCGCGTGTCGCTGTCGCATATCCTGATTATCCTGTCGGCGATTCTGCTGCTTGCCGCCGGTTGTACCCTGCTTGCCATGGTATGCGGGATGCTGAATGCGCAGACCTCCTTCACTCTGTATGACACCTTCTCCTCCGCCAACGACGGCACGGCGGGAGCGACTGTGCGTCTGATTCTGACCTATGGTGTTCTGCCCGCCTTCTGCGAGGAGCTTGTTTTCCGGGGCATTCTGTGCGCGGAGTATGAGGAAAACGGCATTCTGTATGCGATGGCGGTCAGCTCGCTGTTCTTTGCTTTCCTGCATTTTGATCTGACCGCTCTGCCGGTTTACCTGTTTGCGGGGATGCTTCTGTCGCTGGTGCTGTACATGACGCGTTCCTCTGTCGCCGCCATGCTTGTTCACCTCGGCTATAACCTGTTCGGTGTCCTTGCGCAGGCGGGATTGTCGGGCTACTGCCGCAGTACCGGGAATCTGGGGCTTCTGGTCGTACTTCTGATTGCCTTGCTCCTGCTTTCCGCCGCGGTTTTCTGCGGCGAATCCGCCCGTGTTCTGCGGCGCCGCGCCCGCCTTCGCCTGACCGATGCGCCTGATTCCCAGCAGACTCCCGGTCTTTCCGCACTTTCCGCCCGTGAGTTTCTGCCCGCCCTCGGACGTGCCTTCTTCTGCCCCGAAGCTATGCTTGCGGTGGTTCTGTGGGCGACAGGCGTCGTCATCAATCTGGTGCGCTGAACGGAGCGGCATCCGGCGGGGAGGGAAACGCCGTGGGGGAAAAACGCCGGGGGACTCCTGAAAGGAGTTCCCCGGGTTCCTCAGAACTTTTCTTGATTTACTTGTGGTTGGAGTCAGGGTTCATGCCGGCTCCGACCTTTCTTTTTGCCCTCGCGCCCCAAGCGGGGGACGCCCTACACAACAGGCGCGCCCCTGCCATGTCGGCAGGGGCGCGCCTGTTGTTGCGCTGTGCCCCGGGGGGAAACCGCACAATTCGAATTTTACAAAAAAGCAAAAGGTACAATATATCATTTCAGGGAATAAAAGGCAATAAAAACTCCGCACCTCAAAAAAGTGCGGAGAAGATGATGTGTGTCAATCGTTGTTTGCGCTTTGCTTACTTGTAAGCGTTGTTATCAAATTTTTCCTTTTCTTGAAACTGAACAATATCAAATAGACCGTCAGTGTACCGAATGCAATGATAAAAAGAGAAACGATTACACATGCAGTGTAAATTTTGTTCTTGAATCCAATGAACAACAAATAGAACATTAACGCAAATAGAATAACACTTGTTGAAACTATATTCAGTAAATGATCATGGTGTTTTTTGATTATTTCCTCAACATCCGGCGTGCACAATCGCTCGGCTGGAATGTCTGGAAAAAATGAGATCGTTGGCTCGTAAAACCGGTTAACATTTTTGTCGAATTTCCCTCGTGTCAAGTCAAATGAAATCTGCGTGTTTTCACTTAGATTGATATCAATATACCCGGAAATTTTAAAGGCTGATATGTCTTTTTCCCATTCTTGGACTGTGTTGAATGTTAATACATTCAAAGTGCCCCTGATTGGCAGGGACAAAATGTTAAGAAAAGTTTCGACATAATGGGGAATAAACTGTTCTGACTTCTGCTCAAATTTAAGCCGATAAGGCTGTCCTTCCTCAAGCGAAAAGAGAACTTCGTTAGAAAAACGGTCTATTGTTTTTGATTCTCCGTTCAGAGAAAACACAACAGCGTCATTATCCGGAGATCCGGATATAAGTAAATCAACCATTCAAATCACCTACATGACACAGCAATCAAAACTGCCGATGCACGGTGCCCCCTGCCAAGACCACTATTTTTCGTGCTTCTGCGGACTGATGGGCTGCATCTTTTTGTCAAGTCCCACGTAGTTGATTTCCTCCCGGAAGGCGTCCACGCTTTCCTGACTTATCTGCTCCATGCTGTCATTCACATCATCGATCCGGTTCCGATGGAAGAACAGAATGTCAACGCCGCGCACGATCCAGAACAGCGGCAGAAGGATCGCCCAGCGAACCAGCACGGGGTATTTTTCCTTCATGGCAGAGTATGGCAGGAAAAACAGCTCAAACCACTTCCTGCGGCGGCGGGTAGAATCCGAGGCGCGCTTGCCCCCCGCCTCTTCCGCCTTGGTGCGGCGATACGCCTCCGATACAAGTGCCCGCTGACGGTCGCCGAATACCGTGTTGTTGAACAGCCGATCGGTCAGGTAGTCGGTCATTTCGTCCGGCTGCGCATCGTCGAACCATACCGCCACAGTACGCAGGATGTTTTCATGGAATTCATCCAGCCCCAGCTTTGCCAGCTCACCCCGGATGTAGTCCATGTCCATGTCGGGGTGCGCCTGCCGGAACACATGAAAATCAATGACGAACTTGATGCCGGCGCCCACGCCCCGGAAATGCTTGACAAAGTGGGCGAACAGGAATACATAGTGATCCTCCGGGCGCATCTCGTACCGGCAGGGGTGTACGCCGCTGGGACGCGCCGTCCACCAACCGTCACCGTAATACGGCTCCAGATCGATCTCGCCGTCCGGCAACAGCTTGACGTGTAGCTCCACAACCATGCCCTCGGCGCTTTTGTACTCAAAAACGTGATTGGTCGTTTCCTCCAGATGGTAGTCGAGACGCTTCATGAGAGCGCGCGCCGCCTTTGCCTGCTTTTGCCGGATCAGAATGTCGCAGTCGCCCATCACGCGCATTTCCGGCTGAGGGTACAGGCGTTTGAGAATAGCGCCCTTGACCGGCATATAGTCAATGCCCGCCGCCTCAAGACTGGCGGTCAGACTGTCGAAATTCTCGATTTGGCGCGTGCTGTGGGCGATGACGCCGCCCGCCCGGGCAGTGAATGCGGGAAAGATAGGGGAAGCAGGGAAGTTCTCCGTCTTGCAGGCACCGTAATAGAGCAGGGGGATGATCTGCTGAGAGCCGGCGAACATCAGTGCGTTCGCATAGGGGAAATCATCGGGCAGGGAGGGGAAGGACTCCTCGGGGGACAGCGCATACCGGACAAGCGTCAGGATGCCTTTCTGAAAGCTGTTCATGAACGAAAACCGGCGACCGCTCGAAGAAACGGTGCATCTCCTTGTCAGAAATGGGAAAACCGGGTTTTATTATACCATACCGGGGTTTCTTTGTCAATCGCTTTCACGTTTTCATTTATAAGATATTTTTGATTATAGAAACTCTCAACTACAAGCATTATTCATCCGCACAAGCCAGTCTGCCGACTGACGCCGGAAAACGCCCGGGATGCCATTTTGGGCAAAAGTGGGGAAACATAGTGCGCCCATTTGCACAAAGGCGCTTTTATCTTCGACCACTGCATTCCTTGTAAAACCATTTTTTGAAGTCGTTTGAATCACTTCGGGTGCGCTTTTTTAATTTGGAAATCAAAGGCAGTACATTTTCCGGCTCGCATTCCGAGACCTCTCGAATTTTGTAGACAAGTCTGCTACATTTTACGCATATATGGAGTCTTTTACCCTCGAACTCAATGTCCTCGAATGATTCAAAGGGAAGTTTCCTTTTCCCACAGCAATCACATTGCATCAGGCACCTCTCCTTCATGAATGAACGCATTAGTCTGGGAATAAATCATAGCCTCGTTCTCTTTATTGAGCTTTTTTCTTCCCTTTGTAATTATTTCTATTTTCTTCGAAAGATACTTCTTAATTAAGCGCGATTGCGTTCTGCTTTTCATTATCTTTTTTTGTAGCCTGCTCAGCCCTCGCTGATCTTCCTTGAGCATTTTAACCAATCGCTCTTGTTCATCCTGAGAGAGCATATAATCCATGGCAGAATTGATCAAGAATGCTGTAAACATTCGCCCGACGATAACTGCATCATCTTCTCGGAACAGATGACAGAAATTGTGGACAATGAGGCTCGCAGTACTTCCTATGACAGCACCTGTGGTCATTCCAGCTATGCCTCCAGCGATTGGATTTGCAACAGTGCCAACAGTTGTTCCAACGACCGAACCGGTTAGAGTACCGGTAACTATTCCTGCAAACTTTTCCGCCATGTTCATTACAAACTGTCCTTTTGATATTTCGTTTGAAATGACCCTGTATATATCGGGAGTAGAGGTGATAAAAAACATGACCAAGGTCGTTGATACTTGGGCAGAGAGAAATCTTGCGTAATAAGATCTTGCACCATCGATTGATGCTACTCCGGGATTTACGAAACCTTTCGTTGTTTTTGCCATTCTCTCAACGATTTGTGGAGATAATTCTTTCAAAATGCCGTTTATTACAGGATACATGAAGTTTGCATTATTGGAACGCGCAAGTTGAGAGCTAATGATTGATCCCAAGACAGATAAGCCATATATTTTTGCACCGGTAATCAAAGCACATTTCGCTGCTTTTTTATAATCTTTTGTTGCCCATGCAACTTGGGCAAATACAATCAGGAAAGATATACCAAACACCGATGTACATCTTACAACAGCCGTTGCAGTATCATATGTAATTGATTCAAACGTTCCTGCTTTTGCTAGATTCTTTGCTTGATTGTATGTAATATTTCCCTGGCGAATAATGTTATACGCTTGCTCGGGATCGGATACCCCATGCACTTGTCCGTTCTGTATTTTGTTTTTCATTTCTTCAATTGCTTTGTAATATTGATCCTTTGGTACTTCAATTTGCATGGGGTTATCGTTCAGATCAAAGTACCGAAATGAACCGTTTTCAAAGCAATCGTTAACCGAAGAGACTGCACTTTTGCAATATTTGCACTGTACGGCTGTTTGGTATCCATCGATGTTGATGAGCTTGTCCGGACCATTCGAAGCATTATTCCTTCCAACGACGGTCGCGTCATGTCCGCTGAATTTATCAAGGAGTGTGCCGACGTCTTCGGCGAGGATTCCATGCCCCGTTGGTGTGTTTGCAGCACCATTTTTTGCCATATACAGGGCTGGCTCAACTTGAATCGTATTCAACGCAGCATTGAGGGTAGAAACTTCAATGGCATTCAGAGTCCCTTCCATTTGGGAGTAGGACTTCTGCATTTTTTCAAATGCGATAAACAGGGTAGGCGTTAAAAATTGAAATGAGGTTTTTTCATCAAAGCAAAGCGTATACTCATTCTTCCCTTTTACCGTTTTAACTTCAAGTCGAAAGTCGGACGGAGAAAAGTATTCCCACGGAATAAGACGGTATATATAGGGGATTTTAGCTTTTCTATCCTTTTTGGGTTTCCCTTTATTTTCTTTTTTTATTTCTGCATTCTGCTTGTTTATTTCGTTTGGAAGTGCTTTCAATATCAGTGCCTCGTTTGTGATTATGATTCCTGCAGGTTTGTTCCCAAAACGTAAAACCTCAGCCCATAGGATATCATAATCATTCGGAACTGGAAACAGCCGATGAATTTTCTTTACATTCCTTTTGCTCAATAGCGTACTTGAGTTCGGTAATTGGGAAACGATTTGTAAGGCAATGTCAGCCGGAGGTTGCTTTTTTACTATCTTTCCGGAGATAATCAGTTTGATGCCCACTGCAATCAATATGATGTCGGCTATAGCGGAAAGGATGCCCCTACACCTGACAAGTAGTACGCAGCCAACAACAACAAAAATTATTCCAACCAAACGCTTTCTGCTCATCTCATTTCTCCTCTCAACGACATGCACATAACAGTCCTCGATATTACAGATTTGGAGCTGTGTGTGTCGGTCATCTTCCTGTGCTATATTGTACTCCTTTTTCTGTAATTGTCAAGGGTGGCTGTATAGGGGAAGTTGCTGTAAATTGTGAAAATCGCCAAGTAATTACGCACTTCGAGAGTTTGAAGCAAAGATAAAGCCGAGATTGTTCACGATTTCGCAAAAAAACAAAAAAGTCACCATCAATAACACATCATGTGTTGCAATAACTTAACAATCGCTTTGTGCTTTTGCACATGATACGTATACGCGATGAAGTATAACGACCGTACGGGTCCCCGCGTGAAAGAGATGTACGAGGATCCGCAGTCCTAAGGCAGTATTGCACAATTTTTGGCGGCACAGATGTGCCGTCAGAAATTGTGTCAGGTGTAGCATTATAACTAATCAAAGAGAAAAAGAGGAGGTTTATCTATGAACAAGAAGGAGTACATCAAATTGGAAGTTCGGATCGTTGCCTTGCCGATGAAGGAAAACATTGCCGCCAGTGGCGTGCCGGTTCCTCCGGATATACCGGATCACGGAGATGTCTTTGTCGGCGACGACGATGTGTTTGAGAACGACTGATTAGAACATGGCATAGGGGCGTAGTGGATATTCTGAAAGGGAATCCACTACGCCTTTTTTTGTAACCGCAATGCTGTTACCCCGTAAAAGCACCGCAAAACTCTTGACGGCTTGTCTGATTTATGGTATACTGAAACACGGTTCATGCACAAGGACATCCGAGAGGCGGAACCGGAAAAGCGGGATATATAAAAAATGAAACAATCCTCCATAAAACTGATTATTTTTGACCTGGACGGAACCACGGCGGATACCCTTGGCGGCATTACCGCAGCCATCAACCGCGCACTGACCGCCTGCGGCTTGCCCGGGCATACCGAGGAGGGCGTGCGCCGGTTCGTCAATTATGGCACGAGCCGGTTTGTCGCCGAGGCAGTGCCGGAGAAGCTCCGTCACGACGACGCGTTACTGGCACGCGTCACGGCGCTGTATCTGGACGCGTACCGTGATACCTATACCATGACGGAGGTCTATCCCGGTCTGCCGGCGGTGCTTGACCGGTTGGGACAGCGCACACTGCTTGCCATGAATTCCAATAAGCAGGACGAATTTGTCGGGCGACTGGCGGAACAGCTGTATGCACCCGGCACATTCATGGCGGCGGAAGGGTTCCGCACAGACCGTCCCGGTAAGCCCGATCCTGCCGCTGCACTGGACATCCTGCACCGGGCGTCGGTGTTGCTCGGATGCGCTGTTGCCCCCGATGCGTGCGTGTACGTCGGCGACAGCGACATTGATTACATGACAGCGTGCCGCGCCGGAATGCGCCCGCTCAGCGTCTCGTGGGGGTACCGCCCGTATGAATTCCTCCGGAGTCTCGGTGACCAGCCGATCGCCCGGACACCGGCGGAACTGGAACGGTTGCTGAACGATATGGGACTTTGATTGCCGTACCAACAAACAGAAACATACAGAAAGGATAACCCATCATGTACCAGGTAAAGATTGTATCTTCCCTCGAAAAAGCCTTCCTTGACAGTGACATCCGCACTTTTGAGCCGCTGACCTCTATCCGGATGATGAAAAACCAGCGCCTGTCCTTTCAGCTGTTCTTCACACTGGACGCGAAGGACGATCCGTACCGTGCCATGCCGGCGTTGACGGTTGAGGGCGCGTTCTCCGCCTGCACGACTGTGCGGACGGTGGAATTGGAGCCGGTCGTTTATCCCGCGCCCGCCGAGGTGCTGGCGGTGGATGCGAACTACCTGCGCGGCGAACCGGGGCTGTACCCGGACTGGCTGCGCCCGATGCATTACGGTGGTGCCGTATCGGTTCTGCGCGGACAGCTGCACGCAGTCTGGATTTGCCTTGACCCGCGCGACACGGTAGCCGCCGGGGTGTACCCCGTGACGGTGAGTCTTAAGGGCGGGGACGAGGTGCTGGCATCGGCAACGCTGACCGTTGAGGTGCTGGACGCCGATCTGCCCGAGCAGACGATGAAGGTCACGCAGTGGTTCCACTGCGACTGCCTTGCCAATTACTACGACTGTGAGCCGTGGTCGGAACGGCATTGGCGCATCGTGGAGAATTTTGCCCGCACGGCGGTGGAGAACGGCATCAACCTGCTGCTGACACCGCTCTTCACGCCTCCGCTGGATACGGCGGTCGGCGGCGAACGCACCACGGTGCAGCTGCTGGACGTGACGGTCACGAACGGGGCGTACAGCTTCTGCTTTGATAAGCTGGATCGCTGGATTGATATGTGCGACCGCGTGGGGGTGCGGTTCTTTGAAATCTCCCATCTGTTCACGCAGTGGGGCGCCGGGCACGCACCCAAGGTTATGGCAACCGTTGACGGCGAATACCGCCGTATCTTCGGCTGGGAGACCGATGCGACCGGAGAGGAGTATACCCGCTTCCTGCGCACGATGCTTCCTGCGTTCCTCACGCATATGAAAGCACGGGGAGACGACACCCGCTGCCTGTTCCATATTTCGGACGAGCCCTCCGGGGGACAGCTGGAGCAGTACAGCCGCTCCAAGGCTGTGGTCGCCGACCTGCTGGAAGGGTACACCATCATGGATGCGCTGTCCAATTACGATTTCTACGAGCAGGGCGTTGTTACGACGCCGATCCCCTCCAATGACCATATAGAGCCGTTCATCCGGGGCGGCGTGCCGGGGCTGTGGACGTACTACTGCTGCGGACAGTGCGTGGACGTCAGCAACCGTCTCCTTGCCATGCCGTCCTGGCGGAACCGTTCCATCGGGATGCAGTTCTACAAGTACGACATCGCAGGTTTCCTGCAGTGGGGATATAATTTCTACAATAATATGCAGTCTGTGAACACGGTTGACCCGTACAGCGATGCCAGCGGCGAGTATTGGGTGCCGGCGGGCGACACCTTCTCGGTCTATCCGGCGCAGGACGGCACGGCGTATGAGTCCCTGCGGCTTGTCGTATTCCACGAAGCGCTGGAGGACGTGCGTGCCATGAAACTGTGCGAGTCCTTCTACGGAAAAGAGCGCGTGGTTTCCGAGATGGAGCAGGTCTTCGGCAGACCCATCACCTTCTCCACCTGTGCCGCTTCCGCTGCCGAGCTGCTGGCTGTCCGTGCCCGCGTGGACGAGCTGATCGCCGAGGCGGTCGGGAAGGGAAATGCTATAATCAAATAAAAACGGAAAGCGGGAACTTTTATGCGCTGTTTCAGAAGCCGCACAGGCAGGCAACGAAGCAGGTGCGCGGCAAAATAGCGGTTGAGCCAATGATATAGCAGCGGATTATCGGACACCCGAAGTACGCAGTAACCACAGGGAGCGGCATTTGCCGCTCCCTGTTTTGGGTACTCCATAATCCGTTGTCCATGCCGTTGAGAGCTGTTGAATGCCGCCCGCCGGGGCGGCGCTCCTTGGCAACTGACGGGCATAGGGCGGTTGTCGGCTTTTTCATAATTGCCAAGATTGACTGCTGTTCGGGCGATTGGTGCGGTTCTCAAATCATTTTTTCGCTGAATACGCTGAATACGGATTGACAAAAGTATGATTTCGTGGTAGAATATATCGGAGTAAAATGTCGATGTCCTGTCCTGCCGCGGAAATGCGGCGGACGTTGAATCGGAAAACAGAAAAACACAGGAGAGAGACGAATGGAAAACAACAGAAACCACGAGACGTCGTCGGGCAAGGACGAAAACGTCCGGTATGTTCTCTCGGCGGATGAACTGCAGGGGATCATTCGGCGGGCGCTTGATGAGGGCGGGGATCGCGCCGGGCGGCGTGACCGCACCGAAAACGGCGACCGGTCCGGCGCGGACGATCGCGCTGATCGGAACGGGACGGCAGGCACGCAGTCGCGCTGGCAGTCCGGCTTCACCGGGGAGGGGGAGTATGTCATTGACCTGAAAATGGCTATGACGGCGCTTGCCAAACGGTGGTGGATCATTCTGCTGGCTACACTGATCGGCGGTCTGGTCATGCTTGGCTATGCCCGCTATAACTATTCGCCGCAGTACCGTGCTACCATAAAGCTGTATGTCACCAACAACACGACCGCCGGCAACGTGACGGTCATTTCCACGTCGGATATCGTGGCGGCGCAAACGCTTATCCCGACCTACAACGAGATACTTCTGACGCGCGATTTTCTCGACAAGAGCAACGGCGGCGTCATTGAGAAGTACAAGGCGGCTACCGGCAAGGACATCACCTTCGCCCAGCTGTCGGATATGCTGGTCAGCGGCGCTGTGCCGGACACGCAGATCTACTACGTGACTGTCACGAGCGGTGACCCGGATCAGGCGATGAAGCTGGCGAATATAATATACGACGAACTGCCCCGCAAGCTGCAGGAAAAGGTGCAGGGTTCCTCTGTCGAGCAGATCGATAAGGCTGCCTCTGCTGTGCTTGTGACGCCCAATTTCGGAAGCAAGGTTCTGATCGGTGCGCTGATCGGACTGGTTCTGTCTGCCGGATATGCAATCCTGGTCGGCTGTGTACTGAACGATAAGCTGGAGAGTGCCGCATGGCTGTCCAGCGCGTTCCCGTCTGTGCCGGTGCTGGCGCAGATTCCGGACACGCAGCGCGGAAGCAGTCGGAACGACTACGACGGCTACGGGTATGACTATGGGTATGGCTACGGGTATGGGTACGGATACGGATACGAGCAGGCACCACGCCCCGCCCATCACGCAAAATCCAAGAGCCACAAAGAGGATGAAGCCGATAAGACCGGCAAAGCCGATACGACCGACAAAGCCGATACGACCGGCAAAACGGATGCCGTCACGAAGGATACCGCCGGGACGGACGGCGCAGATGCCTCCGGACGGAAAGGAGAATGAGCATGAGCCGTAGCAAACAGACTGACGAGAAGAAGCAGGCGAGGAAAGCGGTGGGAGAGCGGAGATCCCCCTTCGCCAGCGGCATGGACTTCGAGACGAGCGAGGCATACAACGTCCTCCGTACCAACATCATCCTGTCCCTGCCCCACAAGCGGCGGGGCAATATCGTGGGAACTACTTCCTCCGCTCCCCACGAGGGAAAATCCTATACATCGGTCAACCTGAGCTATGCGTTGGCAAAGAACGGCTCCCGCACCCTGCTGGTGTCCGCCGACATGCGTAAGCCCACGGTGGAGGGGTACTATGAGGTTCCCCTGTCGCCGGGACTGTCCAATCTGCTGGTCGGAAGCGTCCCGCAGGACAGCCTGATGGAAGTGATCCGCCCCCTGCCGGAATACAGTGAGAACCTGTTTCTCCTGCCTGCCGGGGACATTCCCCCCAACCCGTCCGAGCTGCTCGGCTCGCAGAATATGGGGGATCTGCTGCGGAAGCTGGCGACCCTGTTTGACTTCATCATCGTGGACCTGCCTCCTGTCACGACGGTGGTGGATCCCGTGGCGGTTTCGCCCAATCTGGACGGAATGCTGGTCGTGGTCAACCATGCGTACACGCGGCGCCAGACGCTGATTCAGGCGCTCAAGCAGCTGCGGTTCAGCGGCGTCCGGATTCTGGGCTTTGTGTACAACGGCTACAGCCGGCACGGCAGCGGAAAGCGTAAGAGTTACAGCTACAAGGGGTATGACTACAAGAGTTACGATACCGGCAGCTACGATCCGAAGAACCGGGGGGACAGAGCCGGCAAAGCGGAGTAAAACAGCACCGGACGGAAAGCCGCAACGGAATGCCACAGAAAGGGGACTTGCAGGATGGGTAACAGAAGCAACAGACAGAGACGGAAGATTCTGAAGGGCGTCGGGTATGCTGTCGTCGGGGTGACGGCGGTCATCCTGCTTGCCCTGCTGATTCGGGGAACGCGCAAGCCGTCTGACAGTGTCCATACCGGAAGTGAGGGCAGGATCGGCGACGTCTGGATCGGCGATGCCTGCTACGAGAAGCGCCGCGACCTGAAAAATATCCTCTTTATTGCCGTGGAGAATGACGGTGACTCGCGGGGAATCCACTCGCTTGCCGTGCATCCCCAGGCGGCGTACCTCGCCATTCTGTCCATAGACGAGGCGAGGGGCACATACTTCCTCACGACACTGGACACCCGCTTGCACACTGCCGTGGAACCGGTCAATGAGTTCGGCGAGGTGGAGGAGAATGCCCAGACACCGATTGCGGACGCCAACCTCGGTCTTGCCCAGGCGTTCGGCGACGGCGGGCGCCGCAGTTGCATGAACACGACGCGGACGGTGGAGAAGCTGCTGAATGTCATCATCACCAATCAGGTGTGCATACGGCTGTCGGACACGACGGAGAAGCCGCTGTTCCTGACGGATCCGCGGGGACAGCTGCAGGAAATCAACCGCAGTGTTCAGGAACTGATGGATGCCAATATTCAGAAGAGCTTTGCCGTTGCCATGAGCGAGTCGTGCGTGTATACGGACTTCCGCGACAAAAGCTCCTTTGAGCGCATTCTGAATCAGGTGCTCACGTACACGTCCGCCGGAAGCTACGAGCTGGAGGCTTCTTCCACGGCGGAGGACGCGACCCGCCTTGCGATCCGACTGTTTCTGACCGAGTTGCCGAATCCGGTGACACGAAAGGAAGGCACGCCATGAACGGCGGGCGCAGTATCCTGCCTGCCTTCGGGCTGGTAGACGTTCACAGCCACATTCTGCCGGGGATGGATGACGGTGCCCGCGATGTTGCGGAGTCGGTCGATCTGCTGAGACTGTCGTATCGGCAGGATGTGCGGCATATGTGGGCGACACCGCATTTTTACCCGCAGAAGGAAAACCCGAATGATTTCCTGCGCCGTCGTGAGCGGGCGATCCGCCGCCTGCAGGACAGTTGGGAGCGGGACTGTATGCCGCGCGTGTACGCCGCGGCGGAAGTCGCGTACTTCTACGGTTTGGGGCGTTCCCCCCACGCGGGTTACCTGTGCCTGGAGGGGACACCGTACATACTGGTAGAGATGCCGGAGGACGAGTGGTCGCCTGATACGGTGGAGGACCTTCTCCTCCTGCGCTTTTTCCAGGGACTGCGTCCGATCATTGTACACGTGGAGCGCTGTCTCCCCATGCAGAACCGCCGCACGGTCAAGCGGTTGGCGGATGAAGGGGTGCTGTTCCAGTGTAACGCGGCGTTTCTTGCCAGCTATGAGACCTGCAAGCGGCAGATAAAGACGTTGTTCCGGAATGACCGGATGGACCTTATCGGCAGTGACTGCCACAATATGCGGACGCGAAAGCCGAACATCGGCGTCGCCCTGCGCACGCTGAGCGAGGTCATTGACACGGAAAAACTCCGCACGGTATTGCGGCGGGCGGCGGATATCACACGTGCCGCCGTGCCCTGCTGCTGAGTGCGGCGACAGAAGATCAGAAGATATAGTACGAATCGGAAAGGATGTCCGGATGGCGATCCGGATCGGGTACCTGTATTATGAGCGAAGCGAGGAAATCGCAGAAGCCGGAGCCGTTTGAGAAGAAAGTCTGGCTTTCCTCCCCGACTATGCACGGGGAGGAAATGGACTATGTCCGGGAGGCGTATGATGCCAACTGGATGTCTACGGTGGGCGCAAACATCGACGCAATTGAGGAGAAATTCGCCGCACGCATCGGAGTCGGCTACGGGGTGGCGCTTTCCTCCGGAACGGCGGCGCTGCATCTGGCGGTCAAACTGGCGGGTGTGCGTCCGGGCGAGCGGGTATTCTGCTCGGACGTGACGTTTTCGGCGACTGCGAATCCCATTGTGTATGAGGGAGGCGTCCCCGTTTTCATTGATTCCGAACGGGAGAGCTGGAACATGGATCCGGCGGCACTGGAGAAGGCGTTTGAGCTGTATCCCGGCGTTCGCGTCGTGATGGTGGCGAACCTGTACGGAACCCCCGGGCATCTGGACGAGATCCGCGCTATTTGTGACAGGCACGGAGCCATCCTGATCGAGGATGCCGCCGAATCGCTGGGGGCGTCCCTCGGCGGCAGGATGGCGGGCAGTTTCGGGCACTACAATGTAATCAGCTTCAACGGGAACAAGATCATCACCGGTTCCTGCGGCGGTATGCTCCTGACAGATGACAGGTTTGCCGCCGAGAAGGTGCGCAAATGGTCCACGCAGTCCCGCGAGGCGGCACCGTGGTATCAGCACGAGGAGTTGGGCTACAATTACCGCATGAGTAACGTGGTCGCCGGTATCATCCGGGGGCAGGAGAAGCACCTGGAGGAGCATATCGCGCAGAAGCGCGCGATATGGGAGCGCTACCGGGAGGGCTTCCGTGACCTGCCCGTGACCATGAATCCCCATTTGCCGGACAGTGAGCCGAACTGCTGGCTGTCCTGCCTGCTGGTGAACGAGGAAGCCATGTGCCGGCAGGTACGGAGCGACCGGGAGGCGCTGTACATCCGGGAGCCGGGTAAGACCTGCCCGACCGAGATTCTGGAGACGCTGGCGGCGTGCAACGCCGAGGGGCGTCCTATCTGGAAGCCGATGCACATGCAGCCGTTCTTTTCCGCCAATCCCTTCGTCACGCGCGAGGGCAATGCCCGCGCGACAACCAACGCATACAGATCCGGCGGTGTTGCCGATGTCGGCTCCGACCTTTTCCGTCGCGGGCTGTGCCTGCCGAGCGACAACAAGATGACACCCGACGTGCAGGATCGGGTGATCGGGATCGTGCGGAGCTGCTTCTGATCCGATGCATATGTACGCACGGTTCTGGAAAAGGCTGTTGGATTTTCACCTGGCGCTGACGGCGTTGCTGGTTCTGTCGCCGCTTCTTCTGCTGCTGACGGTGGCGGGCGCTGTGGCGATGCGGGGAAATCCGTTCTTTGCCCAGCCGCGGCCCGGACGGGGGGAGCGCATCTTTCGCCTGATAAAATTCCGTACCATGTCCGATCGGCGCGACGCATCGGGGGCGCTTCTCCCGGACGGGGAGCGACTGAACGGATACGGCAGATTCCTGCGGAAAACCTCCCTTGATGAACTGCCGGAGCTGTTCAATATTCTTGTCGGACAGATGGCGCTGGTGGGACCTCGCCCGCTGTTGACGGCTTACCTGCCGCTGTACAGCGAGGAGCAGCACCATCGCCACGATGTGCGCCCCGGTCTGACCGGCTACGCACAGGTTCACGGGCGCAACGCTGTCCCGTGGGAGGAGCGGTTCCGGATGGATGTCTGGTACACGCAGAACATAACTTTCCGGCTGGACTGCCGGATTTTGCTGGATACGGTGCGGGTGGTTTTCCGACATGACGGGATCGGAAGCGGCACATCGGAAACCATGGAGCCGTTCACCGGAAACCGGACGGCGGCAGTTGAAGTGGGAGCTGAAAAGGAGGAGTCCGCACAGTGGGCACAAGGCAAAGACTGATTCTTCTCGGTGCGGGCGGACAGGGACGTGTAGTCGCGGATATCGCCCTGCATACGGGACTCTACAGTGAAATCGGATTTCTGGACGATGACCAAGGGGTGGCGGATACCGGATTGCCGTTTCCGTTGCTGGGCAGTTTTTCCGAGTACGGCAAATGGCTTGGCGAGGCGGATTTTGCGGTTGCGATCGGGAACAACGCTGTCCGTGAGGCGTTGCAGGATCGGCTGACCGCCGCCGGTGCATCGCTGGCGACGCTGATCCATCCCCGCGCGTTCGTGGCGAGCCGCGTGACGCTGGGGGCGGGCAGTGTGGTGATGGCGGGCGCGGTAATCAATGTTGACGCGGTCATCGGGCGCGGCGTCATTGTCAACACCTGCGCATCGGTGGATCATGACTGTCGGATCGGGGATTTCTGCCATGTGAGCGTCGGCGCGCGTCTTGCCGGAACGGTTCATGTGGGCGACCGGAGCACATTGGGCGTGGGTGCCGTCGTGCGGAACAATACCGATATCTGCGCGGACTGCATGGTCGGTGCGGGAGCGGCTGTGGTCAGCCCGCTGACGGAACCGGGCGTGTATGTCGGTGTGCCGGCACGGCGACTGTATCCGGGTGGAGCGAACTGAGCTTCGATAAAGATTGGGGGAACCTCTTGCCGCTCGCGTAGTATGCAGAGGTTCCCTTCAGGGATAATTGCCGCCGGCGCGGCGGCAATTTGCGCAAAGAGAACACTGCCGCTTCAGGCGGCGGGCAGGACATGCACTGAAACGGGAAGGGAAACGTATGGGCGGAAAGCTACTGATTCTGGCAAATAACAGCCTCGGACTGTATCGGTTCCGTGCCGACCTTATCCGGACGCTGGGGCAGACGTATACGGTCTATGCTTCCACGCCCCGCAATGACCACTTCGACGATCTGGCATCAATAGGCTGTCATGTGATCGAGACCGGGATCGACAGGCGTGGGCTGAATCCCATCCGGGATCTGCGGCTGTTGCGTACCTATCGGAGGCTGATCCGGGAGATACGTCCCGATCTGGTCATCACGTATACCATTAAGTGCAACGTTTACGGCGGGTATGCGGCGCGGCGGGCGGGTGTTCCGTATGCGGTCAATGTGACCGGCCTGGGGAGCGCCTTTCAGCATCCGGGGCTGTTGCGCCGGGTGGCGACCTGCCTTTGCCGGATCGGGCTGAAGCGTGCCGGGGTTGTATTCTTTGAGAACAGCGACAACCGCGATGTGTACTGCCGGCTGGGCATTGTCCGGCAGGATGTGTGCCATGTTCTGCATGGGGCGGGCGTGAATCTGGAGCAGTTTCCCCTGACGCCGTATCCGACGGACGGAACTGTCACAAGGTTTCTTTTCATCGGGCGCGTCATGCGGGAAAAGGGCGTGGATGAGCTGTTCGCCGCCATGCGCAGTCTGCGGGCGGCAGGGCAGTCCTGCGTGCTCCACGTCGTCGGGGATACCGAGGAGGATTACCGCGCGCGTCTGCATGAAGGGGAGGAAGCCGGCTGGCTGGTGTACCACGGCTATCAGACTGACGTGCATCCCTTTATCGCAGAGGCGCACTGCCTGGTTCTGCCGTCCTACCACGAAGGGATGGCAAACGTTAATCTGGAAAGTGCCTCTATGGGAAGACCGCTCATCACCTCCCGCATCCCCGGATGCATGGAGGCTGTGCGGGAAGGCGAGACCGGCTACCTGTGTGCACCGCAGGATACCGACAGCCTGCTGGACGCCATGCAGCGTTTCCTGCACCTGTCGCCCGCGGAACGCGAGGCGATGGGGCGTGCGGGGCGGGCACATATGGAGGCGGAATTTGACAAGCGGCAGGTGGTCGCCGAGACGGCGGCGTGCCTGCAGGCGTGCGTGAGCGCGTCCAGGTAAGCAAGTCGCACCGGTCGGAACCGGAATCTACAGGAAGGAAGCGTTTGCAAACGCATGGTTATAGCATAACTCATGACAAAACTGTTGCCGATCATACTGATAGCCATGTGCTTTGCGATGCTGTCGGAAATGCGTTCCCCAAAGAATCTTTCGGGGAACGGCTACCGTCGCAAGGATGCTTTTTTCTGTGTGTGTATGATGCTGGTGTTGGCGGTATTCGTCGGCTTGCGCACGCGCTACAATGACACCACGACTTATACGCGTTCCTATGAGCTTCTGCAGGTGAAGGATTCCCTCTTCAACGGGATTGAGTGGTCACTCAGCTCCAGCGTCGGGTTTGAGCTGACGCAAAGACTTATCAAGTACCTGGGCGGATCGGCTCAGACGTTTCTGATGTTGTTTGCTCTCTTTGATGTGGGGGTCAATGTCTGGTTTATCCGGAAGTATTCTGATTCTCTGTGGCTATCCTTCTTCCTGTATATTGCCATGGGGTGCTATGTGTTCAATATGGCTGCCATCATGCAGTGTACCGCGACCTCGCTGATCCTGATCGCTATGGACAGATTGATGGAGGGTAAAAAGCGGCGGTTCGTACTGTATGTTATACTGGCTGCGCTGTTTCACACCTACGCAATCATGTTTATTCTGGCACAGTTCCTGTTCTTTACGCCGTGGAAGAGAAAAACCTATTTCATGCTGGTCGGCTTTATGCTGATCGGACTGCTGCTGCCCCGTCTGCTTGGTTTGGTGGTCGCACTGACTTCCGCTATGGGGGAATCGTACTCCATGGAGTCCTTCGCGGGTGCCGGCGTGAATCTTTTCCGGTTTCTTGTTGTGTCGGCGCCGATTGCGTTGTCCTTTTTGGTGCGGGACGAGATCGAGAAGCAGAGTACGCGGAATGATATGCTCATTTTCAACCTGTCCATGCTCAATGCCGAGATCATGTTCGTTGCCCTGTTTGGCACCGCAAACTATTTTGCACGTCTTGCCAACTACTTCCTGATCTTTCAGACGCTGACCCTGCCGTGGTTGCTTCGTTTCTTCCGTCCGTCCGCACGTCGTATGCTGACGGTCTGTATCGTTGTGTGCTATGTCCTGTATTTCTACTACCAGAGTGCCATCGTATTGCCGTTCGATTTCTTGTTCGACCGTGTGGATCTGATCGACTACATCAAGACGCTGCTCCCCTGACAGGTAGGCGGCTGTGTTCCGCAGAGGTACTATTACGAGAGGAGCCTGCATTGCAGCAGGGTATGAAATGGAGAGTAAAGTATCCGTTATCGTCCCGGTTTTTCGTGTCGAGGCGTACCTGCCGACCTGCGTGGACAGTATTCTGGGGCAGACTTACCGCAATATTGAGCTGATCCTTGTGGATGACGGCAGCGACGACGGTTGCCCTGCCATGTGTGATGCCTACGCCGCCGCGGATGCGCGCGTCCGATGCATTCATAAGCAGAACGGGGGACTTTCCTCTGCGCGGAATGCTGGCGTGGAAGTGGCAGTCGGCGATTATGCCGTTTTTGTTGACAGCGATGACTGGCTGGATACGGACGCGATCCGTCAGGCGGTTGCGCTGGCGGACGATGGTCGACTGGATGTTGTTTTGTGGTCTTATAAGAGCGAATATGAAGAGAATAGTTTCCCGCGGATTCTGTTTGAGGGGGGAACGCGTGCTTTTGACGAGAATGAGAGCCGTGCGTTTTGCCGACGGATACTGGGACCTGTGGGGGATGAACTGACAGATCCGCAAAAGGTATTCTCCTACGATACAGCATGGGGAAAACTCTACCGGATGGAAATGATCCGGATGGTCTCCTTCGTGGACACGAAGGAGATTGGAACCGAGGATGCACTCTATAATGTCTGCGTTTTTTCACGCGTGCGACGTCTCGGATATGTGTCGGGTGTATATTACCACTATCGTAAAACCAATCAAGGATCCCTGACGGCAGGATATAAGCGTACTTTGGTTGCTTGCTGGGATCGGCTATATGACAGAATGTATGATTTCCTTATGGAGACGGGCGCCGATGAAAGTTATTTTCGCGCGCTGCAAAACCGCATTGCGTTGTCACTCCTTGGCGTTGGTCTGAACGAGGTAGCGAACCCGGACGGCTTTCGGCGGAAGTCCGCCAATCTTCGTGCTGTTCTTGGTCAGGAACGGTGGAGAACAGCAGTCCGGCAACTGGACATAAGCCGATTCCCGCTTAAATGGCGGGTGTTCTATCGGCTGAGCAAGTGGAGATGGGCAGTTCTGCTGACAGCTCTGTTGTATGTTGTGTCCGGTTTACGCGCAAGAAAGGTTGGGTAGAATACAGTTGAACGGAAAGGGCGGATATGGTATGGCAGACTTTGAACCGATACGCGTTCTCAATCTTTTCACCATTCTGGATCGTGGCGGCGCGGAGACCATGGTGATGAATTACTACAGGCATATTGACCGCACAAAGGTGCAGTTTGACTTTCTTGTTCATAGAGAGCGGCGCGGAGCATATGATGACGAGATCGAGACACTGGGCGGGAAGATATATCGCATGTGTCCCGTTTATCCACAGAACTTTGCGCGATATAAGCGAGATCTGCATTCTTTTTTTCAGTCACACCCGGAATACAAGATCATACATTCCCACATGTCTGAGTTGGGATATTTTGCGTTCCGTGAAGCTGAACGTCAAGGCGTTCCTGTCCGAATCTGCCATGCACATAATGCACCGCACGGGTTCGATGCGAAAATGATCGTGCGAACCTATTTAAAAAAACGGATGATGCCACATCTGACACACCTGTTTATGTGCGGCGAAGAGTCTGGAAAGTGGCTTTACGGAGAGAAAAACAAAAGTCGTTTTATTATGCTGAACAACGCTATCGATGCTGCCTCATATACTTACGACCTGTCAATGCGTGAGGAAATGCGGCGGAAGCTTGGCCTTGTGGACGAGTTGGTCATTGGCCATGTCGGTCGCTTTAACCCACAAAAGAATCATCCCTTTCTTATGGATATCTTTGCCGCCTTGCTGAAAAAAGAACCCAACGCGATCCTTCTTCTGGTTGGTGGCGGCGAGGGAATGTCTCAAATACGGGAGAAGGCACAGAAGCTTGGCATAGCAGAGCACGTTCACTTCTTGGGTGTTCGCAGCGACGTTGCAGACTTGATGCAAGCGATGGATGTATTCGTGTTCCCGTCATTATACGAGGGCTTAGGAATTGCTTTAATTGAAGCGCAAGCTGCTGGATTACCCTGCGTTGTTTCAGATACAATTCCGCATGAAGCATACTTGACAGACCTTGTCGATTCTGAGAGCTTGTCCGCTCCGGCAGAAAAGTGGGCGGAGAAGATCCTTGCGAAGCGAGCCATCCCCCGCACTGATCGCCGAGCCGAAATCGCAGCGCACGACTTCGATATTACTACAGAAGCAGTAAAACTACAGGAGTTCTATTTGAAGGCTTATGAACAAAATTGCTGATCCCATCCTTACCATCTTCACCCCTGCCTACAACCGCGCACACACCCTGCCGCGCACCTACGAATCCCTCTGCCGCCAGAGCTGCAAGGATTTCGTTTGGCTTATTGTGGACGATGGGAGCAGTGACGGGACGCGTGCACTGGTCGAGGAGTGGCAGACGCGGGATAACGGTTTTCCCATCCGCTATATCTACAAGGAAAACGGCGGGATGCACACGGCACACAACGTGGCGTATGACAATATCACCACCGAGTTGAATATCTGTATTGATTCCGATGATGCACTGGCGGAGGGCGCTGTGGAGGTGATTCTCTCGCTGTGGGAGCGCGCGGGCGGACCCACGCACCCGGAGATTGCGGGAATTATCGGGCTGGATGCGGATATGAATACGGGAAAAGTAATCGGGACAGCGTTTCCGGCGGACATGACAACCACAACGCTGGAGGGTTTTTATGCCTCTGGCGGACGGGGGGATAAAAAGCTGGTTTACCGTACCGATGTGATGCGGCAGATGCCGCCCTATCCGGTGTTCCCGGGGGAGAAGTACATCTCGCTGGGCTACAAGTACCAGCTTTGCGACCAGCTGTACCGCCTGCTGACAATCAACCGCGTGCTGTGTGACGTCGAGTATCAGCCGGACGGTTCATCCCATTCCATGTTCCGGCAGTATCTCCGGAACCCGCGCGGGTTTGCGTTTATCCGGGTGCAGAACATGAAGTTCAACAAGTCTTTCCGCCGGAACGCAAGGGACTGCGTGCATTACGTGTCCAGCTGCCTCATCGCGCGTGAAAAACACTTCGTGCGAAAGTCTCCGAAGCCGGTTCTGACGTGGTTTTCCGTGCCGGCGGGTGTGTTGCTGACGCTGTATATCCGGTGGCGGGCAAAACGATGAGGTCTTGCGGAGCGGCAGGACGCCGGAACCGGAAAAAGAAGGCGGAAGTCTGAAAACATATTTTCAGACAGGGAGTTTTGTGCCGGAATTGCCCCAGACTTCCGCGCCGGTGAGAAAGGAAGGTCATAAATATGATCCCCAAGAAGATACATTACTGCTGGTTCGGACGGGGCGAGAAGAACGAGAAGGCTAAGAAATGCATCGCCAGCTGGCATAGATTCTGCCCGGACTATGAGATTATCGAGTGGAACGAGGACAACTTTGACGTGAACATGAACGGGTACACCGAAATGTGTATCCGGGAGAAGAAATACGCCTTCCTGAGCGACTATGCGCGCCTGTTGATCCTGGAGCGCGAGGGCGGACTGTACTTTGACGTGGATGTGGAAGTGCTTCGCTCTTTTGACAATCTCCTTGACGTTCCCGCCTTCTTTGGATTTGAAACGCGTGAGTACGTGAATACAGGAATGGGCTTCGGCGCTGAGGCAGGGAATCCCGCCGTGCGCGCCATGCTGGCTGAGTATGATGAACTGTTGGACGGCAAGCATGCTTACCTGTTCCGTCAATTCGGACCAAGTCCGAATTACACCTTCTGTTGTCTTTAAATAATT
>ENA-USUG01000844-USUG01000844.1-human-gut-metagenome-genome-assembly--contig:-NODE-844-length-53181-cov-11.180984_pt1 | contig 53181 bp, 52 predicted proteins | sample MGYA00250059_ERZ773394 | MGnify/ENA primary metagenome ERZ773394 (study PRJEB29103, sample SAMN06111957) | human gut metagenome | biome: human gut; feature: ankylosing spondylitis patient; material... | reverse complement strand
CCGAAGTGGTGATTGCCGCGATGAAGGGCGACAAAGCCGAAACCGTGTTCGAGATTTCGGACCTGTGCTACCACGTCCTCGTGCTGATGGCGGAAGAGGGGATTACGACGGGCGACATTCTGCGCGAGCTAAGCAGCCGTCACGTCGTCGACAAAAAGGTCAAGCAGGAAACGATGAAATGATAACTTGTTCGCTTCACAATCACTGCACGCTGTGCGACGGCAGGGATACGCCCGAGAGCATGCTCGCCGCCGCCGAAGCCGCAGGCATAACCGATTTCGGCATGTCGTGTCACTCTTTTTGCGACTTTGACCCCGAAATGTCGATAAAATCCGAGCGCGAGTACATCGACAAAATCAACGCGCTGAAAGCGGCTTATTCGGGTAAAACGCGGCTGTACCTCGGCGCGGAGGAGGATTATTTCGCGCCCGTCGGCATGCGCGCCGAGTACGACTATATAATAGGCTCGGTTCACTTCGTCACGGCAGGCGACGGGCTCGCCGCGGCGGACGTCTCCGCCGATATTCTCAGGGAAACCGCCGATAAATTCTACGGCGGCGACGGCTACGCGCTCGCGGAGGAGTATTATAGGCTCGTAACGCTCGAAGCAAAGCGTAAGCCGGACATTCTCGGGCATTTCGACCTCATAAAGCGTTACGGCGGCGGCATAGTCGACCTCGGCGGAAAGAGGTACCGCGACATTGCGCTCGCCGCGCTCGACGAGTGCGCGAAAACGGGCGTAATCTTCGAGCTTAATTACGGCGGCACCGAAAGCGGCGCGATTTCCTCGCCGTACCCCGACGCGTTTCTGCTTGAAAGAATACGCGAGAAGGGCGGCAGAGTGATTGTTTCCACCGATTGCCACGACGTGAAAAACATCGCGAACGGACTGACGGACGGCGAAAAATACCTTGCCGCGCTAGGCTACAAGTCCGTCGCGGCGATGAGAAACGGCAAATTCGCGGACGAGCGGCTGCGCGGATAACGCGCCGCGGCTTCTATTGTGAAAAAAATTTAACAGAACGGCGCGCTTTTTCGGTTGCAAAATTTTTTCCGATATGCTAGAATGTAGCCATGACAGAGAGGTTCAACTTCAACGCGTGCCGTACTCGCCGCCGAATCAAGCAAAAGTACCGCTTCGGGATTAGTGCGCTCGTAGTGCGGCTTCAATCGGGGAATTGCGCCTTATCGGGGCATAGTGCATAGTCTATCAACGCAAACGCAATCAGTGCGCTTGCGTTTTTCTTTTTCTTCGGGGCTCCCGAAAATCCATTAAAATCACTTTTTTACGGAGGTATATATGGCAAAGGTACTTATCGCAATGGGCTCGAAAAGCGATTTAGACGTCGTAAAGCCGGCGGCTCAGATACTTACGAAGCTCGGCGTGGACGTGACCGTGAGGGTAATGAGCGCGCACCGCACCCCCAAAACGGTGATGGACTACGCGACGGGAAAGGAAGGCGACTTCGACGTGTTTATCGCGGCTGCCGGAAAGGCGGCGCACCTCGCCGGCTTTATCGCCGCGTTCACCCCCAAGCCCGTCATAGGCTTGCCCGTCAAGAGCTCGACGATGGACGGGCTCGACAGTCTGCTCTCGACCGTGCAGATGCCCTCGGGCGTGCCGGTGGCGACGGTTGCGATAAACGGCGGACTCAACGCCGGACTGCTCGCCGCGCAGATGCTGGCGATTTCCGATTCGGATCTCGCCGAAAAGATAATAGCCTACCGCGAGGAGAACGCGAACGGCGTGATAAATTCTAATATCAATTTAACGGAGGAATTATAAACATGGAAAAACGCGAACTTTTGTACGAGGGTAAAGCCAAAAAGGTTTACGCCACCGACGACGAAAAGGCGGTGCTCGTGTCCTACAAGGACGACGCGACGGCTTTCAACGGACTGAAAAAAGGTCAGATTGCAGGCAAAGGCGTGATTAACAACCGCTGCACCAATCTCATTTTCCGCATGCTCGAAAAACACGGTATTCCCACGCATTATATCGAGGAAGTTTCGCCTACCGACACCTTCGTCAAAAAGGTTCAGATAGTGCCGCTCGAAGTGATAGTCAGAAACGTGGCGGCAGGCTCGTTCTCCAAGCGTTACGGCGTGGAGGAGGGAACGCCGCTGAAAAGCGTGGGCTTCGAGTTCAGCTACAAGAACGACGCGCTGGGCGACCCGATGATAAACGACTTCTACGCTCTCGCGATGGGACTTGCGACCAAAGAGGAAATCGAAACCATCCGCGCCATGGCGTTCAAGGTCAACGACATACTCAAAGACTTCTTTAAGAAAATAGGTCTCGACCTTATCGACTTCAAGCTCGAGTTCGGCAGGTACGACGGCAAAATCATTCTCGCCGACGAAATCAGCCCCGACACTTGCCGCCTGTGGGACAGCGTTACTCACGAAAAGCTGGACAAGGACCGCTTCCGCCGCGACCTCGGCGGCGTGGAGGACGCGTACAAGGAAGTAATGAAAAGACTTTCGGGAGCGGCGAATGACTGATTCGCTTATACTTCCGGCTTGCGAATTCGAGCGGCGCGAAGAGTGCGGAATCATCGGTATCGCCTCGCGCGAAAAACGTGAAATGGCGCACGACCTGTACTTCGGCTTGTTCGCGCTCCAGCACCGCGGTCAGGAGAGCGCCGGTATCGCCGTCGCCTACGAGCCGCGAAAGATTTACTACTACAAGAAAATGGGGCTTGTCAACGAGGTTTTCGACGAGGACAAGCTCGCGGCGTTTCCGCATTCCCGTCTGGGAATAGGTCACGTCCGCTATTCGACCACGGGGTCGAGCAACGTCGTCAACGCGCAGCCCGTGGTGTTCTACGGCAGATGCGGCAGAATGGCGGTGGCGCACAACGGCAACATCGTCAACTGCGACGCGATAAAGTCGCGGCTCATTCGCAATGGACATATTTTCCAGAGCTCGATTGACAGCGAGGTAATCGCCGCGCTAATCAATCTTTACGCCGACGAAGGCATCGAAAAAGGCGTAATGAGGGCGTGCGCCGAGCTCGTGGGGGCTTATGCGCTCGTGGTGCTCGCCGACGACAAGCTTGTCGCGGTGCGCGACCCCATGGGGCTCAAGCCGCTGTGTGTCGGCACGCTCGGCGGCGACATAGTGTTCGCTTCCGAAACCTGCGCGCTCGACGCGTTGGGCGCGACGGTAATACGCGACCTGTCCCCGGGCGAAGTCGTCACCGTGGACGAGGGGCTTAACATGAAGAGCGAGTTTTTGCCCGAGGCGCACCGGCGTTCGTGCATTTTCGAGTACGTTTACCTTGCTCGCGGCGATTCACGCATAGACGGCGTAAACGTGTACGACGCGCGCTACGAGTGCGGAAAAATGCTTGCCGAGCGGTTTAAGATAGACGCGGACGTCGTTGCCGGCGTGCCCGACTCCGCGATAGTGTCGGCGCGCGGTTACAGCGAGGTTTCGGGCGTGCCCTACGTCGACGCGCTGAGTAAAAACCGCTATATCGGCAGGACGTTTATCCAGCCCAGCCAATCGATGCGCGAGAACAGCGTGAAGATAAAGCTGAACGCGATGCGCTCGAACATTCGCGGCAAGCGGCTTATTCTCATCGACGACTCGATAGTGCGCGGCACCACGAGCAGAAAGATAGTCAGCCTGCTTCGCGAAAACGGCGCGAAGGAAGTGCACATGCTGATAGCCTCGCCGATAGTGGCGTTCCCATGCTTTTTCGGTGTGGATATGGAGTCCAAGGACAGGCTTATCGGCGGCTATAAAAACGAAGAGGAAATCTGCAAGGCAATAGGCGCGGACAGCCTGCATTACTTGCCGCTCGAGTGCCTGACAAAGGCTTGCGGCGGCTGTAAAAGCGATTTCTGCACCGCGTGTTTCGACGGCGATTACCCCATCGAAGCGGACAAGTACAACTGCGGCAAGTTCGTCCTCGAGATTTAGAAAAAGGAGAAGATTATGGCAATCGATTACAAGAGCGCCGGCGTAGACGTGGAAGCAGGCTACAGCGCGGTCAGACTTATGAAAGAATATGTGCGCTCGACCTACGACAAGAACGTCGTGGGCGACCTCGGCAGTTTCGGCGGCTTTTATGCGCTCGACGACAGCCCCGCGGGCGACGTGCTGGTTGCCGGCACCGACGGCGTGGGCACCAAGCTCAAGTACGCGTTCGCGACGGGAAAGCTCGACACCGTGGGCATCGACTGCGTGGCAATGTGCGTCAATGACATCGTGTGTCAGGGCGCAAGACCGCTGATTTTCCTCGACTATATCGCGCTCGGCAAGCTCGTGCCCGAGTCCGTCGCCGAAATCGTCAAGGGCGTTGCCGAGGGCTGTCGGCAGGCAGGTTGCGCGCTCATCGGCGGCGAAACGGCGGAAATGCCCGGTTTTTACCCCGAGGACGAATTCGACCTCGCCGGGTTTTCGACGGGTATCGCAAAGCGCGACAAGGTGATTAACGGAGCAGGTATCAAAAAGGGCGACCGCCTCGTCGGCTTGCGCTCGTCGGGAGTGCACTCCAACGGCTATTCGCTGGTAAGAAAGCTTTTCCCCGTGGACGACAAAGCGACTTTCGAGTACTCGGAAGCGCTGGGCGGCGTGCCTGCGGAGGTTCTTTTAACCCCCACGAGAATTTACGTCAAAACCGTACTCGCGCTGATAGAAAAGGTTAAGATTATGGGCATTGCACATATTACGGGCGGCGGCTTTATCGAGAATATCCCGAGAATACTCCCCGTGGGGCTGGCGGCGAAAATCGACAGAAACTCCTACGAGCTTCCGCCGCTGTTCAAGGAGCTCCAAAAGCGCGCCGATATTTCCTACGAGAAAATGTGCAACACGTTCAATATGGGTATCGGCATGGTGCTTGCGGTCGATAGAAACGACGAGGAAGCGGCGATTAAGGAGCTTCGCGCTTTGGGCGAGGACCCCGTGCGCCTCGGCGAAGTAGTCGAGGGCGAGGGCGTGATTTTATGAAAAGGCTGTGCGTGTTCGCGAGCGGCTCGGGCACCGATTTCCAGAGCGTAATCGACGGCGTAAACACGGGCAAAATCGACGGCAAAATAGTGTTGCTCGTCGCCTCGCGCCCCGATATTTACGCGGTAGAGAGGGCGAAGAAAAACGGTATCGAGGTCGCGGTTTTCCGCAAAAAGGACTATGAGAGCGCGGAAAAAATGTACGACGCGCTCATACCCGTGCTGAAAGAAAAGGGCGTGGAGCTGATTATCCTCGCCGGCTATCTCACGGTGCTCACGCCAAATATCGTGGCGGCTTACCGCGACAAAATCATCAATATTCATCCGTCGCTTATACCTAAGTACTGCGGCGACGGCTACTACGGCATGCGCGTTCACGAGGCGGTCATCGCCGCCGGCGAAAAGGAGTCGGGTGCGACGGTGCACTTCGTCGACGAGGGCACGGACACCGGGAAAATAATCGAGCAGAGAAAGGTGCCGGTGCTTTCGGGCGACACGCCCGAAACGCTGCAAAAGCGCGTTTTGGAAGTCGAGCACGAGCTTCTGCCCGACGTGGTGGCGCGGCTTTGCAGGGAATAAATCGGAAACAGAAAAAAACAACAATCAATCGTCGAAATTAACGGACAGGAGGAACAATCGCAATGGAAATGAAAAAAAGAGCGCTCGTCAGCGTATCGGACAAGACGGGAATAGTGGAGGCGGCGAAGCGACTCGTGGCGCTCGGCTATGAGATTATATCCACGGGCGGCACCGAAGCTGCGCTGAAAGCCGCAGGCATAAGCACAATCAACATCAGCGAAATCACGGGCTTTCCCGAGTGCCTGGACGGCAGGGTCAAGACGTTGCACCCGGCGGTTCACGCAGGACTGCTCGCGATGCGCTCCAACCCCGAGCACATGGCGCAGCTAAAAAGGCTCGGAATAAACACGATTGACGTGGTGATAGTCAATCTTTACCCGTTCAAGCAGACGATTATGCGCGGCGCGGACTTTGCCGAAGCGGTGGAGAACATCGACATCGGCGGACCCACCATGCTGCGTTCGGCGGCGAAGAATTATCAGGACGTGGCGGTAATCACCGACCCCGGCGACTATGAAAGGGTGTTCTCGGAAATGGAGAACGGAGGCGTGACCCTTGACACGCGCAAGTACCTCATGTACAAGGTTTACCGCCATACCGCGGTGTACGACGCGCTCATCTCGGGCTATCTCGAGAGAGAATTGGGCATCGAGTTCCCCGACCAAATCGCGCTCGCCTACGAGAAAAAAGAGCAGATGCGTTACGGCGAAAATCCGCATCAGAAAGCGGCGGTTTACGGCGAAGCGCTGCCCGTGAAGAACTCGCTGATAAACGCCGAACAGCTTAACGGCAAACAGCTGTCCTACAACAACATCAACGACGCCAACGGCGCGATAGAGCTTCTTAAAGAGTTCGACGAAACCACCGTCGTTGCGGTCAAACACGCCAACCCCTGCGGAGTGGCTTCCGCGCCCACGGTGCTTGAGGCGTACAAGGCGGCATACGACGCCGACCCCGTGTCCATTTTCGGCGGCATAGTGGCGGTAAACGCTACCGTGGACAAGGCGACGGCGGAGGAGATGGTCAAAATCTTCCTCGAAATAGTCATCGCTCCCGACTTCACTCCCGAAGCTTTGGACGTATTGAAAAAGAAAGTCAACCTGCGCGTATTGAAACTTAAAGACGTGGCGAAGAAAAACCCGTCGGGCGTAATCGAGTTCAAGAAAGTTTACGGCGGTCTTATCGTGCAGGAAGCGGACGGCTCCGTCTACGACAAGGCGGAAGCGGTCACCGAAAAGGCTCCCACCGCCGCGGAAGAAGAAACTATGCGGTTCGCCATGAAAGTGGTTAAGCACTGCAAGTCCAACGCCATCGTGCTCGCAAAGGACAAGCGCACTTTGGGTATCGGCGTGGGACAGACCAACCGCATCTGGGCGACGGAACAGGCAATCTCGCACAGCAACGAGGACACAGTCGGCTCGGTGCTCGCTTCCGACGCGTTCTTCCCCTTCTCCGACTGCGTCGAGGCGGCGGCAAAGGCAGGCGTGACGGCAATCGTTCAGCCCGGCGGCAGTATCCGCGACCGCGAGAGCATAGACGCGTGCAACGCTCACGGCATAGCGATGTGCTTTACCGGCGAACGCCATTTCAAGCACTGAGCCGCCGGCGGCAAAACGGACAAAACCCGACTAAAAACAACGCAGGGTTCGACCAAAAGCAACAAAATCCGACCAAAAGCAACGCATAGTTCGACCAAAAGAAACAAAATCCGACCAAAAGCAACGCAGGGTTCGACTAAAAAACAACAAAAACCGACCAAAAGCAACGGAGAATAGTAATGAAAGTTCTGGTAATCGGCGGCGGCGGAAGAGAACACGCAATCGTCAAAAAGCTGAAAGAGAGCAAAAAGGTAAGCCAAGTCTACTGCCTGCCCGGAAACGCGGGCATTGCCGAGGACGCGATTTGCGTCGGCGGCAGTCCGACCGACTTCGAGAAAATCAAGAAAACGGTGTTCGCGCGCGGCATCAGGCTGGTTGTCGTCGCGCCCGACGACCCGTTGTATCTGGGGCTCGTGGACGAATTGCACGACCACGGCGTGCGCGCGTTCGGACCGGAAAAGGCGGCGGCAAGGCTGGAGGGCAGCAAGGTGCACTCCAAGAATTTCATGCGCCGCCACGGCATACCTACCGCCGACTACGAGTACTTTGCCGACTATTCGCTGGCGCTCAACTACGTCAAGAAGTGCTCTTTTCCGTTGGTAATCAAGGCGGACGGGCTGGCGCTCGGCAAGGGCGTGTTCATCTGTCATTCGCTCAGCGACGCCGACGCCGCGCTGAAAAAGCTGATGCTGGACGGCGTGTTCGGCGAGAGCGGCAGCGTGGTTGTCGTCGAGGAGTTTCTGACTGGCAGAGAAGTCACGGTGCTGGCGTTTACCGACGGCAAGACGATTAAGTGCATGCCGTCCTCGCAGGACCACAAGCGCGCCTACGACGGCGACGAGGGACCCAATACGGGCGGTATGGGAGCGTTCGCGCCCTCGCCGTACTTCACCCCCGAGCTGTTTGCCGAGGCGGAAAAGAACATCATCATTCCCACGCTGAAAGGATTGAAAGCCGACGGCATTAAATATAAGGGCGTAATCTACTTCGGGCTGATGCTGACAAGCAAGGGCGTGAAGCTAATCGAGTACAACGCGCGCTTCGGCGACCCCGAGGCGGAGGCGGTGTTGCCGCTGCTGAAAACCGACCTTTTTGAAATTATGACCGCATGTATCGAAGGGCGGCTGGGCGACCTTGACATCGAGTGGGAGAACAAGACGGGCTTTACCGTCGTCGTCGCGAGCGGCGGCTATCCCGACAATGTGGTCAAGGGCTATCCGATAACTATCGGCGAGCTCGAGGGCGTTACGCTTTACCATGCTGGCACCGCGATAAAGGATAAAAAACTTGTCACGAACGGCGGCAGAGTGTTCGACGTGACGGCGGTTGCGGACAATCTCGAGGAAGCGCGGAAAATCGTTTACCGCGAAATCGACAAGATTCAATTCAAGGGCGCGCGCTATCGCTCGGATATAGGAAAAGTCTAAACAAGGAATGGAGAAAAATACAGATGGTTTATCGTGTTTATGCGGAAAAGAAAAGTCAATATTCGGCGGCGGAGGGGCTGAAAAACGAGCTCGTTTCGCTACTCGGCGTGAAAATCGACAGGCTCAGAAAGCTGATACGCTACGACGTCGAGGGGCTGGAAAAAGCCGACTTCGAGCGCGCCGTGACCTCGGTTTTCTCCGAGCCTATGGTGGACGAGGTTTACGAAACCCCCGATTTTACCGGCGGTAAAGCGTTGGTTACGGAGTACCTTGACGGGCAGTACGACCAGCGCGCGGACTCGGCGGCGCAGTGCGTGCAGTTTCTCACCGGCGGCGTGCGCCCGATTGTCAGGTGCGCCACGGTTTACGTCTTTTACGGCGTGACGACGGACGACCTCGCGAAAATAAAGAAGTACCTTATAAACCCCGTGGACAGCAGGGAGGGCGACTCTACGGTGCCCGAAACGCTGAAACGCACCGCGCCCGAAAAGACGAAAATGCGCGTCGAGCTGAGTATAATCGACCTGTCCGACGAGGAATTGAAGAAGTTTTACGACGGCTTCGGGTTCGCGATGACCTACGCCGACCTTCAATTCGTGCGCGACTATTTCAGGTCGGAAAAGCGCAATCCCACGCTGACGGAAATCAAGGTCATCGATACATATTGGTCCGATCACTGCCGTCACACCACTTTCCTCACGCGCCTGAATAAAATAACGATAAAATCCAACAATCCGCGTATCCGCGCGTCGCTCGCCCGTTACCGCAAGATTTTCAAGGGGCTTTACAAGGGGCGTCGCGGCAAGTACGCCTGCCTCATGGACGTGGCGACGATTGCGGCGAAAGAGCTGAAAAGAGAGGGATACCTCGATAACCTCGACGAGTCGGACGAAATCAACGCATGCTCGGTCAAGGTCACTGTGGACGTGGACGGCAAGCCGCAGGATTGGCTGATAATGTTCAAGAACGAAACGCACAATCACCCGACGGAAATCGAGCCGTTCGGCGGCGCGGCGACCTGCCTCGGCGGCGCGATTCGCGACCCCCTGTCGGGCAGGACCTACGTCTATCAGGCGATGCGCGTGACGGGCGCGGCGGACATAACCGAGGACTTTGACAAGACGCTCCCCGGCAAGCTTCCGCAGCGCGTGATTTCCAAGACCGCGCTCGCCGGCTTTTCGTCCTACGGCAATCAGATAGGGCTGGCGACCGGCGGCGTTTACGAGATGTTTGACGAGGGGTATAAGGCGAAACGGCTGGAAACGGGCTACGTCATCGGCGGCGCGCCTGCCGAAAACGTCCGCCGCGAGCAGCCTCGGCCCGGCGACGTAGTATTGCTCGTCGGCGGCGACACGGGGCGCGACGGTTGCGGCGGCGCGACGGGCAGCAGCAAGTCGCACACGGCAAGCTCGGTGGAAACCTGCGGCGCGGAAGTGCAGAAAGGCAATCCGCCCGAGGAGAGAAAACTCCAGCGGCTGTTCCGCAATCCCGAAGCGGCTAAGCTCATCATAAAGTGCAACGACTTCGGAGCCGGCGGCGTATGCGTCGCGATAGGCGAACTGAGCCCCGGGCTCGACATTTACCTCGACAGAATAATCAAGAAATACGACGGGCTCACCGCCACCGAGCTCGCGATTTCCGAGAGCCAGGAGCGTATGGCGGTAGTCGTCAAGCCCTCGGACGCGGACAGATTTATCGAGCTCGCCGCGAGCGAAAACCTGAAAGCCGTCAAGGCGGCGGTCGTCAAGAGCGACGAGCGGCTGACGATGTACTACGGAAACGAAACAATCGTGGACATAAAGCGCAAATTTCTGGACACGAACGGCGTAAAGCAGACCGCGGACGCGGTTATCGTCGACGAGAGCGAAAACTTTATAGACGAAATCACGAGCGAGTACTCGGCGGAGTACTTCAAAAACGGCGACTACGCGAACGCGCTGAAAGCGGAGCTAAGGCGGCTCGACGTATGCTCGCAAAAGGGCATGGGCGAAACGTTTGACGGCAGCATAGGCGCGGCAAGCGTGTTCATGCCGTTCGGCGGCGCGAACAGGCTGACACCATCGACGGTGATTGCCGCAAAGCCGCCCGTGGACGGTTTTACCCACACCGTGACCGTTTCGGCTTACGCGTGCTATCCTCGGCTTATGAGGCATTCGCCGTTTATCGGCGCGGTGCACTCGGTGCTGTCGTCGGTGGCGAAACTTGTGGCGGCGGGCGTAAAGCGCAACACGATAAGACTGTCGTTGCAGGAATATTTCAAGCGGCTGGGCTCCGACCCCGAGCGTTGGGGCGAACCGCTGGCGGCGCTTCTCGGCGCGATGGACGCGCAGCTCGGGCTTAAAACGGGCGCAATCGGCGGCAAGGACAGCATGAGCGGCACTTTCGAGAACATCGACGTTCCGCCCACGCTGATTTCGTTCGCGACGGGCGTCACAACAGACGACAAAATTATCTCCGACGTGTTCGATCGCCCGGGCAAGCTGTACCTCATCGACCTCAGGCGCGACTACCACGGCTATCCATATTTCGATTGGACGCTCAAGCAGCTCGATAGTGTTTCGGAGCTGATTGAAAAGAAGAAAATTCTGCGCGCTACCGTCGTTGAAGAGGGCGGTTATGCCGTCGCGATTGCGAAATCTATCATGGGCAGCGGCTACGGAATGTGGCTCACGGACTGCGTGGATTTGTTCTGCCCGATGTACGGCGACATCATCGCGCTGGCAGAGGACGACATCGGCGACTGCGGAATTTATATCGGCGAAGTCATGCCGGGCGGCGAGGTGACAATCGCGCGCAGCAAAACCACAACGAGCGAGCTTATCGAAGCTTACACCTCGCGGCTCGAATCGGTTTACCCCACCTCCGCAAAAGCCGAGGGCGAGGCAAAACCCGTCACGTTCGACGCCGGCGTTAAATACAAGGCTAAGACTTCCGTTGCGGCTCCGCGAGTGTTTATTCCCGTGTTCCCCGGCACCAACTGCGAGTACGACATGGCGCGCGCTTTCGAGCGAGAGGGCGCGAAAGCGGATATTTTCGTCATGAAAAACCTGACGGCGGCGGACATCGAATACTCGGTTGCCGAAATGAAAAAGCGCATAGACGCGGCGCAGATTATCGCGTTCCCCGGCGGATTTTCGGGCGGCGACGAGCCCGACGGCAGCGGCAAGTTCATCGTCAACACCTTCCTTAACCCCGTGCTTAGTGAGGCGGTGGAGAACCTTCTTTACAAGCGCGACGGTCTGATTCTGGGCATCTGCAACGGCTTTCAGGCGCTCGTTAAGCTCGGACTGCTTCCCGACGGTCACGTTTCGGCGAGGACGGCGAACAGTCCCACGCTGACGTTCAACAACATCGCCCGTCACGTTTCCGACATCGTCAACGTGCGCGTCGCCACGAACAAGTCGCCCTGGCTCCGGGACTTCGAGCCCGGCGAAACGTTTGCCGTTCCCGTCAGTCACGGCGAGGGCAAATTCGTGTGCTCGCCGGCGGAGTTTGAAAAGCTGGCGGCAAACGGGCAGATTGCCACGCAGTACGCCATGGCGGACGGCACGGTCACTATGCGCTCGCCCTTTAACCCCAACGGCTCGTTTATGGCGGTGGAGGGCATAATCTCGCCCGACGGCAGAGTGCTGGGCAAGATGGGGCACACCGAGCGCTGGCAACCCGGCTTGTACCAAAACGTTCCCGGCAACTTCGACATGAATATTTTCCGCTCGGGTGTGAAGTATTTTAAGTAACCGCCACGGAAAGCAATCCCGAAGTAAGACGATAAAGACGATAAAAACAAAAGCGGCGGCAATTCCGTATCGGATTTGCCGTCGTTTTCATGTGTTCACGTCATATTTGTTTAATTGAAGCCGCCTGCGCCTATTCGCTTGCCGCCTTTTTCAGAACGACGACGGTTTCGACGTTCGCCGTCTGGGGGAACATATCGAACGGCGTGACGGAAGCGATTTCATAGCCGTAGCCGCAGATAATCCTGAGGTCGCGCGCGAGCGTGGAGGGATTGCAGCTGACGTACACGACGTTTTCCGCGCCCGAGCCGCCCACCGTTGCCGCCACGGACGGAGAAACGCCGCCGCGCGGAGGGTCGAGGATGAGGAAAGTGCCGCGATTGTCGCCGCGCTTTTCTATTATTTCGCCTAAGACTTTCGGCAGCATTTCGGCGACGTCGCCGAGCACGGGCGTCATGTTGTCTATGCCGTTGTCGCGAGCGAGTTTTACCGCCGCTTCGTGAGCCTCGCGATTGATTTCTATGCCGTAAACCTCGTCGGCTCGCTTCGCTACCAGCGCGCCCATAAGCCCGGCGCCCGAATACGCTTCGACGGCTATGCCGCCCGAACACAGCGCCGCCACGAACGAGTAAAGTTTTTCGCGCACGCCGTCGTTCACCTGAAAGAACCCGGCAGGGTGCAGACTCGTCTTCAGCCCGTCAACGACGACGGGCGAGTCGGGGCCGCAAACCTTTTTCCACGCCGCGCCCAGAATCACGTTGTCGCGGCGATCGTTCACGTTCAGCCACACTTCGGCGTCAGGCGAGAACCCGAGCACGGCGGAAGCGAAACCGCCGAGGTCGATGGAGCGAGTAGCCACAACCGCCACGTACAGTCTGCCGCCGATTTCGCGCGCCACGAGGTGACGAATATCGCCCGAAAAGTCCTGTTCGTCATAACCCTCATAACCCTCGCTTTCCATAAAGTCGCGAAGAGCCGCGATGAGCAGCCGATTGTTTTCGTATTGCAGCAGACAGTCGGAGGTTTCCACCACGCGGTGACTGCCCTTTGCGAACAGCCCGATTCTGCCGCCGCGCCTGACGGGCAGCGACAGCTTGTTGCGGTAGCGAAAGACCTCGTCGCTCGGGATTACCTCGCCGACTTCCGCGGAAGCGAAGCCGCCGATTTTTTTCAGCGCGTCGATGGCGAGAGTACGCTTGAAACCGAGCTGCGCCGCATAGCGCATGTGCTGAACGTCGCAGCCGCCGCACTTTCCGAAAACGGGGCAGAGCGGAGCTACGCGGTCGGGAGAGGCGGCTATGATTTTTTCGAGTATCGCCACGTCGAAGCGCGGCTTCACGGAAATCACTTTCGCGCGCACACGTTCGCCCGGCAGCGCGCCGCGTATAAACACGGTCTTGCCGTCCGCGCGCGCCACGCCCTCGCCGTCCATGCCCTGACCGGTCACGCTCAGCTCGATAACGTCGTTTTTGCTTATTTCGTCCATACCGCAGCACTCCGATAAATAAGGTTGAAAACAAAGAAAGCCCCGTGCCCGTCGGGCAAGGGACTATCCGCTCTGGTTTTACGCGATTTCTTCCCGAACTTAGTCTACGATGTAGTCCTTAAGCTCGCCGAGAAGGTCGTCGCACTTGTCGGAGTGAACCTCGAGCACGACGGGCTTGGATAAATCCAGGCTGAAGATGCCCAAAAGCGACTTTGCGTCGATGACGAAGCGACCGCTGTGAAGGTCGATGTCGTAGGGGTACTTGCTCACAATGGCAACGAATTTCTTTACGCTCTCTGCCATGCTCAGAAGAATTTTAACGGATTTCATAGTTGTTTTGCTCCTCCCTTAACATAAGGATTTGATTTACAGGTATTATACTAAATCCGCCGGGTAAAATCAACCGTTTTGAATATATTTTCCGTCTACCGAATTATTTTGTGCGAAATGACCAATGCGCGGAGCGACATAAGGCGGCGTTTAACGCAAAAAACCGCCGTAAAACGCTTTAATTTCCGCTTTGAGCCCGTAAAATCGTTGACAAGCTCCCCCGAAACCGTGTATAATGGTCGGGTGCGGAAAATTTACACCGCACAGGCTTTCGTTGCGGCGAACGCCGAAAAGTCCTGCTTTTTGATATAAGGGCGGGCAAGACTACTGAAAGGAGGTAGAGTAATAATGCCAACTATTAACCAGTTGATCAGAAAGGGTCGCGAGAAAGTGAAATTCAAGTCGATGAGTCCTATTCTCGAGAACAATCCGCAGAAGCGCGGCGTGTGCTTGTCGGTTACGACCACGACCCCGAAGAAGCCTAACTCGGCTCTTCGTAAGATTGCGAGGGTTCGTCTTGTAAACAAGATGGAAGGTACTGTTTATATCCCGGGAATCGGGCACAATTTGCAGGAACACAGCGTCGTGCTTATTCGTGGTGGCAGAGTGAAGGATTTGCCTGGTGTACGTTATCACATCATCCGCGGCGCACTCGACACCGCAGGTGTGGCTAAACGCAAGCAAGCTCGCTCTAAATACGGCGCAAAGCGCACGAAGTAATCGGCGCGGCCCGAAAAGCAGGAGCCGTGACGATATAAAAGCCCTTATCCTATAAGTTTACGGGGCGTTCCGCGCCGCAAAGCGGAGTAAAGCTCCCCGGGTTAAACGGGAAAGGCAGGCAAAGTAAAGAATCGGCTCCTTACTCACAGCGACCCATACGGGTCAAAAAATCAGAATAAGGAGAAAACAATTATGCCAAGAAGAAGCGGGGTTCCGAAGCGCGACGTGCTTCCGGACCCGATGTATAACAGCAAGGTTATCACGAAGCTTACTAACCAGGTCATGCTGGACGGCAAAAAGGGAACGGCTCAGAGCATCGTCTACGAAGCCTTCGACATCGTTAAGGAAAAGACGGGCGGCGCTCCCGAGGAAATCTTCCTCGCGGCGCTCGAAAACGTCAAGCCCGTGCTCGAAGTCAAGGCGCGCAGAGTAGGCGGTTCTACCTATCAGGTGCCTATGGAAATCCGTCCCGAACGTCGTCAGACGCTGGCTATTCGCTGGATGGTCGGATTTGCGAGAAAGCGCAGCGAGAACACCATGAAGGAAAAACTCGCCGGCGAAATCCTCGACGCCTACAACAATACGGGCGCGTCCGTCAAGCGTAAAGAAGAAATGCACCGTGCGGCCGAGGCGAACAAGGCGTTTGCTCACTACCGCTGGTAATCATTCGGAGAAACGACTATGCCAAGACAATACAGTTTGGAAAACACGCGTAATATCGGTATTATGGCTCACATCGACGCCGGCAAGACGACGACCACCGAGCGTATCCTTTATTACACGGGCAAAACTCACAAGATAGGCGAGGTTCACGAGGGCGCAGCCACGATGGACTGGATGGAGCAGGAGCAGGAGCGCGGTATCACCATTACCTCCGCGGCTACCACCACCCAGTGGCGTGTCGACCGCAGCGCCGGCAGCACCGAGCCGTTTACCCGTATCAACATCATCGATACCCCGGGTCACGTCGACTTCACCGTAGAAGTCGAGCGTTCGCTCAAGGTTCTCGACGGCGCGGTCGCGGTATTCTGCGCTCGCGGCGGCGTTCAGCCGCAGTCCGAGACTGTCTGGCGTCAGGCGGACAAATACGGCGTTCCCCGTATTGCCTATGTAAACAAGATGGACCGCGACGGCGCGAACTTCTTTAACGTCATGGATATGATGCGTTCGCACCTTAAAGCCACCCCGGTTGCGATTCAGCTGCCTATCGGCTCTGCCGACACGTTCGTGGGCGTCATCGACCTCGTAACCATGAAAGCCGACGTCTACAAGGACGACCTCGGCACCGTCATGGACGAGTCCGACATCCCGGCCGAATACGTCGACCAGGCAAACGAGTATCGCGCAAAGCTGCTCGAAATCGTGGCGGAAGCCGACGACGCTCTCATGGAGAGATACTTCGAAAACGAGGGCGCGGACTTCACCGTCGAGGAAATCAAGAAGGCTATCCGCAAGCTCACGATTGAGATGAAAATCAACCCCGTGACCTGCGGCAGCTCGTTCAAGAACAAGGGCGTGCAGAAGCTGCTCGACGCTATCGTCGACTACATGCCGTCGCCGCTCGACGTTCCTCACGTCAAGGGCACGCTCATGGACGGCGTTACCGTCGAAGAGCGCGAAACCAGCGATTCGGCGCCGTTCTCCGGTCTTGCATTCAAGATCATGGCGGACCCGTTCGTCGGCAAGCTGGCGTTCTTCCGTTGCTATTCGGGAACGCTTCAGGCGGGCTCCTACGTTCTTAACTCCACCAAGGATAAGAAGGAACGCGTCGGACGTATTCTCATGATGCACGCGAACAACCGTTCGGAAATCGAAGAGATTTACGCAGGCGACATCTGCGCGCTCGTAGGTCTTAAAGATACCACCACCGGCGACACGCTGTGCGACGCCGCTCACCCGATTGTGCTCGAGAGCATGGAATTCCCCGAGCCGGTCATCAGAGTCGCTATCGAGCCCAAGACCAAGGCAAGCCAGGAAAAAATGACCATGGCGCTCGTCAAGCTCGCAGAAGAGGACCCGACTTTTAAGACCTACACCGACCAGGAAACCGGTCAGACGATTATCGCCGGCATGGGCGAGCTTCACCTCGAAATCATCGTAGACCGTATGCTCCGCGAGTTCAAGGTCGAGGCTAACGTCGGCAAGCCGCAGGTTGCTTACCGCGAGGCTATCCGCAAAAAGGTTGACGTCGAAGGCAAGTACATTCGTCAGTCCGGCGGTAAAGGTCAGTACGGCCACTGCAAAATCTATATGGAACCCCTCGAGCCCGGTTCGGGTTACGTCTTTGAGGACAAGACCGTCGGCGGCTCGATTCCGAAAGAGTATATCCCAGCTATCGACGCCGGTATAAGAGAGGCGAAGATGAGCGGTATCCTCGGCGGCTACGAATGCGTCGACTTCAAGGTCACCGTCTACGACGGAAGCTACCACGACGTCGACTCGTCCGAAATGGCGTTCAAGATTGCAGGCTCGATGGCTTTCAAAGAGGGTATGCGCAAAGCCGACCCCGTGCTTATGGAACCCATTATGAAAGTGGACGTAACGCTTCCCGAAGAATACCTCGGCGACGTTATGGGCAACATCAGCTCGCGCCGCGGCAACCTCATGGGTATGGAAATGGTCAACGGCACTCAGGAAGTGCACGCCGAGATTCCTCTCGCCGAAATGTTCGGCTACGCGACCGACCTTCGTTCGCGCACGCAGGGCAGAGGCAACTACACCATGACGTTCGACCACTACGCAGAGGTCCCGAAGGCTATTGCCGACAAGGTTATCGGCGAGAGAGCCAAAAAAGACTAAATAATTTTTGATTTTTACGTCAAAACGATTGTAAAAAAACAAAAATTCATTTATAATATGAGAAAGGGAGCGGACAAGCCGTCATAGCGGCGCGTTCGCGGCAACACTTCGGGCGACCGAAGAATAAATCGAAATCAAAAAAAATTATTTCGGAGGAAAAATAACAATGGCAAAGGCAAAATTCGACAGAACTAAGCCCCACGTTAACATCGGTACCATCGGTCACGTCGACCATGGCAAAACCACCCTTACCGCCGCTATCACCATGACCCTTGCGGCAAAAGGTCTTTCTCAGAAGATGCGCTACGACGAAATCGATAAGGCGCCCGAAGAGAAGGCAAGAGGCATCACGATAAACACCGCTCACGTCGAGTACGAGACCGCTAAGCGTCACTACGCTCACGTCGACTGCCCGGGCCACGCCGACTACGTCAAGAACATGATTACCGGCGCAGCTCAGATGGACGGCGCTATCCTCGTCGTTGCAGCTACCGACGGCGCAATGCCCCAGACCAAAGAGCACATCCTGCTCGCTCGTCAGGTCGGCGTTCCCCGTATCGTCGTATTCATGAACAAGACCGACCAGGTTGACGATCCCGAGATGCTCGACCTCGTCGAAATGGAAATCCGCGAACTACTCAGCCAGTACGACTTCGACGGCGACAACACCCCGGTTATCCGCGGCTCCGCCCTCAAAGCTCTCGAGGCTGCTACCGCAGGCAACGTCGACGGCCCCGAGTGCAAGTGCATTTTCGAGCTTATGGACGCTGTCGACAGCTATATCCCGGACCCCGTCCGCGATACCGACAAGCCCTTCCTTATGCCTGTTGAGGACGTGTTCACCATCACCGGCCGCGGCACCGTTGCTACCGGCAGAGTTGAGCGTGGTACCGTCAAGATTCAGGACCCCGTCGAAATCGTCGGTCTTAAGAAAGAGAACAAGATGTCCGTCGTTACCGGCATCGAAATGTTCCGTAAGTCCCTCGACTTCGCTCAGGCAGGCGACAACGCAGGTATTCTTCTCCGCGGCATCGACCGTAAGGACATCGAGCGCGGTCAGGTTATCGCTAAACCCGGCACCATTCATCCGCACAACCACTTCACCGCTCAGGTTTACGTCCTGAAGAAGGAAGAAGGCGGCCGTCACACCCCGTTCCTTAACGGTTACCGTCCGCAGTTCTACTTCAGAACCACCGACGTTACCGGCACCATCGAGCTTCCGAAGGGAGTCGAAATGGTTATGCCCGGCGACAACGTTGCTATGGAAGTTAAGCTTATCGCTCCTATCGCTATCGAGAAGGGACTCCGCTTCGCTATTCGTGAAGGCGGCAGAACCGTTGGCTCGGGTACCGTTGTCGACGTCCTTCCCGACGAGGCTTAATCGAGCCCTTGGGTTAATCGACTAATCGAAATAAAACGCGCTTCTCGCAAGAGGGCGCGTTTTTTCGTGCCGTCACGTTGTGCCGTGCCGCCATATCGCCGAGTTTTTTATGTCGCCGTCGGTTGTGTCGTTATGTTTCTACCGTTTTTTCGCGGAGCAAAAACTTGTAAGAGCTATTGCGCGGCTAAAAATAAAGCGAAGAAAGCTCGTTGAGTTTGCAAAAAAGCGGCGCGGCTTGATTTGCAAACGGAGTCGGCGCGGCTTAATAAACGAAGCTTATGCGGCTCTGCGGTCGCAAAATCTCGAAACCGTATGTCGAAATCGTGGTTTTTCGCGCTATTTTGCCCGTGAAAGTATTATATGCCGCGCAATCCGTTGACTATTTTCTCGGATTATGGTATAATTCGTGTAACAAACTCAGGAGGTTTTTGTTATGAACAAAGGGGAATTTATCAAGGCAATCGCTGCTAAGGCAGAAGTAACCGATAAGGACGCCGCAAAGGCTTTCGACGCGCTCGCAGAGGTAGTTAAGGAAACTCTGCTCGGCGGCGACAAGATTCAGCTCGCAGGCTTCGGCACGTTCGAGCTCAAGGAAAAGCCCGAGCGCGACGGCATCAATCCGCTTACCGGCGAAAAAGTGACCATCAAGGCGAGCAAGGCTCCGTCGCTGCGCTTCGGCAAGGCTTACAAGGACATGTTCAACTAAGCAGCAGACAGCGTTTCGCGTGAGTGTTGCCAAACACAGGCAACCGCCACCCACGAACATAACGTCTATGAAAAGCGACGGATTTACCTCCGCCGCTTTTTTCTTTTGCCTGCCCGTGCCGTTAATCTCCCACGGGAGAAAAGTAATAATCCTTATTGTTATATCGAGTGAAGATGTGGCGCAGAAGCGGCTGTAAGGAAGTAGAGAACCATGAACAAACAACTCATCGAAATCGCAAAAAGGAACTCATACGGCATCGAAGAAAGGGGTGACCTCGAAACCCGAAACAGCGACAGCGAAGACTTCATCGAAATGAGTGTGTGGAGCATAAAGGCGATGCTTGAAGAAGCATACGAACTCGGCAAAAAAGCCGCCAAAGCGAATAAATAAACGATACACAAAACACAAGGACACCGCCAAAACAAGGCGGTGTTCGGCATTTATGGAGGTAAAATGGGAATATTCGGACGGAGCAGAGATGCTCCCAGAAAAGAGAAGCGAACAGCACCATCAAAGGAATTACAAGAGTTCATCAGGGGTGTAGATGTCGACTTTATCGGCAACAGCAACAGTGGCATCAATGTGGACGAAATGCGGGCGATGCAAACTTCCGCCGTTTATGCTTGCGTGAAGATCTTGGCGGAGACAATAGCGAGTTTACCGCTACACCTATTTAAGAAAGGAAAAGGCGGTAAGAATGAAATGGCGGAGCAACATCCGCTTTTTTCTTGCCTTTATGAGTTCCCGAACGAAGAGATGACGAGTTTCGAGTTCAGGGAAACGATGATGACATCGCTCCTTTTGTGGGGTAACGCATACGCAAGAATCATCCGAAAACAAGGTCATACGACCGAACTGTGGTACTTAAAGCCGAACCAAATGGTGGTGGAACGCGACAGCACCACGGGCAAGATTAAGTACACCTATTCGGACGAAATAACCAACAAAACCTATGTCTATCGCCCAGACCAAATCTTCCACATCAAAACAATGTCCATAGACGGAGTGAAAGGCTTGAGCCCCATAGCGCAAGCAAGAGAGGCGGTTGGACTCGCCTTGGCAACGGAAGAGTATGGAGCGAAGTTCTTTGGCAATGGAGCAAGACCGGGCGGTGTGTTGGAACACCCCGGCACGCTCAAAGATCCCGAAAAACTCCGACAGTCTTGGAATCAAGTGTATCAGGGAACACGGAACAGCCATAAGGTGGCGGTTCTTGAAGAAGGTATGAAATACCACACTATAGGCATCGCACCCGAAGACGCGCAGTTCTTGGAGACGAGAAAGTACCAAGTGAACGAGATATGCCGTATCTTCCGTGTTCCGCCGCACCTTGTCGGTGACCTTGAAAGGGCAACCTTTTCCAACATAGAACACCAATCCATAGAGTTTGTTCAGCACACCATACGGCCGTGGCTTGTAAGGTGGGAGCAAGAGATAAGCCGTTCACTCCTTGACGAGAAAGAACGGCTTTTGTATTTCGCCAAGTTCAATGTGGACGGACTATTGCGCGGTGACTACAAATCCCGAATGGAAGGCTATTCCATAGGACGGCAAAACGGGTGGTTGTCTATCAACGATATAAGGCGGCTTGAAGATATGAGTCTTGTCCCGGCGGAACAGGGCGGTGACGATTATCTCGTCAATGGTTCGATGATGTCGGCACAGGTCGGACAGCAGAACAAACAAAACAATCCAGACGAAGGAGGTAGCAATGGAGAAGAAAACGAACAAAAAGGAACTCCGAATGCTCCCGCTAAAGGAAATAAGAATAAACGAAAGTGACGGCGGAACGTGTATCGAAGGACATGCCGCCGTTTTCGATTCGTGGTCTGAAACCTTGGGTGGCATTTTCCCTTTCAAAGAGAAAGTGAGAAAGGGCGCGTTTGCGGAGAGCATCGGCAGAGACGATATCCGCGCTTTGTTCAATCACGATCCAAACTATGTACTCGGCAGAAACAGAGCGGGAACGCTCGAACTCGAAGAAGACGATGTAGGACTCCGTGTCCGCATTACTCCGCCGGATACGAGTTGGGCAAGGGACATCACCATGAGCATCCGCCGTGGGGATATTTCGCAGATGTCAATCGGCTTCGTATGAAGTGGTAAAAGAATACGAAAACGGCGGCAAGGACGTGGAAAAAGTGGTGGATGTCAAAGGAGTGCCGGGACGCGATGCCTACGAAGAAACGGAGGACATCTATGTTTTCATTCCATATACGGATGAAGAATTAAAGAAAAAAGAAGACGAGATTCTTTATTTCGAATTAAGCGCTTGGTTCGATTGGTACGATATGCAGGTAAGTCAATATGAAAGATCCAAGAGATTGGAAATAACCTTTGATAGAGACATCGCCACATTGGACGCAGAGGCGGTTCAAAAAGCGGAGCAGATGAGAGAAGTTAAGGATAGATTGGGAATAGAGTAATATGATAGCAATAATTATGAGTATATGTGCGAGCATCATCAGCGGAATGGTGCTCTTTTTCTTGCAAAGATTTTTCAAGAAAAAGCAAAAGGTAGATGAAGAGCGAGACAGAGCAAAAGCCAAAGAGAACATGCTGATACTAAAAAGTATAGATGCTGTGGGGAAACTGACGTATGCGGATGCGGTAGCCATTCGAGACGGGAAAACCAACGGCGAGATGAAAGAGGCGATGAAAGCCTATGCGGAAGTTAAGGATGAACTCTATGAGTATTTGCTCGAACAAAATTCCAAGAAATAAGGAGGGGAAGATAAATGGAACAGTATTTGAATTTAATCAGCGTCCCGGCGATTGCTGCGGTCGTGTACTGGACAATCAACGTCATTAAACATGCAGTCGGAGAGAACGAAAAGTTCAAGCGGTGTATTCCGCTTATTGCAACGGCGCTCGGAATCGTGTGTGGCATTATTTGTTTTTACGCTTTGCCGAGTATCATCCCCGCACCGAATATCGTGGTGGCAATCGTCATCGGCGGTGCGAGCGGACTGACGGCTACGGGAACGAACCAAATCATCAAGCAACTTGGCAAAAAGGACGATAAAGACGATGGAAAAACTAATAATTGAAAGCGTATTAAAAAGCCTTTTGAAAAGAGGACTAATCACTTCGTCAGAGAAGGAAAGAATTATCAAAAAAGTTTCAGAATAAAGCAGTTTTTGTCTGGACTTTTATAAGTGAGCACGGTATTGTTTGTCCTGCCCGATAAAAAGGGCGGGGCAAATTTTTTATCGCAGTTCAAATCCAGTCGGCAGAGCCGAAAAACGAACGAGAAAGGAGCGTGAGAAATGAATATTCAAGAGATACCTACAACAAGGAAGGAGAAACCACGGGTATGTGCGTATGTTCGTGTCAGCACCGATAGCGAAGCACAAGAAGATAGTTTCGCGTTCCAGTCCAACTACTGGCAAAGACGATTCGAAAGTGACGAGTCCGTAGAGTATATAGGATTATTCTCCGATGAGGGCATTGGCGGTGCATTTATGAAAAAGCGCGATGGACTCAAAAGGATGTTCCAAAAAGTGAGAAATGGTGAAATCGATAGGATATATACAAAGTCGGTTTCAAGATTCGCTCGGAACAAAGTCGAACTAATGGAAGTAGTCAGAGAGTTCCGAGATTTAGGTGTGGAAATCATATTCGAGTCTGAAAACATACATACCCTTGACCCCAAATGCGGCTTAATCCTTACAGTGATGGCAAGTCTCGCAGAAGAGGAATTACTATCTATGAGCCAAAACCAAAAATGGGCTGCACGGAAACGATTCGCAAATGGGAGTGTGGAACTGGCACGAATACTTGGATATGACATGGTCGATGGAAAGTTAGTGATAAACGAGAAAGAAGCGGTCATAGTGCGAAGAATCTTTGAACTGTACCTGCAAGGCAACTCGTTTAGAACCATATGCCATATTCTCGAAAACGAAGGGTACACCCCAATGCATGGGGGACGATGGAGCAAATCGACAATAACGGGGATGTTACGAAATGAAAAATATTGCGGGGATAGTATTATGCAAAAATCATATAGCACAATGAAAGTGCAGAAATACAACTACGGAGAACTCCCCAAGTATTATGTCCAAGACAATCACGAACCGATTGTGTCGCGTGAAGACTACCAAAAAGCACAGGAGATGATGGTGGCACGTAGCAATAAATATCGACCGATGGGGTCACCTACGGCATTATATCCGCTATCAGGAAAACTGATATGCGGAGAGTGCGGAACGAGTTTCAAAAGAAAAACTTCAGCACATGGAACTCCATATATGTGTATAAAGTGGACATGTCGGAAAAAGGATGTTTATGGGGTAAAGGAATGCACATCCCATGACATCAAAGACGAAGTCGTTACAAGATTGCTGATTGAAGCCTATAACGAAAGCATCGATGCGAATAATGAAGTGAACGGCGTAACGGAACAAGAAGAGGTCTTGCGAAAACTTATTGCCAACGAGCAAGAACTGCGACAATTACGAGCCAAAGGTTATATATCCGAAAGCAAATTCCGAGAGGAAACCGATAAAATACTTATAAAGATAAAAGAACAGGAAACTCTCATAAAAAATCTACAAACGAGAGATATGGTAAAAGGGAAATATAAGAAATCGGATGAGCTGACGGAACAAATGGCGGAGTTCCTTGTAAAGGCAACAGTAAAAGACTGGACGATTACATTCGAGTTCCAAAATGGATATAAGGCAACGAAAGAATATACAAACGGGAGGGCGGGAAATGTCAATGGAAAACTGTGCAAACACTAAACCCAAAATTACGATTATACCAGCGAAAACAAGAGTCGAACGGCTTGACCCTATGTCGGTAGCGATGGGACAAAAGCCTAAAATACGAGTGGCGGCATATGCACGAGTGTCGACCGACTACGAAGAACAGGAGAGCAGTTACGAGGCACAGGTAGACCACTTCACCAAACTCATTGCAAGCCATGATGATTGGACGATGGTTGACATTTATGCCGACCCCGGCTTGAGTGGCAAGAATACCAAGCGAGTGCAGTTCAAACGAATGATAAAGGACTGCGAAGACGGAAAGATAGACCTTATAATTACGAAATCGGTCAGCCGATTCGCAAGGAACACGCTCGACTGCGTACAGACCGCAAGAAAATTGAAAGCGGACGGTATCGGAATCATATTCGAGAAAGAAAACCTTGACACGCTACAAGAGCGGAGCGAGTTCGTTCTTACGATAATGGCAAGCCTTGCGGAAGAAGAAAGTCGGAGCATATCCAATAATATAAGGTGGAGCGTCAAGAAAAAATTCCAAGAGGGGAAAGTGATTCTTAACACGAAACACTTCCTTGGATATACGAGAGACAAGAAAGGGACGGTGCTGAAAATCGTGCCAGAAGAGGCAATAACGGTCAGAAGGATATATGCGTAGTTCCTTGACGGTAAAAGTCTGAAAGAAATCGCTGAAGGACTTGAGCGAGATGGTATAGCATCGCCGTCAGGCAGAGAAACATGGCATCCTTCCACGGTGAAGTCGATACTGCAAAATGAAAAGTACAAGGGCGATTGCCACCTGCAAAAAACATACCTTCCAGACTTTCTATCCCCAAGGCGAATTAAAAACGAAGGATTCGCGCAGAGCTGGTATGTGGAAGATAGCCATGCGGCTATCATATCGAAAGAGAAATTCGACATGGTACAGCAAGAGTTCCAAAACAGGCAGTCGTTACGAAGTACAGGTGAAACGGGATGCGGAAAGTTTTCAGGTAAATATCCGTTCAGCGGAATGATAGTATGCGGCGAATGCGGGGAAACCTACCGAAGACACCAACAGTACAACAAATATAAGAAGTACTACATATGGGTGTGCAAAAGACACGAAAACAATGGAGCGGAATACTGCAAGAGCCGACCTATCAAAGAAGAAGCCCTTGAGAAAGCGTTTGTAAGGGCATTAAACGAACTTATAGGAGACAAGGAACGAATACTCGAAAAACTGCAAAGTGCGACCATGAGCGAAATAACGGACTCCTGTGCGACAGCGATAAATGAAGTGAATGCCGAGATAGAAAAACTACAAGAGCAGATGATGGAACTGCTGATGAAAAGGAACAACGGAGAGATTACCGATAAAGAGTATGAACAGCAAAGCCAACAGGTTGGAATAAAAATAGACCAACTGCTTATGAGAAAAGAAGAGATACTGTCCGAGCAAGGAAAAGTCCAACTCGCATCTTACCGAATCGAAGAAGTGACCAAACTACTACATTCAGGAAAGATACTTGAAGAGTTTGATCGAGTGATGTTCAAAAGCCTTGTGCGGAAAATCACTGTGCTGTCCAACAAGGAAATCGAAATCGAGTTCGAGTGCGGAATAACAGTAAGAGAAACCTTATAAGCAAACGACCGACTGCGTTCGCAAGAGTGCGGTCGGTCATTTTTTCGTTGATTAAGGCAGTGAGAATCATACGCTCCTTATCGTGCAAAAATCCTTTTTGTGCAATCGTTAAAGGCTTGCGACTTTTCAAAGCGAGTGAAGAACAAATCCCTACGGCGATGAGCGAAGAAACAACAAAAAGGGTAAATTACCACAAAAACGGCAATTTACCCCTGTTTTGCATAGAAAAAGACACACGCGATGGAGTTTTATACGCTCCTTTTGCGTGTGTCTTGATGGTGGAGCTAAGGGGATTCGAACCCCTGACCTTTTGAATGCCATTCAAACGCGCTACCAACTGCGCCATAACCCCACGAGCGATTACCGACATAGGATAACATATTTTTCGGATTTATGCAAGCGTTTTCGCACTTAAAAGTAAAAACCGCCCGAAATTGAGCGAGCTTATGCGACGTTCGGCGAATACGAGCGAAAGCGCATGTCGCGTTTTTAGCGCGACAGCACGAGTTTACGAGGGCTGCCGGCAGGGGCGGCTCAGCCGAACATGGCAATTAAGCCGTTTACTATGCACACGGCATGCACGCAGCCGTAGGCGATGCAAAACAGGAGCGAGAAGAGGTTGCTTCTGTCGATTGCAAGAGTGGTGAGCATTACGATTGCAGGAAGCGTTACGAACACGACGGCGACGTACCCGGCAACGCTCATGTAGTAGAGCAACCAGCCGACGTAGTACATACCGCCGAACGCGAGCACGATAATCGAGCCGACGCCGAAGTGCGGCTCGCGACTTTCGAGGTTAATCAGGAAGATTGCCGTCAGCATGGCGAGTAATCGCAGCATGGTGGAAGCGACGCCTAATGGCGAAGTGAACGACACGTTGTTGCGCAAAAGGTCGGTGGGAGCCGGAATAAAATACCATATTAAGTTTGGCAAGAGTATCGCAATCGACAAGACAAAAGCGCTGAGCTCGAATCCGGGTCTGTAATTTCTGATATCAAACATTACGATGACAATCCTTAAATCGCGCAGTGGCATGCGCCTTGCTGCGTTTAATCGTATATACTAAGTGTACTATATTTCACATATTATGGCAAACGAATTGAACGCAAATATTTTATTGTGGTAATATTTTAAGAATATTTTCTCGTAATTTTAACAAATTTCGACAAATTGGGATATGATTTTACAAATGCGCCGTTCTTGCGGCGGAATAAAAGCCTGCCTTATGTAAAAGCCGTTTGTCCGCGCGTTCGGAAATTCTTTGCGGAAAGAGAGAAGTGCGGCGCGCTTTGTCCGATTTTTTCGTCTAACGTTTCGCGAATTTTATGGCGGAGAAGTCGGGAGCGCCGTACAGCGCTTCGTAGTCCGCACCGAGGTAGCACGCGAACGAGGTAACGTTACCAACGCCCAGCGAGCGGTAAAAATCGATTTCTTTTGCGATACGCTCGTTGTCGGGCGTGAACTTTTTGGGCGGATTTTTCCAATTCGAGAACATGGAGTTGTCGTACCAATACTCGAGGATTTTCGCTTCGCCGGGCTCGAAAACGTCGAACAGCGCCGCGAGCTCGCGCTTGACGTTATCGTCCTCCCACACCGGAATCGAGCGGTCGCGCTTCATCGGCGCATACTCGAGGAACACGCCGGGAGCCGGCTTAACGGACTTCGGCGGCGTGAGCGTGCCGAGGTACCCCAGATAGCATACGCGTGCGCTCGAATTGAAGCGGCGCAGCTCGTCTGCTATGGCATTCGCGATGATAAGCGATTGGTCGGATGCGGAAAGCGTGCGGCATTTTTCGCACTCGCAGCGGCTGTTTTCCGCGTCGTCAAGCCAGAAATAATAGTCGTGAGTGTCGGGGCTTAGCACACGCCCGAGCGCGGCGGCGTTTTTCGCCATCAGCCGCAGCATTTCGTCCGAGGAGACACAGAAATTATAGTCGTTAGTACGCACGCCGTTTGCTTCGCGGAAGTATTCGGGGTGGGAAGAAAACATTTCGCGCGGAACCAAAAAACTTGCCGCGTGCATTTCGTATTCGATTTCAAGGCCCAGCGACCGCGCGTAAGACAGCAGCTTGCGTCCTTTGTCGGTTTTCAGCCATATAAGTAAGTTTTCGAGCGAAGAAGTCGCCTTATTTCCGCCGACCGGGTGTAGCCCCAGTACGTCCGCGCCCGCCGCCCTGAACGCGGCGATTTCGCCTTTCGTCAGTTCCTCCGGGTGCGCGATAAGTCCGATTTTCATTTCGTTGTTCTCCGAATTTATAGTCGATTTTCAATCAAATTTTACAGTAAATTTTACAGCAAATTTCCGCCGTTGTCAATATCAAATCTAACGATAAATGTATCCTATTTAACCGGTATGTCGGTGATTTCGACGGAAGTGCCGCGCTCTTCGAGGAGGTTTTTGAGGTCGGAGGAGTTCAGCCAGACGGTGGCGGTGTTCTCGTTCGGGTGCACGCCGATAAGACCGCTGCCGCCGAAAAAGTCCGCGTCGAGGAAGACCTTGACCTCATGCCGTTCGTCGCAGAGCGCGCCCAGCGGCGAAACGGAGCCGGGGAGCGTGCCGAACAGCCGCATAAGGTCCTCGGGCGGCGCGAAGTTGAGCGGCCGCGTGCCGTGAGCGCGGCGGAATGCCTTGATGTCGACGCGCTTGTCGCCCATCACGGTTATGAGGTAGTAGCGTTGTTTTTTGTCGTCGAGGAGAAACAGGTTTTTGGCGTCGCGGTCGGGGTACGGGAGCGGCACGGAGCCGAGCTCGCTCATCGAAAATACCGCGCCGTGCTCGGTTATTTCGTGCGGAACGCCGCGGGCTTTGAGATATTCGTAAATTTCCGGTTTATTCATAATCGTCCTCGCTGTTTTACGGCGATATTATACAATTTCTCCGCGCGGTTGTAAAGCGAAACGCCGAGTAGGAAAAGTTGACCTTGCAAAATCTGAAAAGAAAATCAGCGCGATTTACAATCGGAATGCGCTTGTAGCCGCGCGAAAAATATGCTATTATAATAGAAACGGCGGCAATGCCCCGAAACGAGCATTTTTTTTGGAGAAAAACGATGAAAATTACGGTACCCGTATATCCCGATTACGAGCTGAGGGAGGAATATTTGCGCGAGTTTCGCCGCGCCGACGTCGACAGGATTTTGTTCGTCGTCGACCGCGAGTTCGAGCCCGAAGCCGCTAAAAAAGCTGCGGATAACGTTCGCCGTTGCATAGAGTTTTACGGCGGTTTCGGTTACTCGTGCGCCGTGTGGATAGGGTCGACGATAGGTCACGGCGTGTACCTCGTAGGTCGCGGCGCGGAAGAAGAGCGTGAATACACTCTGATTCGCGGCGTTTACGGCGAGGAGCGCGGCGAGGCCTACTGCCCGTTAGACGAGCGATTTCGCCGCGATATATCGAGGTTTGTGGCGGCGTTCGCGGACGTGGGAGCGGAGTTTATACTGCTGGACGACGATTTCCGCCTCGCCCATGACTTTGTGGGGTGCGCATGCGAGCTTCACCTCGCGGCGCTCGGGAAGGAAATCGGACGTCCCGTGACGAGAGAAGAAATCCGAGAAAAGGCGCTGTCGGGCGGCGCGAACGAGTACAGACGGGCTTGGGTAAAAGTGCAGGGCGATTCGCTGCGCACGCTTGCTCGCGACATTCGGCGTGCCGTCGACGAAGTGAATCCCGATTGCCCCGTGGGCGTGTGCGCGGTGGGCACGGCTTGGAGTGCGGACGGCGTGGATTCGATAGAAATCACCGAAATTCTGGCAGGCAAGAACAAGCGTTACATGCGGCTGCACGGCGCGCCGTATTGGGTCAGGTATCTTACGGGCTATGTTGACGAGAGCTTTGCGCATGTCACCGAGCTCGAGCGCGCGCTGGCGCACTTTGCGAGCGGAAAGGGTTTTGAGCTCCTGTACGAGGGCGACACCTATCCGCGCCCCAGCGACTACATACCTGCGGCGCACCTCGAAGCGTTTACCGCCGCGATGACGGGTGACGGCAAGGCGCAGGGCATACTGAAATATATGTTCAATTACATCTCGAAGCCGTCGTTCGACTGCCGCTACGTCGACGCTCACGCGCGCAATAAGCCGTCGCTCGACCTGATAGAGGCGCATTTTAAGGGCGGCGCGAATCTGGGAGTGAAAGTGCTCGAGCATCCGCACCTTTTCGACGAAACGGACTTTGCGCTCGCGCATACCGACGGCACTAAATTCTACTTCTCTTCGGACGTAATCGGCGGCGCAGGAACGCTGCTGACGGGCTCGAATATCCCCGTGATTTACGACGGCGAAGCGGAAGTCGTCGCGATTTTCGGCGAGAACGCGCGGCACTTTTCGCTCGCGGACAAGCCTCGCGCGGTCATAGACGCGCTTGCCGCCGCGATTTACCTTAAAGCCGGCGAGGATTTGGGAATAACCGCCGCCGCAGAATTAAAGACCGCCGCAGTCGCCGCCGTGCGCGGCTTCGGCGACGAGTACCGCCTGCCGCAGCGCGCCGCCGCGGACTACCTCGACTTCAAGCCCGGCGAGAACGTCAGGATGCTGACTTCAATGAAAACGACCGACGGCGAAATACCGCTCGCCTGTGAAATCATCACCCCGGGCGGCGCAAAAATTCTGCTGTATAACATAAACGCTAGCCCTACCAAAATATCGTCGCGCTCGTTCCTCATGCACGGCTATGTGACGAGCAGAACGCTCAAAGAGGGTATAAACGGGTTCTTAGGCGCGAAAATGCCGAGAATAACGGGCGAGTATGCGGACATGCAGTTTTATTGCCGCCGCGAGGGCGACAAGCTGGGTTGTCTGTTCGTCAACTTCTACGACGACGCGGCGTATGACCTTGTCGCGGAACTTGACGGCGACTACGAGCTCAGCTTCGCCGTGGGCTGCGAAGCGGAGGTAAAGGACGGAAAACTCGCGATTACCACGCCCGTGGCGGCGTTCGGCTACGCGTTCGCGGAGCTTAGAAAAAAGTAACGCGAAAGCATACGACAGAAAAAACGACAAATGCGGCTCGGACGGTAAAATCGATATAGAGTCGACATGGAGCCGCTTCGGCTTAATCCGGGGAGCGGCGCGTTTACGCATTACCCCGACAAAGCTTTGACAAAACCGCGCGCGTTTGGTATACTGATAAGAGCGATTTAATCGGCAAGATAAATTTCGAGGGCAACCGAAATGTTGGCATTGTACAGAAAATACCGCCCCGTCGTTTTCGGGGACGTCATAGCGCAGGAGCACGTCACGCGCACGCTTATCAATCAGGTGAAGCACGGACGCGTCACTCACGCTTATCTTTTCACGGGCAGCAGGGGCACGGGTAAAACCACCTGCGCGCGTATTTTCGCCAGAGCCATGAACTGTCTGAGCCCTGTAGACGGCTCGCCCTGCGGCAAGTGCGAAGCGTGCCGCGCGTTGTCGGGAGCAGGCAATATCGACATTATCGAGCTGGACGCGGCGTCGAACAACGGCGTCGACCAGATTCGCGACATCGTGGACAACGTGCAGTATCCGCCCGTCGCCGGCAAGTACAAGGTGTACATCATCGACGAGGTGCACATGCTGACCGCTTCGGCGTTCAACGCACTCTTGAAAACTCTCGAGGAGCCGCCCTCGCACGTGATTTTCATACTCGCGACCACCGAGGTGCACAAGCTGCCTGCCACCGTGCTGTCGAGGTGCATGCGCTTCGATTTCCGCCTGGTGCCGCAGCCCACGCTGAAAGAGTATTTAAGACGGGTTTACGCCGCCGAGAACGTGACCGCGGACGAGGAGGCGCTGGACCTTATCGCAGCCGCAGCCGACGGTTCGGTGCGCGACATGCTGTCGATTGCCGACAGGTGCATGAACTATTCCGACAAGCTCGGCTACGACGACGTTGCCGGCGTATTGGGCGCGGGCGGAAAGGAGAGCACGCGCGAGCTTTTCGGCGCGATAGCGCGCTCGGACATAGCGGCGACTCTGGAACTTGTGGACGGAGCGTGCGCGGCAGGCAAGAGCGTGGGGCTCATCGCAAAGGACGTGGCGGCTTACGCTCGCGACTTGCTTGTGCTCAAAACTTCCGAAAAGGCGAGCGTTCTCGGGTCGCACGACGAAATAGAAAGAATGAGAAAGGAAGCCGAGGACTACTCGGTGGAGCTGCTTGTGTCGGTTGTGACCATATTCTCGAGCGTGGACGCGGAGCTAAGGTATTCGGTATCGCCGCGTATAGTGCTGGAATGTGCGGCGCTCAAAGCCGCCAAGCTTGCGGTTGCGGACTATTCGGCGATAGAGGAGCGGCTGACGAGGCTGGAACGCGCCGTCAAAGAAGGAGCGGTTGCTCAGCCTGCGGCGATTCAGCCCGTCCGCGCGGCGCAAGCCCCCGAGGCGGCGAGAAGAAGCGTAAACAAGGACATGGACGCAAAGAGCGTTTGGGGACGGCTGCTGACCTGGTTCCGCACGCACGAATCCGCGCAGGTTTTCGCGCTGATAAACCGCGTGACCGACGTCGAGGTGCGCGGCGACAAGCTGATTTTGTGGGCGGAAGCGGACAGTTTTATGCGGCTCAGCGGCGACGACGTGAGGGCTTCGCTCGAGCGCGCTCTCCGCGAGGACGGAGCGCCGTATGCGCTCGTCATCAACAAGAAGTCGGGCGGCGTGGACATGGACAGCGAGATTGCCCGAATCAAAAAGATGATTGGCGACGCGAAAGTGAACGTCAAGAAGTAAAAGAAAGGCTTAAAACGGAAATAATCATCGCGTACAGGCGCGAAAGGAGATATAAACTATGGCATACGGCGGCAGAGGCGGCTTCGGAATGGGCGGCGGAATGAATATGCAGGCTATGATGAAGCAGGCTCAGAAATTGCAGGAGCAGATGAAGCAGGCTCAGGAAGAGATTAAGACTACTGAGGTCGAGGGCTCGGCAGGCGGCGGCATGGTCACGGTGACGATGACGGGCGACAAGCGCGTCACGGCGGTGTCGATAAAGCCCGAGGCGGTTGACCCCGACGACGTGGAAATGCTGGAGGACCTCGTTGCGGCGGCGTTCAACGCGGCTTGCGACAAGGCGGACGAGCTGTCCGCTTCGCTTATGCCGGCAGGCGTGGGCGGAATGCTGTAAAATACCATGCGGCAACCCGATTCCATACAAAAGCTGATTGCGCGGTTCATGACGCTCCCGGGCGTTGGGCAAAAGACCGCCCAGCGCTATGCCTACGCGGTCATCGGCATGAACAACGAGGACGCAGCCGAGTTTTCGGACGCTATCCGCGAGGTCAAGGAAAAGATTAAATTCTGTTCGGTGTGCGGTAACTTTACCGAGGACGACGTGTGCGAAATCTGTAAGACGCGCGACCACTCGGTAATTTGCGTCGTCGCCGAGCCCAAGGATATTCTCGCGCTCGAACGCGTCGCAGGCAGGACGTTCGTCTATCACGTCCTCGGCGGCACGCTCAATCCGCTGGAGGGCAGGGGACCCGACGAGCTCCGCATAAAGGAGCTTTTGGGCAGGCTCGACGGCGTAAAAGAAGTAATCGTCGCCACAAACCCCGACGTTGAGGGCGAAGCTACCGCCGTGTATTTAGCGAGGCTGTTAAAGCCCATGGGCGTAAAGGTCACGCGCATCGCGCAGGGCGTCAGCATGGGCAGCGAAATAGAGTACGCCGACGAGGTTACGCTCTCGAGAGCGCTCGAATCGCGTACCGAAATCTAGTTAAAGTAAACTCAAAATAGCAACAGGCAACGAAAAAATCGCGATGTAACGTCGCGATTTTTTTGTATGCGTATGCGCCTTTATTTTTATTAAACCGTTTTGGTATAATCTTGTCAAAGGATTATATACTAAAGAGTATGCGGTTGAAGGAACTACGCGAACGAAAGGATATGACGCAGACCGGACTTGCGATGGACTTGTCGCTCAGTCAGAACAGCGTCAGCCGGTACGAAAACGGCACTCACGAAGCGGACTATGCGACGCTCATTCGTATTGCCGACTATTTTAACGTATCGCTCGATTACCTTTTAGAGCGCACCGACAACCCAAAAATCAATCGCTGACCCGTGTCAGACGGCACTTTTTTATATTACCTAATAATACAATTATATAGTGCCGTAAGAGTAAAAAAATCTTATTTTTTTTAAGGGAGCGACGAAAACGGCGCGTTTTCCTTGACAAGCGCGGAGTTTTGTGCTAACATAGTCGGATAAAAAATTAATATACATATTGACGGGAGTTGTATGGAGAAGTTTTACGAAAAATTACAAATCGCGTCACCTGTTTCGGTAGTAGTGCTTTCGATAGCTATAATACTCGCCGCAGGCTTTTTGCTTACCCGAATAACCAAGTTGCTGAAGCTGCCCAACGTGACGGCTTACGTCGTAGCCGGCATTATCATCGGTCCTTTTTGTCTTAAAGCCGTACCTGAGAGCGTAATCGACGGGTCGGCGTTCGTGTCCGACATCGCGCTCGCGTTCATCGCGTTTTCGGCAGGCGAGTTCTTTCGCTTTTCGTCGTTTAAGGGCAAGGGCAAACAGCTTGTCGTAATCACGCTGTTCGAGTCGCTGATGGCTTCGCTGTTGGTATTTTTGCTCACCTATTGCATATTGCGGCTGGGCATGGCGTTCTCGCTGGTGCTGTCGGCGCTCGCCTCCGCAACCGCGCCTGCCTCCACGCTGATGACAATCAGACAGACAAAGGCTAAGGGCGACTTCGTGGACACGCTGATTTCGGTGGTTGCGCTGGACGACGTGGTGTCGCTGCTGGCGTTCTCGGTGGCGATTTCGGTGGCTACGGCTTCGGTCGCGGGCTCGGTCGACGCCAAAGCGGTCGCGCTGCCCATTGTCTACAACGTGCTGATGATTGCGCTGGGCGTGGGCGCCGGGTACCTACTCAAGCTGCTGATGACGAGAAGGTCGACGGATAACCGCCTCATCGTGTCGGTAGCATTGCTGTTCGTGCTGTGCGGAGTCGGCGCGGCGCTGGGCGTTTCTCCGCTAATGGCGTGCATGGTAATGGGCGCGGTGTACATCAACGTTTCCGACGACGACAGGCTGTTCAAGCAGCTCAACTATTTCTCGCCGCCGTTCCTTTTGGTGTTCTTCGTGCGCTCGGGCATGAGCTTTCGGCTCGACACGCTGTTCGACGCTTCGGCGCAAGTGGCTGGAGTGCCGCTGCTGCTCATCGGCTGTCTGTACTTCTTCGTCAGAATCTTGGGAAAATATCTCGGCGCGTTCCTCGGCTGCAAAATCTGCAAAAAGCCGAACCGCACGACAAACACGCTGGGGCTTGCGCTGATACCGCAGGCAGGCGTGGCGATAGGACTTGCCGAGCTCGCCGCGAGAACAATCGGCGGCGAAACGGGCATAATAATTCAGACGGTGATAATGTCGTCGAGTATTCTTTACGAACTGATTGGTCCTGCGATGGCAAAGCTCGCGCTGGTGCTGTCGGGCTCGATTGGCGGCGGAGAAGGTCTGCCGATTAAGGAGCCGGGGCAGTCGCGGCGCGACGAGCTTATCGAGCGCATGAACGCCATTCAAGCGGAAATCGACAGAGAAAACTATGCTCGCAGCGAAGAGGAGAAGGCTTTTTCCGCGGCGGCGGAGGAGGATATTCCCGAGTATGCGCCGCGCGACAGAAACAGGAAATTCATTAATCGGAGGTAAAACTTAACTATGAACGACGCAATAGCGAACTTTCTCGGAGATTGGTGCAGGGGCTTTAATCTCGGGGGCGTAGCGCTTAAAATAGGACTTTCCGTGCTGCTCGCCACGCTCGTGGGCTGCGAGCGCGCGACAAAACGCCACGCGGCGGGACTGAGGACGTTTATATTGGTGGCACTCGTTGCCACGCTCGCCGCGATGGTGGACAACTACCTCGTGACGGTGGTGGGCGCAGGCGTGTCCGTAGTCATCGGCGCGACGATTATCGGTATCGCGATTGTCAGCTCGAACACGATACTGTATAGCTCCAAGAGCCAGATTAAGGGGCTTACCACCTCGGTCGCGCTGTGGGGGATATGCCTCGTGGGCGTGCTGATAGGTCTTGACCTCTATGCCGCCGCGCTCATCGCGTTCGCCGCGTACATGATTTGCCTCACGCTGTTCATGAGCGTCGAGTATGCCTTCAAGCGCCGCTCGAACCATTTCGAGATTCACCTCGAGCTGAACGGCAAGGAATCGCTGCGCGACTTCATCGCCGCCGTGCGCATGCTCGGGCTCAAGGTGGACGACATCGAATTCAACGCCGCATATCAGAACACGGGACTGTCCGTCTACACCGTCGCGCTCACGATAAAGTCCGGCAGCTTCAAGAAATTCGTCCGTCACGACGACATAATCGCCGCCGTGCAGCAGCTCGAATACGTCAACTTCGTCGAGGAGCTTGACTAAACCGAAAAAGCCGCGCGGCAACGACCGCCCGAAACCTTATATAGACAGGAATACATAAAATCCTAATATCGAAAACACTTAAAACGCGCCGCAGGCAGATTTGCCCGTCGGCGCGTTTCTTGTTGTTTTGGTCATATAATAATAGTGGGGAAGAACGGGAGCGGTTAATTATCGCGCGGCGCGGCTTATGCGGCAAAACTCACGCGGTAAAACTCACGCGGTAAAACTCACGCGGCAAAACTCACGCGGCAAAACTCACGCGGCAAAACTCACGAGATAAAACTCACGAGATAAAACTCACGCGGTAAAGCCCGACGAATTTTTAAGCAGCCGCTCGAATTCCTTTGCGGCGACGGACAGCGAAAAGTCGGCGCGCTTTATCAGGCAGACCTCGCGCGGAGTGATTTCCTCCTCGGTTTCCAGCCGAAAAACCTCGCCGTTCGCGATTTCGTTTTCGGCGAACGAAGCCGGGATAAAGCCTATGCCCAGATTGTTTTTCACGATGGGCAGAATCTGATTGGAGGTGGAAACCTCTATTTCGGGCGCGAATTCCAGCCCGTAGCGGCGGAACAGCGTGCGGTAGTACTCGTAGGTTTTGGTTGTCTTGTTGACGCTGACGATGCAAAGCCCGGTAAGCTCGCGGAAGCTCACTTTTTCGCCGGTGAGATAGCGGTAACGTTCGCCGCACACCACTATGTCCTGAAAACGCTTTATCGGCACGGACTTTAGGGACTTGTCGAGGCTGAAGGGCGTGGAGATGAGCACGAAGTCCACCGCCTGATTCTTGACCGCGCTTATCGCCTGCGTGTTCGTGAGGTTGACCAGGCTGAACTTGATTTTCGGGTACAGCGCGTGGTAGCGAACAAGCGCGGACAGCAGCACCTCGTGCAACGCCGTTTCCGATACGCCTATTCTCAGCAGCCCCTCCTCGAAGCCGTTGTGCCGCGACAGCTCCTCTTCTGCGGCGGCGATTTGCTCGTAGGCAATCGCCACGCGCCTATACAGCATTTCGCCCTCGGGAGTGAGCGTCACGCCCTTGTTCGAGCGCGTAAACAGCACGCAACCGAGGTCACGCTCGAGGTTTTTAATCGTGCGCGTCACGTTCGGCTGCTCGGAGTACAGCGCTTCCGCCGCCGCCGTGATGTTGCCGTACTTCGCCACAAAGTAAAATGTCCTGTAGTTTTCAAAATTAGTGTTCACGTCACCGCCTCCGTCATATCAAAATCGCATATCGGGCATTACAAATATATATTATACAGATACTTGCGAATGGATTATACTGTAATGCGTCAAATATGTCAAGGAAGTTTTTATGCAAAGGACAAAGATTCAGATTTCCCAATCGCTGCCGATGCTCGTGCCGATAATAATTTCGGGCGGTTTGCAGGACGCGTACACTTATTTTTGCCGCGACGGCGTTTTTGCCAACGCGCAGACGGGCAATATAGTGTTTTTGGCGGTCAACATCGTCAACGGCGACGGCGCCGGGGTGATTAAATACCTCGTGCCCGTGCTGTTTTTCGCACTTGGCGTGATTGTCGCGAAAACGATGTTTTTCGCATTGGGAAATAAACGGATTTTCTGGAAGCAAATCGTGCTGCTCGTCGAAACCGCCGCGCTGCTGTCGGTGGGCTTTATGCCGCAGAGCATGAACTTTTATGCCAACGCGCTGGTGTCGTTCGCCTGCGCGATGCAGGTTTTGGCGTTCGAGAGCATTTACGGCAACGACTTTGCAAGCACGATGTGTATCGGCAATATCGTCCGCATGTCGGGCTCGCTGGTCACCGCAGTCGCAAAGCGCGACAAGGCGGCGGCAAAACGCTTCGGCTTGTACCTCGCGGTCGTGGCTATCTTCGCCGTCGGCGCGAGCCTGGGGTATCTTTTGGAAACCGCCGTGGGCGAATACGCGATAATTTTCTCGGCGGCGCTCACGTTTGCCGCGTCGTTCGCGTTTATCGGCAGAGAAAAGCGCGAGGCGGCCGGGGAAGGCTGCGCTACAATAGACGAGCCCGTGAAGAACGAAACCGAGGAAGCAATCGGAACTGCAGATAATAAAGAGGCTGATTTATGAAAGAGGCAAGCTTATGAAAAGGACAAAAATCATAGTTTTGACGACGGGGCTTAGCATGATAGCCCTGCTGCTCGTCGGGATTTTTCTCATTCCGAGTCCCTCGGGCGGCGAGAGCATAAACGATGCTATGCGCGACTCGGTACTGCACGAAACGAACAAAATCAACTTGTTCGGGCTGGAGGTAAACCCGGCGGTCATATCGGCGTTTACTGTCACGGGAGTGATATTCGTGTTCGCGCTCGCGGTCAGGATTTTCGTTATCCCGAGGTTCACGCTCGTGCCGCGCGGCTTTCAGCTCGTGCTGGAAACGGCGGTGGGAACGTTTGACGGCATGGCGAAAACGAGCAGCCCCGGCAGAAACAAGTTTTTGGGCGCGTACATCTTCACCGCCGCCGCCTATATTTTCATAGGCACGCTGTTCGAGCTTTTGGGCTTGCAGGCGGTGACTACGCTCGGCAGGTCGGTTTCGCTGCCGGCTCCGCTCGCCGACATCAACGGCGCGATAACCATGGGCTGCGTTTCCTACGCCGTCATATTGGGAGGCGGAATCGCGACCAACGGACTAAAAGGCATGGGCAAAACGCTCAAGGATTTTTCGCTCCCCGTATCGATGAGCTTCCGTCTGTTCGGCGCGCTTCTGTCGGGCGCGCTGGTCACCGAGCTCGTCTACTACTACACGGCGCTGTCGTTCGTGCTGCCCGTGCTGGTGGGAGTGATGTTCACGCTGCTGCACGCGCTCATTCAGGCGTATGTACTCACAATGCTCACCGCGCTGTTCTACGGCGAAGTGACGGAAAAGAAACCCTTAACGGCAAAAAATACTATAATGACAAAGAGAGGTAAATAAAAATGCTGAAATCGTTGAAACGTATTTCGTTCGGAATTTGCGCGCTTGCGCTCTTGTCGGCAATAATAGTGCCGTCGGTCAGGACCGCCGCCTACGCCGCGGACTCTGAGAACGCCGCCGAAGGACAAATCGCGGTTACCGCCGAGGCGGAGACCGATACCGCCGCGGACAATACCGCGGACAATACCGCTACGGTAAACGCCGAGGAGCAGTCCAAGGGCAGTAAGGCGCTCGCCGCCGGCATTTGCGTGGGGCTCGCCGCGGCGCTCGGCGCGATTGCAATGGGTATCGCGATTGCAAAGTCCAACGAGGCGATTGCCCGTCAGCCCGAAGCTGCTTCGAACATAAGGTCCGGGCTTATGCTGGGGCTGGTGTTTATCGAAACGGCAATCATTTACGCGCTTATCGTGGCGATACTCGTAATCTTCGTGTTATAGGAGAACAAGCATGTACAAGCTGTTTCTCAGCGGGATTCCGCTGAATATCGATTGGCGGCAGATTCTCCTGCACCTGCTTAACCTTGTCATACTTTTCCTCATTCTTTACTTTTTGCTGTACAATCCCGTGAAGAAGTTTATGGAAAAGCGCAAGAAGCTTTACGAGGAGCAGGACGAACGCGGAAAAGCCGCGCTTGCCGAAGCGGAGGAAAAGAAATCGACTTACGACGAGCTTATGAGCAAAGCCGACGAGGAGATTTCCGAAAAGAAACGCCTCGTCATCGCAGACGCTCGCGGTGAGAGCGAGAAAATTATCAAGGCTGCCGAGGAGCAGGCTTCCGCCGTACTCAAAAAGGCGAACGCGCAGGCGGAAGAGATTAAAAAACGCTCCGAAGAGGAAGCGAGAGAAGCGCTTTCCGACGTCATTGCGCGCGCGGCTATAGAGAAAATCGACGCGGCTTGCACCGTGGACGGTTTTTTGGCGGAGAACAAGCAAAATGACAGATAATCGCGTTATCGGCGAGTTTTTGTCGGCTGTCGAACCCACCGAAGCCGAGAAAAGCAAGCTCGCCGTATATTTTGAAAGCAAGCTCGGTTGTCCTGTCGATTTCGTGTGGGTAGAGGACGCGAGCCTTAAAAAAGGCTTTATTTTAAGGCTGGGCGGCGAAGTCTACGACAATACGCCCGAGGGGCTTGTGCGCGGACTCAAGGCGAAAATCGACGAAATCGACAAGAGCTCGGACGACTATGTTTCGCTGATTAGGGAAAGCGTGGAGAATTGGCGGCCGCGCGTTTTGCCGGAGGAAGTGGGGCTTGTCCGCTCGGTTGCCGACGGCATCGCGAGGGTGACGGGGCTTCACGGCGTGAAGTACGGCGAAATCCTTACGTTCGAGTGCGGAGCAAAAGGGCTCGCGCTCGACCTCGACGAGGACGAAACGGGCTGCGTGCTGTTCGACGACGAGGACGTGGTTGCCGGCGAGAACGTTTACAGGACGGGGAAAACCGCAGGCGTGCCCGTGTCGGAGGAGATTATCGGCAGAGTGGTGAGCGCGCTGGGCGAGCCGGTTGACGGCTTGGGTGCGTTCGCGGCGGACAAATACATGCCCGTCGAGAGCCCGGCTCCGGCAATAATCGACCGCAGCCCCGTGAACGAGCCGCTTAAAACCGGCATACTCACGATTGACTCGATGTTCCCTATCGGCAAGGGTCAGAGAGAGCTCATTATCGGCGACCGCCAGACGGGCAAAACGAGCGTCGCCGTGGACGCGATACTCAACCAAAAAGGCAAAAACGTGCTGTGCGTTTACTGTGCAATCGGGCAGAAGGCGAGCACGGTCAAACGGCTCGTGAGCGTGCTTCGGGAGAGCGGCGCGCTGGGCTACACCGTCGTGGTGTTCTCTTCGGCTGCGGATTCGGCTTCGCTGCAATACGTCGCGCCGTTTTCGGCTTGCGCGATTGCCGAGTACTTTATGAACGCAGGGCGCGACGTGCTCGTCGTGTACGACGACCTAAGCAAGCACGCCGTCGCTTACCGCGCGCTTTCGCTGCTGCTCGGCAGGAGCCCGGGAAGAGAAGCTTACCCCGGCGATATATTCTACCTGCACTCGCGGCTGCTCGAACGCTCGGCGCACCTCAGCGAAGAACGCGGCGGCGGCAGTATGACCGCGCTGCCTATCGTGGAAACGCTGGGCGGCGATATTTCCGCGTATATCCCCACGAACGTTATTTCCATAACCGACGGTCAGCTGTTTCTGGAAAGCGAGTTATTTCTGTCCGGTCAACGCCCTGCCGTAAACGTCGGTCTTTCCGTTTCGAGGGTGGGCGGCAGCGCTCAGACCAAGGCGATGAAGAGGGCTGTGGGCGCGCTCAGGCTCGAGCTCGCGCAGTACCGCGAAATGAAGACGTTCGCGCAGTTTTCGGGCGACCTCGACGATACGGTGAAAGAGCAGTTCGCGTTCGGGCGCGCGCTCACCGAAATCCTCGTGCAGCCGCTCCGCCGTCCCTACGAGGAGTGGGAGGAGGTAGTAATTCTCACCGCCTCGCTCAAAAAGGTCACCGTGGGGCTCGACCCCAAGGAAATCCGCCCGTTCTTCGACGGCTTCTTAAAGGACTTCAGGATTCGTCACACCGCGGTGGTGGCGAATATCGAAAACGGCAAAACGCTGTCGGACGAGGACGAGGCTATTATCGTCGCGGAAGCGAAAAAGCTTCTCGCTGAGAAAAATGTCTGAAATCAACGAAGTAAAAAAACGCATAAACGGCGTCGCCGCCACGCAGAAGATAACCAACGCGCTATACCTCATTTCCTCCGCGAAGGTCAGAAGGGCGAGAGAGGAGCTAGGTAAAACCGCGCCGTACTTTCTGGGCATACGCAAGGAAATCAAGTCCGTTTTCAAGACCATCGGGCACATCGACAGCGTATATGTGTACCCCGAAAACGACCACATGGAGAGCGCGCCCTGCGGCTATCTCGTCGTCACGGCGGACAGAGGGCTCGCAGGCGCCTACAATCATAACGTGTACAAGCGCGTTGAGAACGAGCTTCGGGGGCGCAAGGGCTCGAAGCTGTTCGTGGTGGGCGGCTCGGGCAGAGAGTACCTTGCGTCAAAGGGCTACGACGTAGTAAATAGTTTCGACTTCGAGGCGCTTCGCCCGACTTTGGCGGACTCGCGGAAAATGGCGGATATGCTGCTCGAGGGCTTTGCTCGCGGCGATTATTCCAAGCTTTTCATTATCTACACTGACATGGCGGACGGCGCGACGGTGGTCAAGTCCACGAGGATTTTACCCTTTCACACGGCGGAGTTTACGGACGAAAAGGACAAAATCAGAGAAGAGTTCGAGTTCGTGCCCTCGCGCGAAGTGGTGCTGGAAAACCTGGTGCCGAGCTATGTGTGCGGCTATGTTTACAGCGCGCTGGTGGACAGCTATTGCGCCGAACAGAACGCGCGGCTGGCGGCGATGAAGTCCGCTTGCGACAACGCGAGCGAGATATTGTCGGGGCTCAGGCTCGAATATAATCACGCAAGGCAAGACCGCATAACGACGGAAATCGCCGAGGTTTCCTCGGGCGCAAGGTTTCAACGGAGTAATAAAAAATGACAGGTAAAATCACTAAAATCAACGGCTCGGTGATAGAAGTCGGCTTCGCCGACAAGGGGCTGCCTAAAATCAACGCTGCGCTCAGGCTGGACGCGGACGGGCATGCGCGTTACGCCGAGATTGCGGCGCATACCGGCGAGCGCACCGCTTTGGCGGTAATGCTGTCGGAAAGTGAGGGGCTTTGCGTGGGGCAGAGTGCGACAGTGCTCGAAGACGGCATAACCGTGCCCGTAGGTAAGGCGGTGCTGGGCAGAATGTTCAACGTTTTCGGCGACGTCATCGACGGAGGCGAGCCGCTTCCCGAGAGCATCCTGCGCGAGAGCATTCACAAAAAACCGCCGTCATTCGTTTCGCAGTCGCCTTCCGCGGAGATTCTGGAAACGGGCATCAAAGTCATCGACCTGCTCGCGCCATACGCCAAGGGCGGCAAGATAGGGCTTTTCGGCGGCGCCGGCGTGGGAAAGACCGTGCTTATTCAGGAGCTTATTCACAACGTCGCAATGGTGCACGGCGGCTATTCGGTGTTCGCAGGAGTGGGCGAGCGTTCGAGAGAGGGCAACGAGCTTTTCGGCGAAATGAAGCAGAGCGGCGTGTTCGACAAGACCGCGCTGGTTTTCGGACAGATGAACGAGGCTCCGGGCGTGAGAATGCGCGTGGCTTTTTCGGGGCTCACCATGGCGGAGAGCTTCCGCGACAGAGAGCACAAGGACGTTCTGTTCTTTATAGACAATATTTTCCGCTATGTGCAGGCAGGCAGCGAGGTGTCGGCGCTTCTCGGGCGTATGCCGTCGGCTGTCGGTTATCAGCCCACGCTCGCCGAGGAAATGGGCAAGCTCGAGGAGCGGATTACCTCCACCGGCAGCGGTTCGATAACGTCCGTGCAGGCGGTTTACGTTCCTGCCGACGACCTTACCGACCCGGCGCCGGCAACCACGTTTTCGCACCTCGACGCAACTACCGTTCTGTCGAGAAAAATCGCCGAGCAGGGCATATATCCGGCTGTCGACCCGCTCGAGTCCACTTCGAGAAACCTCGAGGCGAGCGTCGTAGGCGAGCGGCACTACCGCGTGGCGATTAAGGTAAAGGAAACGCTGGAAAAGTACAAGGAGCTTCAGGACATTATCGCGATACTCGGTATGGAGGAGCTGTCCGACGAGGATAAACGCAGCGTTTACCGCGCCAGAAAAATACAGAAGTTTCTGTCGCAGCCCATGCACGTTGCAGAGAGATTTACGGGTCTCAAAGGCGTGTACGTCGGGCTCGGCGACACCATCGATGGCTTTGAGAAAATCGTCGACGGCGAGGTTGACGACCTGCCGGAGAACGCGTTTTTCAACGTCGGCACGATTAAGGAGACTTACGAAAAAGCCGAAAAGATAAAGAGAGGCGAGGCATAATGAAGACTTTTCGTCTCAAGTTGCTCGCCGCCGACAAGGTTTTCTTCGACGGCGAATGCGCTTCGCTTGTCGCTCCCGCCGTCGACGGGCAGTACGGAATACTCGCCGGGCACTGCAACGCCGTCGTCGCCGTCGTTCCCGGGGTTGCCGAGCTCACTCCGCCGGGCGGCGAGAAAATCGTCGCGTTCGTCGCCTCCGGCATAATCAAAATCGAGAACGGCAGCGTGCTGATGCTCGTCGAAGCCTGCGAAAACGGCAGGGACGTCAACGAAGCGTGGGCGAAAAGCGCGCTCGACGAAGCTCGCGACGAGCTTGCGCGGAAGGAAAGCCGCTTCAATGCCCTGTCCGCGGAAATCAAAATCGCCCGCGCCCTCAACCGCCTTAAAGCCCGCGACCATGTAAACTGACCGCCGTTCGTCGCGGTACAGCGCCGTAGATGACAGCCGTAGATGACAGTAACGTTAATCTTAAGAAACAGCCGAGCGCACCATTGCCCGGCTGTCCGTTTTAATATTTATCTTTTTATTTTTATACCGAATTACTTTTAATACGAAATAATCGTTAAAAAAGAATAATACGAACTCCAACTCATCGCTGGTGTTCGTATTATTCCCTTCTGGCAGAGAAGTAGTAACGTAAATCGAATAATAGTCACTCAACACTAACCAATCTAAACGTGAATTCATCCCATATTATTTTCGTCATCGAATCTTTTTTTATCAAATATTGCACGTTCACCGTATACAAGAATAGGAACAAGCGTCATTTGTTGTAATTTTTCATAAATTTTTTGACTAACTTGCTCTTGACTTTCGCATAAATTGCCGGAATCGTCCGTGTATTCAAACTTTAAGTTATATATCGTGTAATTAGAAACGCAACCGTTATTATTTTCAGTCACTTCCGTTTCGGGTAAGTCTGTTATTCTACCGTTTTCGGAATGACCTTTATGGGCAACCTCAAGTGACTTTTTACCGTCGATAATCATTTTTGCTCCGTTGCCAATGAAACCTATTGCCGCAATAATCATTATTCCGCCAATTAGGCACATAAATATTGTTCCAAATTTATCTTCAGGGTCGTATGACTTGATTCCCGAACTAATTACAATAATAGCAATTAGCACAGCAATTAAGGCGATTACAATTCTTACAATACCACCAACCATAGTTCCGCGATTGAAATTTTTCTTTTCCATTGAATTAACCTCTTTACATTTTCGGCAAAACTGAATTATGCATTTTGACATACTTGTCTTGCTTGTTTATTATTATAGCATAAATCGCTAAATTTTTCAACCGCTATTGAGTTTGCGAACGTAGAATTTCGGAATAAACTTCAAATGACTCTATGGTGAGTGTTTGACTTATACAAGCGCACCGCTTCGCGTCGCGGTCAAGCACCCGCCAAACAACTCACTTAAACTCGGATTGTGTATTTGATACATGCGCAGACGATTTATTCCACGATGTTCTTGACCTGAGTCTCTCAGGAGCATGTCGGTAGGCAAATAAACCGCCAACCGACAGCCCCAAAGTGGCTTTTCGTTTGCCTTTGGCAAGATACTTTATTGAAGAAGTTGGTGAATAAAGCTCATCAATTATTAGCGTGTTATTTAAATCCAAATCAATGAATTTTCCTATAAACGAATTATAGGGAGCATTTATATATGGCATTAAAAAAGCCATTGGAACATTTTGCGAATCTAAAACGGCTATTGCTTTGGCTAAAAGAACGCTTCTCTCGTTGTCGCTGACCTTTACAACATTGATTAGATCCTGGACTTCGTCAAGCACAACATAATCAAATTTATAATCAGGGAAACTGTTATTATAAATTAAGAATCTCTCTTGCGTAAAAAGAAATATCGCTTTTTCAGGTTCTGGTCGCATATAAGGTGTTTCTGTAATAACTATTTGATCAAGTTGATTATTAAAATAGGAGTTTATGTTTTTCCTGTATTCATTAATTAGTGATTTTGTCGGCAATATAACAATAAAATTTTTAATAATCCCTTTTTCCAGCGCAACCAACAGGGATTTCAATACTGTTCCAGTTTTTCCATATGATGTGGGAGCAGAAATGATTATATTTTTTCGTGCTAAAATGGAAAAAAGAATATCTATCTGGGCATCCGTCAATGCAGTCTCATTATCAAAGACTTTTCGTACTTCGTAATTAATCTCTGCGGAAAAATCAAACGGTAATAATTTTGATGTATATTTAATTAATTGCTGTAAATCAAGTTTGTTTATGATTGTTAATATTGTGGTTAATAGAGGTTCTTCAATTTGTCTATTTCGTAATTCGATTATAAAATTCAACCAAAAAACCAAATACGCCACCTTTTTTGATTTTATTTTTTCATCGGATTCAAAAAGAATAGAATTAAAAATTTTAATGAAAACCAAATTGCAGTTTTCAGATGAAAAATTTTGGCAATCAGTTTCACATGATAAAAAATAATTAGTGTACACTTGAAATTTTTCCAAATATTCAAATTCATTCTGCATTTTTTTGCTCATAATCTTTTCCTTCCATTTTTTTAATTATTTTAAGAACTCATCGCCATAGTTATAATCAGTCAAATAATCATATAGATCTTTGTATACATGCTGAAGAATTGATAATAACTTCTGCTTGGTAAATTTTCCTTTACTAATTCTTTTAAATACTTCTTCAATTCATCAGATGACATTGAATCAATCACAGCATTTACCTTTGAACTGCCACCGTTGTTATACTTTTGAAAAGCAATATTTTTGATGTATTCTTCAATTTCGACACTTCCTAACCAGTAATATGGAGGCGTTGAGTTTCTATTCTTAATACTCTCTTTAATATCATTTATATCATCTAGCGAGCAACGGCAAAACCGCAACAAATGACTGCCTAAACGCAATGGGAAACAACAGCCCCATCGTACAAAAGAAAAACTCGCTTGAACCTCAAGGGTTCAAACGAGTTTCACTTGGCGGAGAGATGGGGATTCGAACCCCAGTACGGTTTCGGCCGTAACACGATTTCGAATCGTGCGCATTCAACCGCTCTGCCATCTCTCCACGGGTGCGGCTTTCGCCTTGGCAGCCTTATATTTATAGCACACAACGCGGCGGTTTGTCAAACGATATTGCGGTATTTGCCGTTATGATTTTGTAAAAGCGGCATAAAGTCGGCTATACTTCGGCAAAAACGGGCATGAAGTCGGGCACCGTGCGCTGCGGTATAATCTCGACTCAGCCTCGGGATGCCGAAAACCGGCGTAGGTTAAGAAAAGCGCCTTGGCTCGGTTCGTTCAAATAAGAAGCGGCGCAAAGTCGGCGGAGTTTTGGAAACGCGGAGCGAAGTCAAACAGCAAAGAGGGGGGCGTTTTTGCAGGCAAGACAGCTTTACGGGTAATCTGCGCAAAAGTCGGAGATTATTCATGGCAATAGCGGCGATATTAAACGGTTATCGCGCGGCTGTTTTGCGATTAAATCAAACTCGTTTTTTTGCATGGTAAAATCTCAGACTGCGCGGTGATAACGCCGAATACATAAATGATTTTCAGTCGTAGCAACATAGTGCGCAAGCGCAGCGTGGGGAAACGATAGGGCGGTTGCGTTTAGCTACGCTCGGCGTTTTGTGCGTGCGACGAAAGCCCGACGAACGACGGACGGGTAGGGGAACGGCTTATGAACGGGCACAAGCTAAAATTATACTAAGGCGAGGCAAGCGGCTTGAAAACTTACAGACAAACAAGTTCGCCGCCTGCAATTAAATTTGTCCGATAATGGCTAATTTTCACTGTGCAAAACCAATAATAGCCGACTGACCGATAAGCCGAGCTCAGGATTTACGTTTGGCGTAGCGAATGAAGAAGGCGTCGCGGCGTTCGCGCAAGCGGCGCAACAGCGTTTCGCGGTTAAGCTCGTCGAGGTAAGCGAGCGAAATATGTACTTTGCCCGACGCGGAAAGCATGGCGCGCTCGTAATCAGCGCACGCCTCGTCGAAAATCGATTTGTTCATGGTTATTTCTTCCTTTATTAAATTGTCGGCGTGCCGTGCGGAGCGATTAGCGCCCTAAGCCCGACACATAAGCAAATTGTATCACGGAGCGACGAGTATTGCAATACGTTTTTCGGTGTTTTACGCTCGAAAAATCGCTTGTTTTGTCGAAATCGCCGCCATGTGGCTCATAAAGCCATCCTCGGGAGGGAGGAAGTCAGATATCGCCGTCTGAGAGAATAATACCCGGTGAGTCGTCAAAAAGGCCGGCGCGGAGCGTTTTTAGTTGACACGGGCGCGGCGTTCGTATATAATAGCCTCGTTGTCGCGTGGCCGAAGAAGCGCGGCGTTTCTTTTCGCTTGAGAAGCATGCGAGGGGGGAAGCAAAGGACATAAAAATGGTAAAGAACGAAGGGGCTTCCGCGCCGAACGGAAGCGACGTGAAGAATACGGGCTCCGACCGCGGTCATGCGGCGGTCAAGCTGACGGTGCTGTGCATGGTTATGTACGCGTGCTCGTACCTGTGCCGCAAGTCGTTTGACTCGAACGTCAACGAAATCATGGCGTTTTACGGACAGGCAAAGGCGGCGGTGGGGCTTATCGGCACCTGTTTTTTTGTGACCTATGCGGTGGGGCAGGTTTTCCACGGTATGATGTGCAAGTACTACAAGCCGCGCCCCGTGATGTTTATCATGGCGGCGGCGATAAGCGCGCTGAACGTGATAATGGGCGTAATCCCGAAAACCGGCTTTACGGCGCTTAAATACGTGTGGGCGCTCAACGGCTTGCTTTCGGCTTCGCTGTGGTCGCTGCTGATACTTACGCTGCACTCGTGCACGGCGAGCAAGTACCGCCCGATGATAATCTTCGCGTGCACGCTGCCCGTCACCGCAGGCACGTTTTTGGTGTACGGCACCAGCGCGATAATGTCGCTTATAGGCAATTTCCGACTGACTTTCTACGTTTCGGCGGCGGTATTCTTCGCCGCGGCTCTCGTGTGGCTGTTCACCTCGAAAAGCCTCATCGACCGCTGCAAATCCGAACGCGCCGAACTCGACGGAGCCGAACCCGATAAATCGACTTCAGAAAAAACGAACGACGGCGTCGTTAAGGAAAAATTCAAAATCCCGGCTAGCTTTTACGTCACGTTCGCGTTCCTTGCGCTGTTCGCAATCGCGCACATGATAATCCGCGACGGCGTGAACACCTGGATGCCCACCATTCTCACCGAGCGTTTTCACATGGCGAATTGGACGAGCGTGCTGCTTACCACCGCGCTGCCGCTTGTGGCGTTCGTGGGCTCGTTTACCATGATACGCGTGGATAAAAAGATAAAGAATTACGTCCTCGAGTGCGGCATGGTGTTTGCGCTCGCAGGCGTGTTCCTGCTTGTGCTCGTGCTGTGCGGCAACGCCGGCGGCTGGCTCGTCACGTTTCTGCCGCTCGTCATCGTGTACTGCATGATGTGCGGTATAAACGGTCTGATAACCGCCATTTATCCCATGAGCGTGGACAAGCGCATAAACGCAGGCATGGTGGCAGGGCTTGTGGACGGCTTTTGCTATGTCGGCAGCGCAATCAGCGGCTACGGTATCGGTGCGATTTCCGACGGCAGCAACGGTTGGGGCACGGTGTTCGTGCTGTTCCTCGTCATTGCGCTCGCATGCGCGGCGTTCGCGTTCGCGCTGACGTTCATCGTCAAAAGAAAAACCGCTCCGACGGCTGTCGTTCCAGAAACGGCGGCAGCCGACGAAACCCTTGAGACGAGCGAGGGAGCGGCGTTTGCCGAGGCGAACAGCGAGAGCGTGGCCTCTACGGAGCAAAGCGGCGGAGAAGAACCCCCGAAAAGCAACGGCGAAAGCGCGGCAGAATAGTAAAATAACATAATATAATAAAACGCACAAAAGCTTCGCGCCGTCTTTTCGCCGCGGAGTTTTTTTGCGCAAATTTTACTTTTCGGTGTGAGTTTTTTTGCGCAAATTTTGCCGTTCTGTGTGAGTTTTTTTTGCATAGCGTTATATTTTTTGTCTGAGTTTTTGCACGGCGTTTTGTCGTTTTGCGCCGGTTTTCGGTTTTTCGGCATAAAACGCGGACTTTTTCGGGCGAAGTCGGCGGAGTAGCGGCTTCACATCCCCGTCCGCGATTGACAAACGCCGCTATAAATGCTACAATACGAGCGTTATGACGAGCAAGGACAAAACGATAATAGCGATAGCGACCGCAGCCGCGCCGTCGGCTATCGGCATCGTGAGAATAAGCGGCGCGGACGCGCTTCGCGGCGTTACGGCGGCTTTTGCGCCTTTTCGGAAGAAAACGCCCGAGCCCAACCGCGTTTATCACGGCGAGCTGCGCGCCGGCAACGTCACAGACGACATCGTGGCGGTGTACTACAAGGCGCCGCGCTCGTACACGGGCGAGGACTGCGTGGAGCTTTTTTGCCACGGCAGCCCGGCGCTTCTTCGCGGCGTAGTCGATTATTTTATTCTGGAGCAAGGCTTTACGGGCGCGGAAGGCGGCGATTTTACGGCGCGCGCGTTCGCAAACGGCAAGATAGACCTCACGGGCGCGGAGGGAATTTACGACGTGATTAACGCCGAAACCGAAGCCGAAATTCGCGGAGCTTATTCGCAGCTCACCGGCGAGCTTCGCCGCAGAATCGAGCGGCTTCAATCGGCTGTGATTGCGGCGCGCGCCAAGACGGAGGCGGCTATCGATTACCCCGAGGAGGACGTGGAGGAGCAGACCGCGGAGCAGCTTTCGGGCGATATAGAGGCTATCCGAGCAGAAATAAACGCGCTTATATCGTCGTTTTCGACGGGCAGAATAGTGCGCGACGGCGTGCGAGTGGCGCTCGTCGGCAAGCCCAACGCCGGCAAGTCCAGCCTGATGAACGCGCTTCTCGGCTACGACCGCGCGATAGTCACCGCCGAAAAGGGCACGACGCGCGACACGCTGACCGAGAATTACGTCTACAAGGGAATGAAGTTCGTGCTCACCGACACGGCAGGCTTGAGAGAAACGGAGTCGCTGCCCGAAAGGCAGGGCGTCGAGCGCGCGAAAGCCGCCGCGAACGAGTGCGACGTCGCGGTTGTGGTTGCGGTCGCGGGCGAGCGCGACTTAGGGGTTTTCGAGCTTGAAAAAAGCCTTGCGGTAAACGGCAGACGGGTGATTGTCGCCGAAAACAAAGTCGATATTGCCCCGTCGATAATCCCGGGCGCGGTTGCCGTCAGCGCGGTTACGGGCGAGGGAATAACGGAGCTCAAGGACAGGATTTTCGCGGCTTGCGAAGTGACGGCGACGGGCGGCGCGGCAATAAACAACACTCGTCAGCTCGGTTGCGTGACGAAGGCGAAAGCGGCGATTGACCGCGCGGCGGAGGCTCTGGGCGCGGTTCCGCCCGAGCTTATTTCGGCGGATTTATACGAAGCCTACGCGGCGCTCGGGCGCGTGACGGGCGTGACGGGCAGCGACGCGCTCGCCGAGGAAATTTTCAAGAAGTTTTGCGTGGGCAAGTAACACGCGCACGGAGATAGAACAATGGGTATCAAAGAGGTCGCCGTAAACAAAAAGGCGAGGTTCGATTATTTTATAGAAGAAACCGCGGAAGCCGGAATTTCGTTGTCGGGAGCGGAGGTCAAGTCCGCCAAAATGGGTCACATCAACGTCGCCGACAGCTTTTGCTTTATCGAAAAAGGCGGCATAACGTTGAAAAATTGCCGCATCGCGCCCTACGAAAAGGGCTCTGTGTTTAATCTCGACCCCCTTCGCGACAGGCAGCTTTTGCTGCACAAGCGCGAAATTTCGCGGCTTATCGGCAAGGTTCGCGAAAAAGGCTACACGCTGGTGCCGCTTCGGGCGTACTTCAAGGGGCGGTACCTGAAAATCGAGCTGGGGCTGTGCAAAGGCAAGCACAACTACGACAAAAAGAACGTAATCCGCGAGCGCGACCTCGACCGTCAGGCTCAGCGCGACATCAAGGAATACAACATAAAGTGACGATAAAGTTCCTCCCCGTGCGGAGGGATTTTATTTTATCGGCTTTTTATCGGCGGTTTTGGAGACGCAAAGGCGCATTCTGCGCGAAATTCGTTGATTTTCCGCAAGGTCTGTGGTAAAATAACCGTGTATGTACATCACTCGCGTAACGCTGAATAACTACCGTAACTACGGTTCGCTCGGGCTGGAGCTTTCGCCCGGGCTAAACGTGTTTACGGGCGAGAACGCGCAGGGCAAGACCAATCTGCTCGAAGCGGTGTACTTCACGGGCGTGGGGCGGAGCATGCGCACGCCGCGCGACAAAGAGCTTATACGTTGGGGCGACGACATGGCGAGAATCCGCGCCGACGCCGCAGGCAGGTACGGCAAGTCGCGCGTGGAAATCGTGCTCGACAAGCGCGAGAACAAGCGCGTGGCAATCAACGGCGTGCCCGTAAAGAAGCTGGGCGAGCTGATGGGCGTGATTATGGTCGTGCTGTTTTCGCCCGACGAGATAGCGATAATCAAGGAAGCCCCGGGCGAGCGGCGGCGGTTTATAGACATCGCGCTCAGCCAGATTTCGCGCACATATTTCTATCTTCTCATGCGCTATAACCGCATACTTTCGCAGCGCAATCGGCTTCTTAAAGCCGGCGGCGGCGCGGATACGCAGGACGTGTGGGATTTACAGCTTGCAGACGTCGGCGCGAAAATCATAAAGACGCGCAAGGGCTTTATCGCGCGGCTGAACGGGCTCGCGGACAAAAATCACGAGTACCTGACCGCCGGGCGCGAGCGGCTTACGCTGCGCTATGAGAGCATTGAGGGCGAAAACGAGCAGGAAATCCGCGAGAATTTTCTTGCGGAATTAAAGCGCACGCGCGAGAGGGACGTTATTCAGGGCTTTACGCACGTCGGCGCGCAGACC
>ENA-USUG01000841-USUG01000841.1-human-gut-metagenome-genome-assembly--contig:-NODE-841-length-53211-cov-11.998080_pt1 | contig 53211 bp, 68 predicted proteins | sample MGYA00250059_ERZ773394 | MGnify/ENA primary metagenome ERZ773394 (study PRJEB29103, sample SAMN06111957) | human gut metagenome | biome: human gut; feature: ankylosing spondylitis patient; material... | reverse complement strand
CGCCTGGCGCTGCCGGTGGACTCCAGGGTATCCCGCTGCCCGGAGGTGGTCCGGGTCATGACGTAGGTGGTGATGGTGTTGCCATTGGCGTCGGTCACCGGCACGATGTCTCCCGCGCGGGCCCCCAGGCTGGCCATAATGGCCACTTTGCAGGGTGTGTACTGGATGGTGTGAATGGCGTTATAAATCGCCTGCGCAAGGGGCCTGAGGTCCGCATCGGAGCCTGTGGTCAACAGCAGGTTGCTGTCGATGATGTAGGTGTTGCTGCCATCCTCCGCATCTGCGGGGTATAAGATGCCGATGTCCCCTTCGCCTTGCTTAATTTGCACCCGGTCTACGGCAGCTACCTGGTAGTCCTCATAGGATAGGCTCCCTTGGTAGTAGTCCGTAGGGCCGATGGTCAGGCCCTCGGGCTGTCGGTACCAGCCAAATTGGATTTTGCCCTCTGGTGTGGCCCGGCAGAATTGGGCGCTGGCCTCGCCAATCCACTGCAGCAGGCGGCGCCCAGTGATTCCGTCGGCATAAAATTGCTGGATCTGGTAGCTGCCGTTGGGCAGGCTGGCGTTGGCCAGCTCCAGGCCACATTGCTGGCACACCATCCCGGCAAAGGCGTACAGGGTGTACGGCCAGCCGGTCAGGCTCCGGAGCCAGGGGGATAGGTCCCGATCCGTCCAGCTCATCCGGTCGTAGGCCGTCACCTTGTAGGTGCTAGCGGTAGACCGGGTGGGCTTTTCGGCCGTGAAGTGGCCGATCAGGGTTCGAGCCCCTGCGTCATCCACTTGATAGTAGGCGATTTCGGCCCCCTGGCTGATGGTCAGGCTGCCTGCCGGCGCGAAGATGGATAGTTCCAGGCAGGAACAGCAAGCGGAGCCCAAGGTGAGCTCTGCCCCGCTGTTGACGCTTTCGGTGTAAGTGCAGCTGCGGATTGCGTTTGTGTTCCCGGTGCCGGAGAACAGCTCCGTGCCGTCCGGGAGCACGATAAGATTTCGAACCATAGCCGCCTCCTTAACACTCAATGACGTTGAACTTATAATTGCGGTAGTCTCCGGTTTTTGCAGAGTGCCACGCGATACCATACTTAGAGCGGTAAGCCTGTACTGTTTTTGGAGCTCCGCCATTTGCGGCATCCGGGAACGTAAAATTAAATATAGCTTTTCCGGCAAACAGAGTCTCCATATAATCCAGCTCCGTTTGGCTGAGTCTGCTGTAGTTAAAGCTCCAGGTTCCGACTTTGCACCGGATCATAATTCGGTGCATATAACCGGACTCATCTCGCCCGGAATCGGAGGAATCCAGGTCCTCGAATGAGAACTCCATATCGGCATCTGGAACCAGCATAGGCTCCCCGTCGATCAAAAACAGATTTGTTTTTGTCATAGTGCCACCCCCCGAACCGCAGACATTTTGCGCCGCTGACGTTCAACGGCTGCATACACCGTTGCGTCGTCCAACGATATTCCCAAGACGGCCTCCAAGATTTCTCGCAAGACAGCCACTGTAGCCTCGTGCCCAGCCATATTGCTGCTGATGATGTCGCTGACAAGGCCAGCCACTCCGCTATCTGTGATGCCACCGGGGACAGCACCCCGGGGGTGCGCCGCGTCGATTGATGCAACCTGATACGGGACAGCCCGGCCCACAACTGTGGGTACCCGGAAAGTTACCCTATCGGCGATCGCCTGTAGGCGGTCTAACAAATTTGTAAAGCCCTCGCTGATTTTATCGGAGAAAGATGTCAGAGACCCGTCTATCTCGGTGATCGGGAGAAGCTTCCTTGCTTTGTAATCCCCAGAATTAAACTCTTCTGCGATGGCGTCTGCAACCTCGGAGACCGACTTCATGATAGCAGGCTCGGAATCGCTGACGCCTTCGCCCACGCCGTATCCAATATTGAGACCTACTTCGTCCCGAAACGCTCTGGACGGCGAGTGGATCCCCAACGCAGATTTCGCAGCGTTCAGTAAACCCCGCGCCAAATTGCTTACCTTGTTCTTCAGCCAAGTCCAGCTGGAGTCAAGGCCTCGAGCGATGCCATCACAAATGGAACCGCCGACACCAGACCAACCTTGGTTTTTGATAAGTGTCAGTGCCTCGCCCATTTTGGTGGTCATGCTGTTTTTTACGGTGTCAAACTCGGCTTTCGTGGTCCGACTGACGGATTCGGTTTTGTCTTTTACGGTTGCGTATACATCGCCGAATTTATTTGTGACATTGGTGCCGATATCCTTCAGCGTGTTGCTCACTGTGGCGCCCATGCTTTTCCAGGCTGTGCCCGCGTCAGTATTTGCGCCATTGAGGTTGCTGCTCACAGACGTTTTGACACCGGACCAAGCAGCAGACGCACTTGCTGCAATCTTTGCACTGGTCGTGGAGGTTGTGGCTTGTATAGAGGTCCAGGCGGTGCTTGCGGCGTCTCTCGCTTTGGTTAAGTTTGAAGCTATGAAGCCTTTAACGCTAGTCCACACTGTGGAAACCCCATCGGTCACATTGGCCCCAATCGTGGCAGTCTTGGTCTTTATGCTGTCCCAAGCTGTGTCCACTGTGTTCTTTACAGCGCTCCATTTGGAGGATGTCCACGATTTGACGCTGTCCCATGCGGTCGAGATTCCGGATTTTACAGCATTGTACGCATTTGCCGTATTAGTTTTAATACCATCCCACGCGCCAGAAATTTTTTCCTTAATGGCTCCCCACGCATTCGCGGTGCCCGTCTTGATGTTTTCCCAGGCATTACCGATGCCGGTTTTCAACTTATTCAGCGCCCCGTCAAAAAATTTAGTTATACTGCCCCAAGCATCACGGATCCCGCCGAACAGTCCATCTATTAGATACCTACCGATTTCGGCAAAAACGGTGGATGGAGAATGGATGCCTAACGCATCTTTAAAACCCTGGACAAAACCGCCAACAAACTCTTTAATGGCGTCCCAAACAGACTCCCAGCCCTCTTTGATACCATCAATGATAGACCTGCCTATGTTGACAAATCCATCCTTTGCTGCATTAAACCGTTCCTTTATTTTTGTGGGTAGCTCTTTGAAAAAATCCGCGACATCGCTCACTACAGACGGGATCGTCTCAGTGAAAAAACGGGGCAACGTCTCCGTGAAAAACGTCGAGAAGCCGGACTTAATACTTTCCCAAAGCTCACCAGCTTTGCTCGGGATTGTTTCGGTGACAAACGTATAAGCGTCTTTTACCGCCCCGGCGAACCACTGCCCGATGTTGTAACCCAATCCGCCCCAATCGAAGTCCTTTATCGGCTGCCATAAATCTGAAAACCATTTCTCAATTTTGTCAGGTATGGACAGGAAAATCTCAGCCAGCTTGTTCGGAATGTTCGACAACCAGCCCATGAAGTCATTCCAAAGCCCAGGAATCGTCTTTGTGAAAAAGGTGTGCAGATGATCTTTTATTGCGTCCCATTTATCGCACAACAACGCAACACCGTCAACGACCAGACCAACGGCAAGTCCAATTAGCGCTCCGATTCCAGTGCCGATCGGGCCACCGCAGGAACCAATAATTGCCCCAATGCCCGCGCCGGCTGCTGTACTGCCAGCTGCTGTCAAAGATGCGTTCAGCCAATTCAGCCCATTTTTAAATTCGTCATAAACGCCTACGCCGAATGCGGGGATACCCGCCACGATGCCGCCCAGCGCACCTCCCAGGATTGCACTTCCGAGTGAGCTCCCAATAAGCGCGCCGCCACCGGTTGTCAGGCCTCCCCCAATTATGATTTCAGCAAAATTCAGATCACCCAGTTCCGTTTTTACGGCATCAACGATTCCGCTGACCTCCGTAACAATCCCGGTAACCGCCAGGCTTACGCCGATCTGGAGGGAGGGGGGAAGATTAAAAATGTACCGGAGATCGGCCATCAATTTTGAGGAAATTTTCCATGCGGAAAACGCAGCTCCAACTGTTTTGATCTCGCTTGGCAAACCGCTAAGTATTGCTTTAATTGCAGAAAGTGCATCCTTAAGCGTATCCACAAGCGCATCCCAGATGTCGCCCCATTCTATACTTTCAAGACACGTTGAGATGTCATCACCGATGCCCTGCCAATCCACTTGATTAATGGCAGTATCCAGAAATGTCAATGCACCTACTAGCCCGTCTGATAGTGTTTTGCCAACCCGATCCCACTTTACAGCATTCCACAAACTGGAAAATGCGTCTCCAAGCGCAACTCCCAGGCTCGCCCAATCAAGCGTGGCAAAAAAACCACCCAGGCCTTCAATCAGGATGCGGAATTTAGCGCCGAGCAAAGTTCCTAAGTTGCGCCAATTTACGTTCTCGATGATATGGTTCACCCCGATAGCCAGATCGGCGCCGAGATCGTACCAGTTAAAGCCCAGGATCGCAGCAGATAAAAATGTAAGCGCTCCATCCAGATAGTATCCGATTTTATCACCGATACCCGCCCAGTCGACTTCCGCGACCATGCTGTTGAGCTGCTCTGTCAGGATTGTTGCAGCTTCTGCCCATTTCCCGGATTTTAGCTGCTCTACTAATAAGGCCGCCCAGTCGGGTAACTGAACATCCGTGATCTCAGGCGCGGCACCTCCACCAGCACCTCCGCCTCCGCCACCGCTGCCGGAATCATTATCCTGGAGCACGTTCAAATCATCAAAAGATGCCAGCTGCTTTTTCAGCTCCTGCGCTTCGTCCGCAGCCGCGCCCCCGGCATTACCGATTTCAGTGGATGCGGCCTTCCCGGTGACACCCAACAGCTTTAAAAACGCCGTAAAATAAGCAACGGCAGATGATATTAGGCTGATCATGCGGTTGATCACCGGGCCTAAAATGTTGCCCAGGCTTGTCCAGCAGTTTGACAGTTGTGTGGCCAGCCCCTGATTTGCCGCCAAGTAGGCGTTTATCGCCTTCCGCAGGATACCTATAGCACCTCGTGCCGCCAGCAGCGCTGGTGCGATCCGCTTAGCTGCGGCGATGATGCTGCGGAAGGTGCTGTCGCACTTTTTGCCTGTGGTAAACAGCCGCCCCATGTGGGATACAGCAGATTTCAGGCCAGATACCAATTTCCCTGCTACATTTTTTGCCGCCGAACCGGCGCTACTGCCGATTTTAGAAAAGATGGACCGCAACCTGCTGGCCTGCTCCGAAGCTTTCGGCAGTTCCTTTTTCACCCGCCGCGCTTCCTCCGCTGGGCCCGCAGTGGGCGGGGCCGACGCCCGGGCTTGCTGCTGCGCAATTTGCTCGCTGATTGCGGCATGCTGCCGTCGTTGCTCCTCCAGTTCTTCGGTGATTTGATTCACCGTGTTCAGCCGCGACCGATATTTGGCATTCAGGTTATCGATCTCTATCTGCTCAATTTCGCGTGTGTTTTTTCGCTGCTCCTCGTTGGCGCTATTCTTGAGCATGTCATCGGTACTCGCCTTAATTTTAGCAAGTTCGGCATAATACTCCTTCAGCTTTGCCTTGGCCGCCGCTAATTTTTCTTCTTGCGCCGCAATGCTTTTCTCCACCTGAGCAAGCTGTTTGGCAAGCGTCGTGCCTGCTACAGAATCATCTTTTTTGCGGGTTGTGTTTGGAGGCGCGTTATGCTTATCCACCTTAGCGTCTCCAACTTCCGCTTGCGGCCGGGTCAAATCCACACCATCAGCCTTTCGCAGCTCCGCCAGTGCCTCTTCCAGTTCACGCACTTTTTCCCGGAGTTCCGTAACCTGATTTTCTGCAGTATCGGTGTCGATTTCCGGCTTCAACTGCTGCCCTAAGGATGCATTTAAATCCTTCCTCAGCTGTTTTACCGCAAATGATAAGGACTTGATGGCATCGAGCATCTCTGTGCTACCAGCCTCCAGCCCTTCTGTCTTTATTTCGGTGTCAATAACGATAGAGCCGTCAACTTGTTCTGCCACCTAATCACCACCTCACCCGAGCAACGCATCGAGTCTGTCCTTTTCTTCCTGCTCTTCCGCAGTAAGCTTTGTCCGCAACGCACAAATGCTTTTGTTGGCGTTCCAGTAATCTCGCTCCCATTTTTCCAGCTTCTTGCCCTTTGCTTTCTTCATCCGGAGGGCCAGGACATTGGAAAACACGCCCTCCGAAATCTCCATGTAGTAGCCCATAAAGGTCCACCAATGGACGTATTCAGCAGCGCGTGTTTCAAACCCAGCAACTTTATTAATCGCCGGGAATAAAAGGCTCTCGTCCTGCTCCCAATCCATGACACGGGGCGACGGCTTAGATTGGTCCCCCTCGTCACCCCGTGCACCGTGATCGATAAACGCAATGGCGGCCCGGAAGGCCGTCTCGTAGTCCGCTTCCGGGATCGTGTCAAAAGCCTCGTATAAAATAAAAAGGCAGATGTAGACCTTCTCCTTGTCTTCGAGCGCCGGATCTCCGAAGGCAACCACGATTTTCAGCACGTCTCGAAAGTCTGAGCGGATGGCATAGGTATGACCGTTCACCTCAAGCTCCTGGGGTAGTTCGCCGATCATTTCTTGCCGTCCTTATACCCCCCGGATCGGTAGCCGTGAGTATACTGTTCCACCCGAGTGTTGACCTTCTTCACCTCACGGTCAAACTGACGGGAGATGTACGCACCAACGGCTTCCAGCGCATTTTCACAGTAGAAGCGCCCATTGATGGGAGAAAACGGGTGCATCTTGCCAAAGAACGCCTCGCTCATATTGCCCCCGAACAACTCGTCACAGGCGGCATACAGCCGCCGCTCCGCTTGCTGTAACGCCTCCGTATCTGCACCGCTCCGGTCACTTGCTGTGCCGTCGGGGGCCAAACTCACGCTTTCCAGGGGCTTGGTGATCTCGTCGAACGATGCCGCCAACCGGTTGAACCGGTCCACAATGCCGATATCTGTGGGACGGAAGTAGAAAGTGCCGATTTCGTCCCCCTGTTTGTTACGGATAGCGACTTTGACGCTACCGTCGTCAATGACAATCTCATTGACGTTTTGCTGTTTCGGGTCATTTGCCATTTGATTTTCCTCCATTTGGCTATAAAAAAGAATCAGTTTTGGGACGTGGCGGGGGTAAACTTCTTTGTGGTGAGGTCAAAAGTCCCCTTGACGCGATTGCCGGAGTTGTACACGGTGAACGGAATCTGCACACCAGAGGTATCGCCACCGAGGGAGTTGGGGACGACATATGCGTCTTCCTGGTAGGCCCACAACACGGTGCCGTCTGCGCTCAACAGCACGTCCACCTTGGTGGTTTTGCAGTCATCTCCCGTCAGACGCTCGTTGGCAATTTTGGCCAAGCGCTCGAACAGCGGATCACCGGTGTAAGCATAGTAGGGATCGATTTCGGACTGGACCTCATAGCCGTTGTGGACGACGTTCTGCTCGCCCAGGATGTTCTTGTTCACCTCGACATCCGGATTCAACTCCTCGCTGTACTCCTCCAAGTCCTTGCCCAGGCGGACGTAGTTGGGGCTGTAAGTAGTGTCACCGTCGGCCTTAATGCCGAATCCGGCGTCGATGAAATGCGCCAGGTATTTGCGTTCGATTTTTGCCATGTTCTTATCTCCTTATCTGTCGAATTCATTTTCATAGCTCAGCGTACAGCTGATGCTCCAGTCCTCCACACCGTCCTGGAAAGCGCTGGTGAGGTAGGCGGGGCTTGTACGATTGATAGATTTGATTACGCGATTCCCCAAGGAAAGTGCAGGATAGGCATCAAGCTGATGCCTGGTTCCATTCACTTCAACCGGTTGTCGCTCCAGCCACTTACCCAATGCATCCAAAAATTCTTTGATGCGGATTCTCTGGGTTTCGGATTTTGGCGCCGCCCGGTAAATCACGGTAAATGGGTACTGACAAACCTGCTTGACGTGCCCGGTCACGTCCTCCTTGCTGCTCTGGAGCGCGGCGCCAGAAGTGGGAAAGAAACCGATTCCAGCGGCGTCAGAAAGTGTGGAAAACAGCACAGATTTGTTACCAATAGCCAAACCGGGAAACCGGTTCAGCAGGTCCAAAAGGACTGTGCTGACGGCCTCAGAACCATCAATGTCGATTACGGCTTTAGCGGGCACGGTAGGTCCCTCCTATGATTTCTTTCACGCCGTCGATCCAAAATTGTTTGTTCTGTAGCTTAGCGGCCTCAAACCACTTAGGGACGGCACGTGGGTTGAAAGATTTTGTCAGGTCCAGATCCCGATCGGTCGCTTTAAGCTTTGCGCCCTTGCGAAAACGCAGGACATAGCCCCCTGCTTCCGTGGGGATTTTACGGGGGCCCTTCCCCGTTTCTCTATCTACCATGACTTTGCCGTAATACAGGTACCGGGCGTATGGACCTGGGAAAACGACCTTCTTCCCGTCATTCTCAGTATGCGACCGTTGCCGCAAGCTGCCGGTAGACAAGGGCATATAATCCCTGCAGGTTTCCAGCACGCGGTCACCCAGCCATCGTTGTGCACCTTTCACCCGCCGCCCCAGTTTCCGCAAGTCGACGGTAACAGATACTTCACCGCTGGAATACGTAATCTTGGGAAGATCAGCCATATTATCTACCTCCGATCTCAAAATGCGGCAGCAGGCCGTAGAAACCGGTGGAGCTTATCATATAAACGCCGTCGTATCCTTCGTTCATGGCGTGGTACAGGCCTTCGTCGTAGTCATCGTCGAGCAACGGCTCCGTTTCCGGCCATGCACCCGCATAGATAAAATCGCACTCGGGCGTGAACGTGATGAACTCTTCTGGAGTGTCGCTCTTGGCATACTCCTTCAGCCCGACGTAACGCTTCGCCCCAGCCGCCGTAGTGATTTCCTTCCCAGGAGTGCAGCGGATGATGATGTCCACTGCATCAGCATTATTCGTTCCGGTGGCTGTAGCGCTCCGAGATTTTGCCTCCAGCAGGTCAACGCCGGGGATGACAGACGGATACCAACAATCTGATTTCTTGTGATAGTTGAACACCGTTATCGTATCACAGTACACCGCCTGCACCCCCAGCGTATAGCAGATTGACACCGTTGGCATCTGGGATGTTTGCCAGATACTTTGCAGCAACGGCCCAGAGAAGCCGTGTCTGCGCCCCAGGATCGGCCGCAGCGGCTGCATAAACGGAAGCAGCAGTATCATTGGTTACGAAGGAAATAGACTCCCTGCCGGACGATATGGACGCCACGGGCCCGCGATAGCTGCCGTCCTCCGCCTTTTGTACGGAGGTGGCTTGCCGCTGATTGTCAATCCGAAAGAGGGCCTCTGCCACGGCGCAAACCGCTTTTCGGACTTTCGCAGCGTGCACACCATCGGTCGGGAAAGCGGCTTCCAGTCGCCCGAAGGTCAGCGTATCCAGCTCGTCACTGGCCCGTGTGAGCCACTTTGGAGCAGCTTCTGCTGGCAATTCATCGCCACAGAATTCACTGCGGTAAAACAAATAGTCTGCATATGCCATACCATCACCACCTTAACCGTCCCGCTTTGCCTCTGCAGCGTCGGTTCCGACTTCCGATTCAGCCTTTTGAGCCTTCTTTCGGGTTTTGCCTTCCGGGCGCGCGGATGCGGAATCAGCGGCGGGGGCGGTTTCTACGACTTCATAGATGGCCGACCGCGCCATCAGCCCAACGCTGGTGGTATCGGTGGCCGCTACGATGTTGCCGGTTCTCAGGTTCTTAAACAGCATGGGGGCCCCCCTTCCAGCATCAGGACATGATGTAGTAGTCGGTGCCGGCAGCGAAGGTGGTAATCTCAACAGCGGTGTAAACGCCGTTGCTCTCAGTGTAATACTGGGTACCGGCTTCATAGGCGGCGGCCTTGGTGAACACACCGGGCTTGAAGATCAGATCGGGAGTGACAACCTTCGTGCCATAGTGGTAGAACAGCTCGACACCGTAGGCGTTGGACAGCGGAATCTTCTCGGCGACGTACTGATCTGCCATGACAGGCTGCGCAACAGCACCCTCGACCAGCAGCAAGTAATTGCAGCCGACGGGCAAGTGAACGCAGCTGTAAGAGCGCACGCCGTGCCAGACGTTAAATTCCTCTGCGCCGGTATCGACATTGGCGTTGTTGGTGGCCTTGTCGAGATCATTACGGATTTTGCCGTAATACTTCGGGGACAAGACAAGATGCATCATGGAGCGAGGCACACCGTCCACAAAGTCATTCTGGGTGGTTTCGCATTCCTGAATGATGGCTTCCAGTTCTTCGGCGATGGTCTTGTAGGCGGACAAGTTCAGCGTAGTCGCAGAGCCAGCGGCAGCAGCGAAGAATGCATTGTCCAGCTCGGCGGCCATACGAAGAATATGATTGGCAGAGCGGCGGTCCAGAACGCCGTCAACGCCATACAGCCGGACATCCTTCTGCTCCAACTCCTCGACGATTTCTTTGTCGGTGTCGATGGCTACAGTAACGGGCTTCGCCTTTACCGCGTCGCCCTTGCCGGCAGTACGGGCCGTGCCATACGCCTTGGAAGTGGCATTCACAAAGCGTTTCGCCTCGACGGTGCCGGAAACAGGATCGCCGGACAGGTCCATGTTCTTTATGGGTCCAGAAACCAAGGCCCTCTGGACATTTTCGATGACTCTGCCATACAGCTCGGAAAGGTAATCCTTGCCTTCCGCCTCCAGCAGGATGTTAAGAGAGGTAATACGGGGCATAATTCATTACTCCTTTTTTAAAAGATTTTGGGGGGTGTGTACTTCTTACCGCCGGTAGCAGGCTCACCAGTGGGGCCGGTAAAGGTGGGGGCGCCCGCCTTTTGCTTGCTGGCTGCTTCAGCAGCAGCTTTTTCTTCTGCGGTTTGATATAACCCGGTATCATTGGACTTTGCTGCCTTCATGTAATCGTCAAAACCAAGGAATGCGTTGTCCTTCCACGGCAAACCACCTTCAGCCATGCATTCAGCGGCCAGCTGCTTGCGGGCGTAGGGCGACCCGACGCCGTACTCATCGAACTTGTTCCGGAGCCAGTCCTGCTGATCCCGCTGGGTAATTTGGGCAGCATAGCGTTTCTCTGCGTCTTCCGCCGCCTGCTTATACCTTTGGATTTCCGCCTGAACCTTGGCCGGCTCAACCCCCTCGAATCCCTGCAGGGTCGTTTCTGCAGCGGTAAGGCGGCTCTTCAGGTTATCGCGCTCTTCCGTAAGCGTACCGATCTCTTTGTCTTTCACAGCCTTTGCATGCTCAATGTCGTTGCCGTTGATCGCGAGGATTTTCCCGGCCTGCTCATCGGTCAGCCCGAGTGCAGTAAGTTCTTCTTTTTTCATGGTCTATCCTTCCTGCAGCTATGCTTTTTACGTCGTCGCCTGACCCGCTGCCCAGCATTATTACGACCGCTGGTGGTCTGATTTGCGCCCCTGCCGGAATTGCACCGGCGAAACTATAGAGGCGTGTAAAAAGGACCACAACAGCGTTGTGATCCGCTGCCGTGGCTATTTCTTACGCACTGCAACAATCGATTTCCTGGCATCCGCCCGGGTCCACTTCGCGATTTGGATGCGCTCCGACTGGCGTTTCAGACCGTTGTCGTTGCAAAAGCTGTTGTACGCCAGATTTTGCTTTTCCAACAGCTTTGCGGCTTTTGTGTAAAGTTTTTCTAGGTTCGCCTTCACCTCGTCATATTCAGCGGCTTCGATGGCCTCCCGCAGTCCAATAAGCCTCGTTTTGGTTCGGCGGATGCGGGATTCCTGGACCCGCTGCTTCTGGCTGAGATCGTAAGCTTTTTTGTTCTCCGCAGAATCAAATCCGGAAAATGGATTGCTCCGAAGATCCCCAGGGCCGATTGAATGCCGGCAGTTCCAACCACAGAGTCCTTCGCCGGTGCCATACCCTGTAGTTTCCACAAACGGCAGAAGGCCGGGTGTCTTTCCAGACCTGCTGTAGAATTTGCCTTGCCACCAGGAGTGATTGCCCGGGTTTTCACCCCCATCGCCGTATCGAGCGCCCAGGTGTGCCGACACAAGCACAACATCCCAGCCACGTTCCTCCATGCCTTGCACAGCCATGTTAGCCGCCGCCTGGGAAACGCCGGTGCGGACCGCCCGGAACACCGCGGTCTCAATTGTATCCGTGTGCCCGGTGGGGTAGTGTATCTTTGGCACCTCTGACACAACGCTGCTGACTGCTTCGTGGACAGCCTGGGTGTAAGAGGTTGCTCCACTCATCACCTGGAAATGCGCCTTGTCTAGGACCTCGATAAGCCGCCGTTGGCTCGCCTGCGCGGTGGTGCGCGTGAAGTTGTGGACCGTGCCAGCTGTGCGATGGTAGGTATCCTCGAGCAATCGGATCATGCTTTCGGACTGCGCGAGATTAATTTCCGCTAGCCCGCGCGCTGCGTAAAACGCATTATCGTAGGCAAGCGCTTTGATGCCGGCATCCTCGAAGATGTGCCTGATTTCCACGTCTGTGGCCCTTGTCCACCGGGCAATCTCCCTCTGTACGGCCTCCAGATGGCCACCTGCTTCCTGAAAAACCTGCAGCTGCCATTTGTCTGTTTCAGAGAGAGACACCTGCTCTCCCCGCGCCAGACGAGCCATGATACGCTTTACGATATCGGTGGTAATCCACACGTTCAGCTCGTCGATCTGCGGGTAGAGCGTTTCTATGATGTCGATAATCTGCTGTGGTGTCAGCATGTACGTGCCCCCTATTCGGCGCCAAAAAGTGTTGCCTTTTCTACAGCAGCAGTCTCTGCCTCAGCAACCACAGCCTTGGCTTCCTCCTCACTCATACCCTCAAACTTGACAAAATACAGCCATTTGGGTACCCAACCCTGCATCGCGTAGGCGCGCCAAGCAGCCTTGTCCTCAGCGTAATTGTACGTAATATCACCAAAGTTAAAGTTGACTTCATAATTGCCCAAAGGGGCAAGATTGTACAGCGTTGCCAGCGCGTTGGCCCCCGCCAGCGCCTGTTTAATCGCCCCTTTCAGCGCATCCCGGTCAGCTTTGATGGTTTGGATGGTGTCCCGGTCATCGGCCTCCACCTGGGTGGCCGTCATCATGCCAGTCTGCCCATCCAAGACGAAGACGCCCTCAGAAAAGCCACATTTGACACCAGCCATAGACAGGTTAAAATTAATGTCCTTGATTCGCTGCTCTATCAACATGGTGGGCACGTGCTCGTGTACGGCGGATGTCTCTGTGTCATTCAAGCCCATACCCAGGCCTTTCACAAACCGGGGCAGCTCTACATTCCGATTCTGCGCATTTTGGATCAGGGACTGCCCCACGAAGGTAATGTGCTTGCTGTCTTCCACCTCCGCGTTTTTCCGGCTGATGGCAATATCGAGAGCTTTCAGCTCCGGCAGGGCGTTTGCAAAAACCGAAAGCCCCAGCGGAGAGGAGGGGTCGATCGTATTAGAGCCCGGCACCCGGTAAAAGCCAAACAACGGTGCATCTAGTTTCGCAATACTTACTTCGGGCGCGATGTGCGCCCAACAATCCACCTGATCGAGCCGTACCTCGCGCCCAAGCGTGGATTCTCCCGCCGCGCCAACCTGGTTCCGGAAGGCCTTGTTGGAGACCTTATAGACCCGGCTACCCGTTGCACTGTCGCCCTCAAACCGATGATACTCCAGGCGAGTAAAACGGACGCCCTCCTGGATTGCATGTGCTGCAAAAATGGCTCCGACGATCTCACCATTGGCGTTTTTTGCCGTGATTCCAAAGTTCCCAGGCAGAATAAAGTCCCATGTTTCGCCGTTCCATTTAATCATCATCCCGCCCAACCGGTCGGCAGCCGCTACCCGATCCGGCAGCCGCTGGAGTAATTCATCCGCCAGCGTTTGCAGGTAGGTTGCACGGGAGGATCCGGATATGGCAATGCCGATATCAAGCGTGGTCAGCCGCGCCCGGGTGTCACTGATGTGCTTGGCCATGTTAATTGTCTCAACATCGCTCTCCGAGTTCTTCCAAGGGGGCTTACCCGTGGAAATACGATCCCAGCTTTTTAATGCTTGATCCATTTCGGGGGGCGAAATGAGCTCGACGCCAAATGCTTTTCCGATATCCGTCCCGCTGTGCATAAACAGCATCTGAATCCTCCTCATCAGGCGTGTAAAAAAGTTCATTCCCCTCACCGCCTTATATAATCCACTTCAGCTCGTTGCGGAGTGCAGTCCTGCAAAAATACCGCAGCTGGTCCATGCTGTGGTCATTTTCCTTCAGTACAGCATCTACCGTAGACTTTTCGTCCCACGAATAGGCCTCGAACTCCTCGAAAGTGTTTTTGCAGCTTTCGTGGAAAGCCAAAACCCCGGCGTTCAGGAACTTTGTCACGTCCTGAATCCCATTTAGCACATCGTTATCTGCCTTAACTACAACAAAATCGCCATACTTTTGAATCGTCTCAATCATGGAACTAGCCGAAGGATCGATGATGATGTACTCAATCGGGTAGTTGCCGATAAGCCCCTGGAGCATTTTATAATAGGCCTCATTGTCAACCCGGTTGCTACTGCCGCCCCGGTAATACAGCTCCCTGACCATGACTGCCCTCTGCTCCACCGGGCTATAGTCATACAGTCCAGCAGCGAAAGGGTTGACCGTGCCGTAGTCCACCGCCACGTAGTACCGGTGGCGAGGGCTTTTAGCCGGCACCGCATGGACCACATGCTTGGACCGATCGAACATCGGATAGACAAGCCCCTCAGCCTTAACCCACAGGCCCTGAATGTACCGGCGGTAAAACACGCCGGTGTACATACTCTCATACCGGGCCTTGATCCCTGGATCAAGGCTCAGATTATCGTCCATCGTAAAATGCAGGTGCAAGATGTTACGCTCCAGCGCTTTTTTGATCCACTCAGTGTAAAACCAGTGGCTGGGATTTTCTGGGTTGCAGTTAAACCAGAACTTGGACCCTACCACACTGCAGCGCGCCATAGCCTGCTCCACAAAGGACCGTGGCATTAGCGCTACCTCATCGAAAAGCACGCCAGCCAGCGTGATACCCTGCACCAGCGTATAGCTGCTTTCATCCTTGCCGCCGAACAGGTAGTAGTAATTCGTCGTGCTGCCAGACGTGATAATCAGCTTATTTTCGCTGCGGCGCTCTGTGATAGAAAAAATCCCCTCGAGCCATTGCGGCATGAGGGTGATTACGTTGCGGCGCAAACTCTCGATAGTCTTGCCGCAGACGGCAAAATTCTGACCGTTAAAACGGCTCATGCTCCACAGCACAAAACCGTCGGACATAGACACCGTCTTACCGGAACGGATGGATCCGTCGCAGATAATGCCATCATAATCTCTAAATTTTGGCCTATTCCACCACGTCATCGCCAGATTTTGTCGTTTGCTGAAGTTCTGGTATATCATCCGCGTCGATGTCCTCCTTCGTCCCATCCAAAAGTGCGCTCAGCAGATTATTTTCTGGCGTGGCGCCTCCCCCGCTCTCCCCCAGGAGATCAAGATACAGCTGGATAGCCTGGACATTGCCGAGCTGGGCAACCTGCATCAGCGCATCGGCCACCAGGGCCTTTTGCGTGAGATCCTCATCAGCAATCCCCAGCTTCTCCAGCCGGGATTTGGCTTTTCCCTTCAAAATGGGCAGCTCAGAGTAAATCTGCAGCAGCTCCGCCATCTGCTTCTGTCGGCGCCGTTTCTCCTGCGCTGCCTTTCCGCCCGCTGAGCGGATTGCGTGAGCCTCTTCCGGGCTGCGATCATTCAGATTAATCAGGTTCTCGTTTTGCGGCCTACCACTCACACTTTACCCCTCCCGCCGGGCGCCCCATTATTTTTCGCAATAATCTGTAGAACTTCCCGGGACACGGGCCGCATTTTCCGGCTCATGATTTGCGAGAATGCCTCCGCGAAAAACTCTTGTGTATCCGTATGTGCGTACTGCGACAGCACCCTTCCAAAATATTCTGCCTGGGATTTCCCGCTCCTTGCACCGCCATCAGCCAGCCAATTTTTATATGCCTGATGGCGCTCACGGCGGTATATCTGATCAATGGCGGACCTCTGTGACGGAGATATTTTTCTCCACATGGCGTGGCCGAATTCGTGATAGAGCACTCCGTATTTTTCGCCCGAAGCGTTCCACCCACTACGGAAATTCTTTTCGGCTTCTCGCGCCCAAGTATCAGGGCGGCCCTTGACCAGTAGCACGCCGCTGTCGTTGTAGGCCCCCTGCAAATGCTTTTTGTAGTCTCGGGGCCGCGCCCGAACCTCCGAGATAGGGAGCTCCCCGAAGCGGTCGTGGACCTCCTTGAGGGCCTCGTTAACCGCATTGGCAACTGACAGGCTCACCCCGGTAAACTTCGCACCGGGGACGGCCAATTCAGAGAGATATTTGCTCGCCTCATCGAGAGACTTCGCCGGCCTAAACGCCGGCTCCTGTATCCCGAATTCCCAGTTTACATGATAACACAGATGCGCGGGACATTCGGGACAAGTTTAACCTCCACCAGCATTTTTCTGCCGCAGGTACCGATAGCAGATCTTTTTGACACTGTCCTCCGTGTTCCCGCCACCGATGCTCGATGCCGCCTGCCGCCAGCTGAGGCCGTTTATAAAGCGTAGCGCAAAAATCTGCCGCGTTACACTGTCCGGGATTTCGTCTATGTAGCGTTCCAGCCGATTTCGCTCGTAGATACACTGCTGCTGTTTTGCGGCAATGATTGCTTTCAAATCGACGATATCTGCCACACTGCGGGCCAGGGCGTCCCCGTAGCCACTCATGTGCGGCATACCGTCAAAATTTTGAGGCCTTGGCGATGCAGTCAAAAGCTCCAGCTCTTCAAGGCGGCGTCTGTCCATTTCGATTTCACGATTCAGCCAATACAGCTGGGATAGTTCCTTTACCGTCACATGTCTTCCTCCTTTCTGTTTTATAATAAACTTCAAAAATTTCTATTATTCAATCTATTTCTACGTTGACGTATCTCTGCGCTTCACACGCTCCCGTTCCGAATTTTCTGAATTCTGGCCTTCAGTGCCCGCATTACAGCTTCGTGCGTATCCGCCCGGTCCCGGATAGTGGCCATCACATCCTCATCCTCGCACCCCTGTGCGATGAGATAGTGGACAAACACCTTTTCGTAGGGAGAGCCCTGCCGATACAGCCGGCAGTTGCCCTGATCGTTCAGCTCGAAAGACCAATTAAGGCCGTACCACACCACGTGCTGCCCTCCAGCCTGGAGATTGAGCCCGTAAGCGCAGCTAGCTGGATGCACCAAAAGCACATCCACCTCCCCAGCGTTCCAGGCCTCTTCGTCTGCGGCTCCCTGATACACTCGCACACGAAGACCCTTGCATTTCCTTCGCAGGCACTCTAGGATCCGGTCCCTGTCGTGCTGGTAGCCATAAAACGTTAGACAATGCTCCCCATTCAGCTGCTCCAGCAGCTCCACGTATGCCTCAAGTTTGCAGTCGTGCACCGGCACCACCGCCCCATCGTTGCTGTAAACAGCGCCGTTGCAAAACTGTAAGAGCTTTCCCACCAGGACACCAGCCGTCCCAGCTGTGATTACCGTTTCGTCCACCTCCAGCAGCAGGTCCCGCTCAAACTGGTCATAGGCCTTTTTGGCCTTAGCATCTAACACAACGGGGATTTCATGCTGGATGAAATCCGGCAGCTGCAAATAGTCCTCTGCCTTCATGGAAATGCAAATATCGGATATGGCCGCTAAGACACTGCTCTCCGCCCCGTCTTTGGCCTTATAGCTGAAAATCTGCGTCCGGCTCCGCTGGTCTGGATCGAAGTAGTGCTCCCTGTAAGCGCCCAGCGTGGCGCCTAGACGGGCTCCGCCGTCCAGGAGATATACCTGAGCCCACAGGTCAATTAGCCCCTTAGAGGACGGTGTACCAGTCAGCAGCACCATCTTCTGAATGAACCGGCGAATCCGCTTCATGGCCTTAAACCGCTTGCTCTGGCTATTTTTGAAACTGGTACTTTCGTCCAGCACAACCATGTCGAAGGGCCACTCCTGCTTGTAATAATCCACCAACCACTCCACGTTCTCCCGGTTGATGACATATACGTCAGCCGGCGTGTTGACCGCCCGTATGCGACGACTGGCACTACCCAAAACCGTGGATACCCGCAGATGCTGGAGGTGATCCCATTTGGCGGCCTCTTTGCTCCAAGTGGCCTCCGCCACCTTCTTGGGGGCCACCACCAAGACTCTTTGCACCTGCCATCGAAAATACTTCAGGATATTAACCGCGGACAACGTAATAACCGTCTTTCCGAGTCCAGGGCGAAGGAACAACCCGACTGCGGGATCCTCCACCACCCGCTGGATGCAATATGCCTGATATTCATGGGGTGTATATTTCACTTCTTCATCATCTCCTGAATAAAGCTGTCCACTTTTTCCTTCGTGTCGATGCACCGGACGTCGAACCCCAGGTCCGCTATCTGCCCGCAAACAAGCCTCTGTAAGCTCCGAAGCTTCTTTCCCGGTGCTTTAGTTTCCGCAAACACGATCCTACCGGCCGGCAGCAGGACAATCCTGTCGGGCACCCCGCTCAGCCCGGGGCTTGTAAACTTTAACGCCCAACCGCCCAGCTGACTTTTTACCTGCCTCCTCAGGTAGCCCTCGATGTCTTTTTCAAGCATTTTTTAGCCTCCTGTCTGCGCGTAACGATTTTCCCTCGCGCGCGTATATGTGCGTATATAGGCGGGATAGAGAGTATATATTCTCTCTATTCTCTCTATCCTCTCTATTTTCAGGCTTATTAGAAAAAGAATGTTACAAATGTTACAAATACCCTGGAAGCCCCGTATTCCAGGGCTTCCAGGCGTAACAATCCCCCGTAACAATCGCGAAACATTCGCCGAGATTGTTACAAAGCGGCTGCAACAGATGTAACGCCTTGTTACGCTCTTGTTACGGCCCCTTGTTACGGCCCTTTTGGAATCCTCGCTGTACACCGCAGTACCCAAATCGCATGGCTTTTGGATTCTTTTCCCACCCCGCGCATGCCTCAATGATGCTGTTTATTTCCGCTGCATCCCACTTCCGGATCTCCTTCTGTTTGCCATCCAGCGCCTCACACCATACCTCCAGGGCGCACACGCGGTCCCGGTCGACCAGCTCGACATCGCCCTGCACGGAGCCCGCCCAGAACATCCGACGGCGGTCCAAGGGCCACTGCCGCCAGTCCTCAGGTACCTGCCGGCTCAAGAAATCCAGCACGATGCCCTCCCGCGTACTAACCTCTCGGTGTGCCTCCTGCCGCTCTTTGGCTGCCTCTTCTAGGGCACCTCTTAGATACAACTCCTCCCCCGCCCGCCAGCGGACGACAGCTTCCGCCCACAGCTGATCGATTTCTTTCGGCAGGTCTGTCCAGATTTTTTTGGTAGCAGGGGTCAGACCTACATCTACAGGCCAGAACCGGCGGTTGCCCGTGCGGTCTTGTAGATAGTCAGACACATTAGTTGTGCCAAAAAACACGCAGCACCGGGGCAGCTCTTTGACATGGCGGCCATATGCTGCCCGAAATCGGTCTGCTCGCAAGGATAGAAACTGCTTGACGCGGGACACATCTGTCCCCCGGAAAGCATCCAGCTCGCCGATCTCAACGATCCAAACCCCCTGCAGGAGCTCAGACGCCTCCTTGCCCTCGAAAGTTCGAATGGAATCGCTGAACCAACCCCTGGACATCTTATCCAGCAAAGTGCTCTTACCCAGGCCCTGAGGGCCTGACAGGATGAGCATGGTATCGTATTTGCAGCCTGGATCCATAGCCCGGGCCGCTGCGGCGGTGAACGACTTCCGGGTTACGGCTCGGGTGTATGGCGTGTCCGCTGCGCCCAGATAATCGATAAAAAGGGTGTCCAGACGTGGTACACCATCCCAGGACAGGCCGCTCAGATAATCCTGTATATCGTTAAACGCGTGGGCGGCGGAATGGAGTGACAGGGCGCCATCAATCTTTGCGTTACCAGTGATGTGGTGGTATTTTTCCATATACCAGTAGAGACCTTGGTTGTCGTTGTCATCCCACAGGCGGCGCTTGGTGCGGCCATCCCACGGCAGTGCACCCAGGACCTCCCCCCGGCCGGCAAACTGATTCAGAGCAAACTTGCCCTTGAGAAGGGGGTCATGCTCTAGGATAATCCACACATTGTCGATGGTGGCCTTGGGGAGCCCCGTCTGTGTGTTTACCGCCAGCTTGGTCATCCAGTTGGCGGCATCATCTCCATTGGTAGCCGCCACGCCCTCGAAGTCCTGCACAGCTTCCTGATACCTCTCCTGACTCATCAAGGCGGCCACGTCCTGATCCTGCGTAGCCATCTCGCACATCGCCTTATACGAGGGCAACCGATTTGTGGGGGTACCCGGCTGGGCCTCATCATCCTTGTCGCCGAAGCGGTGTAAGCGCACCAGGTCGAAGGCATTGACTAGCTTGCCGCTGCAAGGATCCGTCGAGTGGTGGGAATAGAGGAACTTCCCGCCATCGTAAACGACAGCACCGCCGGTGGTGGATCCGCCCAAATAAGTGTACCGCCCTGGCGTGGTGTCTACGGGCTCATATACACCGGGTATGAGCTCGTCCATGGCCCGGTAGACGTCGTAGGTGCGGCAGAAAGCCCCGACCACACCGGCCTTAGTCTCCGGGTCCCCCTGCTTTACTGCCAGCTTAGGGAGGCTCACAGCGCCTGGGACCTGCGGCCAACTGGTACAGTCCCTCCAATCTGCATACTGCGCCAGGAGACCATCTGCTGAGAGCAGGGCCTTATCTTGCCAGGTATACACATACTCGCTATCTACGCAGCAAGAAGGCCAGTACATGAGCCGTGACGCCTCAAACGTGGTGGGGTCCATGAGCTCCAGGCCTATGTATTCCGCCATTTTCCGTGCCAAGGGTTCATATTCATCCGCTGATACCGTGCGATCCAGCGGCAGGAGGACGCGTAACCGGGGGGCCGCCGGGCTGTGTTTGTGGGTGCTGTAGACACAATATCCGCAGCCCAGGGCCTCCACCCGGCGCAGGACATCCTCCGTACCACCGGAGGGGATGTGATCCAAGTCCAAAGTGAGGACATCCCGTCCGGTCACGTTGTTGGCCTTACGGCGTGGCCCGGACAGGGTACCGGCCACAAAGCCGCCCACATCCTTCAGTTCATCCTGCTGAGACTTTTTCATATTTAGGTATTCCGCCAGAGGTTCAGTGCCTCTGGCGGGGGTTTGGAGCCGCGCCCACAGCTCTGACAGGAGCATGGTCTGCGGCACCCAATTTGTAGATCGCCGATTGTTTCCGGCGGAAATTGTGATTTTGCGGTCATACTGCATATTGTGCCCTCCGTAAAGGGGATTCCCACCTTTTAAGTGGGGTCATCTGGCAAGGATTTAAATGTTTGGAGCCTGTGCATCCATCGTTTGAGCTTCACCTGTTCTACGTCGCCAGTATCCAGTGGGCCATACCGGCCCTCTAGTACCTCGAGGCATACTCGGACGTCCCCAAGTTCCTCAAGGAGGGCGCGAAATGCCTTATTCTCATCTAGCGGCGTTGGGTTTTGTCCCCGTTTAATTCTGGCGAGTTTTAAAGCGGTATGCGCAAGTTCAACACTTTCTTCAGCAAGCTGCTCAAGCACAGCGGCCTCTCCAACTTTGGCAAAGATTGTTTTAACTACATTCATCATCGCACAGCCCTCTTATCTTGCGGTCCCTTTTTCTTCCTGCGGGGCCACCCTCGGTGTGGTTAAAATTTCATCGTCGTCAAATAAATCAGGATTGTCTTGGATCACCATATACAACGCCTGCGCCAGGGCATCCACATGTTGCTCATCGTGATCTTTGTAGCCGAGATGATCCAAAATGCCGTGCATCAGCTCGTGTACAAAATCCGCCTCCATTTTTCCTTTCGCTTGCGGGGAAATCCGGATGACGAGATCGGTATAAACGATTTCTGCGGAAACATTTGCGGGGCCGAGATAGAGATTGTCAGTAACCTCCACCCTGTAGACCTTACCGCCAATTTTGATAGTTTGAGGAATCTTCATTGTTTTGCTCCTAACGCATAAATAGAATTTTGGATTTTGCAGGAGAATAGCGCCCAAAAAGAACAGGTACCCAATAAAAAAATATGATAGAAAGGTTGCCGTTTACCCAAGAATGTGCTATAATTGGCGGCATAAATTTTAGAAAGGTGGTCTGGATATGAAAATTGACCATGCAACAGCCATTGTACTTGAGGAACGCGTTAATACGATGTGGGGCAATCCTGGAAGGGGCGCCCTGTGCGGCCGCATCGATGCGGACTATTTTGAGCGGCACCCTTTTGAGGCAGTTGTTCTACTGCTCGCTCCGTTTGTGCTGCACAGACCCGGGATTGACTCATCAGATGGAGTTCGAGAGTTCAAAGATGAAATGAGCGCACTTGTAAGAGGCTTCGGCCCCAACGGGGAGGACCGTGCGTCGATGGACGCTTATCTCTCCCCGTCAGAAGCTAAGCGCTTTATGTATTTATTCGACAAATTGTATAAACATCTCGATGAAAACGCTATCTGTGTAGAATAATTTTTGTCGAGCAGAGTGCAGCTGCTACTGTTTGTGCAGCTCACGTCTGCTCTCCCATGCCTTCAGCAGGAAACGGATCTGGTGTCAGTACCAGATCTTCCCAGCCCAGTTTTGCGTAATTCTTGCGGCAGACTGGGCAGTTGTGGCCTACCCGTACTTCCAGCGGATCGTAAAAGCTGCCGCAAAGCGTATCACCGATCTGTGCCCCGCACCGGGCGCAGAGCACATAGCCGAAACAGCCCTTGGTGATGTGGCTGTGGCCGAGGAGCGAACAGGTAATGCTTTTGCGCTGTTCCTCTGCAAGCGGCTCCAGGGCCGCCATTTTGGCTTCGTATTCTTCTCTGGTCATACCTTACCTCCTTGGAGTTGTCGTGCCTCAAACCTCCATTTTCGGGCATCCTGCCCGATTTTCTGGGACAGACGAGCTTCGGCTAATGCAGGAGTATCCTCACAAATGTCAAACTGAAATTCCTTTTTGCTGCTGTTCCAGATACCATATTTAGTCCCGGGCTTACCACGCCAGTATTCTTCAAGCCTCATTTATAGCTTCCTCCATATCCTCATAGATGATCTCCAGTTCATACGCTTTTGCGGCTTCGTGTTCAATTCTGCAGCCCCGGGCCTTTTCCCAGCCCCGGCAGAAGTAGACCGCGTGACACAAGCTCATGCGCTCAAGGGATCGGGCCAGGTTGCGCAACGGGGCTCGGATAATGCCCATCATCCTTGTCCTTTCACTATCGGTGTCGGTGAATAATGTATTTACCACGCACCAGCCTTTCATCTTAAGCACAGTGGCGGCTTTTTCGCGCGTTGCAATGATTTCATCTTTTGGGATACCGCCCATCGGCTGTGAAATCATAATCTTTTTAATCTTCATGTAATTTCCCCCTTTGTAGGAACATTTTGCCGAACAAGCACCGTAACCGCGCAGAATAATCTGCACTAATCCTTCTTGAAGTAGCCGCCTACCCAGCCATCCGCATTCAGCGGCAGCCCCGGTGCCCAGGGAATGGGCCGCCGCATGATTTCTACCACCGTCTGGAGCATAGCTTCTTCGTCCGCCCAGGGTTCCACGTCAATCACCACTTCATCGTGGATATGGAACACCACTGGGAGCCCGGCGGCTTCTAGCCGTTCAATCGTATCCGCCAGGCAATCACGGGCGATGGCCTGCACGCAGTTTTCTACCAGCTTTCCGCCATACGTTTCGACGCGCTTCCACTTTTTCGTGGTCTGGTCCATGCCCATATAGGAGATAGAGGGTTTACCCCACTGATTCTCCCCGATGCCGGGATCCACGTAGTAAAGTTTGCGTCCTGAGGGCAGCGTAATGGTAAAGGCGTCTATGCACCGATTACAGTCAAACTCCCGGCTCAGCAGGAGCCCTCTGACCCCCACGGACACCCCCTGGGTGATGACCTGCACGGCGGCGTTATCCATCGTGTACCACAAATCGCGGATGCGTTTGTTGGCCTCCCGCCATCGGCTCACAATATCCGGGAGATCTTCTTCTGGGATGCCCATATCCAGGGCGCCCATGTTGATGAGTGCGCCGGTGCTACCCTGATACCCCAGAGCCAGTTCTGCTACCTTACCCTTCTGCCTCAGGGCGTACTCCGGATTACCTTTTTTGATAAGTTCAATGGGCACACCGAACATCTGCGAGGCACTGGCCTCGTAGATCCGCCCGTGGGTGCGAAATACTTCGAGCCGCCATTCTTCGCCGGCCAGCCAGGAGATGACGCGAGCCTCGATGGCGCTAAAATCAGCATCTATGAGGACGTGCCCTTCCGGGGCCACAAAAGCGGTGCGAATGAGCTGGCTGAGGGTGTCAGGCACAGCGCCATATATCATCCGGAGCGCATCCAATTTACGCTCCTTGACCAGCTCACGGGCCAGGCCCAGAGGCTCTGTGTACGTCCTGGGCAGATTTTGGACCTGTACCAGCCGTCCAGCCCAGCGCCCGGTTCGGTTCGCCCCGTAGAACTGGAGTAATCCGCGAACCCGCCCATCAGGGCACACAGCGGCTTCTATGGCGTCATATTTCTTGGTGGATGTCTTACCCAACTCCTGGCGGATTTCCAGCATTCGCTGGACCTGTGGGCTGTTGCCGTCCTGCCCCAGCAGTTTGGATACGGTATCCTTGCGCAGATCTGATACTTCTTCTCCTGTTTCTGTTTGGAGCCAGGACGACAGCTGCGCTACGCTGTTGGGATTGTTCAAACCTGAGATTGCGGTTGCCTCGGCCATCAGATTTTGACGGACTGTGTCCCCAAGGTAGAGCGCACCGATCACCAGATCCATATCCACAGCTACACCACGAGCGTTGATCATCAGATCCGTTTCCCACTGCTTTTGCACAAAGTCAGGCACAGGGAAAGCGGACAGCAGGTTCTCTATCGTCATTTCTGTCACGACATCCTGCTGGCAGTATTCCCAGAATAATTTCCACTTGCCGGGATCGTGTTGAGGCAGATTGCGGGTGCGCCCGCCATTGGCCTGGGAGGGCTTGCAGGGGACACAGAAATAGCGGATGAGGGCTTTTCCAGTGCTGAGCTTCCGTTTATCTTCAGGGAGTCCCAGCGCCCGCCCTGTGGCCTCTAGACCCGCTGTATACCCACAGTAGAGGCCATGGAGCATGGTGCACCGCCATTGATCCGGCGGAAGGGTAGCACCTAAAAACTTGGACAAGCAGCCCCACTCGAACGGGGCGTTGTATGCATGCTTGATGTACTTTGGGCTGAAGATGGCCCCGACAAGCCACGGGGGGAGTTGTTCCCCCCGTGCCAAGTCGATGACCTCGACCGGTGCGCCGTCCAGACTGTACGCAAAAAGCAGAATTTCGAAGTCTGGGCTGGAAATGTATTTCTGGGCCCCTGCTTTTGCGATAGGAACACTAGAGAAAGTTTCGAGGTCGATACTGAGATGATGAATCATTGGCGACCCCCTTACAGGTACAGCAGGCTGCTTTCGATATCGCTGGGGATATTGTCCTCCCACACGTAGGAATTTTTAAGGACGTATTCGTTGTAGCTTGCTGCGGTCTTATTGGCCCTCATACGGGCTTGTTCAGCCCATGACTGCTTTTCTTCGCTGTCGCTGTCTTTATACTGCTCATAGGTCAGCTTATCGCTTGTATAGCTGGCAATCATTGCCCTGCAGGTATCCTCCACCTGCTTTCGGGTGTCGTAGTTGGTCTTATCGTCCACTTTTTGCACATCGAAAAACCACTCATTCCAAATAGCCCTGCCGGTGGGCGTTGCTCCGAAGAAAACGGGGCACCCCACGCATAGAACGAGCAGCAGAGCAATCAGAAGAATTGATACAGTTCTCTTCATCTGGCCACCTCATAAGAAACAACGGGGTCTGAAACCTCAAATGGAATGTCGGAGTACAGGTATTCACCAGTCCATTCAATGTACTTCCCGTCCGGGGTAAAAAAGAAAACGCCGGAATCGTTCTCACCGTAGGTGCCATCAATATCTGCAAGCCAATCATTCCTGACAGAACCGTATTCGTAATATTCGCTATCAGGAGTTAAAAAGCTATTAAGGCTTGACACCTTTCCATCGACGACGAAGCTACCAACGACGGTGTTGCCACTGAAAAGCACGATATAGCCCAAAGGCTTTTCAATTTCACACACCAGCGTATTTGCTTTTTCCCGTTGGCCGTTTACCCAATAGGCGCGGCGGATAAGATTGTAGCGCTCCAAAGAGTAAGAAATATCCTCCGGGGTGGGCTGATTTCCCTGCAAGGTGTTTGCTGCCTGCCGAGTGCGGGCAGTGTCTTTCCCGGTGCCGGATACCGGGTAATCACACCTGGATAAGCAGGCAGCAAGACTCAGGGACAAGATTAGCGCGAGGATAACTGTAATGGCCTTTTTCATGATTGATTTCTCCTTTCGTGGGGAGGCGCGTGACCATTTCGCGTGTAACCACGCGCCCCTATGTTGTTACAGCGGCTGGCCAGTGATGGGGTCGATGCCGCTGTTGGTGTTCCAGGGCACACCGGCGGGGGCCGCAGGGGCAGCGCCATAGGCAGGAGCGCCATAGGCAGGAGCGCCAACGGGAGCCGTAGGAGCGGCGGGAGTCACGCCATAAGCGCCGGGGGCGGCCGGCACTGCCGCACCGTAGTTGGGCGTGGCAGGGGCAGCAGGGGCGGCTCCGATGCCCGCGAAATCTGTAGCCGCAGAAGCAGAGCCGGAAAGCGGCTCACCGTCGCGGGTTTTGAGCACATTGCCCAGGCCACAGCCGATACCCTTGTTGCCGGAGTTGGAGTATCCGAAGAAACGGATTGTCACACGGGCATACATGCCACTGTAGATGTCCGCCGGGGAAAGCTCGCAGTTGATGTTATCGATGCCCACGACTTGGGGCTTGATCTTGCTGGATGCAGTCATCACCCAGTGGCCCTTGCACTCGTCGCCAAAGGGGACTCCAGAGGGCCGTACTCCGTCGCCGTCATAGATGGGAACCCGGAGCTGGGGCGGGCGGGTGCCGTTCCACACCTTGGACAACGCCTCTTGGGCGGCAGCCTGGATGGCGGCGTCAATGTCCGCCTTGGTGGCCGCATCCGTCTTGGGGATGAGCAGCGTGACGGAGTATTTGAGTTCCTGCCCAGGCTGAGCAGCCCGGGGAGTGGTCAGATGGGCGTAAGACAGGCGTACCTCGCCAGTCAAGACTTTCATAGGATCATTTTGGTACATAGTTAATAATCTCCTTCCTGAATTTTCATTTTGGATTTTAATTCGCCCCAGATGCTCTGGATTTTTTTCCAGCCCTCAAACTGCTTCTTGGCTTGTGTGGCCTCTTTGGTCAGGCGGTTGTTTTCCCGCATGATCTTACGGTCCGCCACCTTGCAGCTCCGCTTGTTCGCCACATAGCGCCAGCCGCTTTTATAGGCGGCGCTGGCAGCCTTATTTGAGGCCTCGCAATCCGCCACTATCTCTGAGAGGAAAGCGGCGGTGGTTTGGATTGCCTCCATGTTGTTATCTGGCTCTGCAAGCATCAGCTTAAATAGCTTGCGGATGTTGCGGACTGGCAGATCGGCCAGCCAGGTGAGCCCCAGGTCAAAGGAGGCGGTGCGGTAGGTGAAGTGAATAACCGGGTTAGTCATTGCCGCGCTCCTATTAAAATAAGGGCACATCAACACCGGCAAAATCAGCGGCGGCGGAGTTGTAGGGCTCCCGCTTGTCCGTTGCCAGCGCCAATGTAGGCTTGCCCAAGGGCTTGACCACATAGCTGCCGATTTTCTCAGCAAACTCCGCTTTGCCCATCAGTTTCTCCAGCTCGGAGAGGGTCTTGGGCTTGCGGTCATAGACCAACGCTTCATCGTATCCGGCCGCAATGACGGCTTGGATGGCAGCGTCTTGATCCGTAAATGCCCGGTTGCTCCGCCCGGCCACCAGTTTCCATCCGGGGATAGGCCTGCCAGCCAGCAGGGTCTCGGTGGCGTAGGTCTCCAAGTCCTTATACCACTGGACAAGATGCTGGCCGCGAATAAGTAGATCGCCGATTTCTGCATCGGAGAGGAGATTCATGGGGATACCATCAAGTCCGTCTTCTTCCGCTTGGGCGCGTTCCTTAGGTGTAGCCCTGTCTTCCGGGATGCAATCCCTGAATTCTTCTAAGGCGGTGTTGACACTGGCACGGGCACGGCACTGAGCCCTGCCCCGGCAAAAGCGGCAATGGTCACCGGGGACAAACTCGCCCAGGCCAGAAAAGGCTTTCTGGGCAATGGGCTTGATGCCGTCACCCCAGGCCCGCAGCTCCTCCACAGTGATGGTGTCTGTGGTGTAACTGTCAAGCCGGGGCTGGTCAATGCTCATGCGGACCTTTTTGATGGCGTCCCCAAAAATGGGAGCGTAGCGCTTGAGGGCCCCCAGGGCGTAAAGCCGCATCTGAGCGTTGCCCTCAGCAGCTACGGGGACGCCCTTGCCATGCTTGTAGTCTGTGATGCAAAGGGTATCTCCGCCAATCATCACGCAGTCGCAGGTACCGAAGCCCTCCGGAACGTAGTCCGAAAAGTCTACCCGTACCTCAGCTGCCACCGTAGGCGTACTGTTGTACGTCATAGCCTGCTCTACCAGGCGTTCCAAATAAAGGTCTGTGGTTTTGTCCATCTCCTGGTTGTAGACAGGATCTTTTTTGATTTTGTTGAGCCGGGTATTGTAAGTGCGGTTATTCATAAGGGTGAATTTTTTCAGTACCTTGAGCTCGGCAAGAGCGTGGGCTAGACTGCCCTCCTCTGCATAGGAACTGTTGCTCTCCGGCAACCCCTCCTCGAAACGGGGAGCCGCCGTGCACTTAAGCCATCGGGAGGCGGAAGAAGCGGAAAGCAGTGCGTGTTTCTCAGGTGGCATTGTTGTCCGCCTCCTCCATGTTTTCCAGCGCATAGTCGATGCACTGCTCCACGATGTTGCCCAGCGGCAGGCCAGTTTTGGCCTTCAGCACACTGAGAGTCTGGTAGTACGAGGGCTTGAGCCGGATGATCGGTTGCTTGGTAGCGGCCTCGTCGGGGTAAGGCATCCGCAGCTTAAAGGGTTCCCTCATAATCTCGCCCCCAATCCACGCATCTTCGTAACGAAGTCACCGTACCGCTCCGGGGGGATCTGGGTAACAGCTTGCACTCCATATTCGCCCAGAAGAGCAACCAGCTGCGACCCCTTCCCGGCATCCACCAGTGCAGCCCCGGCCCTGGAAATCTGATCCAGAGTGTACGCGGGAGCACTGGCGACCGGAACAGCAGGGACAGTGGGGGCGGGAGACACAGGTGCGCTACCTACTGGAGGCGCAGAAAGGGGGACCGCCGGGGCGGCAGGCGTTTGGGTGGCCACAGGGGCCATCTGGCCAGCAGGGGGCGCCAAAATCGGGGCAGGTGTCGATGTGGCCGCCGCATACGGGGCACTCTGCGCCATACCAGGCACAGGTGTTGCCACAGGGGGGACCGTAGGGTTTGTGGGCGCGCCCACGGGCAACTGGGTACTGGGGGCCTTGTGGGTAATGGCATCCGCCAGTGCGGTAATGGCGGCCGCGAGTTCGGGGCAGTGGATGTTGATTTTTACTTCTAGCATATTGCGTTTTCCTTTCTTTGGTGGTATAGTAATGGTGGTTAGTTTTCTCTTGCCGCTTCCGGTGTTGGCGCATCGGGGGCGGCGCTTTTTTCGTCGTGGCAGTCACACCGTTCATCGGGATCCAGGTGCGCGCCACAGTCTGGGCACGTGCGATAGTACATCATTATCACCTCCTACGCCATTGCATAGATCACGCATGCCGCCCCAATAATTGCGGCGGCCAGGCACCACAGCGCACAAGCCCACACAGGCGTGTCCCCCCGGTCGGCCTGGAGTGCCTTGATAGCCATCGTCAGGGCGGCCACATCGTCGGCAGCGGTGTCGGCATCCATATACTCCTGGATGCATAGGCGGCTCCGGGGGTGGGCTTTGGACTGGGCCTGGTTGCGCAGATCCTGGAGCTGGGCGATTGCGTCAAGTTTGGTCGTTGGTGTCACCTCCTTGCAGGTATACCTGCGTAAGAAGATCCACAATATCCTTAGCCCTGCTACGGCCTTGGCAATCACCATAATCATCGTAGTACGGGCACGTTTGGCAATCTCCCATGGGGCCGTGAGCGTAGCAGATGTGCAGGGATTTTGTGATGTTGGCTGCCTTGTCCTTGTTGGCGTCCAGGGCGGACAAGATTCTGATTGCCAGATTGATAGCTTCGATATTATCTTCGTCCGGATTCATGATACAAACCTCATCGGGCAGAGCGTCCATATCGAGGGCCAGATCATACAGGATGTCGATTGCATCAGCTATTTTCATCATCAGCTTTCGCCTCCCCTCCGACTCCCCTCCGACTCCCGGGTACATCGCCCGGATCATGTGGGCCATAGCAGCGTGCGGTACATCGATCCTCGCGTTGCCAATGCCAGGCACGGTCACACGTTTGTACAGGCTCCGGAGCAACGCCTGCTCCAGCGGATTGTCCGCCCGGTGGCCCTGCCGCCAGGCGGCTACAAGCGCATCAAAGATGGGCTTATCATCCTTATACGCAGCCTCGGAGGGCATGTCCATGAGGCTGTCCAGCATCCGGCTGTCCCGCTTGAGCTCTACGATTGTTTTCTTCATTTTTTATCATCCTCCAATTTAAATTGATGTGCGGTTCCGATCACCTTCCACCCTTTCCGCAGCCCTGCCCTCACTATCCGCTCCGCATGCTCGGAGCTGGTAGCCCGGACGGTGTGGACGTGGACTAGGCCGTCGGGGGATTGGGTGTGGACTTCGTAGGTGTAGTATTTCATGGCCGCAACTCCTTCTTGCTCACCCCAAGCATCGGCAAAATCATCGCCAAATCCAGATGTAGCACCCGGTGCAGGCTCTCTAGTTCCCCTAAGGTAAGCCGCCGGGGATCCTTGAGCCGCCGTGACAGGGTGCTGGGATCTATTCCGGCCTTTTTGGCCAAGTCGCCCTGAGAGATACCGCAGTAGCTCATTCGAGCGCGGACCTCGCGGCGGAAATCCTCGGCGGCGTATTGGGCGGAGCCTAATTTGGTTCGGGGCATGTTGGGGGCACCTCCTTCTGTGTAGTCGGAAAGGTCGCGAAGTATGTTAGAATTTCTGGTGGAAAGGGGGTGTACACTATGGGACTTGCTATGTTAAAGTCGGTGTGTGATTTCCTGGGGCCGATGTACACGGTAAAGAAGATCGACATGGTCGAGACCATATACCGGAAGGTTAACGAGCGTTTCGAGTTTGAAGTTACCGGATTTTTCGGTACCAGTAAAATGACGGTAAACCTGTGGCAGATACGACCACACCGGGAACTTATGGCCATTTATTCGGGTATCCGGACGAAGGAAGAATTGAGCGACACGCTGGGGTATTTGTCGTTTAAATATCAAAGTCTTTCAGAGCGAATCCGGGTCGAACGCGAAGACCCATTACTATGACTGCAAGCTCTCTGCGGGTCAGGTCCTTGTGGCGGTCTAATACAGCTTCCAGCTCAGCGATCTGAGCGGGATCAGACGTGGTAAGCTCAAACCGCCGCCACATGTATCGGGATTCCGCGGTTGCGTTGGGTGCCTGCGCTGTCATTCCCGGAACGGCGCAGGCCGTTTCTTTGAGCGCATTTTCAGCGGTGATTTGCATGGTGTTTCACCTCCTTTCGTGGGGTTGAATATGTATTAACTTCCTACAGTAGTTTGAAAAGAGTAGCAGCTGTTGCACCTGTCCACGAAATGTGTTAGAATTTCTGGCAGAAAAAAGGAGGGGTACACCATGGGATCTGCTACGAGTGATAAATCAAAAGGCCTGGCAGCTATTCCTGATTTCGTAGACAACGCCGCTAAGAATCTTACTGATAAGCCAACCCAGTCAATCGGTCAAACGCTATCGGACTTGTGGCAACTTGTTTTAGGGAACCGCGTGTCTTTTAAACTTGAGAAGCAAAGGATGAAATACGCTTGCGCACTGGAAGAGTACCGGGAAAGCCTTGATGCAAAGGTAGCTGCTATTCCAGAAGAGAAGCGAATCGAACCTTCCACACAAATCGCCGCGCAGGCACTAGACGATTCAAAATATTGCGTCGAGTCCGCAGAACTTCGGGAAATGTTTGCCCATCTAATCGCAAGTTCAATGCATGCTGACTACGCAGACAAAGCTCACCCATCGTTTTCAAAAATAATTCAACAAATGAGCGCACTAGATGCCCAAATGCTGGAAATCCTGCATAGGTACCAATCCTGCGGCGGCCTTGCCGTTGTGAATTACAAGAAAGTTCTTTCGGCTGGGGGCTTTGAGCCGCTTGTTGAATGCATTCCTGAAAAAGCGCCAGAGAGTTGCTCTCTTGAGATTGCCGGGCATTCCATTGCTTTTCTTCAGCGCTTAGGGCTTATCCAAATTCCGGCTTTCACACACTTTTCTAATGACGATCGCTACGCAGCATTTCAGCGCACATCGCTCCACGCGGAGCTTAACCGCCAGGCTACCGTATTTGGTTATAAGCTAGAAATGGAGAGATCCCTTGCGAGACTGACGCCTGTAGGACAGGACTTTGTCAGTGTCTGTCTTGGTTGAGGTATGCCTTCCGCACCTGCTCTTTTGAGATTTCGAGCAAATCCTTCGCGTATTTATCCAGCAGGCGGAGGTAATAGTCACCCATCATTTTCGACACAAAAGTCGATACGAGGGCAGCCACCAGCGTTGTTATAACGATTTCCATTCTCTCACCTTCTTTCGTGGCGCCACGACTCAGCTTACCCCCGCTCTGGTATCATGTAGGTGACAGCCAACAAAATATCGGATTTGGCGCTCATCGCGAAAGTTTTCCGGTGAGGGCCTGGGTTTTTGTTGCCCCCCCCCCTTCTTTGTTATAATTTAGGCGGAGAGGGGGTGATAATTGTGAATATCGAAATCACAAAGGATTCAGACAAAATGCTGGGGATCCTATACAAGACGTTTTTGAGTCGCAGAAAAGACGGATTGTCAAAACAAGACGCCCGCAGATTTTCAGATGATTTTTTCTCCAAGAAAGAGCCGTTTGCATCTATGAACAGCTCTGACATAAACGATGCCAGATTAGAACTCGCTCGTTCCGGGCTATTAAAGAATTACATCTACGGAGACTGCGAGTTAACAGACCGGGCAATCGTATACCTTGAAAATCGGTTCAAAAACGGGTTTGCGGAAGTCGTCTCGTTCTTGGCTCAGTTCATCCCCTAGCGCCTAAATTCTGGTAGTCAATCTCAATCTTACTCACGGCAACATGGAGCACCACCTCCATGTCTTCAAGGAGGTTGAGATTGATTACATCAACGCGGGTGACATTCTTGATTTCGGTTTCGCCTACGAAGACGCCTTTGTTGGTTATGGAAATTTTCATACTGTTCACCTCCTTTTGTAAGCTGCTGTACTCGCGTACAAGCATTAATTTAGGATTGTGCGGATGTGGGGTGCGTGGTAGAATTGAGTGCAGGAGAAAAAGAATCAGAGAAGTTAGCGAACAAATACTCAATCTCCAGTTCGGGGAACAATGCATCTCTGGTTTTAAGCGCCTCTTCGACGCTGAAGCCAGACTTTCCGTTGATCTTGTCTCGTGTTGTTTTGTCGGACTTTTGGATGATAGCCCCGATGTCTTTTGCAGTTAAACTGCGACGGCACATTTCCGCCTTAAGGTTTGCAAGCATATGCGTCACCTCCTTTACCGTCAACGGTAACCTTGTGGCCAGTATATTATATTTGTCGGTAAAAGTCAAGCCCTCTCCGCAAACTTTTTTACCCCGGACGGTAACTTTCTTGTTGCAAAATGGGGTGGCCGCATGTTATAGTAGGGGTAAGCAACTGAGAATGCGAGGGGATCAACATGTGGCTTGATAGATTGGCTGCCATGAAAAAAAGCAGCGGAAAGACGACAAAACAAATCTCCGAAGAATCTGAAGTCCCTGTAGGGACCCTTAATAAGCTGTTTGCGGGGCAGACAAAAGACCCAAAGCTGGAAACTGTCCGGGCGGTTGTACATTCCTTAGGGTACACTCTTGATGATCTATTTGCAGACTCGCCCAAAAAAGAAAACCCTGCACCATCAAACGACGATGCAGGGAGAAAAGTTACCACCGAAGAGGTTGAGGCAATGTTGATAGATATGGGCTTTATCCAGCCTGGGCAGGATCTTTCAGACGCCGATCTGCGATTTTTGATCTCTGTCGGGGAAATGATTTCTGCGTGGTTTGCAGAGAGACAATAGTGTAGAAGCGAATTCAAACGGGTTGCTTTTGGAATTTATGTACTCAGTTAATTTATCTATATTTTCCTTGTTGCTTCGGTTGGCGCAGTCGGCATTCATGGCTAATCCTCCTTCTGTATGTACCCGGCAAAGGCCGGGCCCTATTCCTGTATTTGATCGCGCGGGATCAGATCATTCAGTGTAATACCCAATGCTCCTACTAGTTTGCACAGGGGTTCGATGGTTGGATTGCAGTCGCTATTTTCTATCCGTGTGATGGTTGCGCGGGATACCCCTGATAATTCCGACAATTGGCGCACAGACAACCCACGTTCCAGACGCTTTTGGCTCAAATTAATCCGCATGTGTAATCACCCGGATATAGTTTGCTGCGGATTCCAATTGATATTCCGGGATACTTGCGCAACATCGTGCCTTTATTTGTAAGATTATTCTTTACGTGTCTTATTCTACCACTAAAGGTGTCCCATGTGTGAGTCATTTTGCTCTAAACCGCAATTTTGTAAGATTGCACAATTTGCAATGTCCCAATTTGTGCAAAATTACCAAAACTTTATAACTCCATTTATTTAAAACGTTGTGTATTATGTTCTGCGAATGTTTACGTTTTGAGACTCACTTCTCGATCGTTTGTTTGGATTATACCAAACAGGCGTTCACATGTCAATGGGCAAAATCTGGGCTAGTAACCAACCGGCCCCGCGTCGGTGGCAATAAAAAAAAGAAAAAGAGGGACACACAAATGAAAACAGCAAAGCTTATCATCGGCATCATTAGCATTGTTCTCTGCTTCTTTGTTCTTTTCCAGTCATGCGCTGCAGGGATTGGAAATGCGATTGCAGAGAACGGGGAAACCAGCGGAAGCTCCGGCCTCGCCGTTGCCATCCTGATGTTGGTCGCGGGGATCGTCGGCCTCTGCACCAGAAAAAGCAAGGGCGGCGGCATTACGACCGGCGTTTTCTACGCAGTGGCAGGGCTTGTAGGGATTTCTAATTACGGCTCCTACTCTGACTTAATGGTCTGGGCAATCCTATGCTTCGTTTTTGCCGCAGTCTTTATTATTGGAAGCGTTACGATGAAAACGCAAAATAAGGCTACAGAGAACGAGGAACGCCAGTAACGGGGGGACGATTAGGAGGATCAAGGCATGTACTGTAGAAAATGTGGAAAAGAAATTGCCGAAGGTGCAACAGTCTGCCCCTACTGCGGCGAAGCAGAGAAGGAAAAAAAGAAATCTATTTTTAAGCGGTGGTGGTTTTGGCTGATTGTCGCAGGCATAGCCTTTATCGCCATTGTCGGATCGGCGGGGTCACCCTCTGGAGAAAACCCAACGCAGCCATCGAATGCCGCTGCAAGCAAACACTCAGCAACGCAGGAACGAGTGGAAAATCGGCCCGGCACAGGTACCGAGGCCACTGGCAACCCCGCAGGCAATGATGTTACACCAGTAGAAACAGCGGAGCCAACGGAAGCACCCACAGAATCCGCCCCATCCGAAACCCCCGACGGAAAGATTGGAAAATACAATGTGACAATTAAGGACTACCGCATCACCGAAGATTCTAGCGGAGGCAACATACTTATCATTACGTACACCTTCACGAATAATAGCGACGAATCGATGGCTTTTATGTATGCCATTGAGGACAAATGTTTCCAGAACGGAGTTGAATTGGGCGATGTCTTTACATCCTGGGGCATTGACGATTACAGTTTTGATAACCAGAGCAAGGAGATTAAGCCGGGGATAAGCCTCGACGTACAGGTCGCCTATGAGCTTAACGACACCACAACTGATGTGGAGGTCGAGCTTGATAAATACTTCTCTTGGACGGATAGCAAAATCGTGTATACACTACCGCTGGATAGTGCTGAGCAGTGATGCGTCACTAAAAAAAGCCGAAAACTCCCGAGGGTGGGAACTTCAGCAAGTCGTACCCCTGTTTGTGTTGCCATTTTGTAATACCTCCGCTGTTACCCCTCCCCCGCCTTATGGGGGTGACTCGAAACGCTTTGGGGGGCTGTAGGCGTTGCTGGCGTAATGCCCCCCCCCCTCACAGGGTACGACTTGAAACACAACTTTGCCATCTATACCGCCCATTGAATCTGGATGCCCCCCATATAGGGGGAACGTGGATTGAATTTGCACAGGATCAGATAATAGTAATAGGAAAAACGCACGCAACACAAAGCTTCCCGCCCGGGTGACCTCCTGGGCGGGAAGCTAATAACTAAGCTGATATTATGGGCAGCAAGCCACACCATGGCGCTGTTGCTGGAGATGCATGCTGGGCTGTATGAGTATACAGGTTGATTGCAGAATATGCAACAGAATTGCAGAGTTGCTTCTAGTTATACCTGCTTATTCCGAAAACAGCACTGTTGTCGCGGTACGGGCGCATGAAAATTTATCAATTTTGCATTACGCTCTTGACAAAAGCAGAAAAATCATGTATAGTAAGGACGTAATCTGCAGCGTGAAGCTATTCACTGTTGCTATGTTAACAGGCCCCTGGTGTTAAGCCCCCCACAGATACGGGGACGGCTCAGACCAGGGGCCTCATCAGTTTTCCAACGAAAAGAGAGGATCAGTAATGAAAAACACTGCAATTTTAATTGATGGCGCGTTCTATCGTAGGCGGGCGGTGTTCCTTCGCGGTCAAAAGTCTCCTGCGTCTCGCGCAAATGAACTTTACGCATATTGTATGGCGCATATCCGAGATGAAAAGTCAGATCCAGCTTTTCATGAGGATCGAAATCTCTACAGAATTTTATACTACGATTGCCCACCAATCAAGAAAACTGTTTTTCACCCGCTCAGACGACAGGGCATTAACTTCGGACAATCAGATACATATTCTTGGGCAATTGATTTCTATAGTGAGCTAAAGAAAAAGAGAAAAGTTGCGCTTCGCATGGGGACCATTTCTGATGCAAACGCACATTTTGCCCTTACTCCCGAAGCCACCAAAGACCTGTGCCTCGGAAAGCGACGGGTTGAAGACCTAAAAGATTCTGATTTCAAAATATCCTTTGGTCAAAAGGGTGTAGATATGCGAATAGGTCTGGATATTGCATCATTAGCATACAAGAGGTTGGTGGATCAAATAATTCTCATTGCTGGTGATAGCGATTTTGTACCAGCCGCAAAACTTGCGAGGCGTGAAGGGATCGATTTTATATTGGACCCAATGGAGGCAACTATTCGTCCTGATTTATTTGAGCATATTGATGGGCTAAAGTCCTGTTGGAAAAAGAAGCAAGTAAAGACAAGCGGGGACAAGGACCGCGATTTGGTGACCGTGTAACAAGAATTGCCCATTACGTGCAGGCACGATCTGAAATTACCGAAGCAGTACAGTTCCCACATGCCAAATACTCTGTCTCCCCCCCCCCTCCCCTGCAGCCCTGCTGTGATCGGGCCAGGCAGGGTGATTGGGGATATGGACAGTCATTGTTCGGGGACGAGCTACACCACATCCAAGATAAAAAAGCCTTGTGTTGTGGCCGAAAAAGATACGGACCGCAACATATAGTTGTTGATTTTTCCGCCTGTTTTGCGTATAATACAATTGCAACTGAATTTTAGTTGCAATCCCGAAAGGGGAGCTACCAGTGCCTAAGAAAGACAAACTTATAGATAAACTTATGCGTTCCGGCATCCCCAAGAATTTTACAGTCAATGATCTAGACGCGCTGATGAGCCAGTGCGGTTGCAGCAAATATGCTGGCGGTCGTGGGTCGGCAATATCATATTATCACGAAAGCACGAAACGGATCTTGCGTTTTGACGGTCCTCATCCAGGAAATGAGTTGTACACGTACCAGGTCAAAAAAGTTCGTGAATTCTTGAGAGACATCGGCGAAATTTAAGGGGGCGGTATGATGGCAAATCAAATTAAATACAAGGGGTACCATGGGACCGTTGAGTATTGCGACGAAGATGGTATACTGGTAGGATCCGTTTTGGGCATCCAGGACTCCTTGAGCTACTGTGGACATTCTGTAGAAGAGATTACGCAGGCTTTCCACGATTGTATTGACGGCTATCTAGCAATGTGCAAAGAATTAGGCCGGCAGCCAGACAAAGAGTATAAGGGATCTTTTAATGTTAGAGTTACGCCGCAATTGCACCGTTCAGCTGCAAGGGCAGCCGAAAAGCAAGGGGTATCGCTGAACCAATTTGTTCAAACGGCAATTGAGCATCAACTGCAAATTGGTGACTTTGGCAATAGTATGGCCTATTTTGCTGATATCGAAAAATTGTCGCGTTTCCACGCATCTAAGAATCCGTTTTCTGACGCCAGATACAAGAGCTCCGCAGTTGCATTTGGTTGGAATTGAAAGGTTGTCTGATATGCAAAAATTCGAAATAACTCTTACCGATTTCCGTATCACAGATATGCAAATCACGTTACACTTTGAGAACGAAGGAAACACCCATACGCGCATGACCGTGCGCTCCAACGCGTTTGAGCCCACCAACCGTGAAGATCCGACGCTTTTAGTAAAATCTGAAATTGAATATTACAGCGACCAAACAGATGAAATTAAAATTAAATGTTCCGCAGAACACGTGTTTACGTTCGATCCCATTCCAGAAGATCGTCTAAAGGATACCGCTGCGCCATGCAATCAGATTATTGCGGACAACATGGGTAAAAAAATCGAAGTGATAATTAGAGACATGGGATATGAGTTTTCTGCAATCAAAGAAGCTTAATTGTAGTGCAATCGCCCGTTAAAGTAGATAAATAGCCCCCCCCCGACGTTGAATCGCCGGGGGGCATACCTAAATGCAAATAAAAAGGAGCCACCACATGAAAATTCCCAAAGCTAAACAGCTCCCCTCAGGCTCCTGGTTCTGCCGTGTGCGGGTCGATGGGAAAGATATAGGAATTACCCGTCCCACAGAAAAAGAGGCTGTGGCGGAGGCTATGGCCGTCAAAGCAGGCATAAAAGAACACGCCAGTATCGAGGGCAAGGACAAAACCGTATTGCAGGCGATAGACGATTATATCGAAGCAAGAAGTGGGGTGCTCTCTCCAGCTACAGTTCGCGGATACGAAATTATCAAGAAAAATCGTTTCCAGCAGATTATGGGGAGAAAAATTGGGAGCATTTCGCCGGAACAATGGCAATCTGCTGTATCTGCGCTGGCAAAGAAATATTCTGCGAAAACCGTAAAAAACTCATGGGGGCTATTGGCGTCCGTGATCAAGGCGTCAATCGGAAAGTCCATATTTGTTAAATTGCCTCAAGTCATTCCGAACGTCAGAGAGTTCCTGGACGCAGATCAAATACCGATCTTTTTGAACGCTGTGAAAGGGCGCAAAGTAGAAATTGCCGCATTGCTTGCATTGTCCAGTCTGCGTAGATCAGAAATTATGGCGCTGGATTGGAATGATGTCGATCTGCAAAACGGGATAATCAAAGTTACTGCAGCAACTGTGCAAGACGCGAACAACAAAATGGTCAGAAAAAAAGAAACCAAAAATCAAACCTCCCGCAGAACTGTCCCCATAATCCAGCCGTTGCGGGACGCCCTTGAGGCTGTCGAAGACAAAAGTGGGCCTGTCGTGACAATGAGCTTAACCCGGATGTACGAGCACATTAATCAGGTATGCCGGGAAAATGGCCTGCCCGAAGTCGGTGTGCATGGGCTCCGCCACTCTTTTGCATCATTAGCATACCATCTGAAAATGCCAGAAAAAATAACTATGGAGATTGGGGGATGGGCCAATCTCGGGACAATGCGCAATATCTACACGCACATTGCGCAGAGGGACCGTGAGAAATACTCGTCCAGCTTCCTGGACTTTTTCGAGAACAATTCGGACACGTAGATTTTAAAAAATGGCAATGAAATTGGCAACGAATTCTCAGAAGCGCCGATATACCGCCGTCTTTGCGCATTTCAGAATAGGGTTCGAATCCCTCATCCCCTGCCACGTCGTCGCGGACCGCATATCGTTCGCGACGACTTTTTTTCAAAAAGTCATCTCTCACTCATTCCGTCGCTCCTCCTCTCCAAATGCGATCCGCTGTGCTGGGTTCGCATTTGGTGTTTGGGCGCGGATCTGGAGGTAGCTGCATCTATACCGTTCACACTTGACACAGGGCCTCATTGCTTTGGCAATGAGGCCCTGAAATTATGATATCGCATACGGCATTTGTTCCACAAGCGCCGCCATACCGCTCCCCATGAAGTGTGCTGGATTCCATGCCAGCACGCTTCTCTTTTGTGCCTGAACCAAAATACTGTACCTGGAGCCGGTGGTCATTGTCAAACGCTGTGATTTGCGCCCGATCACGTTGCACTGCCTCTGAAGCCCTTTCTTGTATCCCACTACCTCGTCCAAGACTTCCCCTGCCCAGTAGTCCGCAACACCTTTCAAACAGGCAGACACGTGATTGACAAATCCACCGTCTACTGCTATAATAGCAACATTCGTTGTGCAACACATGTTTTAAAAAGGAGTCCACATGCCGCCAAAATGTAAGTTCACCAAACAGGAAATCATCCAAGCCGCATTGCAAATTGCACGCACCGAAGGGCCCGACGGGATTACCGCCAGAGCTCTGGGGGCCAAATTGGGGGCCTCCTCCAGGCCAATTTTTAGTGTCTTTGCAGGTATGGAGGAGGTACAGACCGAGGTCATGCAATCTGCGAAAGCGCTTTATTCCCAATATGTCCACGTAGGTCTCTCCCAAACGCCTGCATTCCGTGGCGTTGGCCAGCAGTACATTCAATTTGCCATAGACGAACCAAAGCTTTTCCAAATGCTGTTTATGTCAGAGCAGCCTCAAACACCGGGCATTGCAACCGTTCTTCCTGTCATCGAAACACACTATGAAGCCATCCTGGCATCGGTACAGACAGAATACCATCTGGCACGGTCTGTAGCGGAGGGTCTGTATCGGCACTTATGGATCTATACCCACGGAATCGCAGCACTCTGCGCCACCCACACCTGCGCGTTTACATCTGAGGGGATCCAGACCCTGCTGACCGAGGTGTTTACAAGCTTGCTTCGAACTCTGAAAGGAGAACCCACATGATCCAAGCAGTTGATCTTGTCAAATCTTATGGAAGCGGAACGAACAAACAGGTTGTTTTGAAGAAGGTCTGCCTGGAAATTGTTCCGGGAGATTTTACCGTAATTTTGGGGGCCTCCGGGTCGGGGAAGTCCACATTGCTGCACATTCTCTCCGGGCTGGAACGGCCAGACAGCGGAACCGTGACGTATGGCGGCCTGGACATCACCAAACGAACGGATCCCGAGCTGACCCGATTCCGCAGAGAGACCGTGGGATTTGTCTTTCAGCAGTACTACCTGCTTCCTCATATGACCGTGGCAAAAAACGTGCGCATGGGTGCAGACCTTGCCGGTCACCGGACGTATGCGGACATCATCCGTGCCGTCGGGCTGGAGTCCAAAATGGACGCATCCCCAGCCAGCCTTTCCGGCGGCGAGCAACAGCGCGTAGCCATTGCACGGGCGCTTGCCAAGAACCCCAAGGTTCTGTTTCTGGACGAGCCAACCGGGGCTCTGGATGAGGAAACCGGCAGGCAGGTTCTGGATTACCTCTGCCAACTGCACCGGCAATCCGGCTTCACCATGGTCATGGTGACGCACAATCCCAACATCGCAGAGCTGGCAAACACCGTCATTCGCATGAACAGCGGGAATATCACACAGCGCTGCACCAACCCCACGCAAAAAACCGCTTACGAAATCGGGTGGTAGCTGTATGGTCATTGGAATCAAAGACAACTTCAAATGGATCGGCATCTCCGTGGTTGCCTGCTGCGCCGTCTTCGTATGCACGCTATTCCTCCACTACCACATGGATCTTTCTGGGATTGCGGACATGGTCCAAACTGGGGCAGGCATTGCCATGTATGAGGCCCTGGTCTCCACCGGGATCGTCGTCTGCGCCGTCACCGGCGGCTGCCTGGCCGCCACCTCGGTGATCCTGCTTCTATTTTATGTAAAAAACTACATTGACACCCACGCCAGGGAGCTGGGGATTCTGAAGGCGCTTGGATATTCCAATATGCAGGTTGCCCGGCACTTTTGGGTGTTCGGCGGGAGTATTTTGGCAGGTTGTCTCCTGGGTTTGATCGGCGCATTTTTGTACATGCCCCAGTTTTATGCATTGCAAAACACCGGTCAGTTGCTCCCCGCTGTCCCCATGCACGCCCATCCCCTTCTGGATTTGGGCCTCATTGGCATCCCCACCGCCTGGTTCACTGGTCTGTCCATTTTATATGCCTACATGAAATTACGGCGGCCTGCTTTGGACTTGCTGACTGGGAGAAGGGCAACCACCTCCAGGGAAACCCATGGCGAATCCGAGGCCACTCCATTTCTGCCCAGTCTCAAATCCTCCACCTTGCGCAGCAAAAAGGTGCTGGTGTTTTTCGTCTTCTTTTCCGCCTTTTGCTTCTCGTCCATGACACAGATGTCCATGTCCATGGGGGAGCTGAGCAGCGGGGAAATGGCCCTGATGATCGTTGCCATCGGCTTGATCCTCTCTGTGATGAGTCTGCTTCTGTCCCTTTCCAGCGTCATCCACGGCAACCAGAAAACCCTGGCCATGATGCAGGTATTTGGCTATTCTCAGAAGGAGTGCAGCGGCGCCATCCTGGGTGGATACCGTCCCTTCTCCTACCTCGGCTTTGCCCTTGGTTCCATCTATCAATACACCCTGCTGAAGATCATGGTCACGGTGGTGTTTGCAGACGTTGGGCAGGTCCCGGAATATCACTTTGATTTCGTGGCCCTGGCCATTTCTCTGGTCTCTTTTCTCATCCTCTACGAACTGATTCTGCTTGGCTATCAGCGCAGACTTCGTACGCTGTCCATTGGCTGTGTCATGTCAGAATCCTAGAATTTACGACATACGCAAACCGGGACGTTACTGGCAGGCATCTGCGTAACGTCCCGGCTCTGTATCCGTTTGCTCTTCGGTTGTCCGCCTCTAGCGCTCCAGAGGCTGCCCGTTGAGGGCCGCAAAGGTCAAGGTTTCCCCGGTGTAGGACAGCTTCAGGGAGAAAAACGGGACCTTCTTCCACATGAGATCCAGGAAAATCTGGTCTCCTTCCCACTTGGGCAGCTGGTCCAGGAACGCCCGGTCGACCCACTCCAGGTCCCCCTCGTCACAGGTCCGAAGCTCTCCTGTGAAGCCCTCCGCCTGGAACAGGTGCATATACTCCCCCTCCCAGGTGTCCGAAACGAAGGTCACCAGGCCGCAATACCGGAAGTCTGTCAAGGTGAGGCCGGTTTCTTCCCAGGCCTCCCGGAGCAGACATTCCTCTGGACTCTCCCCCTCTTCACACTTGCCGCCTATGCCAATCCACTTGTCATGGTTCAGGTCGTTTTCCTTCTTGACCCGGTGCAGCATCAGCACCTGGTCTCCCCTTGTGATGTAGCACAGGGTGGTATTCTTCATTCCCGCTTCCCCCCTTGAACCAGCCGGATGGCCCGGTGCAGGTTCTCCACCTCCACCGTCTCATGGCCCTCCTCCTTCTCTCCGTCCAGGGTCCAGGCCATCTCTGGGCTGGCCGTCACTGTGAGGCGGCTGGCACTGCAGAAGGTGAGCATGGGCGTATCATACCGCTGTCCGGTTAACGCCTGGATGCAGCCCATAAGCTCCACGGCATCCTTGGGCGGACGAATCAGCATCAGCTCAAATTTCCCATCCTGCATATCCACCACGTTGGGATCCAGGGTCAAAATGCCGCCCACAGAAGTGGAATTGCTGATGGCGCCAAATATATAATCACCCTCAAAGCTGCCATTATCCGTCTCGAACGCCACATGCTCTTTTGGAATTTGAAACAGCTCCTTGGCTCCCTGGAGCACATACGCCACATGCCCCAGGGCATTTTTCACGTTCTGGGGGGTGGAGTAGGAGGCTTTGGTAAAGGCTCCAAAGGAGGCCACGTAGGAAAAATACCGGTCCCCAAACCGTCCCACATCGTAAGGCACGGGATCCCCGTCCAAAATGGCCTGGGCCGCCTGGAGCACATTCGTAGGCAGCTTCAGAGAATTGGCAAAGTCGTTGGTGCTGCCGCAGGGGATGTATCCCACAGGTACATCCACTCCACTGCGCAGCAGCCCCGTCACCGTCTCATTGAAGGTGCCGTCTCCGCCGGCGCAAACCACCAAATCCCCGTGCCCGGCCATGGCCTCCACCGCCCGGGCCCCATCTCCGGGGCCGGCCGTCATGTGGACCGTCACTTCATAGCCATGGGCGTTGAACAGAGACAGGATATCCGCCAGAAACCGGTTGGCCCGCCGCATCCCGGCGTAGGGATTCATTACGAAAAGCAGCTTTTTCACCACGCGCTCCTCCTTCGAAAAACAACATACACAGACTCATTATGCCCGGGGAATGGGCCGGCCCAAAAGCGCCTCAAAGGTGGGAAGCAGGCCCCTGCCATCGGGGTGGAACCGGGCGTTTTGGGCCATGTCATAACCCGGGAGGTTGTTCCCCTCCACCAGGACCGGCCCATCCGGCGTGATGGCCACATCCCATCCGATATAACCCAGCCGAGGCTCCACCAGGGCCGCCCGGCAACACAGGTCCACCGCCTCCTGGAAGAAGGGCAGACGGTATCCCCGATAAGTCACTCCGGTCATGGGATGACAGTCGTAATACAGCCCCGTCTGGTCACAGAATGCGGGGAATTCCAGCTCTCCCTGTGCCCCCACCAGGGTGTACATGCCACCGCTGGAGATGTTGTCCACATGCCCCTGGCCGCTGCCAATGCGCAAGAGCGCATAGACAAATTTCGCCTCTCCCTCCGCCAGGAGGGTGACCACCCGCAGGGTGTTGACGCTCTGAGGACACAGACGGGCAACTTCGGGATGCTGCCGGATGGCCTCCTCCACCAAAAATTGTCCGCCGTCCATCAGCCGCCGGTGGAGCGCAACAAAATCTGTGTCCGGCCCGGGCTCCAGCCGCTCCACGCCTTTGCCCCCGAATTCGGCATGGGGCTTGGCAAAGACCACACCGCAGTCCTGACAAAACCGGGCCAGCGTCTGAGGATCCGCCTCCCGCAAGTCCAGCCAGCGGCGGCCCAGGAAGGCCTCATACCGCTGCAAAAATTGGAATTTATCGTTGAGGAGGGGATAGTAGGTCGCATCATTGACCATCCGAGCCAGGGAGACGTTGTGGTTCATGGTCATAAACGTCTTCCGGTTGGCCCCCCGGTTTTGGGCAAAGCCAAAGACATGGTAATCCAGATACCCCACCCCATAGCGCAGCGTGCACCAGATCATGTCACACAGCAGCAGCGCCCGGTTCTTCCCCGTCTCCTGGTGAATGGCCCCAATATTCTGATTCATGCGCCGCAGGCTGGCGCCTTTCAACCGGCGGCCAAAAATGGCCAGCTTGGTTCCGAACCCCATAAAGCTACGCTCCTTCTCCGGACTGGTTGTCCGGGAAACATGTTATTATTATTGTACCACGTAGGTCAAGAGGCCAGATCAGACAGGGCAGAAATAGCCCCAGCCTCCCAATCATCCCCATCCGGGGCGGAAGCTTGTCCATTGAGAGACCCTTTAGCTCCCAAAATCCAGCTTTCTTCAGATCCCGCCTCACGACGGACGCCCTTGCCTTTGGCTTACTCTTTCCACTACAGAGTGGATTCAGATCTTTCTCCCCATAGGCTGTGCGCGCACCGGGCACACACCCATAAAAATCCCGAATGCTTCCGCACTCGGGATTTTTACCAAGTGTGCATACTACAGTGAGAATGCCATTTGTAATAATTTTATTGCTTTATTTGCCGCGTTTTCCCCACCATTGTCCAATACTGCGGCAGCAGGAAGCGCATTGGTAGAGCAATGTGCGAGCCTTCACACGCAGGATGCCCCACATGCCAGATTCTACATCCCAGCGCAGAGAGCCCGAGCGGTAAAGATAGTCGCCGGGGCAGTCGGCAGCGCCGCCCAGCAGCTCCAGGTTGTAGACATTGCCCACGCTGATGGCGCCCTTGGCCGCTTCCACATTGGACAGCGGGTTCTGGGGCTGCTCGCGCCATGCATGGCCGTGGACAAGGAAGCCAATATTTCTTGGTTTATCCCCCGGCATCAGATACCGGATCATCACCCGCTCTCTTGTATAAGCCGTGAGCACTGGCGTGGAAGGGTCCCCATGGGTTTTGGAATCAAACAGCTTGTAGACCAGCGGGATCCGTTTCAGTCGGTGGAAGAACCGTTCAGAGCGGTAATTATACCCCTTCTCCCCGGTATCCTCATGATCCACACCGCCATGTCCACCTTCGTGACCACCCTCTTGTGTGGTCTGAACCAGCTTCCCCTCCCGGTCCAGCATGCGGATGCCGTTGTGGGCAAACAGCACAAATTCCCGGAATGTGTCTGTCCCCGGCGCCACAATCACCGCCTGCTGCTCATAATTCTCCTCCACGGGGCAGAAGGTGCGGTAGTGTTTTGCCCCAGGTGGCTCGATGATGATTGCCCCAAACAGGCCGTGGTACCGGTGGTTTCGCATATCCCCGAAGGACCGGAGCAGGCAGACGCCATACTCCCGGTCAGCATGCCAAAGATATTGGATGGTTTCCCCAGGGCCTATGGTTTGCTCTACCGCATTATACCCCACATTCAGGCCGGAGGCCCGGACTGGATCGTATTGCAGGAACTGCGGATTCAATGACACTCTGTTTGACGGCTTATGCGGAAAATCCACCGGCACAGACGGGTAGTCAAAATACGGTACTTCCTTCTCAAACAGATTGTGCAGCCTGACTTCAATCCAGTCCCCGGCGTTGGCCCGGAGAATCAGCGGGATGGGCTTCTTCCTGCCGCAGCGGATGTCCTCCACCTGGGACATGGGCACAAATAACAGTCCATCCGGGTCATGGTCGCCGTAGCGGTTATATTCCAGATCCTTTTGCATCGCAGCAATCTCAAATTTGCGGATCACTGCGCCGGGTGGCGGCATCTGACACGGCTTGGTTTCCCTCGCTCCACATAAGGGCAGCAGGCCCTCCTGGGGCTCGGCATAGGCACGGATGATGCCCCACAGGCCCAGCCATACGTCATCTACCCCACCGGAATAGTAGAGATAATCCCCCGCAGCATAAGGCGCATCCACGCGAAGATTGAACGCCTCCGAAATCCCCAGGGTCTGGGCCGCTACCGTTGGCGAATCCGGGTTGGTGATCTCCTTGTCCCAGGACATTCCCACAATATTGAAGGCATGCTGTTCCTCGTGGGCGCCGTCCAGCAAACGGATGACCAGGGGATCACCGGGATAGGTCTCCAAAATGGGCGTAGCTGGATCCCAATAGACCAGAGACGAGAAGATATGCGCCGGGTCCTCCCGATACTTCAGACGTTCGGGCATGGGCTCACAGCGGTAGTTGATGCCCATGACACCGGGATCGTCGTCGGAGCCGGGATGCTCTGGTGGGTTCAAGGGATTCCCGTCCCCATCAAACAGCAGGGCAAAATCGTGGACAAACAGTGCAAATTCCCGGAAGGACGTGCCATCCTTGCGGCGGATCACCGCCTGGGCGCCGCTTCTCAGTGGAAGTCCGGTACCAGGATTCAGGAATTCCGCCCCGGCAGGTTCAATAATCAGCGCAGCGAACATACCATGCTGCTGATGCGTATTGGCAAACAGGTGGTCGTGGAAAAAGACGGTGTTCAGCTCTTCGTTGGCAAAGAAGCGCTCAATCAGGGTTTCATACCGTCTGGCTCCAGCAATGTTGTTCCAGCCGTTCGCCGAACCATCGGATACGATGGTGTCGAATTTCACCAAATGGATGTGATAGCCCACAATATCCGTCAGGGTTCGCATCTGGAACGGGCTTTCCTCCATATAGTCTGGCAGGAGATTGGTGAAGCGCACTTCGATGCAATCACCGGCGTTGGCTCGGATCACCAGTGGCTCTGGCCGAATTTCCCCACATTCGATTTTGGCAAGATAGTCATCCAGCGTACCGTACTTCTCGATTTCCTCTTTCAACACGAAAAAGCGTCCCTGGGGATCATGCCAGCCGAAGCGGTTATAGACGATCTTCGCCTGCACCGCCGCGATTTCAAACACCTTCACATCGTCGGCAGCATGGCAGGGGCAGGTGGAGGTGTAGAGCGCGCCGGGGGCAAAATCTGGCACAAAATTGGCCTCCTCCAAAGGGGTTGGCTCGATCTTGTTCTCCCCCGCCGCCGTCAGAATGCCAAGCGGCGGCTGGAAGGGCTGCTGCGGGAAGATCCCGTTCACAAAATTGGGATAGCCGGGATGCAGGTCGTCCTTCTCCGGCGGCAGCGGCCGGTCCCGCAAGGGCTGGAGGGGTTCGATGGGCGTTCCGTCGGGATAGGTGTCTCCGCCTCGCTGCAGCCGGTCAAAAACCCGCCAGAGGGTCCACATCCCTTCATGGAAATGGGGATACAGGTGGCAGTGGAAGATCGCGTCACCGATCATCCCATTGAGGCTCCCCGCTCCATATAAAATATCCAGTGTGAGGCACTCCTGTGGGCTGATGGAGACGGAATCAATGATGGTGGAACGGGAGTCATCGACTTCTCTGCGCCACTGATGGTTGTGCAGGTGAAACACATGGGTCTCCTTCACCCCGCCGTGGATCAGACGGATCTTGGATGGGTCCCCCACGTAGGCTTTCAAGATTGGGGGCGCGGGATCGCCATAGGCCCAGGAGCTCATGGAAATATCCTCGTCAATGTCCGCAGGATCGCCGTTTGGGTTCAGGGGTAACCGGTTTCGCATAGGTTCAGAGCGATAGCTAATGGCGGTGGTACCGTTTGGAAGCCCCGTATGGGGATCAACCGGCGGCAGGCCATCGGCATTGCGGATTTCCAGTTCATCGTGGAAAAACACCGCATACTCCCGGAACGCCGGCTTGGCAGGACTGTAAATATCCGCAAACAGGCCGCTCTCCAGGGCTTCACCGGTCACGGGATCGAACCACTCCGATTCCGGCGCTTCCACAATGATGGCGCCAAATAGGCCGTGGATATTGGTCCCCGCCTCTCCGCTTCTGGGATCTGCCAGGTCGGAAAACAGAAAGACTCCCTCTCGCTCGGCAAACCAGGTGTATTGGATAAAATCAGCCGTGGTGGTATCGGGGTTTAACCCCACATTCGCTCCGTCGGAGGACAACACGTTGTAACGCAGTCCCTGGACATGGATGGAAGCTCTGCGGTTCAGTCGATTGCGGAAGCGGATGCGGACCTCATCGCCCATATTGGCGCGGATCACCAACGGTCTGACCTCCTCATAGGGTTGCGGCGGGTCAAGGGCATAGTTCTCCCTTGCCTTTTGCTGAATCCGCGCAGAGTCCTTGGCCAGAACATACAGGAGTCCGTCCGGGTCGTGGTCTCCATACTTGTTGTATACAATGGGGATGGAGATCGCTTCGATTTCATAAATGCGTACCGGCTTTGCAGCAGGATACTCGGATGTGTGAAACATATCATGCACTCCTTTCTTTGAGACATTAAGCCATCTTATGTAAAGAACACATCCTCTGCGTTGCATTTTGTCGAAGCAGCATGAGATTTCTGTCCGTCAGGCCGGAGATCTGCCCTGCAGGAGCCCTTTCCACTCCCACAATCCGGCTTTCTTCCCGTCCCACATCGCGAGATGGGCATCCTTGCCTTTGGTCACATCCTTCCCGCTGCCGGGCAGATTCGGGACTGTCACCTGTTAGAATGTGCCCTCGCCGGGCATACAAAAACCTGGGGTGTTTCAAACGCAAGTTTTGAGACACCCCAGACATTTTTCAAGCCGATCGGTTTGGAAAGAGGTCGGCCCAAATTTTCACTGCGCACTCAGCCGTGCTCTCCCACCAGGAAGCAGACGCCGGGGGTCTCCAACCCCTTCAGCCGGTACTCGTAGGCCTCCATCGCCTCCTGCCAAAAGGCCGGCCGCCCCTCGTGGCCCAGCAGCTTCAGGAGGTACTGGGTGAAGCGCGGATTCAACACCAAAAATGGTCCCAGCAGGTAGGTAGCAAAGAAGTTCTTGTAATGAATGCCCTCCATCTTCGACTTCAGGTCGATGCCATAGCCGCCGGTGACCTGGAGGAAGGGATGGGCAACCTCCCCACAGGAGTACGAGAATTGGGACCGGGCCCCCACAATTTTCATGTCCCCGAACGTTCCCAAGAACATGGAGTTGTGTCGCCGCTCCATATCCCGGACGGCGTGGCAGGGAAATAATCCCAAGGTTGGAATCTTCCTTGTTCCATCCTGAATGTAAGCACCGAATAGCTCCAGGGCATTGCCAGTGGCCAGCAGGACCTTCCCCGACTCTACATATTGCCTCAGCGCCTGGCGATGGGGCAGGAGGCGCTGAATGGCCAACTCCTGGCCTGCCTCCGACATGGAACCCAGGTAAATGAGATCCACCGGCTCTTTGGTAAACCGGGGCGTCTCCAGGTTGCCGGTAAAAACCACCTCCGCCTCCGGCAGGGAGGCCGCCAAGTACTGGACGTTGCCATTGTCCCCATACAGGTTGCAGAGATCGGGAAACAACACCTCAATTTTCATGGCTCTCTCCCCTTTCTGCCAAAATGCGGGCCTTGACCAGATCCCGGACTTGTCTTCCCCGGGAGATGGCATTGACGTCGTGGAGAATGTAGATTTTCTCCACACCGTGGAAATCCACATAGTCCGCTGTATCCAGCTCCTGGCGCAGGCAGACCAGCTTCTCCGCCGGAACTCCGGCCAGCAGCAGACGCAGCCGGTGATCCAGGTAGCGGGCGCCGCCCAGGACGATTTTACGAATGCAGTCCTGGCGGAGGAATTCATAGTCCGTATCGTAAATCCAGGAGACCGTCTCCGTCTTCAGGGGACTGTCAAACACTTCGTCCAGAATCAGGATGATCTCCTTCAGAGCAGGGTCCTTTGCCAGAAACTCAAACACCGTGGAAACGGCGGTGGGATTCTGACCCTTGGCAATGTGGGTCACCAGCTTGACACCGCCCACCATTTCAAAGCTCTCCCGGGAGGCCAGCACCCGAATCCCCTCCAAATCCCTGCAAATCTCAGAAGGAGCCTGCCCCATGTCCCGGAATAAGGCAATGACAGGAGCCAGATTGTATGCATTGTGCAAAGAACAGGAGACCATGGGATACGATTCCGCGCCCGCAGAATCCCGCAGAGTCAGGCAGCGGCTCGTATGGTCTATATCCGTTACAAAATAGTCCCGCTTAGGCGCCTGCAAACCGCACCGAGGGCAATGGAAGTCCCCCATTTGACGATAATTCCGATAGCGGTACACCGGTTTCGCGCCGCAAACCGGGCAGATGGCAAAGTCATTCGCCCGGGCGGGCAATGGATGGGTATGCTGATCGGCCACACCAAACACCAACCGTCGGTGCTCTTCCCCCAGGAAGCAGCTAAGGGGATCATCCCCGTTGACAATCACCACCGAATTGGGGGATCCAGCCAGGGCCTCCTTCAACCGGCCAAAAATATACGCCGGGTGGGCATTGCGCAGCATGGAGTCCCGGGCCAGATTGCTGATCACCACATAGTCGGGCTGCAAAGCCGGAAGGTCCAGGGGGGAAATCAGCTCATCCAGCTCAATCACCGCCGCATCCTTGGTCGCGTGGTTGAAGATGTTTACCGCATCCAGCAGACACCGGGCCACGCCTGCATGGTGGTTGGCGCCCCAATCATTAAAGGATACCGTCTTTCCCTGCTTGCGGAGGACCGCCGCAATGAGTGCGGAAATGGTGGTCTTCCCGTTGGTTCCTGTCACCACAATGGTCAACTTGGGCTTGGCCACATACTGCAGGAAGCCCCCATAGAGCCGCATGGCCGCCATGCCAGGTTTATCATTGCGCACATGTCCCGTGTGGCAGTACCAAAATAAAAAAAATTTGCCGCCCCACAGAGCGATGGCAAATCGAATCCAACGCCAAATTTTCATATCTCCCCGTTCCCTTTCTCCTCTCATTTCTGCGAAATCAACCGGGATCCTCTCTGTCTCAGGTGGGGCCCATGTCGTCCCTTACATGTGCCGGTAAGACGCGAAAATAGAAAAGATCTAAGTTGGATTATACCGCAAGGCGGTTTCCATGGAAAGATTTCTCGGTTATTCTTCAGTAAAAATTAAGAAATCCCTTTCCCCGTCCGGAAACGGTGTTTTGTACGGCGAAAAAAAGGGGGGCTGCTGCGCATCCAGGTGTAGTTCAGGGGCTGTGGCAAAATTTCACTTTTGCCACAGCCCCTGGTGTTACGGCAGGATTTTGGAGGCCTTTACATAGCGCTCCTCCTCCGAAAAGATACAGCCGCAGTATTTCTGCATATAAAAGCCCAGCTCTCGGGCGCGCTCCTGTCCGGCCCGGAAATAGGGGCGGAAATCCCGGTAGAGAAAGGTCACGCCGTATTCCGCAGCCGCCCGTTCCGCCACCTCCCGCATCAGCTCATGCTTTTGGTAGGGGCTGATGAACAGGGAAGAGGTAAAGCTGTCAAAGCCGCCCGCTTTGGCCTGCCGGGCCGCTTCTAAGAACCGCATTTCATAGCACTTCACACACCGGCCGGAAATATCCTCCGCCACAGCCCGGACAAAGGGCCGTAACCCGTAGTCATTGCGCTCCAGAAGAGGCAGGCCGATGGTTCCGGCATACTCCCGCAGGCAGTTCCGTCGGGCGCGGTACTCTGTAAAGGGATGGATATTGGGATTATACCACAGCCCTGTCACTTCATACCCCTCTGCCCGCAAAACCTCAATGCATTGGTTGGCGCAGGGGGCGCAGCAAATATGCAACAACGTATTCATAGCGTTTCCTCGTTTGTCAAGTTATTCGGCTTCACCGAAAGGCGGGCGAGTCAAGACTCGCCCCTACGGGTTTTGGATATCCCGTAGGAAACGGTCTTGACCGTTCCGCATTTCAGCAGAACTTAGATGGGGTTATGCCAGCTCCGAATACCGCATCAGGATGGCGGCAGCCTGGGCCCGGGTGGCTGTGCCCCGGGGCGCCAGGAGGTTCTGCTCCATGCCCTGGAGAATGCCGCTTCCCACAGCCCACGCCATGGCTTCCTCGGCATACTCGGA